>LXNI01000521.1_pt1 | contig 43231 bp, 35 predicted proteins | sample 809091 | NCBI WGS metagenome assembly LXNI01 (sample SAMN04870527, study PRJNA318959) | sponge metagenome | biome: 01000161; feature: marine sponge reef; material: water | host: Sarcotragus foetidus | place: Greece: Milos, Mediterranean Sea | collected 2013-05-29 | depth 5-7 m
ACGAACAAACTCTGGGTTACAATCTGTCATGGGTAAGGTCTCCTTCGATATCGGCTTAACTACCTGAATTATATCGAATTATGGGGGGCCTTGCCCGTCTTATTCATGCAATATTCGGGCTAGACAGCTCGCGATTACGAGCTTGGGCTGATTGCCTATCTTCCATAGGAGTGCACCAGTGAATTTTATTTTCTCGAATCCAATAATGAATGCGACATGATAAATTCGTGTTCCAATAGATGGTTCAAATGAATCATATTCGCCATCATACTTGATCTGAAACCGTATTGGATCCAATGTAAATTCGGAAAGACCTCCACATCCACAAGGACATCGGTGTACAACCGTGTTGTAAATCATGCTGATGAATACGACTCCTGGCACCAAGTCTTTGCTACCTGTCAACGGACAATAAAATTATTGTATGTTGACAAGTGCCGTAGCCGATATTCAAGGACAGAGCAACTGCCCTCTGACTGAGACCGAGCCCAAACTTGAGTCGGAGAATTTCTGTGATTTTACGCATTATTAACTTAAAATATGCCATGGGCAGACCCCTACTTTTCAATTAAGCAGAGATGTTACCCAATAATTAATGATTTCAATGCGTTAGGAGGGATTCTGGATAAGAGTGATCATCAATTCTGGCGAAACCACCAAATTTGATCACTTTTTTCCAGAATCCATGATCACCTTAATCCAGAATCGGTGATCAGGTTACGCCAGAATATGCATGCCCTAACTAAACCAACCAGGAGCAGCGATTGTCAGGTGAATACCCTTTCTTAACAGTAAGTACAAATTCACGATCAATTGAGGTGCTTATAAGTATTCTATATAAACGTATCGACCAATAGTGAAACAAAGAATAACCTATTTCCCTTATGTTCAGCCAATAGGGTGACTTCTAGTGATTTGTGACCTTATGCACAACAATGTTGCAAAATCAAGATTCCATTTATATCATTGTTTGTCTTCTGTTTGACACGTAATTAGGCAACAACATGTCAAGATTTCCACGTGACATAACCGCTTGAATCAGTCCAATAATATGTTTCGTAACTTGAAACTGATGGCTCAATTTATCAGGAGCATTCAGGTCAAGTATACTCGAACTGATTCTATCCGGAATGTCAATGTAAGTTACTTTATTAGTTGGAACAAACTGTTTATCATCATAATGAATGGCGTTTCTCAACTTCGAAGAGGCATCTAACTTCGCTGATCTCAGCCACCGTTTGATATCAACTAGTTCTTCTGGCACCGATATGGTATCCACAATTCGCTGAGTAAGAGCCCACACCTCAGAGTGGTTCCATCTTCTATATTTGTAAAGTGAAGTATTTTGAGAAGTAAAAGAACTCTTTCCCCCTTTTTTTGATTGGAAAAATGCATCTACAGTTATTGATGAATCTCTGTCCATTGGACAGAACCCCATTAACATACAAAACGCCCTAGCTGAAAAATACGATGCATTATACGCAAGGCTAACCGCAGAGATACTAATCCCATTGTTATCGCAATGAAAAAATGCATCTACTGACTCATAACATTTTGCCAATGCTCGAATTGCATTCGCTCCTACGATCTCTGCTGCAAGCTTACTGTGTTCTAGCTCAGCCCAACTATTCAATTGCTGGGCTTCTATCGCAAGTTCTGGAATCTCAGATATCTGTGACTGATCGTCTAGATTAATATTATTGCTAACAGTTCGCCAATAATCTCCCTGTTGAAGCACATCAGGATGACGAGCAGACTTTGGGAATGCACTCATAGTTTTAGAGTTACTCCCATTTGATTTTCAGATTGAAGAGCTGCCTGTATTTCTGCAATCAAGTCGTCCCCTGCTTGAATTTCAGCCGATGATCCAGTCCCCATATTTAGCCATGAATCGAAATCAAACCCTGATATTTCCCCGAAAATGCCTTCAACATCTGAGGTTCTAAATCCGCCGTGCCTATTTAGAGATGCCGAAAATATTATTGGAAACGCCCGCCACATAGCACCAAAACCCAATGTTTTGAAAAACAAATTTCTCCCAAATTGCTTGGGAAACACTAAACTAACAGCAAAATAATAGTTCTCGATTACCTTAACTTGCTCTGGAAGCGTATATGTACCGAGAATTCCGTTTGTTGGGTGTAACACAGACCTCAATTTTCTAGCAAAATTTGTTAGAGAAACTTGTCCAGTCTTCGGGCTAGTTGTACTTACAACTCTATTGAAAAATATAGACTCTGAATTTCTGGTAAGTTCTTTTGAAATATCTGCTATTCTTTCTTCCAGACGTTCTTTATCCGTCTTTTTTTTTGGCAAATTTCGTAACAAATCCAAATACAGCGACGAAGGTACACCTTTTGCTTCTCTATTAATCGTTACAAAGTAGTCGGCTTGCTCTTGCTCTGAAAGATCTAGAAATGCAATCACTGCAAAAGAAATATCACATCCTTCTTTGGCGGCTTTCTCTGCGCCGGCGCTACGGTGCTGACCATCGATAATCCAGGCGGCGTCAGATACATCTGGAACCTCAATATACCCATTGTGAAAAGTCGCATTATCGAAAGATATAATTATAGCTCCAGGTATAACATTGCCTTGAAGAATGAAGTCTCTAATACGATTTACCCTAGAGGTTGACAATACCCTTTGATACCCTATGTCTTTGTCCTCTTGTCTGCGATTAATTTCAGAGAAACCCCACAGTGTCGACGCGTTACACCTAAAAGTAAAAAATTTCTTACCCCCTTGTTTAATCTGTATTGCCGCGAATCTCATAGCTAAATCCTAAATCATAAAAAGTTGCCGGGTCGTGTTGCGACCGCAGTACCTGCTTTTGGTGGAACTGCTGGCACATCAGCCCGAATCTTTGCTGTACCATTGTACCAATCGGAAATTCTTTTTTCGGAATAACGAAAATATTCTTCTTCCAATTCAATGCAAACAAATTTTCTTCCGAGTTCGAGGGCACTGATAGCAGTTGTGCAAGTTCCTGCGAATGGATCTAGAACAGTACCACCTTCCGGTGTAAGTGCCTTAATAAACCTTGCTGCCAAAGCAACAGGAAACTGACAAGGGTGATCGGTTTTTTCTACATGATTTGCCTTTACATTAGGGATAGACCAGACATCTCCTGGATTTTTACCGAGTGGATTGCCACTTACTTTACCCTTACTAGGTCCCTTATAATGTGTTTTCCCCGGATACTTTTGTGGAACTCTAATGGAATCCAAATTAAATCTATACTCACTACCTTTCGTGTACCAGAGTACAGTTTCATATCGTCCACTAAGTCTCCTTTTTGCATGTGTCCCATGTCCGAATGTCCAAATTATTCTATTTCTCAAAATCAGATTAGAGTATCTTTCACAGATTTTGTGTACTACAAAATCTAATGGTAATAGGGTGGCATTCTTCACATGGTTCCCAACTTGCCAACACAATGATCCGCCAACTTTTAATTTTGGAACTAACAATTTTTGAGTTGCAGAAATAATTTCTGTGAATCCTTCGATGGTATTATATTTGTCATACGACTTCCCAACGCAGTATGGGGGAGAAGTAAAGATAAGATCTATTGAATCATTAGGTAACTGCTCCAAAACATGGATGCAATCTCCGTGAATTACTTTACCATCATTGAATATGTATTTATTAGTAGCCATGATCATAATTTCTACCAATGTGTAATGATATATGAAAGATTGCTAAAGATCTATTAATGGGCACTCAATTATGTTGTTTAGTATGCATGTCTGATATAAAAACTACTAAATTCTTTTCGGGTCTGGCATAGACATATTGTCAACTACTGCGGGATTCTGTTTCTTGCACATGAGTTTGAATACAAAGTTGTTGTCCAGTAAAAAGAGCGCCTTCGGCTCAATCGAAGGTCGGGGGGTCCCACATCGGACCGCGCGGTGGTAGTTCAAGGTCCATTCCATGTGGGATCGTATGAATAAACCACATTTCTGCTTAGTAAGCTAAGTACATCAGCCTCCTGATATTCGATATTGAGTACAGTTCTCGGCTAACATCTGGTAGCTTTTCGCGAACTGAAGGGCAGGATCACATTGAACGTTCGACTTTCCTGGCTGTTTCGGGTCTCCAAAATATCTTTTCGATAACCTCAGGCTCTTTAATGCCTGGAAAAGAAGTCCCAGATCACCTCTGTGGCAAAAAAGCCGGATGCATCTTTCTCCCCAGACTTATTCCTGTTGGGGGAACTCGGCCATTCATGTCCATAGTTCTCGATCCGGTAGTAGTGTACCTCAACGCCATCACCATCCGGCAGGTACTTATGCAGCGTCGCATTTTGCGTAGCCTTTATTGTCTCTTTCTTGGCGTAGTTGTTTAGCTCCGCAAAATACCCCACCAGTTCTTCTGCTGAAGGGAAAGAAGTCTTCTTACCACCCTTTGAACGCTTTCCGGTTATGGGTACAAGCTGGTCATCAACACCATGGATGTGCAGTAGTGGTTTTGGTCCCTGGGGGTCACAGTTGTTCAAAACAGAATACTCGGACAGGCCGGCAACCGGGGCTGCACCTTTAAAAACGTCACCCGCCTGACACATCAGCGTATAGCTCATGTAGGCGCCATTGGACATACCAGAAACAAAGGTCTTTTCAGGATTCAACTGATACCTGTCCTGAAGGTAGACCGCCAGTTCAGAAAGGAACCCTACATCGTCTTTGCCGTTTTCAGTGCCAGTATCGTTCCAGCGGACATTGCCCGCAGTGCTGACCAGCTTGCCGTCGACACAAACGTATTTCATCCAGTCATCGGATGGCTTGTTACTCTGGCATAATTCATCCAGGTCCAGTCCGACCATTTTTGCCTCTTCCCTGTTCAGGATGACGGTTTTTCTGAGGGATTGCGGGTAGACCGCAAGGAAACCATGCTGTTCGGCCAGCTCATTGAATCCAATTCGATACATTTGCTCACTCTTTCCCCCCAGACCATGTAGAGCAAACAGCATTGGTGCGTTGTCGGGCAGATTCCGGGGGAGATAGATTTTGTAGGTCCTTTCGACACCCTGATGATCGAACAACAGGTCTTTGCCGTTCATCCCGTCGGACTCGGATTGCGGCGCTTGACTATTCGTAATATTACTGCCTGTCAGCATGAGCAGACTGGCGAGCAGCGCTACGCGTGTTCCTGAGTTCATCATGATTTCACCATGTAAGAAAACCACCAGTTAAGCCGAATCTGTGCGGGTATGCAAGGAAGTGGTTCAGCATTCCGTCACAACGTGATTGTGTTGGATGATCCGGTCTGATGTCACTGGTCAGTCTGAGTTACATTCTCGGGTTCCGGGCAAGTTTTGATTGATAGCACTACAGCACAGCCCACCCCCATCAGCGCCAGATCAAATAACCTGAGCCATAATGAACTGATCGCGGGGTTAGTAATCGACAGGCGCTGTTCGGCTATCGCATGAAATCGCTGGCGCGGGACACCCGCTTGCTTGAACAGCGATACTGGGGCGCTCGTCAGTTGGGTGTTCCATGAGTCCACAATACTTCAGTCCTTTTTGACCCCGGCAAGGTCCGCCGACCGCAGCCGGTAGCGAATCACATTGCCTTCATGCAGTCCACGAAACTCATTGCCGACATAAGCGACGACCTGCTCCCGGTCGGCTTCCGGAATGCCGGCTTCCTGCGCCATGATCCCTACGTCATCCGGCAGGAAATCTTTCCATTCGAGTACGCATCGTCTAACTGACTCACGCACGAATTCGCGATATGTGAGCGCTGCCTTGTCGGGCGAGTCCAGTTCTGCGCGTAGCACTCTGTAATTTTCCGCCGACGCGAGGTAGCAATCGATATAAGCCTCGCGCAAGAGAGAAAAATTATTGAATTCGTATATTCCGATCAGACCGTTTATATACGCCGCGTCGTCCATGGTCAGAAAGGACATGGGCGCAAGATCCGCCTTCAATAGTGGGATGTTTGAGGAAACTCGCGAAGTTCGCTTATTGATATCTTCAAATGCCTGCAAATAAGGAATGTGAACAAGGAGAAAGAAAGACTGCTCGAAGGGGTCCGCAATTGACGCCGCCTTCTCGACAAGCACGTCAAACTCCTCCTCGATCGTTATGAAATCGTCAAGTGGCCGGTAGCTTGAGTATGAGATACCAACCGGCATGCGCCGCAGCCTTCCCGCCATGCCTGGATCAACGAGAAGGCCGTCCGCCAGCAAGGCGTGGATATTGAAAAGGTCCGGCCGGCTGATCGAAATTTCACCGAGATTATCGATTACGTATTTGATCGCCTCCTTATGGTTGAGGATCATGACTACTTCCTTGCGGTCCTTCCCGGAAACTTCCTGCCCGAAGCGGATCAGCCGCTCGGTTTCCAGAATACTGTAGGTATTTCCTTCCATACGCGAAGACGCCCAGGACAAATCGACAAGAAGACGTTCCGAGATACGTCGCGCATACGTTCCAGCTTGAGGCGCTGGCGACGGCAGACCCGCTTCATGCAGGCGCTGCCGATCCACTTTGCCAAGGTAAAAACTCTTGTTGGGGATGTAGTGATCGATAAATTCCTTACTGTAGAGTGCAACTCGGCGCTGGCTGTATGGCGTTCGCAGATGTGTACGCACCGCGTCCGCGCCCGCAAGGCTGTAGCCCGTGGCCCGGGCCTGCCCGGAAATTTCAAGCCGACCCTCATCGACCAGGCGTTTCAGGGCGCGCCATACCGTCGTTGAACTGACTTCAGGTGCAACGCGACGCCGGATTTCCTCCCGCGAGGCGCCGGGATGGTCCGCGATGAAGTCGAGTAAAGCCTGATCGTCAAGTGACATGAAACGATTCTCTCAATAGAATGAAACGATTATGTCGCTAATATATAAAGGTTTTTTCAATCAAGCAAGAAATCGTTTCATTTATTTTGAAATGATACTCAAAACCATGACAATGGGATACCCATCGCCTCATCAAGCGTGTTCCCCATTAACAGTAACATATCACCTGATAATAAATCGTTATCGATTTTTGCCTCAACCCGTAATCTGGATCATGTAGACTACAAATCGCCTGGCTGCTTTTGTCAGTCTCCCCGCTTCGTAGAGAGCCGATCATGAAAGTATTGCGAACACCGGACGAAAGATTTCAAGATCTTGATGCCTTCCCGTACCACCCCAGCTACGTGGAAATAAATGATGGTCAAGGTGATCAGTTACGCATGCACTTTGTGGACGTCGGACCAAAAGATGCCCCCATCATTCTTTGCGTGCACGGCCAACCGACATGGTCTTATTCTTTTCGAAAAATGATTCCGCCGCTGACCGCGGCAGGCTATCGAGTGATTGCGCCGGACATTGTCGGATTCGGTCGCTCCGATAAACCTGCTGAGCGAAGCGACTATACCTTCGCCAGCCATGTGCAATGGATGCATGACTTTGTTCGTCGCATGGATCTCAACGATATCACCCTCGTGGCACAAGACTGGGGCGGACCCATCACATTAAGGATTGTCGCAGCGGACCCCGATCGATTCGCTCGGGTGGTTGTCAGTAACACTGGTCTGGCGGATGCCAGAGACATCCCGGACGAGATGGCAGTAAAACTACGACAACTGCTTGCCGATACGCCCGTGCTGAACACGGAAGAAACGAACGCCGCCATGCGCAAGGATCTGGAGAAACGCGGTGGATTTCAGGATCAGACCAGGAATGCTATCGATGACGTCGATATGCGTCCTCCCTTTATGTATTGGATCAGACATTGCGATGCCTCTGACGACTTCAACCCTGGCGCGATGATGAGCTTGTGGCTAAAAAGCTGCACTGCCGAGGAACAGCGGGCCTATGCTGCGCCGTTTCCTGCCGAGGAATACAAGCAGGGCGCCAGGCAATTTCCCAGCCTGATCCCCCTCTTCCCCGATAACATTGAAGTTCCTGCCAATCGCAAAGCCTGGGAGGCTTTACGAACCTTCGACAAACCGTTCCTTACGGCGTTCAGCGAGGATGATCCTGGCAACATGCATATTCAGTTCCAGGAGGAAATACCCGGCGCGAAGGGTCAAAACCACGTGGCGATCACAGATTCTCTACACTACACGCAGGATGACCAGGGTGAACAATTTGCCCGGGTGGTGATTGAATTTATCAAGGCAAACCCATGAACCATCCGTTGGATTACCCAATGCGCTTGCGGGGCGGTGACCTGGAGTTCATCAATCTGGTATGAACCCGTTCAGGAGTAGATTTAAAATGCCATCCCCCTATCTCATTGCACTTGCGCTGTTGTCGGGATGGTCTGTCGCCGCGGCTGATGACCACCTCGAGCATTGTGCATCGCTGTCAAAAATCACGATTCCAGCGGCAAAAATCACCCTCCCTACGCGAGGTGCAATCATTACTTCTGCCAGGCTGGTAGCTGCAGCCGGGGATAGCGAACTCGGAGAATACTGCCTGGTCGATGGTGAGATTATTTCCGTGAGTGAAACTGCCCAGCCCATCCGCTACCAGGTTGCGATGCCATCTCGCTGGAACGAGCGCATGCTGCAAATCGGTGGTGGCGGTTTTCGCGGCGTCTTGATTTCACCGGTGGAACAACATAGCGGAAGCGTTTTGCCAAAGAACACTGTCGGTGCGGGTTATGCGACCGTTGGCAACGATTCGGGTCACCAGGGCTCTGCCGTGGATGCGTCTTTCGCGCTCCATGAGGAACAGTTAGCGAATTACGCCGGTGAGCAGATCAACAAGACCCATGACGCAGCGTCCATCATTATCAATCAGTACTATGGCCAGGAAGCCGAATACAGCTATTTTATGGGAGCGTCCAGCGGCGGCCGTGAAGCCGTGACAGCCATGCGGGATTACCCCAGCGACTATCAGGGTGTCATAAGCATCTGGCCCGGTGTCGGTTTCACCCGCTTAACATTGAAGGCGCAACTCATCTATAACGCCATGACTCGAGACGACGGCGCAGGTAGTATTGACGCCGCCGATGCCCGTTTCCTGCATCAACAGATTCTCGACGCATGTGACGGTAACGATGGTCTGAAAGACGGGCTCCTGAGCAACCCTGACGCGTGCCAGTTCGACTTTTCCCGGTTGCGCTGCCCGCAAGGACAGGACTCCGAATGTTTTTCAGACGCCCAGGTTGCCACGCTCGAGCTTATGCACTCGCCGGTCAAACTGGACTATCGCTTTGAAGATGGGCTGGACCACCTGCCTGGCTATGCTCTCGGTACGGTGTGGACGAGCCCCCTGTTGAATCTGCCAGGAGCAACCGCACTGACTGGCCAGATGGCAAACTTTCCTGCCCTGGGCATGTATCACTTGCTTCCAACCGGGCTCCTGAAGTTTATGGTGGCGCGTGACCCTGAGTTTGATGTATCCAGTTTTAACCCACGTTCCCCGGGTTCACTGAAACCCAGGTTGCTCGAGGTCGTTACGATGATCGATCGGGTCAATGCCGACATTGGTGGCTACATCAAACAAGGAGGCAAGCTCATTTTAGTCCACGGACTCGCCGATGAACTACCAGCGGCACAAGATACCGTTCGTTTCTACCAGGGCCAGGTACAACGGCACGGTGAGAAGCTCGTCAGCGAGGCGGTAGCATTTTATCTGGTACCCGGCCAGGCTCACGGTCATGGGACGTTCATGGCAACGGGAAGCATGCCACTCTTACCAGCACTGGAGAAGTGGGTCAGCAAAGGAATTGCGCCAGGCACACTCACCGCGACAGATTCCAACAAAGAATCGCAGGGGCGCACCCGACCCATGTGTCAGTACCCTAACTGGCCACAGTATGATGGAAAAGGAGACGTTAACAGTGCGGAGAGTTTCAGCTGTGTGGCTACTCAGAAGAGATCGGGATTGACGGCACTCTTACCCGCTCACCGATAGCATCCGCCCATACCGTATAACCTGCCCCATGCAGGTGTAATTCGTTGCTGCAGTACCCGGCACGACCGTCGTCAAGACGAAATTCCCATGGTCCGGATCATTCGTCCGGACGAAAATCGTCCTGCAGCGCACGCTCCTAGGGTAACATTAATAATTCGGTGTCTACGCACTTGCATGCTGAGTTTGCATGCTGAACTGTTTAAATCAGATGGAGCCACCTAATGCCCGTTTTGGAACAGATGGATACGCAACTCGTACCGAGTCCTGCGCAATACGATGTGCTATTGCCACCCAGCTATGACTCGAGTGACAAGACTTATCCCCTGCTCTACTGGCTGCACGGTGGTGGCGGTGGTGATGGTACCCTGGAAACCTTCGCTGAGCGACTCACGTCAGCGTGGTCCGATGGCATATTGTCCGAGGTGGTTGTCGTCACGCCGCATACCGGCATGTTCCCCAACAATTACCTGGATTTTCCGGACGGTACCCGACAGTGGGAATCCTGGATCGCGGGTGAACTCCTGGATCACCTGCGCACGAAGTACCGTATCGCACAGGACCGAACCGGCACTTTCATCAGTGGCATATCCATGGGAGGCCTGGGCTGCCTGAAGATAGGGCTGAAACATCTTGATACCTTTGCCGCAATCATCGCGTTTGAACCGCAGCTTGGCCCCACTTTCGACAAGTCAGACGGCTACCCCGAATTTTACACACAAGAATTCCATGACAAGCACAATCCTGCCAGCATTGTCCGGGACAATCCTGACACGATCAGGAATTCAGGAATAAGGATCTACTTTGAATGCGGTTCAAAAGACGAACTTGGGTTCTTTATGGGTGCAAACCTTCTACACAACACCCTGTTCGAAAACAAAATTCACCACGAGTACAAATATGTAGACGGAGGCGGACACGTGGACGAATCCTTTGACTGGCGAATGCCTGATGGCCTGGCCTTTCTGGAACGAGTCATCAATCCACCAGTGAAACTCTCCAGACTCCAGAATCCTGAGGACGGCAAGAAACTAAGGGAAAACCCGACACAATTCATAAAGGACCGCTGGAATCTTGTATTGAATTCATGATGACAAAGGAATAACCATTCCATAGATCAGTTCCCTTCCAGGTGAATGCGTGACGCCCGCTCCCCGTCCCACCACCAGGTGTCCGGGAAGCTGGTCAAATACTCGGCATCAACCCCGGGCCGGCCGAACTTGTCCCAGTACACGACATTTGGTTGCTGCCAACCGAATACGGGAATCATGTAATGGCGCCACAGCAGTGTCCGGTCGAGTGCCCGGGCGGCAGCCGTCAACCTCTCAAGGTCATCTACGGATTCGCGCAGGGCCACGATCAGGGTATCCACCACCGGACTGCTTACACCGACCAGATTAGCCGAACTGGGCGTGTTGGCGGCATTCGAGTGGAAATGGCGGATAATCCCCGACGGAACCGGAAATCCAAATGGGACCTCGACCAGCAGCGCATCGTAGTCGAACTGACGCGTTCGATTCACATACTGCGCGGATTCCATCAGTCGGATATTCGAGACGATACCAAGTTGTTCGAGCTGAACCATATAGGGCAGCAAGGTTCGCTTTTTGCTGGGCAGATCGCTGAGAAATTCCAACGTGAACGCCTCACCCGAGGCATTCGTCAGCACGCCATCGCGAATTGTCCAACCGGCTTCCCTGAACAATGCTCTGGCACGCAGGAGATTCTGTCGATGCAGGCCATGTCCGGTGGTTTTCGGCAACACAAAAGGCTCTGAGAACAGGCGTGCCGGAAGTTCGTTTCGGAACGGTTCCAGCAAATCCAGTTCACCTTGCGACGGCAGCCCACTTGCCGCCAAAGGCGAACCAGAGAAGTAACTACCGGGACGTCCGTAGAAACCGCTGTAGACCACGCGATTGGTCCATTCAAAGTCGAATGCCAGCATCAGGGCTTCCCGGACGCGTACATCCGACAGTTTGTCCCGGCGAATATTAAACACCAGGGCACTCTGAAACCCGGATCTCACCTGGGCGTTATGCTGATCCATGACCAGCCAGCCCTTGTCCCGCGCAGGAATGTCGTAAGCCGTCCGCCACCGGTAAGGGTCCTCTTCCGTTCGGAAGTCCAGCAACCCTTTGAGAAAGGCTTCGTGAGCAACGGTCGCATCTCGGTATATGTCATAGCGAATGGAATCGAAATTGTGCCGACCCTTGTTGACTGGCAGATTCCTGCCCCAGTAGTCCGGCACCCGCTCCAGCGAGTTGGACTTTCCCTGCTTGAAGTCTGCTATGCGGTAGGGACCACTGCCGAGGGGAGGCTCGAGTGTCGTTTGAGACAGATCCCGCGTGCGCCAATAATGTTCCGGCAGGATAGGAAAGTAGGTCATGGGTCCCATGAAATCGATTTTGCTCAGCCCGGCGATTTTCCTAAAACGGAACAACAGCACGCGTTCGTCAAGGATCTCGATTGACTCGATGGGCAGCGATGTACGCCCCCCCGACATAGAACTTGTGGTTATATGATCGAAAGTGAACTTGACGTCCTGCGCCGTAATCGGGACACCATCGTGCCAATAGGCGTTGTCGCGAAGCTTGATCTCCACGGTGCCAAGGTCATTGGCGAAGCGAATACTCCTGGCAAGGTTGCCGTAAACGGAATAGGGTTCGTCATTGGCGCGAACGAACAGACTGTCGTACAGGGGTCCCGGTGGCGGAGTCAGCATATATCTCGGATACACGCCCCGGTAAAGTAACGGCGTAAAGCTCGTGAAATAGGTCCCGCCCAACACCAGCGTACCTCCTTTGGGGGCATCCGGGTTGGAATATTCAAAGTGCCTGAAGTCGGGTGGATACTTCAGATTACCGAACATCGAAACTCCGTGCTGCCAAGCCATATCTTCGGCTACCGCAGGCAGCACAAACATCAGTAAGGTCAGCCTGGACACAAGCCTGATTTGCAACATCAATCACCAATTCCATCGAACGTCACAAGTAACGATACCCAACAGGATATCATCGAGACTGACGTCCCTCATGTAGACTACAGTGTCGCAATATTATATGTGGGCACTCAGCGTGCCCACATAAAAGAACTAATCAGACGTTCCCTGGCGTTGACCTGGCGAGTACGAAAACTCCACGCCTATCTGGCGGGATGGCCCAAATCGTATACCCCAGGGATTAATCGAGTAAACAATGGTCTCATCGAAAAGATTGTCAGCAAACAGTGCTGCACGCCACTTTCCTTCATGGTCACGTAATGTGAATCGCAGATTGGTTCGGTGATATCCCGTCGTTATATGCTCGCAGCAAAGATGATATCTTGACGACGGCACCCTCGCCCAGTCTGCTCGCACGCCGGCCAGGAACTGACCCAGTTCGAATTGGTAGTCAGCCGAGACGTTATAGCTGTACTTCGGCGAATTGGGGAGCCGGGTTCCGGCGTCAAAATTGACGGTACTGTTGGCGTCATTTGTGCCCTCGTCGAGCTGCGCTTCATCATTGTAGTCTCCGACAACGGACAGTGTCAGGCCGTCGAACAGTTCTGCAGAGAGCGATAGTTCGATGCCCTGGCTATGGGCAGCACCGCCGTTGATACTGTAGTTGACCGGAAACGGACGGAGCGAGTGCGCGTAGTTGATAGCCAGAAGGATGTCATCCCAGTCGATGTAGTACAACGAAGCAATCAGCCGAATGCGATCATTTATACGCAGAGTCTTTAGTCCTACCTCGTAGTTGGTGACCTTGTCACCGACAGCACTGAGGTTGGAGGACATGTAGTCCGCTTCCGCCAGTGCCTGGGGAGTGCCAAGTTGCTGCAGGTTGGGGATTGCCCCCAACCAGTCATCCGTTCCGTTACTCAAACCGGGTCGATACCCTGATGAGGTGGTAAAATAAACCATCGTACTGTCGTCAGGCTGATAGTCGAGGGTAAATCGGACGCTGGATATATCCTCGTCAATTTCCAGGGGATCATTTTCCCGATTGGTTTGGACACTTGCCTGCCGTAGTCCCAGGCCGATCTCCCACTGATCGTTGAACCGGTAATTGACATTGCTGTACACTGATATCTCTTCTGCTGTTTCACCCACCTCATTGCCGGGAAACAGAGCTAGCATCTGCTCCAGGTACGACTCCAAACCAGGGACAGGATGTAGAACATAAGTCGGCTTATTATTGTTTCCGGTGGAACCATCAAAGTTCTTGTAATACAGTCCAGCGACCCAGGACCAGGGTCCGTCGCTTGTAGAGATCAACCGAAATTCCTGACTGAAGTTCTCGTAGGCAAGACCCCTGGCGTTGTAAGCAGCCGCGGACAGCCATGGTCCCATAGCAGGAAACGTGGGATCGTAAATCGGGTTAGCTACGAAGCCGCCCTCGCCATCTGGCAGGACCGGGATTGAGAGTTGCCTGATAAATAGTTCAGGGATGAAGTTACTGGGAGTTTGGGACGAGTAATCGTATGTACGTTCGAAGCGAGAAGTGCCGGAAGTAAAGGTAGCCCAGGGCAGGTCATAACTGATGGCAAGGGTATAAAGATCCTGTGTGTCCCAGCCCACATTGTTCACATCAGGTGAGTTTGTCCGGTCGGTAGCGATAGGGTAATGGGCCACCCTCGGACCTTCAATATCCTTTTCTATCCGGTTTGCAACAAGGGTAATGTCAAGCGCATCAGTAGCATACCAGGTGAGCTTCGCCCGCACGCTGGTCACTTCGTCAGAGTCGACATCGTTCGCGACCCGATTACCGACGATATCAATCTGGCCGGCTTCGTCTCTTAGTTCGCCACTCAGTCTGAGTCCCAGAACGTCCTTGATTAACGGAATATTGACCATGCCTACAACCCCGTGACTCAGGTCGTCACTTTCCGAGCTGTTGTTCAGACGAGTCATTATGCCCCAGTCAAACTCGTTCGGGTCAGCTTTCTTGGTGATGTAGCGAATAGCGCCACCCATGGCGTTTTCTCCGTAGAGGGTGCCCTGTGGCCCTTTCAGTACTTCGATGCGCTCCATATCGAACACGCTGCCGGAGATCTGACCGTTAAAACTGCCGGTTCCAAACCTGCCGAGTGGCGGCGAGGGGATCGGCATGTCATCGACGTACACCGCCACCATGGCACCGCCAAGCAGTGTCGGTGGCGTCACGCCACGAATACTGATTGCATTTTCGCCACCATCTCTGGATTGATAGGACAATCCGGGAATAAAGGTGTAGAGATCGCTGATGTCGCTTATCCCGCGTTCAATGATTTCTTTATCGCCCAACGCCGAGATGGCCATGGGAGTTTGCATCAGGTTCGTCTCATGGTAGGTGGCGGTGACTACGATCTCTTCTATTTGTTGCTTGTCGCGCCGGTCATCATCGCTGTCGGCTGCAACTGCACCATTGCCTATAAGGACTCCTGCCAATGCAGTGACCAATCTGTGTAACATCGAGTGTGCTGGTTTGTCTGTGTTCACTGTTGTGTCTCCGCTATCAGTTCTGGCTGTCAAGACAGCCGCTTCGATGGACCGGTGCACACGTTCGATGACGAATGCATCCTCGGCTATCTGCCGGTAGGTCAGTTTCGATTCGCTCAACAGCACATCGAAAACCGCCTGTGGCGCATAGCTGCCCACTACCTGATCGACGGTGCGTTCACCGACATCGACATCGAGGGAGAACACGATGGTCAGGTTCGCCTGTTGACCTAGGGTCAACAGGGCTTCCTTGAGCGTCGTACTGGGTATATTGAATTGGACTTTGGGGTCAGCAAACGAGATGGCGCTGAAAAGCAGCATCAATATCAGTGCTGACGTGCGCAAGCAATTCAATATCCCTCCCCGACTGTCTATCGGTTTGTTCGACACCGTCATAGCTGGGACCCCGAATTCATACCACTACCCTAGTCTGTTTATTTGTTTTCTTCCACAGTTCAGTGGACGTCGCGCAAATTACTCAAGGGTTTTAGCACTCTCCTGGATTATCTTCGTCATGTTTGATAAGGCCTGTTTCATTAACGAGTGTGTTCGCAGATGGCTTTGGGGCATTCATTTGCACCAGCGACTGCGCGTCCCTCCCGGATTCCCGAGCTTCCCCCGCATGCCTGTAGTCATGCTCCTCCAACTCGGCCCTCCGACATTATGCTGGTGCAAATGAACACCCCAAAACCATCTGCTGTATGCCGGGAATAGTGTCTGTTTGATAGCATCGTACGGGGTGGCTGCCCCGAAACCCGGGTTTAGAAACAATTTCAAGCCACAGGTGTAAATAACTAGGGTTATGGCACTTTCCGGTGTCTAATTGTAACAGGGACCGGATTCCATGGGGACGATGCCAGAGAAAGAACGGGACGCGTTTGTATCCGACTTGCACAAGGCAACCAGCAGCGATTTGCATCGTTATCTGGCAAAGTCGCTTGGCAGCAAAGAAGCGGCGGCGGATGTGGCGCAGGAAGCCTATACTAAAATGTTTACACTGACTGAACCGGCCCTGGTGCAATATCCCCGGGCTTTCCTGTTTAAAGTAGCCGGAAGGATGGCCCTGAATTACCTGCGACAGTCCAGGCGACGGCATTTTGACGACCCTAATGTCATTATGTTTAATGAACATGAACACAGTATGGAAAGTGGTCTCGGGCCGGAGAAGATTACGAGCCACCGGGAAGAACTGGTGGTGGTCGATGGTGCATTGCAGAGCATGTCGGAAAGAACGCGTGAGGTATTTAAGTTACATCGATTCGAAGGATACACCTACGGCGAGATTGCCGAACGACTGGTAATCTCCCACAAGACAGTGGAATATCATATGTCCAAGGCACTCAAGCACCTGATGTTCCATTGTGGTGACATCGCAGATCCGGATTAGAGAAGACACGATTGATTGACTCACAATTACAGAAGGAAGCGATCGACTGGTTCGTCCGGTTACGTGCTGATGACGTTTCCGAATCAGACAGGACAGCGTTTCAGGCGTGGCTGAATCACAGCCCCGAGCGCCGCAGCGCCTATGATCAGGTGAAGCTGCGTTGGCAGCAGATGGATGCCGTTGAAGCGCGCGATGTGACCGAGTCCGGATCTCGTGACAAAACCCCGGCCGCAGGTGGCAGGGGACGGCTGCCGCAGTGGGGTCTATCGATCGCCGCGTTGTTGGGCGCTGTGACCATCTCGATCCTGCTCATGCTGGATTCCGGCCAGACCTATCGCAGTGAGGTGGGAGAACAACGCCGGGTGTTGCTGGACGACGGATCGAACATTCACCTGAACACCGACACACAGGTAAGGGTTCTCATGTCGTCAACACGACGGGAGATCGTCCTCGAGAAAGGAGAGGTCTTAAGTGACGTCGCCCATGCACCTGAACGACCTTTTGTCGTAATCGCCGGTGACACTGAAGTCATCGCGCTGGGGACCCGGTTCAGTGTGCATTACAAACCAAACAATACACGTGTGACCGTTGTGGAAGGTCTGGTCTCCGTTAAAACCAGTAAGGCGACACCCAGTGACTCCCCGAGACAGACTGTCCTTAAATCCGGACAGCGGCTGGATATCGCAATCCAGTCCCAATCCACATTGCCCAGGATCGGTGAAGTCGAAGCGGCGGCGCCAATAGCCTGGGACCAGGGATTGCTGGTGTTCGATGGCGTCCCACTGGATGAGGCAGTGAGCGAAATCGATCGTTATTTTCCAGGAGAGCTCCGTGTTGGCTCCGATGTGCCCGCGAATAAAGCTGTAACTGGAACATTCAAGCTGCGGGACCGCAATGTGCTGCTACAGACCTTATCGCAATCTCATGGGTTGACCATCGTCGATGTCAATGGGATCACGTTACTCGTATCGCAGGCTGAGGATCTACAGTAGTCGATACTGCCCGCGGCATGCGGATCGCATCATGCTAACCCTTGGCGCGAATCCGGAAAGGATTCGTTGGGGCATCGAGACAGCCAGACAAGCGGCGTAATCAACGGGTCGTTATCCAGGTGAACTGAAGTTCGGCGCGTACGTGAATCTGGTCTGTCATCAGTCCGCATGAACCGAGTAGTCCTGCCATCCTGATCTACAAACAACCAGATCACCTTCAGATACCAGCGCCGAATTCGACTCAGCAAGTTTATCCTCCGGTAAAGAGTCGATTAGTACCTGTCTGTTTTCAGTCATATCGCTTTCGTTCCTTTTAGTTATTGCATGAGTTATTGCGCGGGCTTCACAAACAGCATCTCGATACCGGTGCCTCCAATAATGTCATTGACGTCGCGACGATCCTCTTCATCAAGCCTTGCGTAAGCCTGTCGCAACCAGGTAAGGCAGCGTGCCTGATAGGGGAATGGTGTCTGCGTCCACTCCTGGCCTTCAATCGTGGTTTGCACCGTATCGGCGCCGGCTTCGATAGCCGCCAAATTCGCCAGTAGTGCCGGAACGTACACTCTGCCGATTTCCTGCAGCAGTGGCGACATGGTCTCCGGGAGCGCGTCCCTTGCATACCAGCCATCGGCTGGTGCGAATTCCCCCGAGAGATCCGCTAGCATGTCTACCCAGGCAAAGACCTGGGGTGTCCGCTCGAGGCAGATCGCCATCGGCGTTGGGTCGAAATGTGTCAATTGGGTCAGTTGACCGTACAACCCGAAGTCACAAGCAGATGGACGTGACCCAAGCACATAGGGGCCGTTACGAATGTGTGCATCCAGAATATCCAGCAGTCTCAGGTAGGACGCCTCAATGACAGGCGCGGTCGTATCGTTGCTACCCACAACATATAAGCGGTTCACCTGTCGATCGCGAATCGCTTCGCTCATGGGGGCGATCTCGGACTCCTGCGAAAGAACGTGACCCCACCGGGGCAACATCAAGCCACCCAGGGTCGCATCTCGATCAAAGTGCCACCGATAATGGAACATGGCCTTGGTGACCCACTCATCGGCGTAGTCCTCGATCAGATAATCGAGAAACGCCACAACAGGGTCGTCAGGAATAATGGAACGACCGGGATACATGACTTCCAGTTCGCGGATAATCGGCGTTGAATCGACGACTGCTTCCAGTTCGCCATCTTTCCCGGGCCAATAGAATGTTGGCTGGAGTACAACCTTGGCAGCAGGCAGATCGTACTGCGCGCTGATTTGTGACTGCAGGTACCGATATGGAATCCGTCGGTAACGCAAAACTGCGAGCATTTTTCTGGTATAGGGTGAACCCGGTGAACCCTTGATGGCGATCTGCCCTTCGAAATCAGGTTCTTTCATGTATTCGTCTCTTTTTTTGTTAACTTGCTGCTTTTATCTCACTTTGACCCGATCGCTGCAAGTGATAGCCAACCCGTTCCATCCTGATGCCAATTGGCGTGCTCAGAAATTCATCCCAGCCAATCTGTGCCATCAACTCGTCTGCACGCTTTCTCTCGTCGTCCGAAAGCGTCTCATATTGCTCCTGGACCCGCTGGCCTTTCCATGCTGAAAATATCGACGTACCCCGCTTGTACGTCTGATCGAAGATTTTAATTTCCGTTGGTAGTATTTGCGCCAAAGCTTCACCCTGCTCGACTTCTTCCAGGATAGGCTGTGCCAGCCGCTTGGCGCTCGTTGCCCACGCTGCCGCAACAGGACCGATATACCTGAGATAGGCCAGAAGCTCATCGGTCATAGACAATTCTCCCTCGGCGGGAGCGCTGAATGCCGCCTGCATATTGTCGAGGAAGTAGCTCAGTTCCGGCGCCTCGGCTTTTAAGTAATGCTGCGTCGCAGCGTTATCCCGATAGTGGTGGGCGAAGTAGCCCGCATGAAGACAACAGTCGATCAGACTCGCGCGGCGTCCAAAGGCATAATTCCGCGGCCCTACCGCCTGGTTCAATAGCGGTGTCGCTTCTTCAAGCAAACGCTGCATGACTTGCTGCCCTGACTCACTCGTTATACCCATATGTGGGAGATGCGCCTGCATCTGCCGTGCGACCGCAGCACCACATGACCAGTCCACCTGCGCATCACCCTCGTCACCGAAACACATATAAAATTCATTGATTGCAAAGCGTTTGCCATCGGGATCGTTCCACCGGGTATGCATGGCGGTCACCACCCAGAATTCGTCGATAAAAAATTCCACGATTCTCGTCACCAGCATCAATACCGGATCATCCGGAAACGCAGGACGCTCGGGATGTCTGTCTTCAAGCACATCGATAATAACGGTCGTATCCTGAATCACCTCACCATCGTCGTTTTCCAGCACCGGAAACCGGGTGAAGCCAACAACCGGTCTCATACGTTCCTGATACAGACGTGCATCATGAGTTTCGACAAAAGGGATGTGCTTATAGCTAAGATAGGCGCGCGTCTTGGCCGTATAGTACGAGCACATCATGCCGTAAAGGGTATACATAGGGTTCCCTGGCTTAAGATTAATGACTGGAATGCAAGTATTATCAGACGGCGCATATAGAGGTGTCTATTAACAGTTGAATATCATGTGATAACCGGGTGTTATCAGATCACATCATAAACATAGTGTTATTCGCCATGGTGCGTGCACATTGATGTTGCGTTATAGACGGTAATCATAATCGAAGCCAGAGCACATCGGCCTGAACTGGCGATGCAGGCGGTGATTCCTGGTTTTGTAATGCCTGAACAACCGAACTGACGGCCTGCGTGTTACCAGGTTTCAACCTCCCTTTCTATCTGCCCGGCATACTGGGCAATGGCCTCCGCCTTTCGGTTAGGCAGCGCGTAGTCGGGGAACAGGTTTTGTGTGCCTTCGTAGTCCCGCAATACCTGCCTTGCGACGGTGACCTTGTGAACCTCGGTGGGGCCATCGGCGATGCCCATGACATAAGAGCTCAGCAGCATACCGGTCAGTGGAAGCTCGTTTGATATGCCGAGCGATCCGTGAATCTGGATACATCGCGAAACGACATCATGGTAAACACGCGGCATCGCGGCCTTGATTGCGGCAATGTCCTTTCTCACTTTCAGGTAGTCGTTGTATTGGTCGATCCGCCATGCCGTTCGGAGTACGAGCAGTTTGAAGGATTCCATCTCAATCCAGGAATCCGCAATTTTCTCCTGCACCATCTGTTTATCGGCAAGTACCTCACCCTTGGTGTTCCGCGACAGCGCGCGTTCGCACATCATGTCAAACGCCTGCTGGATCTGCCCGATGGTACGCATGGCATGGTGGATGCGTCCACCGCCGAGACGGGTCTGGGCAACGGCAAACGCCTGCCCTCGTGCCCCGAGCATGTTGGCCTTGGGGATCCGGCAGTCCTCGTATCGAATGTAGGCGTGTGTTCCTTCACCGGGAGCTTCCTGGCCAACGCCGACGTTGCGGATGATGTTAACGCCGGGAGTATCCGTTGGCACAACGAACATGGTCATTCGCTGATGCGGTGGTGCTTCGGGGTCAGTGACTGTCATCACGATCAGAAAGCTCGAATACCGTGCGTTGGAGGAAAACCATTTCTCGCCATTGATGACAAAGTCGTCGCCGTCTTCAACCGCCATGCACTTGAAAGCTGTAGGGTCGGCGCCGCCTGTTGGTTCCGTCATCGAATAGCAGGATGAAATTTCACCATCGAGCAGTGGCTGCAGGAAACGGGCTTTCAGATCGTCGTTCCCATAGTGCGCAAGAATCTCGGCGTTACCGGTATCGGGTGCCTGGCATCCGAACACAACCGGAGCAAAGCGGCTGCGCCCCAGTATTTCGTTAAGCAGTGCAAGCTTGAGTTGGCCGAAGCCGAGCCCCCCGAGTTCGGGACCCAGGTGGCACGCCCATAGTCCGCGGTCCTTCACCTCCTGCTGCAGTGGCCGGATGTGACGGATGAAATCCGGGTCGTTGTATTCTTTCGCGGCTCCCAGAACCATGTCGAGTGGCTCTACGCGCCGCTTCACAAAGTCGTCAGCCCAGTCCAGCGCACCCTGGTACTCTTTATCGGTTTCGAAATCCCAGCTCATGTTTCTTCTCCTCTTTAATTTTTTCAGTATTGGTAAGACCACGAGTCAGATTGTGAGCTTGCCGTCAGCAGACTGCAAGACGCAGTGCAAACACAGAAGCCGGCTCGCCTCTCCCGACCGTGCTAAGATCTGTGGTCAATGTGGGGCGCGGAATGACAATAACGACAGCGAGTAAAGAACAAACAGCGCAAGTGGCGCTCACGACCATCGCGTGCGTGGACCATGTCTGAGCCCAGTAGACCGGAATCGCCGACAGAGCCCACTCGTCATCAGCCCGTATCGACTGTTGCCGGCCCGGAACAGCAAAGACGGCTGCTAACCAACCTGGTTGTGGCCGTCGTCACGATACTGTCGATCACCGCATCTGGCTACTGGCTATTCGATCGTCTCACCCATGTTCACGTCTCGGATGCTCGCATCGCTGCGTCAATGGTGACCGTGAGTACCCGGGTTCCCGGTTGGATCTCAAGCATTGAGGTCTACACCGGGCAGGAAATCGCTGCCGGCGACCTGGTTGCGGTAATTGATCAACGCCAGGCACGTCTGGCGCTCGAGCATGCGCAAGCCGGTCTGGATTCGGCCCGCGCGGAGTTGGAGCGGATTGTTTCCGAAAGAGAGCTGCTGAGCCGACAACTGATCGCCAAGATCGCCCGCGCGGAATCTCAGCTGACCGCTTCTCGCGCCGAGCATCAGGCCACACTGGCTGACCTGGAGCGCGCCAGGTCCGATTGGAAGCGGGCAGGGCCGCTGCATGAGCAGGGCATCATCACCAGCGAGATGTGGGAGCAGGAACAGTCTGAGTACCGGCAAACCGAGCAGCGCGCCCGCACGACCGAGGCGCAGATCGCGGTCGCCGATGCAACACTCGCCGAGACCCGCGCGAGTGAAGCGGAACTGAACGTAATCGAAAATCAACTGAAGCGCATGCGCTACGATATCACCGGTACTGAATTGTCTCGGGACATCCTCAGGGCCAACCTTGACGATCACGAAGTCCGCAGCCCGATCTCCGGCATCGTGGACCAGGTGTTCGTGGATTCGGGCGAATACATACGCCAGGGCCAGCAGATCCTGATCATGCATGACCCGACGAAGATCTGGGTAATTGCAAACATCAAAGAGACTGACATCCGTCACATAGTACCCGGCAAATCGGCATCCATTTCCGTCGATGCGTATCCCGATCATGAGTTCACCGGTACCGTCGTCGGTGTTGGTCCCGCCGCCACCAGCCAGTTTGCACTGCTGCCGAATCCGAACCCGAGCGGCAACTTCACCAAGATCACACAGCGCCTGGGTGTAAGGATCGACATTACGCAGAACGAGAAGGTGTTAAAGCCCGGTATGATGGTCGAGGTGGAGATTGGCATCTAACCGGCATCACGTCGTCCCGCAGGACGTCGAGGCGACTCGCAACATCCAGATGCTGTTCGCTCGATTCGGTCCGAATTATCGATGGTGGGCCACGATTACTTCAATCGTCGGCCACTTTCCCACGCTAATGACGGGTACGATTATCAGCATCGCTATTCCCAGCGTCATGGGTGCCCTCAGCATGACAGCGGAAGAAGCCCAGTGGCTTGCCACGGGCTATCTGGCCGCATCGACAGTCTGCATGTTGCTGGCAGCCTGGGCAATCGAATGCTACGGGATGCGCAATACGTTCGTGGGTGCGATGATGATTTTTGTTGGCGGGTCCGTACTTGGCGGCTTCTCTACCTCCGGTGAGCAACTCTTGCTCGCACGGATCATCCAGGGCGTCGGTGCAGGGCTGATGGCGCCGGCGTCCATGGTGATTCTGTTTCAGGTGTTCCCAAAAAATCGACGTGGAACGGCCATGGGCATTTATAGCATTGGCATGGTGTTTGGGGCGGCCTGCGGACCGGTATTCGGCGGCTGGCTGATCGACAATCTCGGCTGGCGTTACGTGTTCTTCATGGCCCTGCCTTTCGCGATGGCGAGCATTCCGCTGGCAATGTTGTTCCTGCCGGAACGAGAGCCAGATGCCGGCTCGCCGACATTCGACTGGACCGGTGTGGCACTATTGTCGGTTGCCATCACGAGTTTTCTGACCATGACGGCCGACGGCAACCTGCACGGATGGGGGTCCGATCGCATCGCCGGGCTCGCATTCATCTGGGTGCTGACCACCGTTGGGTTTCTCTACTGGGAGGCCTACGTCAAATACCCGATGTTCAAGCTGAGTCTGTTTCTCAACATCAGGTTTCTGGCGGCGTGCTTGCTCGCCTTCGTGCTTGGCGCGGGCATGTATGCGTCCATATTTCTGGTGCCGATTTTCCTGCAGCTGGTGCAGGGACTCAGTGCCACGGATGCGGGGCTTTTGTTGCTGCCGGCGACACTGGTTATTGGTGTGATGTTCCCGGTGATGGGGCGAATCAGCGATTTCGTGGCGCCGCGAAAGTTGATCGTCCTCGGACTATTGGTGTTTGCCATCCATGCGGCACTGTTCGGCACCGTGGACCACAACACGCCATTCATCACGATGGTGGTGTGGCTGGTAATTGGTCGAATCGGCCTTGCCTGTATCAGCCCGAGCCTGACTGCCGCTGCAGTCAGACCCCTGTCACTGGCGCTACTGGCGGACGGCACAGGCACGTTTAATTTCATCCGCCAGATTGGCGCCGCTTTCGGCATTACCTTCATGACCGTCTACCTCCAGCAACGCACGAGCGTTCACGTTGATGCGTTGAACGCGACACAGTCAGCGGCTAATACCGAGGTTTACGCCCTGTTCCATCGCCTGAGCCCAATCTACGAACAACTCGGGGCTGCGACTGAAACCCGTGACGGATTCGGTATTGGGGGGTATCACTTGCTGTTGTCAGTCATCAACAGCCAGGGCAGTATGCTGGCGTTTAGAGATGTATTCGTCGCCGTTGCGCTCATCGCCGTCGTGTGTGTAATTCCTGCATTGTTGATGGACAACCGAAATCCGGACAAAGCCGCCTGACAGCCGGTCCATCAGCCCAGCGCAAATCCCTCGTAACCGCTTGCCGCCTCCTGCTCACACTGGAACCGGTAACGTGGAAATCCGCCGACGTATGGCATGAAAATCCGTGGTTTTCCCTCGATGTTTGCCCCGAGGTACCATGAGTTGCAACTGGGCACGGTATACATCGTACCCTCGGCAACTTCGTTAACATGAACAATCCACCTTTCCTCGCTGGCCTCAAGCGGTTCAATTACGCGGGTTCCGGTTTTTCGGAGGTAATCAATACAATCACCTATCCAGTTCACATGCTGCTCGATGGCGACCAGCATGTTGCACAGCACAGAGGGGCTGCCTGGTCCCGTGACCGTAAACAGATTGGGGAAACCGCGCATCTGCAATCCAAGATAGGTAACAGGGCCGTACTGCCATTTTTCTGCCAGCTTAAACCCGTCCCGACCACTGATATTGGATTTCAGCAGGGCGCCGGTCATGGCATCAAAACCCGTCGCGTAAATCAGCACGTCAAGTTCGTAGTGTCGCTCGGTAGTCTGTATTCCCTGCTCCGTGATCGTCTCGATGGGTGTCGCACGCAGATCAACCAGCTCAACGTCATCGCGATTGAACGTTTCGTAAAAATCCCTGTCGAGCACCGGGCGCTTGCAGCCTAACCCATAATCTTTCGGCAGGAGCTTCTCGGCCACTGTCGGGCTCCGGACAATAGTGCGGATGGTGTCCCGGAAGAGTTCGTTTGCTATTTCATTGGCTTCGAGATCGAAGTAAATATCTCCGAAAGAATAGATGGATTCGAGACCTCGCTCCTTGATATACCGGTGCTGTTCCTCCGGCGTCATCTCCTTGATCATCGGACCTTCACCACGCGGCGCCACTGAATTGCGATTTACCTCAACATTTCGCATTGGCCGGAAGTTGGATATGCCACGGAGATTGTTCTGCTGCAGTTCGCGAACCTGCCGGTAGTTATCCTTGAATTCGTTTTGTACTGTCTCGTTCATTCGCTTGCGGTTGGCAGGCACCGTGTAGACCGGTGTCCTCTGGAATACGGTGAGGTGACCCGCGAGTCGAGCCAATTCAGGGACCGCCTGTACACCAGAGGATCCGGTGCCGATGATGCCCACGCGTAAGCCCGTCAGATCAACCTCTTCCTTCGGCCAGAGTCCCGTGTGCAGGACACGCCCCTTAAAGGTGTCGGCTCCCGGCAGATCAGGTTTGTTAGGCACAGAGAGACAGCCGGTCGCCATTACGCAAAAAGGCGCCTCGAACGTATCGCCCTGATCAGTTGTTAAACGCCACTGATGGTTGTCTTCCTGCCAGGAAATTTCTGTCACTACAGTGTTAAAGGTGATGTCACGACGCAGGTCGAAACGCTCGGCTACGTGATTGGCGTATTCGAGAATATCAGGCTGAGCTGAAAAAACCTCAGGCCAGATCCACTCCTGTTCAAGTTCCTCTGAGAACCCGAAGGAGTATTCAAGACTCGGGACATCGCAACGTGCGCCAGGATAACGGTTCCAGTACCACGTCCCACCCACATCCGTGCCGGCCTCGAATGCGTGCACTGAGAGGCCAAGAGACCTGAAGCGATGGATCGCGTACATGCCGGCGAACCCGGCGCCCACGATCAATACATCTGGTTTTTCTGCCATTTTTTTGGTCAACCCCGCGTATCGCCCGCCAGTACAATACCGCAATAATTGCCGGAATTTAAAGTGGTACTCAACAAAGATCGGACCCGGACAGCGCTTCAGCGACCATGTCCATATAATCGACATGTTGGTCTGCGGTGGTAAAACCTTGCCCCATGGTGGAAACTGAAACATGGGTTCCCCCAAGATCTCGCCAGCGGGAGGCGGTTTCCACCGCATCCTCCGGTGTTTTTGCGTTGAGCATACTGCAATGGAGGCCAAAGTCGTCTGCTGAGCGTCCTGCATCCCTTAGAACCGCTTTCAATCGATCTGCTTGCCGGAATGCGTTACCAGCAACACTGTCTACACAGATTAATCCATCACCAAACCTCACAGCCCGCTTGAGGGCAGCCTCCACGAATGCGCCGAACCAGACAGGAATATTGTTCTTCGGTCTCGGATTCAGGGCGGCACGATCGATGTGGTCGAATTTGCCTTCAAATTTGACGACATGCTCCGACCCCCAGAGTTGACGCAACAGATGGATTTGCTCTTCCAATCGCTTACCTCTGGTATGGAAGTCCTGACCCAGAGCGTCATATTCCACATAATTCCAGCCAATCCCGACGCCCAGTTTCAGGCGACCATTTGACAGTAGTTCGAGATCCGCTGCCTGGCGAGCGACAAGAGCGGTCTGGCGTTGCGGCAGGATAAGAATACCGGTGATGAGATCGATTCGTTGGGTGATTCCGGCAAGATAGGAGAACATGACAAAGGGATCGTGAAATGGATCATTTTCCGTGTACGGACCCGATAGTTTGGGTTCCCGATCGTGGGGGGCGCCAAGTACGTGGTCATAAGTCAGTAGATGATCGAAACCCAGTTCTTCTGTCGCCAGCCCGATTCTGCGGACAGCCCCGGGATCGCCCTGTAATTCATTCTGCGGATAGATAATGCCAGTTTTCATGTTGATATCCAGTCGACCTTGTCCGGTACTATAGTTGATTACCCATTTGAAGAGTAGGAATCCTGAACCTGCAGCAGCGATAGTCATGCGGATTATCCCGTCAGGATAATGAGACACAAACAAAACGCATCACCTGCTCCGTTGCCCTGTCGATACGCTGACGTAACATGACTGGCCATTGTAGGAACCGGCCTCATCGTTTATGGTGTCGGCCAATCCTATATAGTCAGTAACAGGTGAATTATGTCGGAAGCTATAGTCGAAATTCGCGACTACACCATTGAACCCGAATGGCTTGACGCCTATACAGAGTGGGCTGATTCACTTGCTGCTCCATGGTTGCGTGCGAACCTCGACGTTATTGATTTCTGGCTTGACTGTGGCATCGATGCTGAGGTGAGAGGTTCTGCACCACAGGTCTCCGAAAACGGCCAGGCCAACGTATGCTGGATTATCCGCTGGGCGAGCAAGGCTGATCGCGACGCGCGCTTCGGCAGGGTGATGGGGTCTCCCGAGTGGCGCGAGATCTGGGCTGCGCATCCCAACCCGAAAGCATATCTGCAACAGAATATACGCTTCATGCGCGCCGCGGCCTACTGATTCCATCCTGTGGATTGACTGATCTGCCCGACCTGACGACGCCGTCAGGTGCCGAGGAAATCGGCCACCTATTGTGACAGTGCGGGTCATCGCCTTGCAGAAGAGCTAAGCTGCATCAATACTGACGGTATGCCCACATTTAACAGCAAAGCCAACTAGTGTATCCAGTCGAAAGGCCTCGAAATCACCTTTCATGAGTGTGCTCACTCGTGGTTGTGAGATTCCCAGCAAACTGGCCACTTCCCGCTGCTTCAGCTTATTTGCTTTGACGTACTGAGTAATCGCCTGGATTAACTCGGATCGCAGCTTGTAGATTTCGCGTTTAGCGGGGTCATCTTCAATTGCGTCCCAAACGCTTTCATACTTTCGTCTGGTCATTTCAGCTCCTTCAAAGCGGACTTGATCGAAGCCCGGAAACACGATGGGCTTCATTTAAAATATATACCCAAATGTATATTCAGGCAACAGAATCGGCCTCATCCAGACACCTTTACCTCACCGTATTGGAATGTGCCGACGATAACCGCCGAGACGATCGCCAGCTACGGCAGTCGACCTGCAATCATGTGAGACTAAGACCTTATTGAGGCGCCAACAATGCTCGATATGGCATCTTCTTCGTAGGTGTACAGAACCTGACGACACCGTCAGGTGGCGAAGTGTGTCCTGGGGTCTTATTTTTTCCGCGGGGTCAACGGTGCTATAGTTTCGGCGATATTCAGTTTCGGACTTTTTTATATGACCGCAAGTATCAACAAAAATGGACTCCTCGAAGGTAAAGTAGCCGTTGTCACGGGCGCCAGTCGTGGTATCGGTGAAGCACTTGCCTGTCGCTATGCCCAGGAAGGTGCGCGGGTGGTCGTTTCTGCCCGAACCGTCGCAGACGGCGATCATTTTTTGCCCGGCAGTATCAATTCGGTCGTACAGCGCATTATCGGCGCCGGCGGTGAGGCTCATGCCGTTCGAGCGGATCTGGCGATCGCCGAAGATCGGAGCAACCTGATCAGTGAAGCCGAAGAACTCTATGGTCCCGTGGACATTCTGGTTAATAACGCCGCGGTCACTTATACCATTCATGTCGCAGACTTTACGGAAAAAAGGTATCGCCTGATGATGGAAGTACAGGTATATGGCGCTTTTCACCTTGCCCAACTCGTTTTACCATCGATGATGGCGCGTCAATCCGGCTGGATACTCAATATTTCATCCCGCGCAGCACTGCATCCGGCCAAGGATGCTGGTGGCAGAGGGATGACGGTGTACGGCATGTGCAAAGCCGCTCTGGAGCGATTTACCACCGGCCTTGCGTCTGAAGTGTTCGATAAGAACATTGGCGTCAACGTCATCTCACCGGGCATCGTGGCAACACCTGGGGTGATGCACCATAAGTTCATCACCGACGAAACGCCGGCAGAGCGTATTACACCCATTGAACACATGGCGGAAGCCTGCTTGCGACTGGTTTATGGTGATGCAAAAGAGCTGACCGGCAGAATTACCTATGCTGCCGACATGATCGAAGAATTTGCTTTGCAGCCTGCAGAACTGATCGCCTGACGTCAGGTGCATTTCAGTGTGTTGACGTCCAGTTCCAGCATCTGATACCGTATTTTACATCAACCAATACCGTGAATACTTCTCGGACAGCCTCCCAGTATGCGGGTTTGGGTAATGCGTGCCAAAATCAGGCACCCTGGTGCCACCAGGAGACAATTCATCATGGACATAGCCGCGCACAACACGTCGCCTGCCCTCGACAGCCTCATGACCGACATCGCGCGCTACGACGTCACTCAGAATGCGCTCGAGCTCCAGATGTACGGCTTCACTGTCGTACCTCCCGAGAAGCTTGGTGTCGACGAGGCGTGGACCTCTCGCCTGCGCGACGCCGTCATCCGCACGTACGAAAAGCGCTACGACGTCGAGATCGGCGACTATACGGTGTCCGACTTGGAACCGGTAAATTTTGGCAAGACATGGCGGCTCATCGAGGAAGACGACATCTTCGTCGAGGCCACCCTCAATCCGGTGGGCTTGACCCTGATCCGATCATTGCTCGGCCAGAGCGCAGTGCTGGGCAACGACACCTGGCTCATGAGGGCCAGGGACAACAAGCCGCGGGGTATGCACACCGACGCCACCGGCGTCCCACTCGGCGCCGGCCAGATCGCCCACGTGGTCAATGCCTCGTGGCTGTGCACTGACTACCTTGAGGAGGGCGACGGTCCGACCGTGCTGGTGCCGGGCAGCTTCCGATTTGGTCGGAGCACACTCCCGCACGAGTACAACGTCGACGAGTGCCCCTATCCGCTGGTTTCCCTGACGGGGAAGGCCGGATCGCTGGCCATCTGGCACGGCGGCACATTTCACGGGTCGCGCACCCGCACCAAAGCCGGCCTGCGTATCACCTACGGAGGGGTCTGGTACCGCACCTATATGAAGCCGATGGGGACCTGGGAGGACGTGTCACCCGAGCTGGTAGAACGCTATCCCGAGCTCGACCGGGTGCTGGGGTTGCATTCGCCGTTCCCCTTCCGGGAGGATATTGAACGCAGCGAGCACCTGCGGTCGTTCTCCCTGACCGGCAGCGATCCGTTCGCGTAGCGCCCTGGTCACAAGGGAGAAACGATGACCGACCCGTTCGAATGTCAGGATGCACGCAGGCTTGGTTTTGACCCTGATCGCCTGGCCCGGATCGGGTCGTTCCTGCAACAGGGCTATGTCGATAGCGGGCGGTTGCCGATGACCCAACTGGTGGTCGCGCGTGACGGCCAGCCGGTGTACTACAATCGGCAGGGCCGGATGGGCGAGGGACGCGAGGCTCTGCGCGACGATGCCATTTTCCGCCTCGCCTCCATGACCAAGCCGGTCACCTCCATTGCCTTTATGCAGCTGGTCGAACAGTGCAAGGTCGCGTTGGAAGAGCCGGTGACCCGGGTGCTCCCCGAATTCGCTGACCTCAAACTTTATGCCGGTGGTGGCGGATCGATTCCCTTCGCACCTGGCACACCCGCTCCCCCAATGCGTTTCGTCGATTTGCTAACGCATATGTCGGGGCTGACATACGGCTTGCAGAACCGGACCAGCGTCGACGCGGCCTATCGCGATCACGAACTCGATAACGCCCGAAGCTCGTTTGATAGCGACGAATTCATCCGTATCCTGGCCGGCATCCCGCTCGAAGCAGCACCTGGGCAGAGCTGGAACTACTCGGTCGCCTCCGATGTCCTGGGCGTTTGCATCGAGCGCATCTCGGGCATGCGGCTGGGCGAGTATTTCGAGCAGAATATCTTTGCCCCGCTGGGCATCGTTGATACCGCTTTCGGTGTTGCCGAGGGCCACGGCGACCGGCTGGTCGATGCCTATCGTTATGTCCCCGGCAAGCCAGCACAGAAGGGCGAGGACGGACCCGGCAGCAAGTGGACGCGCGCGGGTCGGTTCGACAGCGGCGGCATTGGGCTGTGCGGCACGATTGCCGACTATCATCGATTTGTTACCATGTTGCTGCAAGGCGGCGAGCTGGACGGGGCGCGCATCGTCAGTCCCAAGACGCTGCGGCAGATGCGGACCAACCACCTGCCCGGCGGCGCCGACCTTAATGAAATGTCGAGAGGTCTGGTTTTAGAAAGCAACAGTGCCGGGACCGGGTTCGGCCTTGGTTTCTCGATGGTCATCGATCCGGCCAGGACGCTGATACCTGCGAGCCTGGGCGAATATTACTGGGGCGGCGCCTATTCGACAGTCTTCTTTGTCGACCCGGTCGAGGCGATCACCTGTGTCTTCATGAGCCAGGTCTTTCCCTCCAGCGCCTATCCAACCCGCCGACAGTTGAAGACGCTGATCTATGCGGCGCTGAGCGAATGCCGGGCCTGATCATTGAGACGGAATACCCTATGAGCTGGTACCGGGCGCATATTGTCTCGCAACGCTTGATTCGCCTTTGTGCGTGCGCCTGTCTCGTTCTGGTCACTTCTGCAGTAGCCGGTGGCGAAGGCCGGGTTTCCCATGGTGTGTCCGACTTTGGCAAACTCAAATATCCGCCGGGTTTTGCGCACTTCGACTATGTCAACCCGAACGCGCCCAAAGGCGGCTCTGTGGTGCTGGCAACTTCGCTGCGCTTCAACACCTTCAACCCCATCTCCAACAAGGGCATAAGAGCACCCGGCAACCACGTGATCGAGCAGTTGGCCGGGCCTGAGGTTGCATTGCTCTACGATAGTTTACTCTGGCCGTCCGACGACGAGACCGGGGGTTTCTACGGCAACCTCGTCGAAACTGTCGAGCTTGCCGAAGACTTCACGTGGGTGATCTTCCGCTTGCGGCCGGAGGCGCGTTGGCACGATGGCGTGCCCGTCTCGGCGCGAGACGTGAAGTTCACATTCGACTCGATTGCAGAAGACGCCGGCATCGGCGTGCAACAGGCGTTCAACTTCATCGACAGCAGCGAAATCCTGGGAGAACGCGAAATCCGTTTCCATTTTCACGAGGACCGCAATCCTGGCCCGAACAATGTGATGATCATGTCCAAATGGCCGATAGTGCCCGAGCACTACTGGCGCGGTGACGACATGAGCAAAACCACGCTGAAACTTCCACTCGGCAGCGGCCCCTACCGCATCGCCGATTTCAAAGCCAGCCGATTTGTTCTTTTCGAGCGCGTGCCCGACTACTGGGGTCGCAACCTCGGCATCCATCGCGGTCGCCACAACTTCGACTCTATTCGCTACGAAGTATATGGCGACGCCGTCGTCACACGCGAGGCTCTACGCAAGGGCCTGGTCGACTACTACATCGAATCGGACACGCGCCACTGGGCCACGAGCTATGACATTCCGGCACGGGACAAAGGCTGGCTCGTCCTGCGCAAGCACAACTGGTTGCAGTATGTGGGTTTCTGGAAGGGACTTGCCTTTAACTCGCGGCGGCCGAATCTCGCCGACCCGCGTGTACGCGAAGCGCTGACCCTGGCATTCGACTACGAATGGGACAACCGGACCCTGAATCACGGTGTCTACGAACGTCCGGATAGCTATTTTCCGGGATCCTATCTGAAGGCGACCGGTACGCCGACGGAGACTGAGCGTCTTCTGCTCGCACCGTTTCGAGCGCAGCTACCTGCAAGGTTGTTCAACGAGCCCTTCCATCCGCCGCGTTCGACTGGTTACGGCTATCACCGGGAAGCGTTGGTTCGTGCACGCGACTTGCTCGAGCAGGCAGGCTGGCGAGTGCAAGGTGGGGTGCTCGCCGATGACGACGGCAGACCCTTTACGCTGCGCTTTGTCATCAGAACCTTTGACCAGCGACGTACACTGGTGCCGTATGTCAACGTGTTAAAGCTCCTGGGCATCGAATCCAGGATCGACCTGGTCGAATCCGCCCAATACGTCAATATTCTGAATGACAATGATTATGACGGTGCCTTCAACCATTTCCGCTCTGGCATCACACCCACGTTCGGGCTGCGTGCCCGGACACACTCGGCTTCCGCAGCCTCGAAGCTGGCTAATCCGTCGGGCATCGCCCATCCGGCGGTCGACGCCATGCTTGCAAAGATGCTGAGCGCGCGTTCGCGGCGCGAGTTGACCGACGCGGTGCACGCGTTGGACCGGGTGCTGCTATGGAACTTCTACTTCATTCCGCTGGTGCCGATGTCCGACCCGCTGGTGGTGTACTGGGACAAGTTCGGCAGGCCCGACTCCGATCCCAAGTATCGCACCAGCTTTCCGGACGCATGGTGGTGGGACGAGGAGAAGGCGCAGCGGGTCCTGGATGGCCTGGCTTCCGGGCAGCAGTGAGAACCGCGCCTGCGCACAGGCTTTATTCAGCTATTCTTACCATGCGGGTACCGATATTACCGCCCGCCAACAAATCCACAAAGGCGGAAGGCGCATTTTCCAATCCTTTATATTCGTCGATCAGTGGGTTAAGTTTTCCACTGAGTATCCAGCTTTTGATCTCATCTCTGGCGGTTTGAAATCGGTCGGTAAATTCACTAACCAGAAATCCCTCTATACGGAGACTATAACCTATCAGATGACGTTGGAGCAGAACAGGGAGCTCGGACGGCCTTGCGGCAGTATTGCCGGTGTCGTACTGGGATACAGCGCCACAACAGACAATCCGGCCACGCTTGTTCATTTGGCGAAGTGCTGCCGCCAGAATGTCACCGCCAGTATTATCAAAGTAAATATCGATGCCATCCGGGCATGCCGCTTTGAGTTCTTGTTGAAAATCCTCTGACCGATAGGAAACCGAGGCATCGTAGCCAAAACGATCTTCCAGCAGTCGGCATTTCTCCGGGGTGCTGGTGATACCGACAGTTCTGCAGCCTTTGATCTTTGCCATCTGACCGACCAGATGGCCCACACTCCCTGCGGCTGAACTGACCACAACGGTGTGGCCGGGTTTCGGTTCGCCTACTTCAAGCAGGCCAAAGTAGGCAGTCAAACCGTTGTTACCAATTGCGCCCAGGTAATACGCCAGATTGATATCGTCACTGACTCTCGTCAGGTCTTCTGGTTTGTGAACGCTGTAGTCCTGCCAACCGGAGAGGCAGTACACCAGATCTCCTTCTTTATAGTCCGGGCTGTTACTCTGAGTGACTCGAGCAATGCCGGGTCCAGCCATGATATCGTTAGGGGCACTGCCGCGCATATAAGCCCGTCTTCCTGCACCAACAGTGATGAGGAGCGTCCTGCAAAGTACCTCACCATCATCGGGAGCCGGGATCGGGGTTGCTTCGAGGCGGAAATTTGACGCTTCAAGCTTTCCTTCAGGCACCGAATTAATGAGTATTTGTCGATTTTCCGGCATGGTCGTTTCCTGTTCTTTTTGGCAGTGAGTTTTAGGGGCACCCGTTGCAGTGTAGTCAGATCAGAAAATTTCAGCAAGAAGCCGAAAATAATCACGACAAGTTATCACAACCAGGCCACCATGGAGTTGGCGATATCGACATCTTCAGCCGTTCCTACCACTGTTTACCGATACCTCCCCGATTACCAAAAAATGCTGCGGGCCAGTTACGTCCGGTAATCATCGCTTTATCGATGTCTTCCTCAGTCGCAATCCCATCGTCAACGAGCTTCATCGCTTCTTCCCTTGCAGCGCGAAAAATACGGTTGAGAATAAAGCCTCGGGTCCCCGGCATGTCTTTGCACATGGATACCGCGCGTTTTGTGTTCTCGGCCACTGCCACTGCCGTATCGATGGTTTCCTGTGAGGATTGAGGAGTATAGATTACCTCGCACATCGTCATGACCGGTACCGGATTTGAATAATGCATGCCGACAAATTGCGTCTTGCGCTGCTCGCTCACGTTTTCGGCGATTTCCTGGATGACGATGCCCGACGTATTGGACGCAAACAGCGCGGTGGGCTTGACGACCCCATCCAGTTCAGCAAAAACATCCTGCTTGAGTTCCAGGTCTTCAGGCACCGCTTCGATGATCATGTCGCAATCGCTGAGATCACTGGTGTCGGTTGTATACCCCAACAGATCGATGGCGCTTAGCGCGTTATCAAACCCGAGTTTGCCTTTCTCGACCGAGCGTTTCATTCCCCATTTGCCATCCACAACCGCATACCGGGTTTCCTCGATGGCCTGATCGGAGATATCCTTGACGGTGACGCGATACCCCGCAATCGCATGAATTTGTGCAATGCCACCACCCATAACCCCGCCACCGACCACACCGATGTGTTTGATATCTTCTGACCTCATAGGTAATTTCCTCTTTATTCGATAGTATTGAATGTAGCTAGTGTAACTTGGACCATGTGGTTTGGAACAGGGCAAGGCAATGTTGTTGCAGCAAGCCGTAATCAATAGAAAGAAGGAAAATATCTGCTGATGTATCTATGAGCAGATTCAGACCGTCAGGCGGACCGGCGCGTCGACAGGGCCGACCTCGTCCTGGTCCAGTAACCAGGGCACCGGTTTTTCTCCCGTTGCCGAGACCCGGCGTCCCTCGCGTTCAGCTGGCCAGTAGTCCCAGAGCGCGTGGTGCAGGGCACAGCGGTTATCCCAGATGGCAATCGCATTGGTGCTCCAGCGGAACCGGCACTGGAAATCAACGCGCTCGCTATGGCTGAACAGGAATTCGAGGAGTGAGCGGCCTTCCGCTTTGGGCAGCTCATTGATTCGCAACGTGTACTCGCGGTTAACAAACAGCGCCGGTTTGCCGGAATCAACGTGCCTGCGGACCACCGGGTGATTATTTTCGGGCCACCGGAAATCTTCATCGGCACTGAGTCTGAAGAGGTGACGGAATGTTTCCTCACCGGAATGCAGCGCCGTGAGGCCATCAAGCATCACCTTCATCCTTTCTGAGAGGGTGTCGTAGGCTGCATACAGGGACGTGAACAGTGTATCGCCACCCACGGCAGGCATCCGGTGCAGTTGCAGGATGCTCGCCTGCGGCGGGTATTCATCACAGGAGATATCGCTGTGCCAGCGGTTACCCGGCGATACCCGCGATTCCGCAGTGGTGCGGACCCGGATCAAGCCCGGGTAGTCCGCCGGTTTCCCGCGTGCAGCCGGGTGCACATATATCTCGCCGAACCGGCCGGCGAACTCAAGGTGTTCCGCCTCCGACAAGGCGTGCTGGTCGCGCAGGAAAATGACAGATTTGTCGGTAAAGATATCGAACAGCTCGGAAAACTGGGCGGCGGTCATCTGCCTGAGATCGGCGCCCTCAACCTCAGCGCCAAAATCAGGCATCAGCGGGGAAACTTTCACGTGGTAGTTTCCTCAAATGAAAGGACCTACCGACTTTATCGTGTTTTTCTGCCCGCCACAACCCTGGAGGCCAGGTGCCGATCACCGCCAACGAGTTTACTCCGACCCTACTGTTCTACAGTGATCACACCGGACCACCCAGGGTGATCACATCGTCACGGATGCGCTGAACTTCTTCAGCTGCCAGTTCAACGGAACCTGCTCCGGCGTTTTCAATACCCTGCTCAACGGTTCGCGTACCACATAACACATGGGTAGAGCCGGGTTGCGCAGCAGTCCATGCAATTGTCAGTTGTCCGATTGAGCAGTCGTGCTTCTCAGTTAAATCCGCCCAACCGGCAAACATATCTTGCAGGCGTTGCCGGTTCTCCACTTTGAACCAGGGTAACCACTTGCCGGCATTTCCACGAAAATCATTTTCTGCAAATACCCGGTCGGGCCCCACCTTACCGGTCAGCAGTCCCTGTTCGAGTGACCAATAGGTTAGCGTCGCAATGTTGTGCCCGGTGCAGTAGGGCAGGATGTCTTCTTCTCGATCGCGAAGCAGCATGCTGTAACGAAACTGATCACTGGATAAGTCGCCGGCCTTGTGATGCTGTTGGAGCTGGTCGAGGGATACATTGGATACGCCGATGGCGCGGATTTTTCCCTGGTCTTTCAGGTCCATGAGACAACCCATGGTCTCGGGGATGGGTGTGTCCTCCGGGGGTATGGCCGCCTTGTGGCACTGCATAAGGTCGATGTAGTCAACGCCGAGACGTTTAAGACTGTTCTCTACTTCGATCATGATGGTGTCAGGGCGCAGGCTGACAGTCACTTCTTTCCCGTCTTTTACACCGTTAGGTGAGCCCCGTTCGTCTTCCCACCAGACGCCACACTTTGTGGCGATAACGACCTGATCGCGCCGGTCTTTGATGGCCTCGCCAACTATCTCTTCACTGTGACCCCAGCCGTAGGAAGGCGCGGTATCGATCAGCGTGACACCGGCGTCCAGAGCCGCGTGGATTGCCCTGATGGATTCCTTGTCATCCGGAGCGACCAGCTCGCTGCCGCCGATCGTTGCGGTACCCAGTCCGACAATGGATGCCTCGATTCCTGAGTTTCCCAGTGGTCTGTATTGCATCTGATGTTCTCCTGGTTCTGCGGGTCGCGATTGACGCCGAACGATATCACCATGTGTCAGATAATTCTAACGACTCCCTCATATCAGAAGGGTGGCTCTGGATGGCACGATGTTGCACAATGGGCACCCCCAAAAAAATCATGACGGATCAGCAGAAAGCAGATTACGTTAAACTCTGTGGTATTGAGATGTAAAACGAGGAGTGGTCCATGGTTGGTTATAAACGATGGGGCTTTATCCTGTTCCTGTCCATGTTGTTTAATGCAGGTATTGCGAAAGAGTCTCCCCCTAACGTCCTTTTTATTGCGATCGATGATCTGAATCACTGGGTCGGCCATCTGGATGGACATCCGGGCACGGTCACTCCAAATATTGATCGTCTTGCGAGCGAGGGTGTTACCTTTACTCACGCCTACACGGCGGCGCCGTTGTGTAACCCCTCACGGGTCAGTCTGCTCACCGGTGTCGCGCCTGCACATTCAGGTGTTTACGGTAACTACGAGCAGCTTCGCGACAAACTACCGGACGCCGTCACGCTACCGCAGTTTTTTCGTCAGCATGGTTACACCGTCAAAGGGGCGGGCAAGATTTTCCATCGGGGGCTGGGTGATGAGGCTTACTGGGACGAGTTTTTTATCCCGTACGATGCAAAGAAACCGGGTTCTTATAAGAATTCACCTAAAACCTATGCGAAACGCAAAGGGGAAGGGAAGTGGGCCCCCTGGGGGCCGTTCGATGTAGACGATAGCGAGATGGGCGATGCCATAAATGCCGACAGTATTATCGCCGAAATTGAACGTCAGCATGAAAAACCTTTCTTTCTTGCCTACGGCACTGTCAAACCCCATCTGGACTGGCGGGTGCCTCGAAAGTACTTCGAGATGCACCCAAGGGAATCAGTAGTATTGCCGAAGGTGATCGACAATGACCTCGATGATATTCCACCCTTTGGCCGCCGGCTCGCCCGCGAGGTGCTGGACGTTTCAAATAACAGGGACTTTGCCGTTCCGGGGGGCGATCATGCCAACGTCCTGAAACACAACCAGTGGGAAGCAGCAGTTCAGGGTTACCTCGCCACAATCACGTTCGCGGATGCGCAGGTCGGCAGAGTACTCGATGCGCTCAGGAAATCACCCTATGCCGACAACACGATTGTGGTGCTCTGGGGAGATCATGGCTGGCATCTTGGGCAGAAGGAACACTGGCGCAAGCATACTCTCTGGGAGGATGGCCTGAGAACAACGCTCGTCATCTCTGCACCGGGGGTGAGCGCTCGTAATGCGCGCAGCGATCGTACGGTCAGTTTGCTGGATCTCTACCCGACGCTGGTTGAATTAACGGGACAAGAGCCGCGAGACGGAATGGATGGAGAATCGCTTGTCCCGTTGCTGAAACAGCCTGATCGACCCTGGTCGAGGCCGGTACTCAGCACCTACGGTTATCAGAACCATTCCATACGTACAGAACGCTGGCGCTATATCCGCTACCACGATGGCACCGAGGAGCTTTACGATCACAACGTGGACCCCCACGAGTGGACCAATCTTGCCGCGGGCTCTGTCAAGGGTGAACATCGCGAAGTCATGAATCGACTCGCCCGACATTTTCCGGAAACCAATGTGGCGCCAGTAGCAAATGCGAGTGATGAGAAGGAGACGGATTAGCGGCTCGGGTCACCATAACCCAGGTCGTCGCAGTTGATTAATATGATGTCTGGTTTGCTTGCCGTCATGGTGTGTGTTCCAGGCTAATCAGCTGATTTCGGGTAATCAGCGCCTGAAATACTCCTTTCTATACTCGCGTCCCAGGTCATGAGTTCTTTCATCATTCGTTCTGCGATGTCCGGTCGCTGCTCTATCAGATTGTTCGACTCAGAAGGGTCGCCAACGACGTTGTAGAGTTCGAATGGATCATCCTCATCACTGGTGTAGTTGCGCACCAGCTTCCAGTCGTTATCCAGCCAGGCCCGACCGGCGTTGACTCTGAATCCCATCGGCTTTTCGCGTCGCGGGGGCTCATGGTTATTGAATACGGGCGCCAGAGAGACACCGTCGTTTACGGCATTGATCGAGTTCGGGTCGAGACCCGCGATATCGATCAGTGTCAAAAAGATGTCGTTGGTTCCGGACGGATAATGAGAAACCCGGTGCTCAATAGTCCCCGGCCACTCGATGATCGTGGGTACGCGGATACCGCCTTCATAAAGGTCTTTCTTGAATCCTCGCAGATGACCGGTTGAATCCGGGTGGACGGCCGGAAGATCCGGTCGATAGGCGATATCGGGCAGGCCGCCGTTGTCACTGGTGAACCAGACGAGCGTATTTTTCGCGATGCCAAGGTCCTTGAGTCCCTGTCGCAAAGTGCCAAGAGAACGATCCATAGCAGCCAGTTCACCGAGTTGCAGGGCTGAACTGTCATCGGTACGGCCGACGTAGGGGGCGACGTCTTCCTTGCTCGCTTCAAAGTCCCGGTGAGGCGTCGAATACCAGACCAAAACGAAGACAGGATTCTTCTTGCTGGTTTCCCTGGCGATGAATTTCAGTGCCTCGTCAACGATAACCTCGGAACCGTCACCTTCGAACTGTTCGGTCACCCCGTTTCGACTCAGCAGGGGGTTTAGATTGAACTGTGTGGATTTACTCAGCCAGTAGTCGAAGCCATGTTCCCCGGGATTGTGTGGATTGCTGGCCGGAATTGGATTGTCCCGGTCCTCAGCCCCACTCAAATGCCACTTGCCGAAATGTCCCGTGGAGTAACCCGCCTCCTTGAAGGCAGTGGACAGCAATTTTTCCTGCTTGTTGACCGCGCCACCTGGAAGTACACCGGTCCTGGTGTTGGTTCGGCCTGTCAGAACAGTCGCGCGCGTGGGTACGCAAAAGGGGGCGCCGGAGTAGAATCGGTCCATTCGCAGACCGCTGTTCGCCATGTCATCAAGGTTTGGCGTTCGGGCGACAGGATGTCCGTAGTAACCTGTTTGCATCCAACCCTGATCGTCAGACATCACCAGTATCACATTGGGTTTGTCGGCCTTGAGTGGCATGAACATCATGATGCCTGCGAGAAACAGAAGTGATGCAATAGGTGAAGTTTTCATTTAGCAAAGTACTCCTGTAGCGACCAGATGGATATTGCGCCGTTGTCTTTCCCGGGAATGCTACCATTAAAGAAAAAAAAGGGGTCAAAAAAGTGGAAAAAATGGACCTGACCCTTTTTTCGTAATATTGGCTGCGTGCTCATTTGACGCGTCCTTGGGGCATCAGGTACGCTTCTGGCAGCTTACCGTGGCAGAAATTAGAAACAGCGACAAAGCAAAAGAGCCTGATTTGGAGGTGCCGCTTGGCGTCAACTCCCGTAAACGACCACATCCGCTACGAGCCGGACGAGAAGTGCTCGCCACTCTCGTCCTTCGTCGTTGGCATACAGGGCATCATGCTCGTGCTGCCACCCGCCATTTCGATAGTGGTCATCAACGTTCTGGCGGCCGGTCAGGACGAAGATTATCTCACCTGGGCAGTATTCTCGGCACTGATAATCGTCGGTATAGTCACCGCGCTGCAAGCCTCCAGGCTAGGTCGAATGGGAGCGGGGCATTTGGTTGTTGTGGGAGTGACGCCCAATTACATTGCGCTTTCGGTGCTCGCCCTGGATGAGGGCGGACCTACGATGCTGGCAAGCCTGATGGTCACGTCCGCCCTCTTTTTCTTTGCGGTGGCAAGATGGCTTCCGCAACTGCGGCGCGTGATCACGCCGACCGTGTCGGGCACGGTACTTATGCTGATAGCCTTGATGGTCCTGCCCATCTGTCTGGAGCGGTTCAGGGAAGTGCCGGAGGACGCGTCGGCCTTCGCCGGGCCGTGCGTGGCTGCGGTGACACTGGTGGTATCCACGCTCCTGATATTGCGCGCTCCGCCGCGCTGGCGTCCGTGGTCCATGCTGATCGGATTCGCGTCCGGCTGCGTGGCTGCTGCACTTCTGGGCGTGTATGACCCGGAGCGACTTTACACGGCACCATGGGTCGGTATTCCCCAAGTCGGTTTCCAGGGCCTGGATCTGACACCGGACGCAGGGTTCTGGGCACTGCTTCCGATGTTCCTGATTGTCACCCTGGTGCAGGCGATCAAGGGCATTGGCGATAACGTGGTGATCCAACGGGTGTCGCGGCGTAGACCGAGGATGACCGATTTCCGACTGCTGCAAGGCTCGCTCTACGCCAATGGGGTGGGCATTCTGCTATCGGGTCTTGCGGGAACGCCCCCTGCATCGCCGTATTCGTCATTTACGGCGTCGGTCGTGAACATGACGGGGGTCGCCGCACGCAATGTTGGATATGCCATAGCGATCATACTCATCTGTATGGCGTTGCTGCCAAAGTTGACGGGCGCGCTGCTCACCATACCCAGCCCTGTGATGGGTGCATTCCTGTTGACTGCGCTGGGTATATTTTTTGTCGAGGGAGTACAGACTCTCACGCGGGACGGACTTGACGTTCAAAAGTCCCTGGTAGTGGGTGTGTCGTTCGCGATTGGCGCCGGGCTCCTGCAGCACAATATTCTTGAGGATTTGCTGGGGCACCCGTGGGGAGCGCTGCTTGGCAACGGCATAACGGTCGGTGCGGCAACGGCGATTGCGCTCAACGTCTTCCTGAATCTGACCAGCGCACGTCCCAGGCGGCTGGAGACGCAGCTGGACTTTTCCGACCTGCCACTAATTGACGCGTTTATGCAGGAAGTCGCGGCCGACATGGGCTGGAGCGATGCATCGACCCAGCGGCTGCGTTCGGCGGGTGAGGAGACGCTGTCGAGCCTGTTACAGCCGGGCAACGAATATACCGCCGACATGGGGGTGGACAAAACGCCACGACTGATCATAGCTGCACGTCCCGATGGCGGGGCGGTGGAGATGGAATTTGTCTCGGCGCTGGAGGACGACGAGAACCTGGAGGACCGTCTCGCTTATCTGAACGAAGAGGACGAAAGCCCGGATGAGAGGGAGATATCGTTCCGCTTGCTGCGTCACTATGCCTCATCGGTGCGTCACCAGAAGTATCAGGGGATGGACATTATTTCGGTGCGGGTCGAAGCCTGACCGCGGCTTGGCGAGCCAACGCCAGGCAGGAATTGAGTTACGCAACGATAATCGGTTCGATGAATTCAAGCATAACCTTGACGCATTCCTGTGGCTTTTCCAAAAGAAGAAAGTGCGTGGTGTCGGGCAAGAAATCGTAATCGACGGTGAAGACATCGCTCAGGTCGAGCGTCGGCAGGTATGAGTATGGCAGGGTAGGGTCAGCTCCGATGACTTTTGTCGGGCTTAGCCCGAATATTGCATGAATAAGACGGGCAAGGCCCCCCATAATTCGATATAATTCAGGTAGTTAAGCCGATATCGAAGGAGACCTTACCCATGACAGATTGTAACCCAGAGTTTGTTCGTT
>LXNI01000522.1_pt1 | contig 43204 bp, 32 predicted proteins | sample 809091 | NCBI WGS metagenome assembly LXNI01 (sample SAMN04870527, study PRJNA318959) | sponge metagenome | biome: 01000161; feature: marine sponge reef; material: water | host: Sarcotragus foetidus | place: Greece: Milos, Mediterranean Sea | collected 2013-05-29 | depth 5-7 m
TACACTCCGACAGGCCGGCTATATCGGCACACAAGGCATTATCCCCTGGTTACACAACCGGGAATTGATCCTGAACTATGTCTGACATCATCACTGTATTTGCTCTTGGAAATGCAGGGTACGTTTCCTCAAACCACTTGCACGCCGTCTCTTCGTCTGGTATGCGCTGCGTCAGTCCCAACAACGTGATACCCTTCCTGTGTGAGCGTCCCGGCTTGGCCATGATTTTCCGGTTTTGATTATCCTGCCATACGAGACAATCCGATCGTTATTTCAGCTCAACTATATATTCCCTGGTATAGTAGGACTCTCCGTGACTAGGAAGAGCTTATGAGGAGCTTTGTTTTGCAGAACTTGACCTGCATCATGCAGGAACGTTAACCGTCGTGGGGAGCCGCTCGGCGACAATTTCTGCAATATCTTTCACTTCCGGGCCGTCTACTGTTTTTGCTGCAGCGTCGCGCAGCATCGTCAGGCAGAATGGACACGCAGTAGCTACGGTGCTGGCGCCCGTAGCTGCTGCCTCAGCATAGCGCGTATCATTGATTCTTGGCGCTGGTTCATCCATCCACATTTGTGCACCTCCGGCCCCGCAGCAAAATGACTTTTTTCTGTTGCGTGGCATTTCTGTCACGATTGCCCCAGATTCTTTGAGGACCGATCGGGGAGCTTCGGTGATATCGTTCTGTCGTCCCAGGTAACATGGGTCGTGCAAGGTGACATTTTCTTCGAGAACGTCCGTTGGCAGACGTCCGTCTTCCGCAAGCTCTGACAGAAACTCTGTGTGATGGATCACGGTATAGTGTCCGCCCAAGGCAGGGTACTCGTTGCTCAGCGTGTGCAGGCAATGAGGACAGGTGGTCATTATGCGAGGAGGGTTCACCGCATTCAGCGTTGTAATATTGGCTGAGGCAAGCTCTGAGAACAGATACTCATTACCACTCCTTCGTGCTGAGTCTCCCGTGCAGCGTTCCTTGGTCCCCAAGACAGAGAAGCGAACGTCGGCGGCTTCAAGTATGCGCACCAGCGCACGGGCTGTTTCCTGGGCGCGTTGGTCATATGAAGGGGCACATCCTATCCACCATAAAATTTCGGCGTCAGGTTGTTGTTCAACAGTTGGAACGGTCAGACCATCAGCCCATTTCAGTCGGTCTCTAGCCCCCATGTTCCATGGATTGCCGTTACGCTCCATGCCTTGGTAGACCGTCTCCAGCGCCTCCGGGTACTGATCTTCCATCAGAACCAATCCACGTCGAATCTCCAGGATATCAAGCATCGGAGCATTCGCCACAGGACATATTGCTGTACAGGCTCCGCAGGCAGTACACGCCCACACAGCGGACTCAGTGATGGCATATTCGGTAAGAACAGCGTCGGGTGGTTTTCCCGAAGCAAGGTCATGCAGGTTTTCGTTGATGAAGTAGCGTTTGTTGATCTCGAGAGCCGCAGGTGACAACTCCTTGCCTGTTTCGTACGCCGGGCAGACGTCTTGGCAGCGATTACACATAATGCAGGCAAATGCGTCGGCGATACCCGGTTGAGGAAGTTGTTCAAGTTTTAATGCCCCAAATACTTCAATATTCTCATTTTCAAAATCAATCGGGTCAAGTGCCCCGGGCGATTTTCGTTCTACCTGTGTAGCAAAGTTGAATCCCGACATAATAAAATGCACATGTTTTGTGTACGGGAAATAGGGGGCGAAGGCCAAAATCAACCCCAGTGCACCCCACCAGCATACATGATGCCAGATTGTTAGTGTGTCTGAATCCAATCCTGCCCAGATCGGGGTAACTGCAGAAGCAAGTGGTTGCCAGGGATCAGGGTCGTACAATTGAATGGCGACGGATTCGCCAAGCAATCGGAATCCCACATGACACAAGATAAATATGCCGACTATCAGAGAATCACGCGATATCGTTTGGTTAAGGAAGGGGAGTCGAGCCTTCTTGATACGGAGAACGTTTGCTCGTTGTGAGAGAACCTGACGTCGGGGAAACACAAAACGTCGCAGTAGGAGCAATACCATGGCCAGCAATACTGTGCCGCTGGCAAGGTCAACCGCAAGGCGGTAGCTTTGGCTTATCCAGTCTGGAAATAGCACAGGTTCGGCAACATAACCACGGATTACATCGACGACGTTGACCAAAAGGTATAGGACGAATCCCCATGCGAGTGCCGCATGTACGGCGCCGGTAATGCGGCGTGTTCCCCAGATGGGGCGCATTGAAATCCATGTCCAGAGCGCACGAACTGTGCGTTGCCAGTCTGTCGTGAGAGATGGCGCCCGGCCATGACGTATGGTTCGGAACATGGCGGAAAAGCCCAAGCCCGTGCCGTATGCAGTGAAGATCACCGCAAGAGCAAAAAGTACTTTTTCCGTCAGGGTCAACATAGACCCGGGCTAATCCAGTGTGTAGGATGCTGGATCAATGTCCTTTTGGGTCCGCTCCATAATGGCCTGATTAGCAGTAATTGCAATGGCAGCTGCTTCCAGTCCACGTTCCCAATTGGCCGCCGGCGGGTATGGACCGAAGGCGTGATTGTCCATAAATTCCTGCAGCGCATACCAGAGTGGTGTTTCCACGTTGGGATCGTCCTCGGTGGGATCTACATTCTGGGCGTCTAATTGAGTTGCGTTAGCCAAGAGAGCAATTCCTGTTTCCTTATAGAATCGATCCGTTCGCGCGTACACTTCCCAACCAAGCATTAAAGCATCTACCTCCTTGAACATCCAAGCCTTGCCCCGATCGCGGAATACAATAGTGCTGTCGGAACCGTAGTAGGCTTCATAGGCGTCATCAAAAGAACTGGCCAGTGTCGCATCAAATATCATATGCAATCCGCTTGGGAATTCGAAAATGGCCTGCACCGTGTCCGGGACCTCTCGACCATCATTCCAGGCCATGATCTGACCGAAACCGTGAACGGAGGTGGGTAGTTCTCCAAGTACCCAGTACGCTACGTCCATCTGGAGTAATGCAGACTCACCAATCAGCCCCGTAGTCACGGCTGGATCCAGACGCCAGTTGAGTTCACGCACCCGGTCAGCACTGGGGGACGCCCGTCGCCAGCTTTCCTTGGCGTGCCACTGCCCCCGTGCCATAGCTGGTCTACCAATAGCACCGCTGCGCATAAACTGAAATACCGAGCGGTGCTGAGGGTTAGAGCGGTAAGTCTGACCAACCTGGAAAATTTGTCCGGTTGCACTCTGTGCAGCGCGTGCGATTGCTTTGGCATCCTCAATCGAAGAGGCCATAGGGGCTTCGCAATACACATTTTTGCCCGCTTGCAGTGCATTAATCGCCATATCGCGATGCAGGTGCGTGGGCGTTGCGACAATCACGGCCTGAATATCCGGGTTGTCCAGGATTTCACGGTAATCTTCATGTCGGGTTGCCTCAGGTGCATCCCGCTGTGCACGGCGAAGCATCGGAGCATACGTATCACAAATAGCTGCAACCTGGGCGCCGGGTACGCGAGCAAGTGTGGCCGTAATTTCACGTCCCTGGGGACCGTACCCGATTATTCCGCAGCGAACGTCATTGTGGTTGCCGGGCCAGGATCTTGTTTTGATGTTGGCTGCGCGAACCAAGCCTGCGCCGCTGAGCGCTGCGCTGCCCATCAGGAAAGCTCGTCTGCTGACTGTGTGCTTAGTCATTGCTGAGTGGTTGAGTCTGTTGAGTTAAATCCCAAGGAAATTATATCCATTGCACCTGTACTGTGGTATGCACATAGTGTACGCATACCACGAAATTTTTGTTGAACCTGTTTTCCTTCTGTCCGACCCATAGCAAGTAACGCGGTTGAAATTGCATCACAGATCGTTGCAGACGGGTGTGCCACTGCGGATAAGGCTGCACCTTGCACGGGGTAACCTCGTCGGGGGTCAATTACATGCCCCCACACTTTACCGTCCTTTTGGAATGCTTTACCCTTGGGGGCAGAAACCGAGAAGGCTTCATCACGGATAGAGGTTGAGGTTAGCATCTGCGAGTCGTCCAGCGGATCAGATACGCCTATAGGCCAACCGGTTTCATCCTGCGGAGGTGTTCCGATGGCTACCATAGTACTTGTTCCTCCGTGCAACAGCGCGGAAGTTACGCCACATTCCCGTAAAAACATTCCAGACTCTTCTATGGCATATCCCTTTCCAATCGCACCGAGATCCAGCGCCATGCCTGGCCGCTTAAAGGCGACTGTCCGTTTTGCATCGTCTAACACTACTTTATCCATCCCCGTCCTGCTCAGGGCTTCTTTTCTCGCATGTTTTTCGGGCCAGGAGCCTGTGCCACGAACAAATCCCCAACAGCGCATGAGCGGGCCCACCGTCACATCGAAGGCACCATGCGTCTTGTGATGGACATCCGCGGCCGTCCTGAGTAGCGAGTATAGCCTGGGAGTCACCCGTACGGGTCTCTCTGATGCGTTACAGTTTACTTGACTGATTTCGCTGGTTGGGTCATAAAAACTCAGTTGTTGCTCCAACCGCTTTATTTCTGCCAAAGCTTCCTCTCCTGCCCCTCGCAACTGGATCATATCCTCCCCGTGGATCAGGAGTTCAAACCGCGTCGCCATGGCGTGTAGCGCCAGTCGAACGGTTTGCATGGCAATCTAAGGGCCTTAAAAGAAGAGGAGGGGGGGAGGATAGATCGACTATCCTCCCCAAACTCTCCGCTTGCCAGTATCAATGGGTTTCGGTGGCGTACGTGATCGGTTCTATCTTCTGGCCGCTACCGGTATGCAGGGAGCGATCTTCTTCATTGAAGTAGAGCATCTCTCCCATGCGCTCGCTCATTTCCGCCATGGATATGATGGTCTGTGCCCGGATGGCAACGTCAATGTTACCGTTCGCCTGACCATCCTCACGAATCGCAGTGAAGAAGTTATGTATGTGAGCAGGGACATCTGCGCCAGGAAGGAGATTGTCCATTTGTTCTCCATCCACCAAGTCAGCGAAGGGACGCTCCGGGCGAAGTTCCAAACTCTCACCACTGAAGTACAGCGTGCCTTCGTTGCCCCGGATAACTTGTCCCAATCCCTGTTCATTAACGCTGCTGCCGGTAATGACCATACATAGGCCGCTTGGGAATTCCGTCAGGAGCTGGCAGTTGTCCGTTACATCGCGGTCTTCTTCTCCTAGAATTGAATCGCCAATCTTCTTGTTACCAACGGAACATACACGCTTCGGAAACTCGGGAGCACCTGTTGCAATCAGGAGCGGGTGAATCCGGTGTGCCAATAGGTCTCCTAGAATACCTGCACAGTACGGGTAGTACTTACGCCAGCGATGATAGTGTTGTGCATTGAATTCACGGGCAGATACTGGTCCGAGCCATTTTTCCCAGTCAATCGTTTTTCCAGGCTCTAGCTCTGGCTCCAGTGTATAGTAGTTCCATTCGCCGATGGGTGTATTGCGGCAATAGGAATCCTGTGCAAGCACCAGTGGTCCGATCCGGCCGGCACGAATCAACTCGGCAGCTGCGTGCCACTTGCCTTGTGTGCAGAATTGTGATCCGACCTGGAATTTCTTTCCGGTTTCCTTGACCTTGTCGTAAATCTGGAACCCCTCATGGAAATAGCGAGTCATTGGCTTTTCGCAGTAGACATGCTTTCCAGCGTCTAGTGCATCCACAGCGATCTGTGTATGCCAGTGGTCAACTGTACCAATGAAGACGGCATCAATGTCGGGGTTGTCCAGGACGGCCCGATAGTCCTCATGAACTTCCACTGCCGCGTCACGGCCAGCCTCCTGACGGGCAGCGTCCAGTGCTGCGTGCGCCTGATCACGACGTTTAGAGAAAAGATCACAGGCCGCCGCACCAATGGCATTCAGCTGTACGTTATGTCGGGGCCTGCCGTTGTTGGTTGGGTTGGTAACGTTCAGGAGATGAGCATTAAAGCCCTGGCCACCCACGCCGATAAACCCGCATACGACCGTGTCGTTGGCTCCTAATACCGAGCCAGTTGCAGGGGCTTTAGCGTGCGCAGTTTTTGCACCATGTACCCCGGCCATGATCGCGGCGGTACCGGCAGCAGATTTTTTTAGAAAGTCGCGACGAGAGTTTTGCTTATTTAGCATTAATCTGAATGATGGGTTGTGAACAACAAGCGCAGAACCGTTTCCGAAAGCACTGGAAGCACTTTCATGGAGACAAGCGGTCCATAATATAAGGAAACCAACGTTATATACCAAACACAGTCCAGCCGTCAAGCATGCCGCATGTGTAGCATAAGGTTCAGGGCATGGATGGGGGCACGAGCGCGTTATTGAGCAGTGATTTGAGGTCGATGCCCCAGTTATTTGGTGCTGTTTATATATTCAGTATCTGCCCACAAGCTTGATTCGGGCGTTATGCTTTTGTTCTGTATTTAATCCAGTGAAACATTTTCACCTGGTTTGGCCTAAAATCCATCACACTAAACTAGGTTACACTTATGCCTTCACTAAATTTCAAGCTCATCCTGCGCGTGTTTGTTCTGATTCTTGTACTTGTTGCACCGGTATATGCGCAGACTGCAGAGTACACGATTGCCCCGGAAAGTGAGATGTATGTGGATGGCACATCAAATCAGACACCGGAGTGGCGTGTCTATGCCACACAGATTGATGGTACGTTGAGCATGAATGAGGAGGGGAATGTTGAGTCTGTACGTTTGGTGGTACCTTCCAAGATGATGAAAAGCAGAAAAAGTCCCATCATGGACCGTGGTATGCATGGAGCACTCAAGGCCAATGAGCATGCCGAGATCGTCTATGAACTCGTGTCCATATCTGACTTCACGATGACGGGAGATAGCACGTTCACGCTCAATTCCACAGGTAACCTTACCATTGCGGACGTGACCAAAGAGATCATGGTTCCAATTGAGGGGGTTACACAGGAGGATGGACGCGTCCATTTCAGTGGGAGCCATGCGCTATTGATGAGCGACTATAACCTCAAACCTCCCTCCCTTATGTTTGGCGCGTATCGGACGGGAGATGAGCTTACAGTAACGTTTGAGCTTATCGCCGCTCCCGCGGAATGAGTCTGGCTATTTGTGCTCGTTGAGCACTTTCTGGTGTTAGATTCTGCCACGTTACGGCCCTCTTCGTGTGCAGGAAAACTAGCGGGGGAGGTCTTCACTGTCCGATTAACTCGATACAGGAGGCTGACTTAACTGCACTGTCCCAATCTCGCGGGTAACAGGGGTCGGCACTCCGAACACTCCTCGCCCTCCAGCTAAGTATATGATTCCCATGAATATTACCGTCGAAGCGGCTCCAGTTCGGGACGTGAGTGGAGTAACTATTCTCGCTCTGTAAGGAAATATCATCAGAACACTGTAACTGCGTCATGGATAGGATGTGGCTCATGCTATCACTGCGACGTAGTTTTCTGTACAACCATTTGGTACTCACCTGGCTATTTTGCCAAAAAGACGGACTGATTCAATTATTCGACTCGAATCCGGCTGACAGTCACATTCAAGTGATTAAGCATCAGTAATCCACTTGGAGTGCAGCGGTGGATATGTTGTCCCCAGATAATTCGTGAATACTATACCGGGATTTGAACTTGAACAAGCTCCTGTTAGCAAATACAGTTATTCCCTGATCGGCGGTGCCCCAGTTGCTTCAAGCGCATTGGTGAGTGCTGGGATCACGTCCTGCTCGAAGGAGGCCAGTGCAGATTCCAGCTCTTCGAGCTGTGTGCGACCAGTCTCTAGTGATTGTTCGTGCAGTTCAGTCGGTCCATATGTCGTACGGAGGCCGCTCTGTCCAACAGACAGTCTCGACATCACAGTAGGTGCATTACGCTCACCTGCTGCACCTTTTGCACCGTAACCGCTCAAACTTCGTCGGATGTCCAGGAGTGTCGTGCGTGCGGCATGTAACTCTGTAGTCAAATCGGCTGAAGGATTTGGTGCACGCAGGTGTGCAGTTTGCATGGCGTCCACCAGTTCGATGTGATCTGTAAGTGATCCTGACAGGAGGCTTGCACGCTGCATGAGCGAAGCGGCCCGGGTTCTGTATTCAGCGATCTCACTGGGGGTACTACCGGCAAGTGCAGGAGTGCGCAGCAATTCGACTTGGAATGTAACGGGGTCGGACAGGACAGATTCCACGCCATCACTGACACGTACTAGCGTGGCAGTGTAGTTGCCCGGTGTAGCGAGATAGCCGCCTTGGCCAAATCCTCCACCGGAGGAACCCGGCGTAATTACAGCGGGGGAAGGGTATCTCAGATTCCAAGTAACCCGGTGCATGCCCTTTGAAGTGCTTCCAGCAACTCGCCCGGCAACCTGTCCAGATTCATCACGAACAATCACGTATACCTTGTCGGTAACTTCGTTACGTTCGGCTTCAAGTGCATCCCACCCCGGGAAGGGGATATCATTTTCACCGGCCTCTTTCTCGCTTTCTTTGCGGGCTTGTTTCAGCGTTGTCGAACTTTCGCGGAGGTAATAGGTGAATGTTGCTCCAAAGGGTGGATTGGGAGCGGCAAAGTAGTCTGTACCCTGTGATCCTCCTGCAACATCGCGTTCCACGTATAGCTTGGCAGTACGCGGTGTAAACAGATGTGCATCACCGGCAAGCAATTCTGCACTGACGTCACGAAGCGGGGTGTAGTCATCAAGCACAAAGAATCCACGGCCGAAGGAGGCCGCTACAACATCGTTCTCCCGTCGTTGGATCGTAATATCACGGAATGAGATCGTCGCGTCAGATGCAATTTTTATCCACTCCGTTCCACCATCAACAGTGAAGTATATCCCAAATTCAGTGGCGGTGAAGAGCAGGTCGGGGTTAACGTGATCCTGTACGATACGCCAAATAAGTGTTCGGTCAGGGAGATTGCCAGTGATCGAAGTCCAGGAATGTCCGCGATCACTGCTCTTGATCAAATAAGGAGATAAATCCCCGAACTTATGGTTGTCCAGTGCCGCATAGACGACGTCGACATTATACAGGTCGGCGTAAAGGTTATTAACAAACGCGGTTGACGGAATACCATTAATACTGCCGACTTCTATTGTTTGCCATGTTTCACCATCATCCTCAGTGACCTGGATCAGGCCATCATCGGTTCCTGCATACAGGAGACCGGCTTGAAGTGGAGACTCTGCGAGGGACGTAATTGTGTTGTAGACCGACATGGCGTTGAAGTCCCATGGATTATCGTAGCTCTGTACACGTCCCATGATGGGCAGAGCAATACGCTCTTGGTCACGAGTCAAGTCACCAGAGATTGCGGTCCAGCTGTCGCCTCGGTTTGTCGATTTCCAGACGCGGTAAGATGCAAAATAGAGCGTGGTTGGGGAGTGTGGACTCACAACAATGGGTGCATCCCAGTTGTAGCGTTCATGTTTTTCACCGGGGCCAGCCTGGGGTTGGATCAAAGTTTGTTCTCCCGTAACGAGATCCACACGGCTTATACGCCCCTGCTGTGCTTCAGCGTAGATGATATCCGGGTTTCCAGGTTCGGTGGCAGATTGGTGTCCGTCTGCACCGAGTGTCTTGAACCAGTCGGCATTGCGTATACCATGACGATTATCTGTGCGGGATGGACCACCGTGTGAACCATTGTCTTGTGTACCGCCAAATATGCGATAGAATGGTTCTGAGTCATCAACTGCAACCTTGTAGTACTGGGTGATCGGCAGGTTACTGATAAAGCGCCAGGATTCTGTTCCGTCGAAGGTTTCAAAAAGTCCGCCGTCCGTGCCCATGAGGATATAGTTCGGATCATCCGTACGGAAAGCAATTGCATGGTTATCTGAGTGCTTATCGCTTTCGCTCATGCGATAAAATGTACGCCCATGGTCATGGGACACCTGAGTGCGCACGTCCATGAGATATATAGTCCCTTCTTTGTGCGGTGAGGCATAGAGTTCCTGATAGTAGTGGGGGCCGGTTGCGCCGCTTACTGTATCCGACATTTTTTTCCAGGATGCTCCACGATCGTCCGACATAAAGATTCCGCCTGTTGTCAGATCAAGCTCAATTGCCGCATAAATAATATCCGGGTTTTGTGGCGAGATCGCGAGTCCAATTTTGCCCAGATTCGATTTGGGTATCCCGCGCGTCAGAGCTGTCCAGGTACGCCCTCCGTCGGTGCTTTTGTGCAATCCACTACCGGGGCCGCCTCCCATGTACGCAGCTACATTTCGATGTCGCTGCCATGTAGCCGCATAGAGTACGGCGGGATCGCGTGGATCAATCACCACATCAGTTACTCCCACCCATTCATCATCCCCCAATGTTCGTTCCCATGATTCTCCGCCGTCAACACTCATGTAGAGTCCACGCTCGCCGCCGCTGTTCCACAGGGGACCCTGTGCGGCTACCCAGATGACATCGCTATTGTCGGGGTGAACAATGATACGGGAGATGTGCTCGGACTCCTTAAGCCCCATATTTTTCCATGTTTTCCCTCCGTCATCGCTGCGGTAAATGCCGTCACCATAAGCTACATGGCGTCCGCCCACATTCTCGCCAGTGCCGACCCAAACCGTATGGGGATTACGGGGGGCAAGCGTTAGCGCTCCAATTGAGTAGGACGCCTGGCCGTCAAACAGTGATTCCCAAGTCGTGCCGGCGTTGATGGTCTTCCATACGCCTCCACTTCCTACAGCGACGTACCATATGTTATCATCGGCGGGGTGCATTGCAATGTCAGCAATGCGCCCAGAAGTAAAGGCGGGACCCACATTGCGTAACTTCAGAGCCGAAAAATCGGTCTCGCCTATCGGGTTATCCTGCGCGGAAGCAGGTAACGCGATTAGCAGTACAAGGGCGGTGAGTATACGAAGGGCGTAGGTCATTTTTCGATTTGGTTTGCATAAGTCCTCGTTAAAGATAGGTCTTGCTTTGTTGTGAGCATAATTTAACGCAGATGTATGATCTGCCGGTTTGGGACCAGGCCGATTTGTCTGGCGATATACTTTACCCGCAAGTGTGAATACCGGCAAGCTCCGAATATGGGTACGATTCGGATTCCCTTGTCCAGTTTTGACGGACGCTGTCAGATGCTCGATAGAGCGATCTCATCACCTCGTTCCAGGTTGTAGCGTGGAGGAATCCTGCAGCTATGGGAGGCGTCGGTGATTGAGGCAGGGCAGGCGTTCACGCAGTTGATCCTGGTATGTGAAGTTCAATTCACTGCTGATCACACACGCTCGGTCTGGAGCTTGCGCGAGAATCTGTCCCCAGGGATCGATGATCACGGAGTGCCCAAAGCTTTCACGCTCGGCATTGTGACGACCAAACTGGGCAGGAGCGATCACGTAGGCAAGATTTTCAATTGCACGGGCCCGCAGCAGTGCCAGCCAGTGATATGCTCCGGTCCGCCAGGTAAATGCCGAGGGTACAAAGAGTACCCGTGCACTGCGTTTCACCAGTACCCGATACAGTTCTGGAAAGCGCAGATCATAACAGATGCTGAGTCCCATGGTAGCTCCGAGTGCTTCAAAGGTTACGGGCTCTTTCCCCGCTGCGATGTAACGGGATTCTACAAATGAATGAGCGTCGTCTAGCTGGATGTCGAACAGATGAATTTTATCATAGCGTGCGATCATTTGGCCCTCAGGCCCAATTACCAGACATGTGTTTGTAACCCTATCATCGGCTGCAAGCGGGACAGTACCCCCAACGATGTAGATGGAGTTTGAGCGGGCCAGCTCCCGTAGCAATTGTACTGCGGGTCCATCCTCGATATTTTCGACGGCATGGATTTTATTTCCCTCCCGATCCAGGTATGAAAAGTTCTCGGGAAGAGCCACCAGTTGTGCGCCTAGCTGCACGGCATCTTCGATCAACAGCTTCGCCTGTGCCAGGTTGGTATGAATGTTCTGGCCTGAGCAGAGCTGAATGGCTGCTATGTGTGGATTGATCATCGGATAAAAAAGATTTAGTAACGTATCATAACAGTATATCCAACCAGATAACTCCTCAAATTGATGCGCATACTGATCACTGCATTGTTCGCTGTCTTTTGCTTGTTTGGCTGCAGCAATATGGAGCCGGAGTCCGGCAATAACGAATCTGAATCCAATAGGCTCACCACTGAGGCAGAGGCACGTCTCTCGGCTACGGAAGGGGGGCGAATGGTACTGCGTGCAATTGAAGCACACGGGGGATTGGATGCTTGGCATAATGCGGAGACGAGCGCCTATATCTGGGGTTTCGTAGGAGGGATACGGACCAGATTGGTAGCCCACAATCGCACTCGGCAGGTATACCACGATATTTTAGCCCTTGCAGGTGAAGCAGTACAAGACGGTGCTCAAATGGCTTGGGATGGTTCAGATGCCTGGATTTATCCAGATTCTCTGATGGGTATGGCGAACCCGAGATTTATGACGACAACGGGTTACTATTTTCAGTCCATTCCATTTGTCCTGGCGGATTCGGGGCTTCATTACGAGGCACTTGCTCCGGCGCTTCTGGATAGTATAGAGCACCAGATGGTACGAGTAACTTTCGAGGACGGTATAGGTGATGCGTATGGTGATCACTACACGCTGTACATTCATCCAGAGACGCATATGGTGAGTGCTCTCCGGTACCGTTCAACCTTTGGTCGGGGGCGCCCAGCGATTGATGAGAATATGCGGGAAACTCTGCTGTACTACAAGGATTACGTAACAGTTGATGGCTTGACTACCCCGACCCGGTATGAAGGCCACGGATTTTCTGAGGGTGCCAAGGGGAACCAGTATTATAGTGCAGAATCCAGCGAGCATTCTTTTTCTGCACCTTTTGATACGACCCGTCTGGTGATGCCTGACGGGGGGCGCGTCCAATCAATGCCCCCAGCTGCCGGCGAGTAATAGCTGTGTCTGTATACCTTTTCAGGACGAAAACATGGTGTGTTTACACGGCTGATTCCATGTGATCTTCAGCATGGCACAATTGTTTTTTGGCTCAAATACTTTTCGTGAAGGGAGTAGTCGTGACTCTTTTCACATACTGTCGAGTCTGAGTCCAATCGCGGAGAGATGATATATCCGCACTCCATCGTAGCAGTCGGACCACTCGTGCAGTGTACTGCACATGTTTGGGATGCTGTCGATGCGAGCATTGATTTTCAAATAAAGTCGGGATAGCATAATAGTTCTATGGAATTACTAATTTCGTTTGATTGTGCTAACTTAGTAAAGTGCTAACCATCATCTAACCATGGCAAGGAAAAGAGAACTCAATAGGCGTGAATTTATCGCCACCACTAGTGGAGCTGCTGCTGCGGCTGCTATTCTTCCTCGGCGGGTCCTCGGAGGACCGGGTCGTGTTGCACCCAGTGACAGAATAAATGTCGCGCTCATCGGCTCCGGTACGCAGGCTTTACGCCAACTGATGGGCGATTGGCTGCCAAGAGAAGACCTGAGTCTGGTTGCAGTGTGCGATCCCAATACGGATTCGGAGGATTATCGTGACTGGAGCCCGCATGGTGTGCGTAATGCAGTTCGGAGATTTCTGAATAAGCCTAGTTGGGGATCTGAGACAGGTATTCGGGCTGGTCTCATGGCGGGTAAGGAGCTGATAGAAGGCTACTATGCGAACGAACGTGGGCAGGGTGACTGGAGCGGTCTGAAGCTCTACGCGGATTACAGGGAAATGCTGGCTGAATCGGAGGGCATTGATGCTGTGATTGACATGACACCGGAGCACCTTCATGGCGTGGTAAACATTGCAGGCATGAAGGCAGGCAAAGCAGTGATTTCTCATAAAGTTCTGGCCAATACGCTTCATGAGGTGCATCATACGGTTCGAACGGCCAAGGAGACTGGTGTAACTACGCATTTAATGGCCTGGAATAACGACCCAGGTCTGTATCAGTTGTGGGAATGGCTTGATCAGGGTATCATCGGCAAAGTGAAAGAGGTACATAACTGGTCGAATCGTCCAGTCTGGCCCCAAGGTTGGATGGAAAATCCCAAGGAAGCAATGCCGATTCCCGAAGGTCTGGACTGGAGTCTGTGGCTGGGTTGTGTACCGGATAGACCGTACCACATTGACTATACGCACGCACTGTTCCGGGGGTGGTTTGAGTTTGGCAGCGGTTGCCTGGGAGATATGGGGCAGTACAGTCTGTGGAGGACGCACCGAATGCTGAACCCCGGTCCCGTAGTTAGTGTTCAGGCAAATGCCGCTACGGGGGCAGTTATTGTAGGGAACCAAAGCCAATGGCGTCGCTCAGAAGTGGCATTCCCGTCAGCGAGTACAGTGCATTTTGAGCATAAAGACCTAGACATCTTCTGGTATGATGGTGGTATGAAGCCGCGTGTACCGAAGGGGTTACTGGCACCGGGAGAGCGTCTCCCACGCGAGGGCGTGCTGTACGTTGGAGAGTACGGAACGATTATGGGGAATAATTTTCTTGCGACTGATTTTCGGCTTTTACCTGAGCGTCGAATGACCGCTCTACAGGGATCTATGCCTGCTGCTCGACCGGCAGAGGAAGTGAAGGATTCGGTAGATGAGTATGTGGATGCAATCCGTGAAGGTAAACAGAGCCGAGGTAGCTTCATTAACATCGCGGACTTGGCCGAGGCGACCTGCTTAGCCACGATTGCGTTACGCACCGGCGAGCATATTAATTGGGATGCTGAGAATATGAAGGTGACCAGTGAGAATATCCCTCACGAGCTCATGACACGTGATTATCGCGACGGTTGGGCGGTTTAGGCATGATTCACTCAGCCGGGCAGCTGGCAGTTATGGCAGGATTTTAATTGGGCGAACCGTTATCGGTATATGGCGGGAGCGTAGTTCCAGGCAGGAATGTTGTTGTGGAGAGGTAGTTTTGTAATATTAGCTTGTTGTAGGTGTACTTGTTCGATAGATATGTTTTCGGGTCTGTGAGTAGAGGCCTCTTTCCGATCGCGTCTCCTTTTAAGAATTAGGATGTGCGATCTTAATTCATTATTCTTTGGTCTTCCATGGAATCTGCTAAGCTTAAAACGTTGAGTAGGATTGGCAAGGTGTTCTATTTTGTGGGGTGCGTAGTCGTGACAGTTTCTTTTGTGTTCGTGCTCTTTCGCATAGGTATAGGGGGCGGAGGTTGGGAGATGCTTATTGGTCTGGTTCCCATCCTATTTTATGGAGCGCTAATTATGGCAGGTGGCTTGCTTTTCCAGTGGCTCCCGCAAGCGTCAGAAACCTTGACGAAAATCCTAAATAACCTAGAGAGATTGAACGAGGGGATGGAGAAATTGGCGAAACCACCTGAGGATGATGCGTTGGTGAGGGAATCGGATGGCGAAGACATCTAGGTTATCTGTCGGATTCCCCATTTTGTTTGGCACCGGGCGTGATCAACTTTCGGACTAAGTTCGTCAAGTGCAAGCCGACCTCTGTTTCGGAGCTTCTCGACCTATCGAATTTGGACTGCAGTCACAGCTCGCCATCTGCTTTAGTCTGTTCAAGGAGCGCCCATGCTTCATGGTAGCCATCTTGGCGCTCTCGTCTATCAAAGGGAGCATGGAATGCAATGTATGTTCCTGCGGCTCGCCGGGTAGCGTGTCATCCATGTACGTGTAGGTTGCCCTAGGTCAGGTCTTCAATATCGTTCCATCCGAATGCGAGATTGGTTGCGCGCATCCTAGAGTATGCAGGTCAAATGCGTTTTCTTTCTGGTATGGGTTCGCGGGACTGGGCCTGGTCACTCTTCTTTGAGAATACGATGCATCCCTTGGTATCGTACCAAGTGTCGTTATCGTAGGACCGGAGGATGGGAACTGTATACGGTAGAAGGCCTGCGCGTGGAGGTATCTATTTCTAGGAGGGCCTGTCTGGGGCGTGGTCGGTTCGGAGCGGACTATGCAGAACTAGAGTTCGCGAAACTGGTTAGGATTGGCCGGGGATCGGTTTTGAACCAGTCCAACCTGGAGGGTGATCACGTAGTGACATCAGATTGTGCTGTTGTCTATGTTCGGGCAGGAGAGTACGCCAGAAATGATCTGGATAAAACTCGTTCTGGTTGACCAGATCTGTATAATCAAACTCCATGATTCGACTTCGTCAGTACCACCGCATACGAAATATTTTCAGCCCCTATGCCTCCTCCCGAGAGGCCATGAGACATCCCATCAATCTTGAAATCCGACGCCGGGGGAGGCTATTGGGGCAATTTCCTGGTCCCGGTTCGCCATAATTGCAGTAAAAATGGACGGCGTGAGTGTTTCGAGGACTACATTCGCCTAGTTGACCTATAATCTGGTGCATCTCTGCGATTTATCAAGAAAGCATGTGACAATTTGTCACGATTCCGTGGAGTGGAATACTTTTGGTTCATTATATCTCCAAACACAAACATTGACAAAAAGGCAGATCAAACACAATGAACCTAAACAACTATACCGTTAAAGCACAGGAAATTGTCCAGAAGGCGCTGAAAATCGCAGCAGGGAAGAATCACCAGGGACTCGATCCAGCACACCTGCTGAAGGCATTTCTGTTGGATCCCAACAGCATTGGCGTCACGATAATGCAGCGACTTGGTGCAGATTTGCAGAGTCTGCAAACCGAAGTGGATCAATTGCTTGAAAAGTTGCCCATAGTCACAGGATCATCGGTTGAAGGCGGCTATCTGACCAGTAAATCCAAGTGCACATTTGACAAAGCACTTGAGGAGTCTCAGGCACTAAAGGATGAGTTTGTGAGCAGTGAGCATTTGCTCATTGCCTTGGCTGCGGTCAGTGGGCCTGTAAGTCAGGCATTGGCACGTCGCGGTGTGACCAAGAAGGCAATACTGGGCGTGCTCAAGGACGTTCGAGGCAACCGGCGTGTCACCGACCAGCACGCTGAAGATCGCTACCGGGCACTGGAGCGCTTTACCCGTAATCTCAACGAATTGGCCTCCACAGGAAAGATCGATCCTGTAATAGGACGTGATGAAGAGATTCGACGTGTGTTGCAGATTCTTTCACGACGGACTAAAAACAATCCGGTACTTATCGGAGAGGCAGGTGTTGGTAAGACTGCGATCGCCGAGGGTATCGCAATTCGGATTGTGCAGGGGGATGTCCCCGAAGGTCTAAAGTCCAGACGGCTGCATGCGCTTGATATGGGGGCTTTGATTGCAGGTGCCAAATATCGGGGAGAATTCGAGGATCGACTGAAAGCCGTGGTTAAGGAGGTTACCGATGCCAATGGCGAAATTCTACTCTTCATCGACGAGATCCATACTCTGGTGGGAGCCGGCGCCGCTGAAGGTGCAATGGATGCCGCCAATATTCTCAAGCCAGCTCTGGCAAGGGGCGATCTCCGTGCTATTGGTGCAACAACGCTGGATGAGTATCGAAAATATTTCGAGAAAGACAAAGCACTGGAGCGAAGATTTCAGACGGTCTTGGTGAGCGAGCCTGATCTGGATGATGCAATTTCAATTCTTCGGGGTATTCGTGAACGCTACGAAGTGCATCACGGAGTGCGCATTACCGATGCTGCAATCGTTGCTGCCGCCCAATTGAGCAATCGATACATTGGGGATCGGCACTTACCGGACAAGGCGATTGACTTGGTCGATGAGGCTATGGCTCGTCTGCGGACCGAGATTGATTCACTCCCAGAGGAACTGGATACACTGGAGCGGCAGATCAGGCAGCTGGAAATCGAACGCGAGGCCCTTAAGCGTGAGCAAGACGAGGAGAAACTTGCAACGCTTGAAGAACAGTTGGCTAATCTGACAGAAGAGCGCAGCGGTCTGCGTGCGCGCTGGGATGAAGAAAAACGTCTCATTGCGGAGATTCGTAAGGCGAAAGAGCAGATAGAAGAGCTGCGAATCAAAGATGAAGCGCTCGTACGTGCAGGCCGTTATGAAGAAGTTGCCAAAATTCGTCACGGTACTATTCCTGAGCTCGAACGCCTAGTACAGGATGCCCAGGCCAGGCTCGCAGAGGTACAGACTGGTGGTGCGCTCCTGAAAGAGGAGGTGGATGCCGAAGATATTGCAGAGATTGTCTCGAAATGGACCGGTATCCCCGTTGCCCGGATGCTGGAGAGCGAGCGGATCAAGCTGCTCCGCGCAGAGGATGAACTTAGGCGTCGCGTGGTTGGCCAGGATGAGGCAATTGAGGCCATTGCACATGCCGTGCGCCGTGGACGGGCAGGTTTACAGGAGCAGGGGCGCCCAATCGGATCCTTCATCTTCCTGGGATCTACTGGTGTGGGCAAGACTGAACTTGCCAAAGCTCTAGCCGAATTTCTCTTTAATAATGAGCAGGCCCTGGTACGAATCGATATGAGTGAATATCAGGAACGCCATACCGTGAGCAGGTTGATCGGTGCGCCTCCGGGGTATGTAGGTTATGAGGAAGGCGGACAGCTGACGGAGAGGGTTCGGCGGAGACCCTATGCAGTGGTGTTGCTGGATGAAATCGAAAAAGCACATCCCGAGGTATTTAACATCCTCCTCCAAGTGCTAGATGAGGGTTGTCTGACGGACAACAAGGGGCGAACAACGGATTTCAAGAATACAATCGTGATCATGACCAGCAATCTTGGAAGTGATCTGATTCGTCAGCGGGTAGAGTCGGAAGAGACACCGGATCGTCAAACACTCCAACGTGAAATCATGGAGCTCCTGAAGGTGAGCGTGCGCCCGGAATTCCTGAATCGCATTGACGATATTGTACTATTCAATTCACTGGACAAAGATGCGATTCGTCAGATTGTGACGATCCAGTTTGCGCGTATTCAGCGGTTAGCACTGGAGAGCCATGAAGTATCACTCACGTTGACGGAGAAGGCTAGGGATTATCTGGCGGAGAAGGGTTATGATCCGGCATTTGGCGCGCGTTCGGTTAAGCGTATACTTCAGCGTGAGATAATTAATAGGCTTGCAGAAGAAATCCTCTCGGGTTGGATTTCCGGCGGTCAGACGGTTATCGTGGGTACAGCTCCGGATGGCAGTGGATTAACACTTGAAACCGGGCCGATGGTTGCTGCAGAGGGATTGGAATAACGGCATTTACGGTCAAGTTCTCCATAATAAGGCGAATATGTGCTATATTGGCGCATATTCCAACAGCCGGTCACGTTTGGAATACCGGTTATTAGGTTGAGAACGATCGCTCATGTACTTAGGCAGACTTCTTATTCAAGGTTTTAAGAGTTTCGCCTCGACCACGGAGATGTGTTTTGATCCGGGGATCACCGCTATCGTTGGTCCCAATGGTTGTGGAAAGTCTAATATTGTTGACGCACTGCGTTGGGTGATTGGAGAGCAGCGGGCGCGTGTGCTGCGATCCGACAGAATGGACAGTGTCATCTTCAACGGAACGTCACGGCGTCGTGCGGTGGGATTAGCTGAAGTTCAGTTGACCATTATGAATACCCGGGGGATATTGCCCCTGGAGTATTCTGAGGTGATGCTGGGACGTCGTCTGTATCGTTCCGGGGAGGCAGAATATTTGCTCAATGGCGTGCCCTGCAGACTCCGGGATATTACTGACCTGTTTACAGATACTGGCATGGGTGCAGGAGCCTACTCGGTCATTGAATTGAAAATGATCGAGGAGATTCTCTCCGAGAGTACACAGGATCGTCGTCGGTTGTTTGAGGAAGCTTCGGGTATCACGCGGTACAAGAAACGTCGGGCGGATGCGTTGCGCAAGCTCGATAATATGCAATCTGATCTTGCGCGTGTTCGGGATCTGACAGATGAAATCTCCACACGCGTACGCAACCTCAAACGGCAGGCCAGTACTGCCGCACGTTACCTACGTTACAAGTCTGAGCTGCGCAGTGCCCAGCTAACGCTCCTTCAGTCTGACTATAATCATTTGGCTCTCGAAGAGGAGTTCCTCGCAGATGACGAAGCCAGGATAGCGGACTTGTGTACAGATCTGACGGCTAAGGTACATGCCTGTGATGCGCAACTTGAAGCCCTCAGAGCCAGGTTTGTATCCGAGCAGCAGTCGGCCGCGGATAACCGCCAGGAATTTGTTAGACATGAACAGCGTGTCATGGCACTGGAGGGAGAGATTCGATTAGGGCAGGCGAACCTAGAGACGATTGCGCGCGATCTGGATAGGTTGCTTGTGGAGGGTGAGACGGTGGCTTCGGAATCCGCGGAATTATCCGATGATCGGGAGTCTGTAAGCGTAGCCCTGTCCGTTGCAATACCGCAGGCCGCCAAGGCTTCTCAAGCCTTGGATGAAGCTATCTATGCAAGGGATGCTGCACGCAAAAATTTGGAGATACTGGAGCGCGAAAGAAAGTCTGTCTTGGAAAAAGAAAACGATCTCAGTCAGCAAAGGGCAGGTATTCAGCGTCAGGTTGACCAGTTGCAAGGCCGGATTACCCATTTGAGGAGAGAGGAAAGCAGACTGAGGGTAGAGCAGGAGTCCGGGGGTGAAACAGATGCGGGGGCAGCAAAGGCTGTCGAAGCTGCCAGCAATGCTCTGGACGAAGCAAAACGGCAACTTGATGCTGCAAGGTCTGAGCGAACCGCAGCCGAAACTGCAAATGAAGCGCTGGCAAGAAGGATCACTCATGCAGAAGATGCAGTGCGACTGGCTGAAAAGAGCGTAGCTGCAAAGCTCGGAGAAGTGAAGATTCTGCGCGATCTCGTCGATACCTATGAGTTCTTCCCGGATGCGGTTCGGTATCTCTCAACCCAGACAGAGGATATCGAGGTTACTACGCTAGGGGATTTGATCACATGTGAGCCGAAATATCGGGCTGCCTTGGCAGGTGCGCTTGGGGCCTACGGAACCTGTATGGTTGCAAAAACGGAATCGGCCGCTAGGGCTGCGGCCGATCGGCTGCGCCTGAAGGATATGGGACGTGCTTATTTCATTGTACTGGAAGATGTCCCGCATACTCCTTTGGTCAAAGAAAACCCGCCCAATGCCCTGCGGACGCTCGTTAGGTTGCGTGAGGAGGCTTGCGGGCCGATCGTCAACCTTTTGCTACAGGACGTCCTCTTGGTCAAATCCCTCGAGGAGGCCCGGCTGCTGCTTAAAAATGAAGAGGGAGCAAACTATCGGTACGTAACCTTGCAAGGGGAGTGGGTAGATGCCAGGGGGATGCTGTATGCAGGAGGGGATGAAGAGGGTGGAGTTTATTCATATTTGGTCCAACGCGGCAATCTGCAGGAGGCCAGGAATGCGTGCAGAAAGCTTGAGGATCAGGTTGAACAGGCAAAGTATCTGCTCACGGAGATCCGTACAGCTCAGCGCCAACTAAAATTGAAAGAAGTTGTAGATCGGGCGCGTATGGCGGAAGCAAAGTATGCAGAGGCGAGTCGCACAGCCCAGAACTGTGCACAAATCCGTGAGATTGCCTCAAATCGGCTTGAGGAGCTCAGGCGTCGGCAGTCACAGGTTGCGCAGGAAATTTTGGATTTGGAGTCGCAGGTGCAGTCCTATGGTGATGGATTGCAAGATTCGGATAAAAAATTGTCTGAGGTCCAGAAGCGCCTCAAATTGGTGGACGGCAAGATTCAAACCTCCATGGTGCAGTTAGAGAAGGCGCAGAATGCTCACATCAGGGCGCAGGCTGCTGCCGTTAAAACAGCGTCCGAGTGTGAGCGTTTGGAAGGTGATCTAAAGCGTTTAGAGCAACATCAGGTGCGCCTGGATAAACGGGTAGCGCAGCAAGGTAGAGAGCATGCCGGATTGATACAGGCGCAGCAGAAGGTCAGCGCACAAGTGAGTGAACTGACACGCAAGCGCGACAAAGAGTGTGCTCGCCGCAAAGATCTGGATATGCTGAGTGCACAGGACAAAACACGTGAACACGAGTCTCGTGTTGAACTGGAACAGGTGAATGATCGTGTACGCAAGGGACGTAGAGCCCTCCAGGAGGCAAAGCAGGAAGAGGCAGATATTCGCGTAAAACGCAGTGCGCTAGAGGCACGTTTAGAGGATATGGTGCACCGTGCAAGTGAAGAATACAGTACCGAGCTTACTAAAACTTCTGAAAAGACCGAGATTGACGAGGTCGAGCTCAGAGAACAAATCCAGGAAAAAGAGCGCAGACTGCAGTCGATGGGCAATGTCAATGCACTCGCCCTTGAAGAGTATGAGAAAGAGAATGAGCGGCTTGAGTTTATGGTGGCGCAGTGTGCAGATCTTGAGGAAGCTCAAAACACGCTGATTCGCACGATCAGAGAAATAAATCGTACTGCGTCGAAGCAGTTCATTGACACTTTTGTGTTAATACGTGAGAATTTCCGAGAGCTTTTCTGTGAGCTTTTTGGCGAAAAAGCCAAATGCGAACTTGACCTGACCGTACCGGACGATGTACTTGAATCGCCAATCGCTGTTACGGCCAGACCAAGCGGGAAACGTCCTGTCAGTATAGCACAGCTGTCAAGCGGAGAAAAAACGCTTACGGCAATTGCGTTGCTGTTCGCGATTTATATGGTCAAACCAAGCCCGTTCTGCTTTCTTGATGAAGTAGATGCTCCTTTGGACGACGCTAATGTAGAGCATTTTATGCGTCTCATCCGTCGCTTTTCTTCGGATACACAGTTTGTTCTGGTTACACACAACAAGCGAACAATGGAAATGGCTGATCGACTGTATGGCGTTACGATGCAGGAAGAAGGAGTTTCCAGCCTGGTGAGTGTGCGCTTCGAGGAAGCAATGGCTATGGCAGGGTAGCGTCTACTTCTATTTCGACGAGCAGCCCAGGCGCAATCAGCCCGGAAACTTCTACCATTGTGGCAGCGGGTCGGATATCTTTGAAGACCTCACCATGGGCTTTGCCGACCTTATCGCCATTGGCGAGAATATCTACAACATACATGCGTGTACGCACGACGTCTGTAAGAGAGCTCCCCAGTTTCTGAAGGGCCTCGGTGATTATAGTGAAGATATGCTGGGCCTGTTCATGGGCATCACCTTCGCCCACAATCTCCCCGCGTGAGTCAGTTGCCGTAGTGCCCGACACATGCACATGCCGGCCGACACGCACAGCACGCGTGTACCCATATTTTGCTTCCCAAGCAGTTCCGCTGCTAACTGTCTGTCGCTCGGGTACGGCCAGCGGCTCAGAATCCTCCATAGGTGAGACAGTACCTGGTCAGAGTAAGGGCTTGGTAGATTCAGAACACGTCAGATTACAGACGGCATACAGAAGGTGAAGATCGCGCTGCAATCAATCGCATAACAACAAGCTGCATACATCCCATTTATTTCGAGAACACAGCATACAGGATATCCGTGCTACCTTGAAGCGGTGCAGCGTGGATACTACGGTGTGAAGGAGAAGCTGAAGGGAGCACGGTTTGTGAGCAGTATCTGCGCACTTAGAGAGTAACGTAGCTCACAAGCTTGGCGAGTTCTTCGTCATCGACATACTTGCCGATTTCGCGCTCAAACTGGGCCATGCTTTCGTAGGGACGATACTCCCTAAACTCACGCAGCATTCTCCTCCCGACACCTGGAATCGCAAGGATGTCTTCGTCGGAAGCGGAATTGAGATCAACAGGAATGAAAACCGTTTTCAACGTTTCCTCGGCAGATTCTTCGCCAATCTCGGCAGCGAGTGTGGTGTACAATCCCCCCAGTGAGGCGAATGGGCGATGGGCAACTATATGGGGGGCGACAACATCTCCAACCGCTTCCTGCAGTGTCTGCTCGGAGACGGTGTTGGCATCAAGCAACCCACTCCCCTGTGTGGTAGCAGCGAAAGAGGCTTCCGCAGCAGTATCCACGAGAGCAACATCGTTCTCAGTTGCGGACTCATACGAATCCTCGCTGCCACAGGCAGCAACCAGCAACGCAAGAGCGAAAAGTGCAGTATGTGGGAGCTTCATTAAGAAGCAGTGATTTGCCCGAAGGCAGCAGTTACATCAAGCAACCTGGCGGATGCATGGTCTCCCTCGTCGCCGCCCTCTTCACCATGATCTTCTGCCTCTTCTTCACCTTCATCCGACATATCGTCGTCCATATCGTGCATAGCGTCAGTGGAATCACTGTCCATGGCATCATCTTCCATCATGGCATCAGTGTCATCCATAGCAGCGTCTTCCTCCATAGCGTCGCCAGGAGCAGCTGCATCGTCGGTTGAGGCGTCGTCAGCGCTACCACCGCAGGCGGCAATCAACAACGCAAGAGCGAAAAGGGCAATGTGAAAGAATTTCATTTTGAAACCGGTGGTTGAATAAGTGCTGTTATCAAGCCTAAAAGACCGATGTAAATCATCGAACCAGGCGCCAAGGCGGGCAGTGCCCCCCTCATGGCTCTCCATAATAAGGAAAAATTAGATAAGTTTTTATACATTTCGAGCTCAAATTCAAAATTTCCTTTCAAATGTAGATATAATCCTATCACTCCAGATACAATGCACAAGAGCATGCCAATCCTCAACAGCTTTCGTGTGAGCGGGCCAGGTGCAAAGAAATGGATCAGAGTTAGCGAGAGGCAAAGACTCAAGACCACGATCGGCGTCCACTGCCAGGGATCTTCATAGTGACCAAGCAACCCTAATTCAGCACCGGTGCCAATCAACGCAAGCACGAGTACAGCGTGGGTTAGACGGTATATCATTCGTGGCGCAGGGCTTCAATGGGATTCAGTGCTGCAGCTTTTCGTGCAGGATAGAACCCAAAGAAGATGCCGACACCCGCAGAAAAAGCCAGTGCGATCATGACCGTAGTTGGGGAAGTAACGGTATTCCAGCCGGTCATCTGACTCAGTATGCTTGAACTGGCGAACCCAATCCCAACTCCAATCGCACCCCCTAGAATACTCATTACGATACTTTCGACGAGGAATTGCGTAAGTACGTCCCTTCCGCGTGCACCTATGGCCATGCGAATTCCGATTTCCCGGGTGCGCTCGGTAACGGATACGAGCATAATATTCATGATTCCAATGCCCCCGACTAGGAGTGAGATCGAAGCAATGGCGGCCAGCAACAATGTCATAACCTCCGTGGTGCCTTGTGCGGCTTCCGCAAGGTCATTCTGGTTTCGGACTGTGAAGTCATCTTCGGCGAAGCGTGCCAAGCCATGTGATTCACGCATAATAGCCCGAATTTCCTCCTGTGCTGCTGGGATATCCTTCGACGAAGGAGTACTTGCCAGGATCTGAAATATGCGACTCCACCCGCTGAGACGGGTTTGGACCGTCGTGTAGGGTGCCAAAATCACGTCATCCTGGTCTGTACCACTGGCGGTTTGTCCTTTGGCTTCGAGGACGCCAACAACCTGTACTGGCACATTGCGTATCTGGACGGTTACCCCAACCGGATCTTCGCCAGGAAACAGGTTTTCTGCTACTGTGTGTCCCAACACTACGGCGCGCCGCATCTGGCGCAATTCGCTCTGATCAAAGAATCTGCCGTATTTGAGTTTCCAGTTACGAATAATCTGGTAATCTGTTGAAACACCGTTTATGGTCGTACGCCAGTTGCCTTGACCGCCGATGACCTGTGTACGAGTAAACACGACGGGTGAGACCGCGGATATGATCAGACTTTCCCGCTTAATCTTTTCTGCATCCTTAATTGTGAGGCGGTTGTAGCTTTGTGCTCCCCGACTCACCCCGCCTTGGCTGCTGGCTCCGGGGGTTACCACAATCAAGTTGGTGCCCAAAGTGTTGATCTGATCCTGTATCTGGGATTGTGCCCCTTGCCCAATGGCAACCATGACAATAACTGCCCCTACGCCAATCACGATTCCCAGCATGGTGAGAAGCGTGCGCATCTTGTTCTTTAGGATGCTCTGGGAGGCAACCTTAACCAGTGTGGAAGCTTTCATGAATAAGGCACTTAATCAAGTGGATATCTGGAGCTCTTTATACAGCTCGGATTTTGCCGAACGACGCTTTTCAATACGTTTGTCAAGTATGATTTTTCCATCGCGCAACTCAATGATGCGCTCTGTACAGTCAGCCACGTCGGCTTCGTGTGTGATCAGAAGGATTGTCATTCCCTGATCGTGAAGCTCTTGAAACAGGGAGAGAACCTCGACAGAGGTTTTTGTGTCTAGGTTGCCGGTGGGTTCATCGGCCAGCAGAATGGATGGATTCGTCACGAGCGCGCGTGCGATGGCAACACGTTGTTGCTGCCCACCTGAGAGCTCACTGGGTTCATGATCCATTCTGTCCCCGAGACCAACGCGATCCAACGCTTCCGCAGCGGTTTTTCGAACTGAAATTTTTCGCCGGGATCGATCGTAGAGAAGCGGTAACTCAACGTTTTCGAGCGCTGTCGTTCGGGCCAAAAGGTTAAAGCCCTGAAAAACAAAGCCAATCTTGCGGTTACGAATATCGGCCAATCGATTGCGCGACAGTCCCTCCACATGCACGCCGTCAAGGAAGTACGTACCGGAGGTTGGATAATCCAGACAGCCGATAATATTCATCAGGGTTGATTTTCCTGAGCCGGAAGCGCCGATGATGGCGATCATTTCGCCCCGTTCCACGGTAAGATCAACACCTCGCAGGGCATGTACCTCGGTCTTGCCCATTGCGTACACTTTGGTGATTCCCTGTGTACGCATCACGGTTTCATGTTCCATATCTCTAAAAACCTCCCGGACGCCAACGCTGCTGTTGATTCTGGAACGGGTTGTTTGAATCATCCTCCGCCTGCTGTGTTACCCCTGCTATAATTTCTATACCGGGCTGAAGTTGAGCGGCGATGACTTCCGTCATTTGACCGTCAGTGATTCCGGTTCGGGCAGGGGCCATCATCAACTCGCCATTTTCGTCCAGGTACCAAAGCATGGTGAAATTACTATCTCCAAATCCTCCTCCTCCCGGGCTTCCGTTGCTACCACCGCTCCATGTGCCGGCTCCGGGAGAGCCGGCATTTTGTCGTGCGCCCTCAATGTTTCTGCCGGGCCCCTCTGATGAAGTGTCCGCTTCTCTGCGGGCGCGGATCGTTTCAAACATCCAAGTAGTTGCCCGGAAACGGAGTGCAGCATTGGGCACCTTGAGTACGTCTGCTGCCGTTTCAATCAAAAAATCCACAACGGCTGTCATTCCAGGCAGGAGAAGGCCGTCGGGATTCTCCACATCAACGACCACGGTATAGTTGACCACGTTTTCTTCAACCGTAGACTGCAAGCGCACCTGGCGCACTGTACCAGTGAAGGTTTCGTCTGGATATGCCTGTACGGTAAACCGGGCAACCTGTCCTTCTCGGATTTGCCCGATGTCGCTCTCATCCACAGACGCGAGAATTTCCATACGGGAAAGATCGTCCGCGATCAGGAATAGTTGTGGTGCGGAGAAGCTGGCCGCAACAGTTTGGCCTACATCAACATTTCGTTCAATGACTGTTCCAGAGATAGGGGCTACAATTGTAGCATAATTCAGGTTTTGGCGCGCGCGATCCAGACTGATCTCTGCGCTCCGCGTTGTTGCTTTGGCTATATCCAGATTGTATTGTGCCTGAGCGTAATCGACCTCAGTGACAAATTGCTGGGCGTAGAGGGGTTCCAGCCGTTCGAGCTCTCGTTCTGCTTGCCTGAGCTGTGCCTGATTACGTTCAAGGTTGGACTCGGCATCCCGCACGGCGCTCCACAGAAGTGTGGTGTCAATACGGGCAATGATTTGCCCCTCTCGTACGCGATCATTGAAGTCCACGTAAATACTGGCAATGATCCCTGATACCTGTGTGCCGACCTGAACAGTCGTTACGGCATCCAGCGTCCCTGTGCTTGCGACGACAGACTCAATATCGCCTTGTTCCAGCGTGACGAAACGGTAGGGGCTGACAGGCTCAGCGGTACCGCGACTGAAATACCACAAGGAACCACCGGTGATTACAACGGCGGCTATAACTATAAATGGTCTCATTTAAATAGGTTTAGTCACTCTTTAGGTGAAGTCTGGACAGGTGAATCTCTGTCACGGGAGGGACGACGGGTGCGTGCGTTTCGATCGGAACGTTTGGAGCGTCTTCTTGTCAATCTTGCTTCTACGCGCTCCCACTGCTCGGGGTTGAGTATTCGCTGCAGATCCGCGACCAAAGCCTGATTGTGCACGGCAAAACTGTCGGCCACACGTCGGCGCTGCTCCATAAAAACTTGCTCAGCGCGACGAATAACGGTAATTAGTTCGTCTCGCTGTTCTTCGCTTTCAATCTCAATTACCTGCTCAATCTGCCGCATGAGCCCACCCTGGATTCTGATTTCAGCAATGGCAACGTTACGGCGGTGTTGCCAGGCGCTGGTGCCAAGGATGCCGACCAAGATCCCGGCGATTAATGTGCATCCCAGGATCACAAATGATTTAACTCGAGTACTCATGGAGTGGTTAATAAAAATTCATCCAGGTTCGCAGAGTAAGCCGTAGTGAGAGTTAAGGGTTGCAGGCCGAAGACAACTTCTGTTGGTGTTGGCTCGACTTCATAATTCCGACTGACGGAGGCATTGTACGATACAAAGCCCAAAATCAGGAGCGCGCTTGCGAGAGCCACGGGCCTGAAAGCGAGCCACAGCGTCTGCCAAAGTTGCTCCTCCGGTTGATTTAGAGTCTGGATCCGGCGCATGATCCGATCAGCTAGAAAGGGTTGCATACCGGATACGGCGTTTATCTCTGCAGTCTCACGGAGCAGGGAGTGCAGGTGCTGATTGTTATCCTTCGATGTGGAGGAGGGTAGTTGATTCATTTTAGTCCTCTTCTGCAAGTATGGGCCCCAGAATACCACGCAGGTGGGCGGTTGCCCGACTAAGTCGGGACAGTACGGTGCCTTGTGGAATTCCCAGTATTCGGGCAGCTTCGGCAGTCGAGTATCCGTCGACTAATCGAAGTACAACAACTGCACGATGATGAGGCTTAAGTTTATTCATGGCCAAGTTTATTAGTTCTGTCCGATCGAATCGGTCCGTTTCGGTATCGTGAAATCCCGGTTCAGGCAAAATAACAGTTTCGTCGTCCCTGCTGATGAACCTTGAACGCATACGCTTACGCCGACGCAGGGCATCAAGTGACGCATTGATTGCGATCCGCGTGAGGTAAGTACTACATGCTGCATCCCCCCGAAACCGATCCAGTGTTTTGTAAAACCGGATAAACACTTCCTGTACCAAATCATCAACATCTGCGCTGGCGCCGAGCATGCCGGCAACTGTACGGGCCACCATTTGCTGATGGCGTTCAAGTAGTTCGCGAAACGCATTCTGATCACCTTTTCGCGCACGGTTAATTAACGTGTCATCCGATGGAGTGAGCGTCACTTTTCCACGGCCTCAGTGTTGCTGTTATGGCTGCACAAGCTGCATCAAAACCAATCACAGCAATTTGGTTGCTGCAGGGATAAAGTAGCGGATCATATACAAAAGTGTAGTGACTCATGTAGCTACTCTCATATCTATTTCACAGGCTACAGGGGTCGGTAACTACTCTGGCCCAGTGTGACCGTCTATCTTTCGGTTCCGGAAGGTTCCTGAGAGTTACCACATCACGCAAACTGTTACAGTTTGCATTGTAATTTCCTAAAGTAAGCATAACAGTGTATTTGGCGGGAGCCCAGCTAGTCGTTAAAAACCGCCCTGTCTGTTGCCGCGTCTTGGCCTTTGTGGCCGTTGGGGCCTGGATTGTTCCTGCATAACTTTTCGGTAAGTAGTCATTTGCTCTTCCGAAAGCAGTGCTGAGAGTGCTACTTCTGTTTCCTTATCGACTTCTTCCCGTTTGGCACGAAGAGCGCGAAACTGTTCTCGTCCTCCGCCTGGTTCGGGGCGCAGCGCCATCAGCGACTCGGTGCGTGCAGCGAGAATGGCACGAACCGCTGGAACCAGTTCGCTGGCAAGGTTAAGCTTTACAATCAGTGAATCATTTGCAGCTTCCAGCACCTCCTGAGAGGCACCAAACTGGCCACGTGGGTTCTGTTGGGCGAGGCTGCCGTGAGCTGCTAGGAGCCCGAACAGGAGCAACGTACAAAAAAGTGTGTTACGCATTTGGGGTGTTATGAGCAAATTGTGCCTATATGACGTTTTTAGCGGGGATGTTATTCCTTGATCGGTCGGTGTTACAAAATTGTGTCCATATAAGGATAACATTTTGTAAACAATGCCAAACATGCAACCGGTGTGTTACTCTGTCGTAATTTCCATCTAACTTTTCACTAACTACTGATTCTTATGTCGTATAGAGGCACAATTGGAATTCTTACAGGGGGGGGCGATGTGCCGGGGCTGAATCCTGCGATTCGGGCGGTCACTTTGCGTGCACTACGGGAAGGTTACAGAGTGCTTGGAATCAAGCGGGGCTGGGCTGGGCTGGTCGAGCTTGTCCAGGACAGTGAGTCTGACAATTCAAACAATGTGATTGAGCTTGACGAGTCTACGGTCAATGTGGCGGCGCGCACGGGCGGCACGTTTCTTCACAGTTCCCGTACGCGGCCAAGTCATTTACCGCAAAGCAATTTACCGGAGTACTTAAGGGATCGTTTTACTGATCCCATCAATGACGTTACTTCGGCAGTTCTCGCAAACATTGAATATCTGGGTATTGACTACCTGGTGCCAATCGGGGGGGATGACACGCTCAGTTATGGTTATCGTCTGCATAAGGAGGGGGTTAAGGTTGTGGCGATTCCCAAGACAATGGACAATGATGTCCCGGGTACGGATTATTGTATTGGATTCGGCACCTGCGTAACCCGGACGATTGAGCTGGCTAATACGTTGCGTACTTCGGCAGGCTCACATGAGCGCTTTCTGGTCATTGAAGTGTTTGGGCGCTATGCGGGGTACTCGGCGCTACTTCCCGCGATGGCAGGAGCCGCGGATCGCTGTGTCATTCCCGAGTTGGATGTTGATATAGATCAGCTAACCGAACTCATGGTGTATGATCGCAACAGAAACCCTAGTCGCTATTCTGTTGTGCTTATCTCTGAGGGTGCGAAGATAAAAGGGGATGATGTCATGTCCTTCCTGGGCTCTGAGAGGGATCAGTACGGGCATGCTAAACTGGGAGGCATAGGGCGCCGGGTTGGTGAGGAATTGAAGCATCGTTCGCCCAAGTACAATAACGGCAGGCGGATCAACGTCGTCAATCAGCGGCTAGGCTATCTGGTTCGCTGTGGAGCTCCGGATGCGCTGGATTGCGTTGTGCCGATGGCTTATGGAAATCTGGCCCTGGATTTAATTCTGTCAGGCACATCAGGACGCCTAGTCAATATCCGTAACGGTGTGTACGGAAGTATCTCAATGGAGGTAATCAACGGGCCTCACAAAGTGGTGGATGTAGAAAAGTTCTACAATGCTGAACGACTTCGCCCCAACTTCAAAGATCTCCATGACGCGCCCCTCTTCATCATGAACTCCGATTGACGGAGGCGACTCTTCCGATTCGTACGACACTAACCTAATCGTGTCATTCTGCATGACGGGGGGAGTTACGTATTGTCGGAATTATACATCAGGACGCATGAATTGCATCTAAAAAGATCAGATTTTTCAAGAATTTCAAAAAATTTTTCCCTGGAAACGCTTCCAAAACTCAAAAAATTTGGTTTTTAAAGTTATTTTTCCTAAAATAAAGCGGTTTTACCACGCTTTAACCTTAATAATTTCAGGAAAACACGATGACGAAGAAGAAAATCTGTGTACTGGCAGCTCTGGGCCTGCTAGTACCCTCGGTTCTTGCCCAGGAAGCCGATACCATCAGCGGCGCCGATACGTCGTGGTTACTCGTATCCACTGCGCTGGTGCTCTTGATGACACCCGCGCTGGCCTTTTTCTATGGAGGATTGGTGCGCTCAAAAAATGCACTCAACACTATGATGATGAGTTTTGTAGCGTTGGGTATTTCCGGTACGCTGTGGGCCGTCGCAGGGTACTCCCTTGCCTTTGGTGCGGGGGGAGACTGGCTCGGCGATTTCTCAATGGCTTTTCTAGCCAATGTCGGGCTTGAGCCGAACGGTACGATCCCGGACTTGCTCTTTATGGGCTTTCAGGGGACGTTTGCCATCATTACCGCTGCGCTGATATCTGGTGCAGTAGTAGAGCGGATGAAATTTGTCCCCTACGTAATCTTTATCGGCTTCTGGGGACTTGTAGTATACGCGCCGGTGTGTCACTGGGTGTGGGGTGGAGGTTGGCTTGGCGAGATGGGCGCGCTCGATTTTGCAGGTGGCGCTGTTGTGCACGTTAATGCGGGGATCGCAGCCTTGGTGGCAGCAAGGGTGCTGGGGCCGCGAAAAGATTATGGACGTGAAGCACTCCTGCCTCACAACGTACCTTTTGTGCTATTGGGTGCAGGTATGCTCTGGTTCGGATGGTTTGGGTTTAATGGTGGAAGTGCGCTTGCTGCCGACGGTATTGCGGCACTGGCACTGGTGAACACGCTACTTGCACCAGCCGCAGGAATATTCGTCTGGACACTGCTGGATCGATTCATCACAGGTAAAATCACGGCGGTGGGTATTGCAACAGCGATCGTTGTGGGACTCGTTGCGATTACACCTGCCGCGGGTTTTGTCAGTCCGGGAGGAGCGTTGGCACTGGGAGCGGTTGGTGTAATACCGAGTTACTATCTCATTAGGTGGCGTACAAGAACCAGTCTTGATGATTCCCTGGATGTATTTGCTGCTCACGGCATGGGTGGAATTATGGGTGCACTCCTCACAGGTGTACTGGCAACGACTGCGATCAACTCCGGGGGAGGGGACGGCCTATTATTTGGCGGAGGCCTTACTCAATTGGGTATTCAGGCGTTGTCTATTTCTGCAGTCGCAGTTTACAGCGGAGTTCTGACCTACTTGATCCTGAAGCTGATTGGACTTCTGACGAAGCTTCGCGCTGATTCTTCAGATGAAGGCTTGGGTATGGACATTGTGGCTCATGGAGAAGAGGCCTATGCAACTGGTGAGGGAGCAGTATTACTTAACGAATCGGAGGCGCCGGAACGCGTCAATGGTTTAACTAACGGAGACAACCAAAAATGAAACTTGTAAAAGCAATAATCCGGCCATCTACACTGCCGGATGTACTTCGCGCTCTGTATGCAGCAGACATCACTGGACTTACGGTTTCGCGTGTGCGCGGACATGGAGGTGAAGTCGAAGTTGTGGAAACCTATCGGGGCACAACTGTGAAAATGGAAATGCACGACAAGATAATGGTTGACATAGGTGTATCTGACACTTTTGTTGACGTAGCGGTTGATGCGATCTGCCGTAGTGCAGCTACAGGCAATGTTGGCGATGGTAAAATATTCGTACTACCTGTTGAACGGGTGATCCGCGTCCGTACACGGGAAGAGGATGTGGCCGCCGTGACACCCGTGCGTTAGTCTGCATATCCTGGTCATCTGTCTATGACAGGTGACCAGGATATGTACGGGATCCATTCAACCCAATGCGGGCTTGCGGGTATAAGCCCGCATACTGCCGGATGTGCACATGGATGCCCTGTATTGGATCAATCTCATTGTTGGTGGAGTCTTTGTGCTGCTGTCCTTGCTTGGCGGAGGTGATGCAGATATGGATGCAGACGTGGATGCGGAGCTAGACTTAGATACAGAGGCAGACCTGGGCGCTGGATCAGGGTGGGTGGATCTGTTTTCGCTGCGTACAGTGTTTCTGTTTGCAGCTTTTTTTGGTCTGTGCGGAGTTTTGCTGCCGTTGGCAGATGTTGCTGGGATCACCCGGTTAATTGCTTCCCTGGGGGTCGGTCTGACCGTTGGAATAGGTGGCAATTATATAATAAAACGAGTCGGATATGCACATATTTCCAGTGAGGTCACCGCTTCGGATCTCAAGGGGCGTACTGCTGAGGTGATCATTCCATTTAGCCATTCGGATAAAGGAAAAATAGTTTTGGTCACGAAGGGACAGCGTATGCAGTTTCAGGCACGCGGATTTGAGGGGGTGGAGGACGTGTTCACCGAAGGTGAAGAGGTCGTCGTCATCCGCATGGAGGGAGCAGTTGCTGAAGTTGTAAAAACGACGTGATTGGCGCGATTGAGATATAGGGATGGCGCCTGCGCGCTGTAAGCCCTGACAGATATATGTTGTGGGTCTGTCACCCTGGAGCTCTATGGAGAGAAACCTAGCCGGAGTTCAAGTGTAAGCCCGACGGCTTTTCGCGTGTATTGTAGAGGGGCCCGCGACCAAATATCCTCATTCCCTCCCTATAAACCCGTCAAAAATGGAACCCTTTGGATTTGCTGTCATCGTAGGTGGCTCAATTGTCGCCGCATTGTTTGTAGTGTTAGGTATTGTGCGCGCGAATCTCAAGATCTGCCAACCCAATGAGGTGCTCATCTTTAGCGGGCGCAGACGACGTTTGGCTGATGGAAGCAAAGTAGGGTACAGATTCGTCAAGGGCGGACGTGGTTTTCGCATTCCGATACTCGAGCAGGTTGAACGAATTCGTCTAAATACAATCCCGCTGGACTTGACGGTCCAGAACGCGTACTCGAAAGGAGGTATTCCGTTGACTGTGCGGGCTATCGCCAATGTTAAGGTTGCCTCAAACGAATCCGAACTCTCTAATGCAGTGGAACGACTCCTGGGCAAAGACTCCTTTGAAGTCCAAACCATTGCAAAAGAAACACTGGAGGGCAACCTTCGTGGTGTGTTGGCAACACTCACACCAGAGGAGGTCAATGAAGATCGTTTAAAGTTTGCGAAGGAATTGTTGGCGGAAGCGGACAATGATCTGAGCGCTCTCGGGTTGCAGCTGGATACGATGAAGATTCAGAGCGTGGAAGATGATGCGGGTTACCTGGATGCAATTGGACGACAGCAGTCAGCGCATATTATTGCCGCAGCACGCGTTGCTGAGGCGGAAAAACGTGAACAGGCAAGACTGGCAGAAACCAAGGCAGATAGGAAGATTGAGCAGGCGGAAAATGATCTTCGCATCTTGAAGGCGCAGTTATCTGCCATGAGCGCCGCAGAAGAAGCCCGGATCGACGTTGCCGGTGAATTAGCGGAAGCCCAAGCTCGTCAGGAACTCGCTTTAGAAGAAATTAAACTGGCAGAAAAAACGCAGCGCACAGAGGTCATTGTCGCTGCTGAAGCCGAGCGTCAGGCTAAGGAAGAGATTGCAAAAGGCAATGCAGCCAGAATATTTGAGGATGGCAATGCAGAAGTAGAGGTTCTGCGTCAAAAACTCGAGCTCTGGCAGGAAGCTGGACCGAATGCCGAGCGATTGTTCCTGATTCAGATGTTGCCAGACATACTCAAACAGGTAGTTCAGACAGTTGACAATCTCTCCATCGATAAGCTTACTGTTGTTGACAGTGGCAGTGGAAAAGGCGTACCATCGGTCTTCAACCAGATCGCTGGATCTACCCCGGCATTGCTGGAAAGTCTGAAAGCTTCAACCGGCATTGACATTGCCGCCATGTTAGGCAGCGTGGCCAATGATTCCGGAAAAGACAAATAGATCTGAACTGTCGCTGTCCGGTGGGTATGGGGCCCGGTAGGTGCGGGGGCAATCAGTAATTACCTCCGCGAGGTCTGTATCTGGACACCGAGGCCCTAAAGCAGCCGCGCCCAACGGCCAGCCCGCATCGAAATAGCAGTGCACTGGCGGTCGGGCGCGAAACTCGTAATCGACGGCTGTCAGCCCCCGACTACATGCGCGGATCAATTTTCAATGATGTTGCCGTCGGTATCAAGTCGCACTACGGTTCCGTAGCCCAAAGCCTGGATATCGGCCTCAATAACACTCAAGTCGCCTACGATCAACCAGATAAGATCATTCGGCCGGAGTACCTCCTCAGCGGCCTCGGCAATCGTATCGACATTCAGAGCACGCACCTGGTCAGGATAGGTCTCGTAGTAGTCTTCCGGCAAGTCGTATTGTACAAGCTGTTGTATGCTGGCGGCGACAGATCCATTCGTTTCCCATAACCCTGGTAGGGCAAGTGTCTGGCTCTCCTGTGCCTTGAGCACCTCGTCTTCGGTTGCAGGATTATCCCCCAGAATGCCCTCAAGTTCGCCTTTGATTTCCATCATGGACTCCATGGTCTTATCCGTTTGCACGGGTGCGTAAACCAAGAATGGGCGCTGTCCGCGTGCGGTAAGCAGCAAAGAGCTTGCGCCATACGACCATCCTTTCTCCTCGCGCAGATTCATATTGATCCGCGAAACAAAAGCACCGCCCAGGACCGTGTTCATGGTCTCTATACCGATGTTGTTTGGCGTATTGCGTGGGGGGGCCAGATGGCCGGCTAGAATGATGGACTGTTGCGCCTGAGGTCGATCCATCAGGTATACGCGCGAACCGCCCTCGGACGTTACTGAAGCGATATTTTTTGATGGTACATCTGCCGATTCCCAGCCTCCCAAGCGGGCTTCCAGAAGAGGAATAAGTGTGTCTAGGTCTATGTCCCCGACTGCAATCAGCGTTGCGTTGCTGGGTTTGAACCAGGTATCATGATAATCCAGGAGATTCTGGCGTGTCATATTGGTAACCGAGGCCTCCGTACCGCTGCCGGTCAAAGGATTACTGTAAGCGTGATCTGTGCCGTAGTAGAGTGTCGGCATCACACGCAGTGCCATCTGGATCGGATTCGCTTTTTCCCTCTGGATTCCTGCCAGGCGTTCCTGCTTTAAGCGGGCAAACTCCAATTCAGCAAATGACGGATTCAGAATAACGTCTGCAAAGAGATCTAAGCTTGCTTCCAGGTTCGCCTTCAGCGCTGTCAGGCTCACAGTAGAGCCATCCAGACCGGCACCGGTTCCGAGGCTTGCCCCAAGGTTCGCAAGGCGATCATTGATTTCCAGAGCAGTTAGGCTAGTTGTGCCTTCATCTAACATGGACATGACCATACTTGCTGTGCCTGGGGCGATGCCCTGATCAGAAGCATAACCCGCGTCCAACACTAATGTTAAGTCGAGTGCGGGCACTGCGCTGCGTTTCGCAAGGATGACTTCTAATCCATTACTGAGTTTTGCCCGACGGAACTCAGGGAATTTTACCTCAGGCTCGTCGCCGGTTTCGGGCAGAGTTGAGCGGTCAGCCGGCTCGACTGTCGCCGACAATTCAGGGAAGGGGTGTACTTCCATGATGTACACACCGTCCGAGAGCCATTCCTCTGCGGCTTGACGCACACTCTCAGGAGTTGCAGCATCTTTATCACGGAAGGACTTCAGATAAGCGTCAGGGCTGCCGCCATAGATTTCAGAGGATGCCAGAATATCCGATTTACCACCAAACCCTCCGATGCGCTCCATACCATAAATGAAGCCTGCTTTTTCTTGTGTGATTATCCGGCGAAGCTCTTCTGGTGTCGGTCCTTCGGAAAGGAGCATAGCCAACTCTTCATTCAGTGCTGCTTCTACATCTGCAAGCGCAACGCCCGGGCGAGCTGTTGCCTGAATGATGAACTGGCTTCCTATGCTGCCTGCAGAAACATATGCATTGGCGTTTGTGGCAATCTGATCTGTGTAAACCAGTCGCTTGTAGAACCTTGAATTTTTGCCGCTGGAAAGTACGCTGGACGCCAGATCCAAAAGGTGGAAATCATTGGAGTAGCGCTCTGGTATGTTCCAGACTTTGTAGATACGCGACTGCGGTACGCGATCCTGCATGATTTCGCGCTGCTCCCCCGTACGTTTGGCGACCCAGGCATCGAAATGAGATACTGGTGGACCAGGTGGGATGTCTCCAAAGTATTTCTCAGTCAAGGCACGGGCCTCGCTCACTGTGATGTCACCCGCGATTGAGATGACAGCATTGTTTGGGCCGTAATAAGCCTTGAACCATTCCTGTACATCTTCCAGTTCAGCGGCGTTGAGATCTTCCATTGAGCCGATGACTGTGTGGGCGTAAGGGTGCCCTTTGGGGTAGGTTGCGTTTGTAATGTGGTTAAAAACCTGTCCGTACGGTGCGTTTTCGCCCTGACGCTTTTCGTTCTGTACGACGCCGCGTTGCTCGTCAAGCTTTGCCTGATCGATAGCCCCAAGAAGATGGCCCATTCGGTCAGATTCCATCCACAGCACTAAATCCACGGCATTCTTGGGCACGGTCTGGAAATAATTCGTACGATCCTTGTTGGTCGTACCATTAAGATTCGTTGCACCGATGCGCTCCAGTACCTGGAAGTAGTCGTCGTTAAAATTCTCCGAGCCGTTGAACATAAGATGCTCAAAAAGATGGGCGAAGCCACTGCGTCCCTCCGGCTCATTTTTTGATCCTACGTGGTACCATAGGTTCACGGCTACCAGAGGAGCTTTATCGTCTTCGTGGACGATGACCGTCAGGCCGTTGTCCAGCTGAAATTTCTCGTACGCAATTTCTGGAATTTGCATGGTGTTATTTTCCTGTGCCCAAGTGTTTGATACACACAGTAGCAAGGTTAAGAGAATTGGCAATTGTTTTTTCATGGATAAAGCTAAGGCTTGTGTGTGGAAGTCGGAATATGCAAACATAACATTTACGAAAGGCTAAAGCTTCAGGTTGCGAAAGAATCTCTTGGAAGATTGACGGGAGTATGCGGTGATGCTGCTCCAGAACATGCTTTAACGCTGAACATAGGCAACGAAAAGGGAGACCAACTCTTGAACTATTTCTAGGTTGGCATTACTCATATTGATCATAGCGGCAACCACCACGCCGGTATCTGGCTGGAGAACGAGGCGTGAGGTGCCTCCGATAGCCCCTCCGCTGTGACTGAAATAGCGAAGGTTGTCTGCGCGTGTCTCTACGTTCCAGCCGAAGGCGTATCCGGTAGGCTCGCCCGTATTAGTTAGCTGTTCCGTAAACAGTAATTCTTTGGCTGCATTGTCGAGAAAAGTCGAGTCTAAATGGGCTATTCCAAATCGAACCACGTCAATCGGGGTGGATAAAAATCCGCCTCCTGCCCATTTGTAGCTGTTGTCTACAAAGGGTGCATTGAGCAACAGGCCTTCCTCGCTACGGATGTAGAAGCGTACCCGGTGAGCAATCAGCTTATCTGGGTGATCTGCAACCGTGTTCAGCATTCCGAAGGGGAGAAAGACTTCCTGTTGCATGTGATCTAGAAAAGGCTCTCCGGCAGCCCCCTCAACCACTGCACTGATCAGATTCCAGCCGTAGCTGGAGTATAGAAACCGCGTACCGGGCTCATGCATGAGAGAATCCGTCGCAAATATGTCCAAGCCATCACTGACTGTAGCATAGGGTATGGCGGATAGCATTTCACCTGGTCGATAGCTACGAATTCCTCCGAGGTGTGCACCAAGTTGGCGTGTAGTGACGGGCCAGCGTTTTTGAGGAAAATCCGGCACATATTGATGTACACTTGCGTCTACATCCAGACGCCCCTGACTATGGAGCTTAGCGGCCGCTGCCGCTGTTATCGGTTTCGATATACTTGCGATCCTAAAGCGGCTATGCGGCCACATTGGTACGCGTTGTTCCAGATCAGCGAAGCCAACTGCTTCCGACCAGATCAGTTGACCTTCAACTGCTGCGGCTACGGCCATTCCTGGAAACTTGTGCTCCTGCCATGCTTCGAAGATCATTTTTTTGGCCGAGTCAACAGCAGCTTGGTATTGCCCCGAAATTTGAGCATACTGTGCGCCTGCACATGGTACAAGCACGAAGGATAGCACAAGTAGTAAATGACGTCGAAGGAAGATCATGTGTGCAGCAGGGTTCGTGACAATGAGCGCAGTACGCAGGTTTCTGCGCTCTGTTCAAACAATAGTCTTTACGTTTGCGTAAACAGAGGCTTTAGAATTGAAAATTTCCACAGATGTTCATGATGCGTGCAGGTAGTGCATTTTTTTTAACGATTTTGCTCGTTGTGGCGCTCGGATGTGGGAGGACTGGTAATCCGCAACCAGGATCCGAAATCTACGATAATACGGTAAGCGCCTTTTATGCGGGTGTATCCGCTATGGAAGTGGGCGAGGACCTGCGTGCCAACGCCAAGCTAACGCTAGTCACGGAACTTGCCCCTATGGAACCTGCCGCGTGGGCAAACCTAGCCCTTATGGCGATGCGCCGCAATGAACTGGAAGTGGCACAGGAGCACTTAAACCGGGCCTTGAATCTGGATTCAACAAACAGTGGGGTCTTACTCCTGGCAGCTGCTCACGCACGGATGCTGGGTGATGAAGCAGCACAGGTAAGCCACCTCCGAAAAGCAGTGGCAAGTGATTCCCTGAATGCTCATGCACTTTTTGATCTCGTTCATCTGCTACCTGGCAGTTCGGATGAGATTGCGGTATTGATGAAACAACTCGATAGCGCCGTCCCAGAAAATACCTCGGTCCTACTCAAGCGCCTGGAACAGTCTGTGTCTCTTGGAACACTGGATCTGGAGCTGCTAAACGAGTTGGCCAGTCATCACTGGGGATCGGACGTAAGTGAACAGATTCAGGCCCTGCGCGAGGCTGCCGTTGAGACCGGTGATGTCGCTACGCAATTGGCATTTCTGCGCAATGTACTTCTCAGCGAGCCGCAGTATCGTCAGGATCTGGCGTCTGTGCGTGTGCCCATCGAACGTGTAGGCAACCCAATTACGCGCTTTATCCGTTTGGCAAGCCCCGTTTCTACACCTGCGTCACTGGACGATTCTCTGCAATTTATTGTTGATCAATCCCTCATACCGACAGAAGGACCTCAGGAATGGATTGCGGCAATTGCATTAGGTAATGCCGCACTGCCAGCCATTTTCTATGCGGGGTTGGATTCCGTCAAAACGCTTCGTGAAGAAGCATGGGAGGCGCCGGGCGTTAGTGGGCATGATGCAGGTATTGGGATAGATTTTGATTTTGATTTCCGTACGGACATTGTCCTGGCAGGAGCTGAGGGGATGCGTCTATTACGCCAGGATTCGCTTGAGCAGTTTGCGGATGTGACCGCCACTCTGGGTTTGGATGCAGCAATTATCGGTGCAGCGTACACGGGTATTTGGGCTGCAGACGTTGACTTGGAAGGTGACATTGACTTGCTCCTGAACACCGCCCAAAATGAGCTCTTAGCGCTACGCAACAATGGGGATGGCACATTCGAGCGTGCCGACTGGTTCTCCGGTATTTCTGGTGTTAAGGCGTTTGCCTGGGCAGACTTTGATCAGGACGGCGATCCAGATGCTGGATTTGTGGATGCCGAAGGGAGTTTGGTGGTGTTGCAAAATGAAAGACAGGGCCGATTCACCTCCATGTCAGTATCGGTAGAGGATATCACACCCTTAGACATTACAGTCTCTGACAGTAATAGTGACGGTAAGATTGAGCTTCTGGTGCTTGTAGATACCGGACAGATACTACGAATCACTCTGGGATATCAGGAAACGGTAGAAGCATTGGCGCAGGTAAATCTGAAGACATCTGACGCCCAGCTTTTGACAGGAGATTTGGACAATAACGGTGGTGTGGATCTGGTCATAACTGAGGCGGGGCAGTCCCATATTTTGCTACAGGATCAGGACTATGCGTTCTATTCGCACGGAGTTCCTGTAGATCTGGAAGCCTATGCACTTAGTGCTACACGCTTTGCAGGTCGCCTGGATCTGATCGGTCTGGATGCCGACCGTCAACCGACACGATTTGGAGTCCTCACCACTAAAGGGTACCACTGGAAGCAGATCCAACCTCGTGCTGCACAAGCGGTAGGGGATCAGCGCATCAACTCGTTTGGGATCGGTGGAGAGGTAGAGATTCGTGCCGGATTACTGTATCAGAAACAGCCCATAACTCAGCCCATTGTGCACTTTGGTCTCGGAACGCAGTCGCTTGCGGATGTTGCACGAATCACCTGGCCCAATGGGTCTGTTCAGGCCGAGTTTGATCTGCTTTCAGATGAAATTGTGAGTGCCACTCAACGGTTGAAAGGATCCTGTCCGTGGCTCTTTACATGGGATGGAGAAGAGATGACCTTTGTCACTGATTTTATCTGGCGCTCACCTCTGGGACTTAGAATCAACGCCCAGGAGACGGCCGGTATTATGACCACTGAAGATTGGGTCAAGATCAGGGGAGATCAACTTCAACCGCGGGAGGGGTATTACGATGTCCGGATCACAGCCGAATTATGGGAAACTCATTTTTTTGATCATGTATCGCTTATGATTGTCGATCATCCCATAGGCACTGAAGTTTTTGTCGATGAGCGATTTGCTTTCCCTCCACCAGAATTGAAAGTACACGTGACCGGTGAGCTGATGCCGGTCATCGGCGCGTGGGATGACCGTGGAGAGGATGTGCTGGAGCTGGTTGCTGTTCAGGATGAGAAGTATGCAGACTTCTTTGGAAGAGGTGACTACCAGGGTATAACACGGCATCATTTTCTGGAGGTAGAAATAAGTGACGAAACCCCTCAGGATGCCTGGTTAATTGCAAGAGGATGGATTCGACCTACCGACAGCTCAATTAATGTAGCTATCAGCCAAGGGCAGCATGCAGCTCCAAGCGGACTACGGGTAGAAGCACAGTTACCTGACGGATCCTGGGAAACTATTCATGCCAACCTTGGATTTCCAAGTGGGAAGTCAAAAACTGTACTGATAGATCTGGTCCCGGCAGCGAGGGAGCTCGATATTCGGCGATTACGCTTGCATACTAATATGGAGATTTACTGGGATGTATTGTACACGGCAGCGAAATTGAGTGATTCTGACGGGCGGGTGACGCATCTCCTGCCAGCGGAGGCGGACCTCAGATATCGTGGTTTCTCGGCGGTTAGCGAAGCAGACCGCTCTTCTCCTGAGTTACCCGAGTACGGTACACTTGGTGGCACTGCGCAGATATGGCGTGATCTGATCGGATATCATACTCGATTCGGTGATGTATTGCCGCTCTTGGAAGAAGTGGATGATCGCTACGTGATCATGAATGCGGGAGACGAAATGCAACTGCGCTTCACAGAGGTAAGCCCGGTTGAAGTAGGCTGGCAGAGGGATTTCGTCCTTATTGGTGACGGTTGGGTCAAGGATGGCGATTATAATACCACCTTCTCTACGACGCTACGGCCCCTGCCCTCGCATGGGGATCCTACGTACGATGAACCACCGGGGAGATTGCAGGCAGATCCGGTATATAAGCGTCATTCTTCAGACTGGCAGGAATATCATACCCGGTATGTTGTCCCAGAAGGCTATTCCAGAGGAATCAGGTTTGAGAGCGAGAATCAGTGATCTGGTTACTTGGCTTGATACGAGTCTACGAGGGCTGGGCAAGATTGCTGGATGCGGTAGTTGATACGCGAACAGTCTGCTTTTAGGGTTTGCAATGCTCGATGTTCTGGTCTTGGATGACTGGGGATTGATCCATCTGTCACAAACCCAACAGGAGGATCTCTTCCAGTTGTTAGATGATCGGATTCAGAAACGATCCACGATCGCAACCAGTCAATTACCC
>LXNI01000523.1_pt1 | contig 43168 bp, 35 predicted proteins | sample 809091 | NCBI WGS metagenome assembly LXNI01 (sample SAMN04870527, study PRJNA318959) | sponge metagenome | biome: 01000161; feature: marine sponge reef; material: water | host: Sarcotragus foetidus | place: Greece: Milos, Mediterranean Sea | collected 2013-05-29 | depth 5-7 m
CCGCACGCGGACTCGCAGTTGAAGCAGGTCGTGGGGACGAGCATGTAGCGCCGCTCGCGGCGTTCGGGCCACGCCTTGGAGTCGAGTTCGACCCAGTCGTCCCAGCGTTCCCGCGGGGGGAAGGCGGCGAGTTGGTTGCGGCTGGGCCCCGGGTAGAACGTCTCGCCGCGGCCTTCGGTCTCGGAGCGTGCGGCGCTCACGCGCTCGCTCAGTGCGTGGAGGCGGTGCGAAACACCGTCGGGACCGGAGCCGCCGGGGCCCGCTCCCGATCCGTTACGACCCCCGCCTGCGCCGTTGCGGCCCACGCCCGGCGGATCGCTCATGCGAGGGGCACCGACTGGCCGGCCTGCACGTACGCGTGCTCGTGTGCGAGGAGGCCCGCGAGGGCGGCGATGCCGATCAGCGGGGCGACCCAGACGCCGGCGAGCGGGCTCACCGTGAGGGCGGCCGCCGCCGCCACGAGCAGCGCGCCGCTCCAGAACCATGGGGCGTAGCGGCCGCGCACCATGTTCCGGGCGGCGAGCGCGGCGTGGGCCGTGGCGTGCGTCAGCGTCAATTCGGCGAGCACGAGCAGGAGGTGCGCGGCGGCCGTGAGTCCCACCAGCCGGCCCAGCGCGGCGGAACCGCCGAGCGACGGGAAGAGCATCAGCGCCGCGCCTCCGGCCAGCACCGCCTGTACGAGAAAGTGCGGCGGCAGGAGCGGGTTCTGCCACAGATCGCGCGCCTTGGCCTGCGCGAAGAGGTAGGCCGTGTAGACCGCGGTCATGCCCGCCAGGGGCGCCCCGGCCCACGCAAGCCAGCGCGCCGCCTCCACCCCCCCGGCTCCGCCGACCAGCCCCGCCGCGAGGTGCGCGGTGAGGGCCGCGCCGTAGCCCGCGATCACGAAGGCGCCGCGGACCAGCCAACTCTTCATGTGCGGCCGCGTGAAGATGAGGAGAAAGCGCTTCGGGTGCTCCAGGTCCCAGATCAGCAACCCGCCGGTGAGGGCGAGCGCGGCGAGGCCGAGCAGGGGCGTGAGCGTCAGCCATTCCCCGCCCTGCCACGAGAGTCCGCCCAGCATGCAGAGGAGGAGCGCCGCCAGGTACACACCCGCCGAGACCCCCTTGGTGAGCGTGTACAGGCTCACACGCCAGTCCCACGGCACGGTGTGCGACACGTCGTAGGAGAGAATCGCCGCGGCCGAGGAGTTCGGGCCGTGACGCCCGTCCGCCTCCATGGGGTACGGCTGCCCCGAGCCAACCTCGTGCGGGCCCTCGGGCTGCTCGCTCCACATGTACAGTCCGCCCCCGGGACGCATGGCGGCCAGCGGATCCAGCGTGGCCTGGTGCGCCCCCTTGTAGAACAGCTTCGGGTGGGTCTCCTTCTCCGGGCGCCGGACGCTCACCGGGTCGCGTCCCACGTACTGCGACACCTTCGACTCCGGATCATCGAGATCGCCGACAATGATCGCTTCCGTGGGGCAGACGGTGACGCAGGCCGGCTCCAGCCCCATGTCGATGCGGTGAGCGCAGAAGTTGCACTTCTCCGCGGAGTGGTCGTCCGGGTTGATGAAGATCGCGTCATAGGGACAGGCGGCGATGCACGCCTTGCAGCCGATGCAGATCGACTTGTCGAAGTCGACGATGCCGTCGGGGCGGCGGAACATGGCCTGAGTGGGGCACGCGGTCGTGCACGGCGCGTCGTCGCACTGGTTGCAGCGCGTGACCTGGAAGGCGCGCCGCGTGGCCGGGAAGGTCCCCACGTCCGCGTACTTCACATAGGTGCGGGTGACGCCGAGCGGGACCTCGTTCTCCGACTTGCAGGCCGTCGTACACGCGTGGCAGCCGATGCAACGGGTATGATCGATGACTTTCGCCCAGCGCGCCGCATCGGCGCCGGTCCCCGCGGACTCTGACATGCAGGCTCCCGTGAGAGGGTCGGGCGGTCACGGCCCCGCGTGCGCGCGGCCGAGGATCTCGGGTCAGGTGGCGCTGCTATGTTCCATCGTCGTGTCGAAGCGGGCAAGCCCGTTCAGTCCGTCAGCACCATCTCGAGGCCGGGGAGGTCCACGCCGGCCGCCTCCACCCGCCACCGCTCGCCCGGGGACAACGGCTGGAGCGCGGTCATCGTCCCCGTGCTTACGACGCCGGCGGAGGACGGGATTCCCCCGCCGCCGAAGCGCGGCAGCAGACGCGGCACGAACTCCAGCCCCGCGAGCGGATGCCCGAGCACATCGCTCCCGCGCCCCCGGGCCATCTGCGCCCCGTCCCGGAGCAGGCGAACTTCCAACTGGTCCAGGCGGGCCACGCGTTCGTCGAAATCGGGCGTACTCCTCCGTACCGGCAAGCCGACGACGAGCGCCCCGTGGAGGCCGAAGTCGGCGACCGAGTCGGCCGGGGTGAGATGCCACTCGGGGTAGTGGCAGTCGACGATCTCGAATCCGAGCGCGACCCAGTCGGGCCCGCCGCCTTCGGGCGCGTCATTTCCGGGCTCGACCCCGAAGACGACCTCCACTTCGACCATCGGGGCACAGAATGCCCCCAGAGAGACCTCAGCCACCGGCCTCGCCGTCCGTACGGTCCGATCGTAGACGGGGGCCAGGATCGGTTCATCCAGCCCGAATCGCGGCCAGATCGCCTTGTTCGTGAACCCGACCTTCCAGCCCGCCCGACGGTATCCTCGTCGCTGAAGTTCGCGATCGAGCGCGTCCCCGACGCGATAGGCCTGGTCCAGGCCGAATCCCCCTGCTCGCAGCGTCGGTGGGCGAGTTGTCTCACACCCATCGCGCGCGGACAGCAGATCCCGCGCGAGACCCGCTTCGAGACGCGCCGCATCGGCGGCTCCGGCGGCTGCGACATCGGCTCTGCTCACGCACGGCTCCCTGGCAGGGTCCGGCCGGGGCTTGCGGGTAGAGCGCCGAAACCGGACGATTTCGCTTGGCTGACCGTGGTAATTCTAACGTCTCGTGAGAGGGAGCGAGATGCCTTTTGAGAGCATAGATCCGACCACCGAAGAACGGCTCGCCTCGTTCCCGGCCGTGGACGCGGAGGGAATCGACCAGGCGCTGGAGCGCTCCCGGGCGGGGTTCGAGGCGTGGCGGCGGGTGCCGGTGGCCGAACGAGCCGAACGCCTCCTCGTCCTCGCCGAACTCGTCGAGCGCGGCAAGGCGGCGTACGGCCTCCTCATGACCCGCGAGATGGGCAAACCGCTGGCCAGCGCGGTCGCCGAGGCCGAGAAGTGCGCCTGGGTCTGCCGCTACTACGCGGAGCATGGCGCCGCACAGCTGGCTCCGGAACGGTTCGAATCCACCGGCACGCACTGCTGGGTCGAATACCACCCGCTCGGAGCGGTACTCGGCATCATGCCGTGGAACTTCCCCTTCTGGCAGGCCATGCGTTCCGCGGTGCCGACGATCCTGGCGGGCAACGCCTTCCTGCTCAAGCACTCGCCCAACGTTCCGCAGTGCGCGGTCGCGCTCGAGGGGCTGTTCACGCGAGCCGGTTTCCCGCCGGGCGTGTTCCAGAACCTTTTCGTCGAGGTCGAGGACATCCCGCGCGTGCTCGATCACCCGGTTGTTCAGGCCGCCTCCCTCACCGGCTCCGTGGCCGCCGGTTCGGCCCTCGCGGCCGAAGCGGGGCGCCGCATCAAGACCACCGTTCTCGAACTCGGCGGCAGCGATCCCTTCATCGTCATGGAGAGCGCGGACCTCGAACGGGCCGTCGCGACCGCCGTCGACGCGCGGATGTGGAACAACGGACAGTCCTGCATCGCCGCGAAGAGAATGCTCGTCCAGAATTCGATCGCCGACGAGTTCACCGAGGGCCTCATCCGGCGCGTGGCGGCGCTCCAGGTCGGCGATCCGCGGGATCCGGAGGTCGAAGTCGGCCCGCTGGCGAGGCGCGACCTCAGGGACAAAGTCGCGGAGCAGGTGGAGGCCACGGTGGCGGCGGGCGCCCATGTGGCGACGGGCGGACACGTACCGGGCCGGCCCGGCTGGTTCTACGAGCCCACGGTCCTGACCGGTGTCCCAGGCGGCTCGCCGGCCACCGAGGACGAGATCTTCGGCCCCGTCGCGAGCGTCTTCCCGGTCGCAGATCTCGACGAGGCCATCGAACTGGCGAATGCAACCGAGTTCGGCCTCTCGAGCGCCATCTGGACGAACGATGCCGACGAGCGGGCCCGCGCCGTCCACGATCTCGAGGCCGGCGGCGTCTTCATCAACGGCATGTCCGCCTCGGATCCCCGCGTGCCGTTCGGCGGCGTGAAACGGTCGGGCTACGGGCGCGAACTCGGCCCCCACGCCATCCGCGAGTTCGTGAACGTGAAGACCGTGTGGGTGGGAGACTGACCGGGTAGCGCCCCGCAACGGCCGCCGCGGCCGGCGGTCACTCCGCCGGGAGCTCGCGGTCGAGTCGCTCCGAGAGCAGCTCGACACACGCCTCCGGAGACAGTTCCTCCGTGTCCAGGCGCAGGTCCGGGCGCTCGGGCCGTTCGTACGGACTGTCGATCCCCGTGAAATTCCTAATCTCGCCCCTGAGCGCCTTCGCGTAGAGACCCTTGGGATCGCGCGCCGCGCAGGCCTCGAGCGACGCGTCCACGAACACCTCCTTGAACTCCCCGGGCTCGAACAGGCTGCGGGCGTAGGCGCGTTCCGACCGGAAGGGGCTGATGAAGGCGACGATCACGATCAACCCGGCGTCGACCATGAGGCGAGCGACCTCCGCCACCCGACGGATATTCTCCACCCGGTCCACTTCGGTGAAGCCCAGATCCCGGCACAGGCCGTGACGCACGTTGTCGCCGTCCAGCAGGTACGTGTGCCGTCCCTCGCTGGTCAAACGCTTGTCCAGCAGGTTGGCGATGGTGGACTTGCCCGAAGCTGACATCCCGGTCAGCCACACGCACTGCGCGCGCTGGAGCTTCAACCGGGAGCGGATGTCCTTCGAGATGTCCAGATCCTGCCACTTCACGTTCGCCGCCCGCATGAGCGGGAAACGGAGCGTTCCCGCGGCGGCCGTGGCGTTCGTGGCGCGATCGATGAGGATGAAGCCGCCCAGTTCGCGCGACTCGTCGAACGGCGCAAAGGGGACGGGACGGTCGGTCGCCAGGTTCACGGCCCCGAGGTCGTTCAAGTGCAGGGCGGGAGCGGCGAGTTCATTCCCCGTGGATACGTCCAGCCGATGCTTGATCCGGGTGACGGTGGCGCCGACTTCCCGCGAGTGGAGCTTCATGACGTAGGGGCGGCCCACGGCGAGGGGCTCGTCCTGCAGCCAGACGAGGCGCGCCTGAAACTGGTCCGCCACGTCGACAGGTGCGTCGGCGGTCTCGACGATATCGCCCCGCGCGACGTCCACATCGGGAGCGAGCGTCAACGTCACCGAATCACCCTTCGCGGCCCGTTCGCGGGTCCCGTTCCACACCACGATCGACTCCACCCGGCTCTCGGTTCCGGCCGGCGAGATGCGCACGGCATCGCCGACCGCCACCTCACCCGCGGCCACCCGCCCGCAGTAGCCGCGAAAGTCGGGGTCGGGACGGTTCACATACTGAACGGGCATCCGGAAGGGTTGGCCGGCCGGGGACCGCTCGAGGTCGGCCGCCTCGAGGCAGGCGAGGAGCGTCGGGCCGGCATACCAGGGCGTGGACTCGCTGCTCCGGGTCAGGTTGTCCCCGGTCAGGGCCGAGACCGGGATCGCGTCGACCCCCGCGAGACCGATCTCGGCGGCGATCTCGCGGTACCGCGTCCGGATCGACTCGAAGGTGTCCCGGTCCCACCCGACGAGATCCATCTTGTTGACGGCGAGAACCACATGCCGGACGCCGAACATGGCCACGATCCGCGTGTGCCTCGCGGTCTGGGGCAGCATCCCCTTGCGTGCGTCGACCAGGACGACGGCCAAATCGGCGGTCGAGGCCCCCGTCGCCATGTTTCGCGTGTACTGCTCGTGACCCGGCGCGTCGGCCACGATGAATCGGCGGCGGGGCGTCTCGAAGCTTCTGTAGGCCACGTCGATCGTAATGCCCTGCTCCCGCTCATCCTGCAGTCCGTCCACGAGCAGGGCGAGGTCGGTCTCCGTCCCCTGCGTCCCGTAGCGGGCGGAATCCTGTTCGATCCGCCTCAGCTGATCCGGGAAGACCTGCCGGCAGTCGTAGAGGAGCCGGCCGATGACCGTGCTCTTGCCGTCGTCGACGCTACCGCAGAGAACGAAGCGGAGGGGGGGCGGCATCAGAAATATCCCTGCTTCTTCTTGAGCTCCATCGAGCCCTCGCGGTCATGGTCTATGAGACGCCCCAGCCGTTCCGAACTGTCCGCCGCGAGCGTCTCGGCGATGATCGCGTCGAGCGTGTCCGCGTCGCTCTCGGCCGCGGCGGTCAGCGGGTAGCAACCGAGCGTCCGGAAGCGAATGCGCTTCTTGCGCGGCGTCTCCCCCGGCAGGAGCGGCATCCGCGCATCGTCGACCATGATCCACTGTCCATCGCGGTCGACGACCGGGCGCTCGGCCGCGAAGTACAGCGGCACGACCGGAATCCCTTCCGACGCGATGTACCGCCACACATCCGCCTCGGTCCAGTTGGAGAGCGGGGACACGCGCAGCGATTCGCCGGGAGCGAGGCGAGTATTGTACAGGTTCCACAGCTCCGGGCGCTGCGCCTTCGGATCCCATTGGTGAGCCGCGTTACGCACCGAGAACACCCGCTCCTTGGCACGCGACGGTTCCTCATCCCGCCGGGCGCCGATGAAGATGACGTCGTAGCCGCCCTCATCGAGCGCCTGCCGCAGCGCCGCCGTCTTCATGACGTCAGTGTAGTGATCCGATCCGTGACTGAACGGATCGACGCCCTCGCGCAGCCCATCGTCGTTGGTGTGAACCCGCAGTTCCATGCCGGCTTCCATCGCGGTCCGGTCCCGGAACGCGATCATCTCCCTGAATTTCCACGTCGTGTCGACATGGAGCAGGGGGAAAGGCGGTCGTGCGGGCCAGAACGCCTTCCTGGCGAGGTGCAGGAGCGCCGAGGAGTCCTTGCCGATCGAATACAGCATCACGGGCCGCGACGCCGCCGCGACGCCCTCCCGTAGGACTTCGATGGCCTCGGACTCGAGCGACGACAGCCACGAGCCCGAAAGATCGTCCGTGCGGTTCAGCGCTCGATCGCCCCCGAAGCGAGACCCAAGGCCGGCTCTCGGCGGCCACCACGCCGTAGCGCCCGCTTGACCCGCTCCGTGAGCGTGTGGTTCATCATCGCCAGCGCCGGCACGGCGAGCATGATGATGAAGGTCGCGAACAGGATCCCGAAGCCGAGGCTCACCGCCATCGGAGAGAGGAACTGCGCCTGCGTACTGCGCTCGAGGATGATCGGCGACACTCCCAGGAAGGTGGTCACCGACGTCAGCATGATCGGGCGGAAGCGCACTTTGGCGCCCTGCACGATGGCCTCCGACATGGGCAGCCCCGCCCGATGCCGTTCGTTGATGAAGTCGATGAGGACGAGCGAATCGTTCACCACCACGCCCGACAGGCCCACGAGACCGAACATCGAGAGCATGCCGAGATCGAGCCCCATGACCAGATGCCCGATCGCCGCGCCCACGAGCCCGAGGGGGATCGACGCCATGACGACGAGCGGCTGCACGTACGAGCGGAAGGGGATGGCGAGGAGCGCGTAGATCGCGAGCAGGGCGAGCAGGAAGCCGCGCGCGATGCCCTCGAAGGCCAGCGTCTGCTGGCGCTGCTCCCCGCCGAACCCGTAGCGAAGGCCCGGGTATCGCGCCTGCAACTCCGGGAGGATCGCCGACGTGAGCTCCGTGTTGACTTCCTGTCCGGTGATGACGGCGGCGTCCACATCCGCCGTGACCGTCACGATGCGGCGCCCGTCGATCCGGTTGATCGTCGATGAGGCGATACCGAAGGAAACGTCCGCGACCTCCGACAGCGGCGCCCCTCTGCCCGTCGGCGTGCGGATCCGGTAGTCCTGCAGGTCCGCGAGCGTGTTCCGCTCCGACTCGGGAAGCCGGACGTAGACGCGCACCTCGTCGCGACCCCTTTGCAGCCGGTAGACCTCGTTCCCGAAGAACGCCCCGCGCACCTGGCGCGCCAAGTCGTCGAGGGTGATCCCGAGCGTGCGGGCGGCGGGCTTGAGCTCCAGCTCCAGCTCCCGTTTGCCCCGGCCCCGGTCGTCACGGACTTCCGTCACCCCTGCGATGCGCGACAGGCGGCCGGCGAGTTCCGGGACCGCCGCGCTGAGCAGGGCCGTGTCCGGATGGGAAAGCTCCACCTGCACCGGCGACCCGAGATCGATGAGGATGGAACTGAAGGTAAGCTCCCGGGCCCCTGCGACCGGCCCTACCCGTTCCCTCCAGGCCCGCTCCACTTCGAGGGCCGGCAAGCTCCGGATCTCGGGGTCCGACAGGCGCAGGCTGACCTCGGCGATGTTCGATCGGATGAAGCTCGCCTCGGCGGCCATGCCGGGCCCGCCCGCCTGCGAGGGGCGCTGCCCGACGCTGGTGAAGGTCGCCTCGACCAGCGGGGGTTCATCATCCGGCATCGCCGCTTCCAGTGCCGAGATCGCCGCGTACCCCTGCCCCTCCACGTAGCTCGCCACTTCCGCCGTGCGCTCGCTCGTCGTGCCCTCGGCCATCTCGATGTAGGCGACGACCTCCTCACCCTCGATGACGGGCAGCAGGCTGAACCGGAGATGCCGTCCGGCCACCAGCCCCCCCACGATCATGAGGGAGGCGACGGCCCCGAGCACGATCAGCCCGGGGCGTCGCACCGCGAAGCGCACCGAGCGCTCCAGCGGACCGTCGACGAAGCGCTGCAGGTTCGTCTGTACCAGCGCCTGCAGGCGGTAGACAGGCCCCAGCAACCCTCCCTTCCCCCGGTCCGAGCCCGGCGCCGGGAGGTGCGAGAGGTGGTAGGGGAGGATGAACAGCACTTCGACGAGCGACAGCAGCAACACGGAGATCACGATCGCGGGGATCACGTAGAGGAACTTGCCCAGGCTCCCGGGCACGAAGAGGAGCGGGGTGAACGCCGCCACCGTCGTGAGGACGGCAAAGATCACCGGCACGGACACGCGTCTCGTTCCGCGTATGGCCCCTCGCAGCCCGGACGCACCCTTCTCCCGTTCGGCGAAGATGTTCTCCCCCACGACGATCGCGTCGTCGACCACGATCCCGATCGCCAGGATGAACCCGAACAGCGCCATCATGTTGATGGAGATGCCGGCCCACGCCATCACGGCGAACACGCCGGCGAAGGAGAGGAAGATCCCGACCGCGGTCCAGAACGCGAGCCGCAGGTCGAGGAAGAGGGCGAGCGCAATGAGAACCAGAATCAGACCCAGCCGGCCGTTCTTGATGAGGAGGTCGATCCGGCTCTGCAGGTATGAGGCTTCGCTGCGCCAGATGCTGTAGTCGACACCCCGCGGCAGGGAGCCGGCCAACTCCTCTTCCAGGTAGCGTTCGACTTCGTCGGAGATCTCCAGGACACGCTCGTCGCCCGTGCGCAGGACCTGGACGAAAGCCGTCGGCTGCCCGTTATAGGCGTTGATGAGATCGACGTGCTCGAAACCGTCCTGGATGTCCGCGATATCGGAAAGGCGCAGCATCGACCCGTCGACGTTGGCCCGCACGACGACGTCCGAAAAATCCGCCCGGGTGTAGTTCTGGCCCCGGATGTGAACGAGAATCTCCTCGCGGTCGGTCTCCACGCTCCCGCCGGGAAGGTCGAGGCTGCCGCGCCGCACCGCCGCGGCCACCTCGTCGAGCGTCAGGCCGTGAGCGCGCAGGGCCTCCTTCGATACTTCGATCGAGATCTCGTACTGCCGGACGCCGGAAACGCGGACGAGGGAGATCGCCGGCAACGAGGTGAGGTCGTCCTTGACCCGGTTCGCGATCTCCTTGAGCGTCCGTTCGGGGGCGTCGCCGAAAATCGCGATCTCCATGACGCGGCCTTCCGCGGTCAACGCCACCACCTCCGGCTCCTCGGCATCGACGGGAAAGCTCGTGATCCGGTCGATGGCGGACTTGATCTCATCCAGCGTCTTCGACTGGTCCGTGCCCAGCGACAGTTCGGCGAGCACGATGCCGACGTTCTCCGAAGCGGCGCTCGTGACGCGGTCAACGCCCTGGATTCCCGTGATCCGCTCCTCGACCCGCCGCACGATCGCCTGCTCGACTTCGTCGGGCGACGCGCCGGGGTACTGGACCTGGATCTGGATTGTATCGAGGGAGATCTCCGGGAAGGTCTCCTGAGGCAGACTGATGAGGCTCACGAACCCTGCCAGGATGATCAGCACCATGAGCAGGTTCGCCGCGACGCCGTGCTTGGCCATCCATGCGATCGCGCCCCTCATGAGCCGTCCCCTTCCCGCGCGCCACCGTCTCCGCCCGGCTCCCACGGCTCCGCGCTCTCCAGCAACTGAACCGGCCGCACCGTCATGCCGTCGGTGACGAAGAGGAGCATCGAAACGATGACCGGCGTACCGTCGGCGATCGGTCCGAGCACCATGGCTTCATCGTCCACTTCCTGGATCGGCTCGACCGGAGTCATGACGAGCAGGGTGTCGTTCTCCACCGTCCAGAGAACGTCGCCGTCGCGGACGGCGGCGGCCGGGACGACGGCGTATTCCTCGAAACTCGCGCCTTCGATGTCGACCGTCGCGTAGCTGCCGATCAGCAGCGGCGGGCGGCGCGGATCGTCCTCCGGGGGTGCGAACGGCTCGGGCACGGTGACCACCACGTCGACCGTTCGCGTCTGCTCGTCGAGCGCCGCCTCCGCCCGGTCCACGTATCCCGACCACGCGTACTCCACTCCGCCGTACTCCGAAGTGATCTCGACGGGAATGCGGGTTGCCGCATCGCCCGCCCGCGCGCTCCACAGACGCTCGATCAGCGCCGCCTCGTTGTCGCTCAGCGGCACGACGATCTCGACCTCGTCGGTCGCGTACAGGCGGCCGATCGTCTGCCCGGCCGCGACGAACTGCCCGAGGTCCACCGTTTCCTCGCGCACGATCCCGTTGAACGGCGCGCGGATCCACGTCCGTTCCAGAGCCAGCCGCGCATCCTCCGCCCTCGCCGCTGCGCTCCTGAGGGCGGCCTTGGCGGCGTCGAGTTGCGGCTGCCGCGTGACGAGCGCATTCGGCGGCGTCGGATCGAGGTTCTCCCGGGCGGCGAGCCGCGCCCATTCATCGAGCGCCAGCCGCGCGTTCTCCTCCGCTTCCAGCAATGCCACCTCACGCTGGGCGACGTCCGCCTCCGCGGCCTCGACTGCATTTTCGTAGTCCGCCGGGTCTATCCGCAGGAGCGGCTCGTTCTCGAGGAAGCGCCCGCCGCTCACGAGAGCGGGCGAAGTCCACACCACGCGCCCGCCGACCTGCGACGCGATCGTGACCTCGGCGCTGGGCCGAACCGTGCCGCCGCCCCGCACCTCGATCGCGCCCTGCGTGACGCGGGCGGGCACGGTGCTGACCGTGGGGATCACCCGCGGTGGCTCCACCTCCTCCGGCTCGGCCCGCATGCCGAAGAGGAGCGCAAAGCCGAGCATTCCCACGCCGAGGACGATCGCACCCTGCGTCAGCCGCTTCAGGAACCCCGGCGGGGCCGCGTGCGTCTCCGTGTCCACTGGCGCCTCCATCCGAGGCGTTCCGTCTTCCATCACTCCGCCCTATCTCCGATCGGAGGACGATGGCTCGTCCCCCTGGTTCTCACCGGTCTCGATGTCCTCGACATCTCCCGCCACCCACGCGCCGCCGAGGGCTCGGTGCACGGCCAGCCGCGCCTCGCCGATTCCGCGCTCGGCGAGCACCCGGGTGGTTTCGGCGCCATTCAGGTTGACCCTCGCATCCAGATACTCGACGTAGTCCCCGACCCCGCTCTGGTAGCGCTCCAGCTGGTTCTCGAGCGAGGCGCGAGCGTCGGCGACCTGCTCCATGACCTGCGCGTGCCGTTCCCGCTCGTTCTCGAACTGCCGCAGGCTCGTCCGTACCTCCCGGTAGGCATCGAGCACCGTGCGCCCATAGGCGATCAGCGCCTGATCGTACTGCGCCCAGGCCGCCCCGAGGTTGGCGCGCAGGCGGCCGCCCTGGAAGATCGGCGCGACGAGCCCACCGATCAGGTTCGTGAACCACTGGTCGATGAATTGCAGATCCTCGATGTCGCCGGCCTGGCGGCCCGCGGCCCCGTTCAGGGAGATCGTGGGCAGCAGTTCGGCCCGGCGCGCGCCCACCCTGCGGCGCGCCGCCTCGACGCGCTCGAACGCGGCCATGACGTCGGGCCGGTCCTCGAGCAGCGACACCGGCAGTCCGCCGGGAATCGGGGTCGTATCGACCGCCGGCTCGAGTTCGGGCGGCAGTAGATCCTCGATCATCCCCGCGTATCGTCCTATGAGGAGTGCAAGGCGCCCTTCCGCGTCGTCCACCGCCGTGCGCAGGCCCGGCAGGTTCGACTCGGCGGTCCGGTACTGCTGCCGGATCGCATAGAGTTCGAACGTGTTCGTGACGCCGGCCTGGTATCGCTCCTGCGTGAGCTCGGCACGCTCACGGAGCAGATCGACATTGTCCTCGGCGATGGCGAGCTGGGCCCGCGCCGAGACGACCTCCAGATACGTCGAGATGGTGGAGGCGATCACGGTCAGCCGTACGGTCTCCGCGTCCGCCCGGGAGGCCAGGAAGTCGCGGACCGCCGCGCCCGATTCGTTGCGCAGCCGCCCCCAGAAATCTAGTTCGTACGCGAAGCCGAGCGAGGCGGAGTACGTCGTGAACTCGAACCGGTCGGGGAAATTGAAGCTGATCCCCGGGATTGGACCCCCGCCGTCGTCGTCATCGCCCCCGAACTGCGACCCGAGGCCCGTATTGGCGGGGCTGCTGGAGCGGTTGCCGTTCGCGTCGAGCGTGAGCGCCGGGAAGAGCGGCGCGCGGGCGATCCGGTACCGGTGCCGCAGTTCCTCGAGTCGCGCGACGGCTTCGTGCAGGTCGAGGTTGGCGACGAGCGCCGTCTCGATCAGGCCGTCCAGCGTCGCGTCGTCGAACGCACGCCACCAGCCACCGGGCTCGTGAACCGCCTCGGCTGCGGGAGCATCCGCATCGTAGGCCGTTGGCAGTTCCGCCACCGTGGCAGGAATCCGGGGGCGCGGCGCGAACGAACACCCGCCGACCGCGGTACCGGCCACAGCGAGAAGGAGGAGCCCGCCACCACGTCGGAGACCCTCTCTCATGCGCGCGCCTCCCGGGTGCCCCGGACTCCCGGCGGCCGCAGTCCCTCGAGCAGGAGATCGACGATATGCGACTTCCGTTCCTGAACGAAGCGGTCGAAGTCTTCCACCGCCCGGGAATGGAAGAGCCGCACCGTGGGCAGGGCCACGAACGGAAACAGGCACGCAGAGATGATCGTGAGAAGCGTGTGCCGGAGGTCCACCTCCCGTATCTCGCCCGCTTCCATCGCCGCCCGCAGCCGGTCCTCGAGCAGCAGCCCGGGCACCTCCTCGCGCGCCGCGATCGCCGCAGTCAGGTGTCGCTCGAGGACTCCGCCACCGCACAGGCACTCGTTCAACATCAGGCGGGCCATCTCCTGATGCTCGTAGATGTAGTCGATGTATCCGTAGACGAAGGTCCGAAGACTGTCCTCGAACCCCTGCTCCGCCCGCAGCGACTGGCTCAGCCCCGTCATGAACTGTCGGCAACCGTGCTCGAACACGGCCTCGTACAACTGGCTCTTGGTCCGGAAGTAGTAGTGGAGAAGGGCGCGATTGATCCCCGCGTGATCCGCGATCTCCTGCAATCGCGCGCCGTCCTGTCCCTTGCGGGCGAATACCGTCAGCGCGGCGTCGAAGATCCTCTGCTCGGTGTCCGGCGCTTGCACCGCGGCCGGAGTTTGCGGAACCATCGGGACCTCCACGTTATCCAAAACGTTTAACAATCCTGCCAAGGGGACTCGGACTCTAGTCACGACCCCTTCGGGACGCAAGTTTCTCGCCGGGGTCCCGCAAACCGGGACCGGGAAACCGACGGAGGACCCATGAAGTCAGGCATCCGGAAGTACGGCACGACCGTTCTCGCGCTACTCGTGTTCGCGGTGGTTTCGCCTGGACTGGGCGCGCAGAGTGCTCCCCAGGTGGCACGATCGGCGGACGGGGTCGTCGTCGCTGCCCAGCCGCTCGCCGCGGCGGCGGGCGCACGTATGCTGGAGTTCGGAGGGAACGCCGCGGATGCCGCCGTCGCGGCCGCGTTCGCAATTTCTGTGGTCGAACCGAGCATGAACAGCATCGGCGGACGGAACCAGATCCTGATTCGCACGCCCGACGGCGGGGTCGCTGGCATCGACGGCACCACGTCGGTCCCACTGGGATACGATCCGGCCACGGCGCCCCGCGCCGCCTACGGCTACCCCACCGTCGGGGTGCCCGGGTCGGTGGCGGGACTCATGCGCCTGCACGAGGAATACGGCTCGCTTCCGCTGACGACGATCATGGCCCCGGCGATCGACTACGCGGCGCACGGGTTCCGGCTGCTGCCGGGGGAGGCGCGCCGCCAAGCGGGATCGCGCGTCCAGGTGGCGGAGTCCGAGGGAGCCCGTCGCTACTACCTGAAGGCGGACGGGTCGCCCTACAGCCCCGGCGACCGGCTCGTGCAGTCCGACATGGCCGCGACGCTGAGGGCCATCTCTCTCGGCGGTGGCGACGCCTTCTACCGCGGCGAGATTGCCGGGCGAATCGCCGACGACATGGCGGCGAACGGCGGCTTTCTGACCCGAGAGGCGCTGGCGGCGTACGAAGCGGAGGACTCGCGGATCGTGCGGGGCTCCTACCGGGGGTTCGAAATCGTCGGCTCCGACATCCCGGCCTCCGGGGCGATCGCGATCCTCGCCCTCCAGATCGCGGAGGTCTTCGATCCCGACAGCATGGGTGACGAGGCGTGGGCTTCCGTCATCGCCCAGTCCCTCGCCCTCGCCATGACGGAATACCGCCGGCCGAGTTCGGACTCCTCCGCCGTTCGCGTCACCTCCAAGGCGCTCGCCCGCGAGCTCTCCGAGCAGGTCAGAATGCCCGTGGAGGCGACGATGGAGTCCGGCGCAGAACCATGGGCGGCGGCGGGCGCGGGAAGTTCATGGCTCGCCGGCGCGGTCGAGGGCCTCGATCTGCCGCCGGAGGATGGCCACACGACCCACCTTTCCGCCGCCGATGGCAACGGCATGGCCATCGCGCTCACACAGACGATCGGCCCCGGCATGGGAGCGAAGGTCGCCACCCCCGGACTCGGATTCCTGTACGCGGTGACGCTGGGCGGTTACCTGGGGATCAGCGAGCCCGGCGAGCGCGCGCGGTCCGGCATCACACCGTTCATGGTCCTCGACGACGGCGAGCCGTTCCTCGTCCTGGGAGCCGCGGGCGGCATCCGGATTATTTCCGCGGTCGTTCAGGCTGTGACGCGGGTCATCGACGACGGCCTGGCGCTACCCGCCGCCCTCGCGGCGCCGCGCGTACACCCGGACATGGGCCCCGAGGGCCTCACCGGCTTCTCCGTGGAAGCGGGTCCCGAGGACGGATGGTCCGGGATCTCGGTGGAGGAGTTCCGGGAGATGGGATTCGAGATCACGGCCACGCCGCGGCAGGGTGCGTTCGGACGCATCCACGGGCTGCAGTACGACGCGGCCACGCGCACATGGATCGGGGCCGCCGACCCCGACTGGGAGGGCGCCGCCGTGGCGCCCCGCCCCGCCGGCGTGAACGGCAGGAACTAAGCGGCCGGGACTAGCAGGTTCCGTCGAAACCCGGCTGCATCCCGGGGCAGCCGGCCGCCTCCGCCACAGCGCGCCCGATCAGCACCTGCGCAAGGTGGAGGCGGTACTCCGAACTCGCGTTCTCATCCGCCGGGGGCGTCTCCAGTTCCGACACCTTCGCTGCCGCCGCGAGGATCTGCGCCTTCTCGGAGGTGCCCGTCAGGGCTGCTTCGACCCCGTGCGCGCGCAGCGGCGTCCCGCCCATGTTCGTGAGCCCGATCGCGGCACCCGCGATGCCGGAGTCCGTCCAGTTTACGACCGCGGCCACGCCGACAATCGCCCAGTCCTGCGCGCGGCGCTGGAACTTCTGGTAGGCGCTGCCCCAACCTTCCCGCTTCGGCACTCGAACGCCCGTCACGATCTCGCCATCGGCCGCGGCCGACATGAACGGACCGACGAAGAAGTCCGCCGCCCCGACCGAGCGCGTGCCGCCGCTCCCCGCGAGGGTGACCTCGGCATCGAGCGCGAGCAGCGCCGCCGGCAGGTCCGAGGCCGGATCCGCGTGCGCGACAGAACCGCCGAGCGTGCCGCGGTGCCGCACCTGCGGGTCCCCGATCCCCTCCGCCACCTTCGCGATGAGACCGCTGCCGCCCGTGAGCGCGGAGGCGCCGGCCACCTCATGGTGCGTGGCCAGAGCACCGATCACGACCGAATCGCCGTCGTCGTGCACGCCGCGCAGTTCGTCGATGCCACCGATGTCCACCAGCAGCGTGGGCCGGGCCAGGCGCAGCCGCATGAGCGGAAGCAGCGAGTGTCCGCCCGCCAGTGGCCGCGCGTCCTCGCCGCCCGCGGCGAGCAGGCTCAGCGCCTCATCGAGAGAGGAAGCGCGCTCGTAGTCGAAAGACGCGGGAATCATGCCTCACCTCCCTGGGCCGCCTGAATTGCTCGCCATACCCGTTCCGGACTCGCCGGCATCGGGACATCCGTCACGCCGAGGTGCGAGAGCGCATCCACGACCGCGTTGATCACCGCCGGCGCCGACCCGATCGTCCCGGCCTCGCCGATCCCCTTCACGCCCATGGGGTTCGAGGTACTCGGCGTCACCGTTCGGTCCGTCTCGAACGACGGGAATTCCGCCGCCGACGGCACGAGATAGTTCACCATCGACGCCGTCTCGAGCGTGCCGTCCTCCGCGTACGTCGCCTCCTCGTACAGAGCCGCCGCGATGCCCTGTGCCACGCCGCCGTGCACCTGACCGTCCACGATGACGGGGTTGATCACGGGTCCGCAGTCGTCCACCGCAATGTAGCGGACGAGATCCACGGCGCCGGTAACCGTATCCACCTCGACGACGGCCACGTGCGTGCCGAAGGGGAAGGTGAAGTTCGGCGGATCGTACACGCAGTGCGCCTCGAGCCCGGGCTCGGAATCCTCCGGCAGGCTGTGCGCGGTCCACGCAGCGAAGGCCAGTTCCGGCATCGACTTCGTGCGGTCGGGTACCCCCTTCACCGAGAAGGTCCCCGCCTCGTACTCGAGATCCTCGGGCGCCACCTCGAGCAGGTGTGCCGCGAGTCCCCTCGCCTTGTCGACGACCCGGTCGCAGGCGTTGTGCACCGCAACGCCCGCCACGGCGAGGCTGCGGCTCCCGTACGTGTTCATCCCGTGGGGCGCCACGTGCGTGTCCCCGTGCAGGACGGTGACGTCCTCGTACGGGATCCCGAGCATGTCGGCGGCGATCTGGGACCAGGAGGTCACGTGGCCCTGACCGTGCGGCGAGCTGCCCGTCACGACCTCCGCCTTCCCGGTCGGCAGCATGCGCACCGTGGCCGCGTCCCAGCCGCCCGCCGCGTACTTCAGCGAGGCCAGCACCTGCGAGGGCGCGAGCCCGCAGATCTCCACGTAGGAGGAAAAGCCGACGCCGATCTGTTTGCTGCCTCCGCCCTCCCTGCGCTCCGCCTGGTCGCTCCGGAACCCGTCGTAGTCCAGCAACTCGAGCGCGCGGTCGAGCGCGGGCTCGTAGTCGGCCGAGTCGAAGGCGAGGCCGCCGGGGCTCTGGACCATGTCACCGGCCGGGAGGAAGTTCCGCCGCCGGATCTCCGCCGGGTCCGCGCCGACCTCCCGCGCGAGCGCGTCGATCGCCCGCTCGATCGCGTAGGTAGCCTCGGGCCGCCCGGCGCCCCGGTAGGCGTCCGTCGGGGTCGTGTTCGTGAACACGCCCGTGCACTCGAAGTGGTACGCCTCCCCGCCGTAGCAGCCGCAGTAGAGGAAGGCGCCGAGGAGCGGAACGCCCGGCGCGACGAGTTGAAGATAGGCGCCCATGGCCGCGAGGATGTTGACGCGGTATCCGAGGATGTCGCCGTCGGAGGTCGCCGCGATCTCGATCTCCTGCACCTGGTCCCGGCCGTGAATCGTGGCGAGGTATCCCTCGCTCCGGCCGGCCACCCACTTGACCGGCTTCCCCAGACGGCGCGCGAGGGCGATGCAGAGCGCCTCCTCCGCGTACACGTTGAGCTTCGAGCCGAAGCCGCCGCCCACGTCGGAGGGCGCGATGACCCGGATCTGCGACTCGGGAATCCCCAGCGTGAGCGCAAAGAGCACCTTCGCGACGTGGGGGATCTGCGTCGTGGACCACACGGTGAAGTCGCCCGTCGACGGAACCGGTTGGGCGACGACGGCGCGCGGCTCCATCGCGTTCGGGATCAGCCGCGGCTGCGTGTAGCGCTCCTTGACCACGACATCGGCCTTCGCGAACGCCGCGTCCACGTCGCCGTTGGTGAGCGCCCACGTATAGCTCTTGTTGTCATCGAACGACTCGTGCACGCGCGGCGCGTCGTCGGCCACCGCCGCCTCCACGCCCACGACCGCGTCCAGCACCTCGTAGTCGACCTCGACGAGTTCCGCCGCGTCGAGCGCCGCGTTGCGGCTCGTTGCGACCACGACCGCCACCGCATCTCCGACGTAGCGCGCGACGTCCTGCGCCACCGGCCAGTGATCCGGGATCTTGATGTCGTCCGTCACGGGCCACGCCATGGGCAGCCCCGCCGCCCACTCGTCGGCGAGGTCGGTCCCGCTGTACGCGGCTACCACACCGTCCGCGGACGCGGCGCCGGAAACGTCCACCGAGTTGATGCGCGCCGATCCGTACGGACTCCGTACTAGCGCCGCGTGAAGCATGCCGGGCAGCGTGAGGCCTTCGAGGAACTGGCCCTGCCCGGTGAGAAGCTTGGGATCCTCTTTCCTGGGGACCCCGCCACCGACGTATTTCTCAGCCGTCGCCATGTGTCTATCCCCTCCCCTGGGAGCCCATGTCGTCGGCGGCCGCGAGCACCGCCTTGACGATGTTGTGGTAGCCGGTGCAGCGGCAGAGGTTGCCCTCCAGCGCGAGCCGGACCTCGTCCTCCGACGGCGACGGATTCTCATCCAGATATCCGACCGTAGCCATCATCATGCCGGGGGTACAGAACCCGCACTGCAGGCCGTGGTTCTCGTGGAACGCCTTCTGCACGGGGTGCCAGTCGCCGTTCGACGCGAGTCCCTCAACGGTCATCACCTCCGCGCCATCCGCCTGGACGGCGAGCACCGTACACGACTTCACGGACTGACCGTTCATCATGATCGTGCAGGCGCCACACGAGGACGTGTCGCAGCCGACGTTCGTGCCGGTCAGTTCGAGTTGTTCGCGGATGAAATGAACGAGGAGGGTGCGGGGTTCGACGTCCGCTTCGTGCCGAACGCCGTTCACGGTCATGGAGATGCGCTTCATTCAGCCACTCCTGATCCTGTGCCGGCGGGAGCGCCGGCGGAGCTCCGGGACGAGACTTCTCCCGGCCCTGTCCGGACCGGGGAAAGTCAGTCTAGAGCAACCCGCCGTGCGCGTGCAACGGGTCCGGCGTCCCTACGCCACGGAGCGGCGGCGCGCCGCCGCGTATTGGAGGGCGAGCCACGCGACGGAGGCCAAGCCAAGGATGACGAAGCCCACAACCGACGAGCCCATTGTGACCTGGATCCCACTCCACACGAGGCTCGGGCTGACCTCGCTCACCTGCGAGAGAAGGTCGGCCACTATCCAGACGCCGATCAGAGATCCCAGGACGCCGAGGCACGCGGCGAGTGCACCGAGGACGAGGATGGAATGGATGCGCAGGCCCGCCGCCGGGACTCCGGGGCGAAACAGGTCGATCGTCGCGCGCACGATCTGCACCAGCATCAGAATCACGACGATCCAGATCGGATACTGAATGAGTCCGAGAGAGTCGAAGAAGGACATCGTTTACCTCCGCCTCGATGAGGGTTGGGTGAGCCGGGAGCCGGCAAAGAAGGTCGAGATGCGGCGCTCGATCATCTCGTCGTTGATCAGGCGCGGAGTCATTGCGAGCCAGCCGAAGAGACCGCAGATGGCGGCGCCGAACCCGAGTGCGGCGAAGGAGACGATGCGGCGGACGGCGTCCCACATGGCGGGCATCGCAAAGTCTTCGACTTCGAGCGCCTCATACGCGCCGTAGCCCTCCCAGGCGGCGCCGAGCGCCCCGAGGGCGATCGCGGCGACGATGAGGCCGATCTGGCGCTCCCAAAGCTGTCGCCTGAGTTGCGGTCGGAGGTCGCCGTCGATCCAGAGACGCTTGGCGGCCAGGGTCCAGTTGGCGGCGAGGAGCGCGACCACCACAACCTGGGGCCAGGCAAGCACGGCCGCGGTGCGGAAGGGGCCCGACCAGGCCATCGCGCCGCCCGCGGCCGCGCCGGCCAGGATTGCGGCCGCCACGATGCCGAGACGCTCGATCCGGTCGAGCCACCCCATCCCCCGCGCCCAGCGACCCAGAGGCGGCGCGTGTTGCGCTTCGAGTTGAGCGAGCGTCTCCCTGTCCGGTACGAGCCGGCGGAGGGCGGCGCGGCGAGCCTGCCCCGGCCGATAGCCGCGACGCTCGAGTTCCGCCTGCAGTGCCTCCGCGTCGGCACCCAGTTCCTCGAGCAGTTCGAGTCGGTGCCGCGGCGACACCTCGAAGTCGCGTTCGACGTCCGCCAGGGGATGCTTACGCCGCATGGTTTCCCCCCAGGAGTGCCAGTAGCGCGCGAAACTGTCGCTCCAGTTCCGCGGCCCCCGCGGCCAGTTCGGCACGACCGGCGTCGGTGAGCGCGTACGTCTTTCGCCGCCGACCCTCCCCACTCCACGTGCCCCGCACGTGCCCGTCGGTCTCGAGCCGGTGCAGGATCGGGTACAGCGTCCCGTGCTGAAACGAGAAGGCGCCGCCCGTCCTCTCCTCCACCGAGAGCGCGATCTGGTAGCCGTGCGCCGGCCCGCGCTCCAGAACTGCGAGCACGAGCAGTTCGTTGATTCGTTTCGAGAGATTGACCTGCACGATGCGCCTCACACCTCGAGGGTTCACGACCACGTGATCCAGCTGCTGAAGGATGATATAAAGATTATCTTTATATCGCAAATCTGCATATCGTGAACCGAATGAAATGGGGTCGCTGGCGGGTATCCCCGGCCAAGCCAGTTGGCGACATTGGGGACCGGCGGCGGGATCACGCGGACCGCAGGCCCCCGCTGCCAGGGAAGAGATCGAGAAGCGAATGTATACGACGTGTATCTACTGCCATGGCGACCTCAAACAGAACGAGGTCATCGAGGAGTTCCCGGTCGGCCGCCGCCTCGCCTTCGACGGGGCGAAGGGACGGTTGTGGGTCGTTTGCCGGCGCTGCGAGCGCTGGAACCTCTCGCCTCTGGACACGCGGTGGGAGGCGATCGAAGCCTGCGAGCGTGCCTTCGAGACCACCCGCATGCGGGTCGCCTCCGACAACATCGGCCTCGCGAAGCTGAAGGAGGGCCTCGAACTGGTTCGCGTCGGCGATCCAGTCCGGCAGGAGTTCGCGGCTTGGCGCTACGGCGACCAGTTTGGCCGGCGCCGGAAGCGGGCCATGCTCATCACCGGTGCGGTCGCGACCGCCACGGGGGCGCTCGTCGTAGGAGGTGCGATCTCCCTGCCCACCCTTTGGCTGACGAGCAGGTGGTCGAAGACCTGGTACCTCAATCGTGTCATCCACAGGACTCGAAACTCTCGTGGAGAGCCCGTTCGGATCCTGCGGAGACACCTCTATACGTCTCGTCTCGTGCCGGACGACGAGGGAAGTCGCTGGGGCCTTCACGTTGATCACGTCCGGGGCTGGGACAAGCAATCGGGCAGGGCGCTGCGGACGATGAGCGTTCACGGGCGGGACGCGATCGGGCTGGCCGGACAGTTGATGGCGCGAGCCAACCGGCGCGGAGGCGCCGAGCACGTGGTTCGCCAAGCGGTGAGGCGGATCGAGAACGCCGGCCACCCCGAGGCCTTTCTTCCCGAAGCCGCAGGCCTGGCGCAGCGCGCTTTTTCGCGAGCCGCCAGCGACCTTCCGCCCAGACACCGAATCGAGCGACTGCGGAAGCCGTTGCCCGGTACGCTCGCAGGCATGGGCGACAGCATGCGTCTGGCCATCGAGATGGCGACGCAGGAAGAGACCGAGCGCGAGGCCCTGGAGGGAGAACTGAAGGAACTCGAGGCCCGGTGGCGCGAGGCGGAGGAGATCGCCCACATCGCCGACAACCTCTTTGTCCCCGAGAGCGTCGACAGTTTGATCGCCGAAGAGCGCGAGCGAACCGACGCCGACACGGCGAACCCGTCGCGGAACGCCTGAGTGTACACGACCTGCATCTTCTGCCACGGCGACCTCGACCGGAACGAGGCCATCGAGGAGTTCCCGGTCGGCCGCCGGCTGGCCTTCGACGGGGCGAAGGGGCGGCTATGGGTGGTGTGCCGGCGCTGCGAGCGCTGGAACCTCTCGCCGCTGGAGACCCGCTGGGAGGCGATCGAAGCCTGCGAGCGCGCGTTCGAGACCACGCGCATGCGGGTCGCCTCCGACAACATCGGACTCGCGAAGCTGAAAGAGGGCCTCGTACTCGTCCGGGTCGGCGACCCCGTGCGGCAGGAGTTCGCCGCATGGCGCTACGGCGACCAGTTCGGCCGGCGCCGCAAACGCGCCATGCTGATCACCGGTGCAGCCGTGACCGCGGGAGGGGCGCTCGTCGCCGGGGGTGTAGCGGCCGGCGTGACGACGATGGGCGGCTTCTGGATGATCCCCCAATGGGTCGACCAATGGTATCGCAATCGCGTGATCCTCCGTCTCAGGGACGAACACGAAGAACCGATCCGGGTCCAGCGGAAACACCTCTACACATCGCGCCTCGTCCCGAGCGCCGACGCCTCGGGATGGGACCTCCGGGTCGATCACATCCCTGGCTGGGACAAGTGGGCGCAGACCAGCAAGCGAAAGAACCGACGGCACACGATGATCGTGCACGGCAGTGAGGCGATCGGGCTGGCCGGGCAACTCATGGCTCATGCGAACAGGCGCGGTGGCGGGCGGAAAACGGTACGTACGGCCGTGGCCCGGATCGAGGAGGCCGGCCATCCCGAGGCGTTTCTCCCCCAGGCGGCGGACCTCGCGCTGAGTGACTTTTCGTTGTCCCGCAAGTCGAATCTCTCGAAGAAGAAGCTCGAGGCACTTACGAAGCCGCTGCCGGGCACCCTGGCGGGACTCAAGGTAGACATGCGGCTGGCGATCGAGATGGCGATGCACGAGCAGACCGAGCGCGAGGCGCTGGAGGGGGAACTGAAGGAACTCGAAGCGCGGTGGCGCGAGGCGGAGGAGATCGCCCGCATCGCCGATAATCTGTTCGTCCCCGAGAGTGTGGACACCTTCATCGCAAGCGAACGCTCGCAGATCGACGACGATCCGGCGAAGGGAGCTTCGACCGGCTGAGCGCCTGTCCGGGGCCGCCCCGGTTCCCTATCGTGCCAAATGAGCGAGAAAAGACTTATCGTCGTCGGCGACCGCGTCCTCATCGAACCGGTGGAAGGCGAGGAGCGCACGAACGTCGGCCTGTATCTTCCTCCCACGGCGATCGACAAACAGGCCGTGCAGGCCGGAACCGTGGTGGCGGTCGGGCCCGGCACGCCGGTCGGACCACCCGCCGAACTCGACGACGAACCGTGGAAGATCGGCGCCACCGAGGCGCGCTACCTGCCCATGCAGGCGCAACCGGGCGACTTCGCCCTCTTCTTCCGGAAGGCCTCGGTCGAGATCTCGTTCGAGGGCACGCAGTATCTCGTCGTCCCGCAGGGCGCGATCCTCACCCTCGTCCGCGAGGAGACCCCGCAAGTCTCCGAAGGATTCGACCCCTCCGTCCTCTAGCTGATCGGCAGGCTACCGTTGGACGGGGCCGATCCGGTTGGGACGCAGGGAATGGCAGTTCACCTCCCAGGACGTCGCCCGGGCTTGCATCGAGCCGTCAGCCGTCCCGGACGCGGCGGCCGCTTGTCCCCGTAGCCGGGCCACCGCCCGCCCGACCATCTCCGAGCGAGCCCGACGCAGCGCCACGGCGCCCCTCACCTCGGGATTCGACCACACGACCCAAAGCGTGTCGGCCCGCGTGAACCAGCGCGTCTCCGTGCCGGCCAGATCTCCGTCACCCACGAGCGGGACAGCCCTGTAGGCGGTCATCTCCCTCCCGTACGCATCCACGGAGTCGGAGACGAGCATGAGCGACCGCACCACGGGCGGGTCCGCTTCGGGAGGCTCGCCGCCCTCATCCGCGACCCAGGTGTCGAATTGAAGATGCCGACAGCCGAGGAAGTCCCACAGGCGAAGATCCGCAGGTTCGGGAGGCGGAGGAGGTTCGACCTCCCGGAATCGGAACCAGATCGAGACCCAGACGAAGACGACCGACAGTCCCGCCACCGTCATCAATCGTTTCGTTCTCGCCAGCGGACTCTCCGTTGCCGGGCCCATGCGCCGCGCGGCCGAGCGCCGATCGTGCCCGGCCGTACCACGTTGCCGGCCAACCTAGCAGAGCCTCCGCCGCCACGCACAGCTTTGTCGTTCGGAGCCCGCAGCGGTAGAATATCCCCGCGATTCCTCGCGGTTTCCCTCCAACACAAGTACGCGGAAGTCGAGGCCCGTTTGGCACCCCCGCCCCGGAAGATCAGGAACATTGCGATCATCGCCCACGTCGATCATGGGAAGACGACGCTCGTCGACCACATGCTCCGGCAGGCGGGCGCGTTCCAGTCGCACGAGCGGGTCGAGGAACGCGTGATGGACTCCAACCCGCTCGAGCGCGAGCGCGGCATCACGATCCTGTCGAAGAACACCGCCGTGCGCTGGGGCGAGACGAGGATCAACATCGTCGACACACCGGGACATGCGGACTTCGGCGGCGAGGTCGAGCGCATCCTGCGGATGGTGGACGGCGTGCTCCTCCTGGTGGACGCGGCGGAGGGGCCGATGCCGCAGACGCGCTTCGTCACGCGGAAGGCGCTCGCGCTCGGCCTCGCGCCCATCGTCGTGATCAACAAGGTGGACCGGCCCGAGCAGCGCGCGGCGGAGGTGCACGACGAGGTGCTGGAGTTGTTCCTGGAGCTGGACGCGACCGAAGCCCAACTCGACGCCCCCTTCCTGTATGCGAGCGGGCGGGACGGCTGGGCCTCGCCGGACATCGGGGCGCGAGACGGAGACCTGGAGCCGCTGTTCGAGACGATCGTGGCGGGAGTCCCCTCCCCCGCCGGCGACCCCGAGGGACCGTTCCAGATGCTGGCCTCGACGCTGGACCACTCCAGCTACGTGGGGCGCATCGCGATCGGCCGCATCGAGCGGGGCACCGTGGCCGAGGCGGATCGCGTGGTGCTGCTGCCGCTCGGGGAGCCCGGACCCGTATCCGCCGACGAGGCCATCCCTGCCCGGGTGCTCAAGATCTACGGCTTCGACGGGCTGAAACGTGTCGAGACGCCCCGCGCGGGTGCCGGCGACATCGTGGCGCTGGCAGGCCTCGAGGGGGTGGAGATCGGCCAGACGATCGCCCACCCCGACCACAGGGAACGCCTGCGGGGGATCGCGGTCGAACGGCCCACGCTCTCGGTGGACTTCCGGGTCAACGACGCCCCCTTCGCCGGACGGACGGGCAAGTACGTCACGACGCGGCAACTGCGCCAGCGTCTCTTCCGCGAACTGGAGCGGAATGTCGCCCTTCGCGTCGCGCCCACGGACGCCCCCGACACCTTCTCGGTCTCGGGCCGCGGTGAACTTCACCTCACGATCCTCATGGAGACGATGCGCCGGGAGGGGTACGAGTTCTCCGTCTCGCGACCGCGCGTCATCCTGCGCGAGGGTCCCGACGGGGAGATCCTCGAGCCGTACGAAGAGGCCGTGATCGAAGTCCCGTCACAGATGGTCGGGGTCGTGATGGAGAAGATGGGGAGCCGGCGCGCGGACCTCGTCTCGATGCGGCCGACGGACCAGGGGCCGGTGCGCCTCGACTTCAAGCTCCCGTCACGCGGCCTGTTCGGCTACCGCTCAGAGTTCCTCACGGACACGCGCGGCGAGGGCCAGTTGCACCACCGCTTCCTCGAGTACGGACCCCGCGCGGGCCACCTCGAGCACCGGCGCAAGGGAGTACTCGTCGCCGACCGCCCGGGGACGTCGGTCTCCTTCGCCCTCTTCAACCTGCAGGAGCGGGCCGAAATGCTGATCGGTCCGGGCGTCGAGGTCTACAGCGGGATGATCGTGGGCGAGCACGTCCGCCCGGGCGACCTCGAGGTCAACGTGTCCAAGGGCAAGAAGCTCACGAACATGCGCGCCGCCGCCGCGGACGAGAACGTGCGCCTGGAGCCGCCGCGCGAGCTGACGCTGGAACTGGCCCTCGAGTTCATCAACGACGACGAGTTGATCGAGGTCACGCCCGACGCGATCCGCCTCCGCAAACGCAAGCTCGACCCGATCGAGCGCAAGAAGGCGATGCGCCGCGCCGCAGCCGAGGCCCGCGAGGGCTGACTCCCATAGCGCCGAGGCCCGCTGGCGCATGGGCGACCACGAGGCGCTGCTCAGAATCGCAGTTGTCCGCCGATCATGAGGCTCGCCCACCCGTCCGGTCCGGTTGCCACATCGAACAGCAACCGAGGCGACATTCCCTCAGAGTCACCGGCCTCAATTGTCTCCCACGCCTCCACCTTGGCCAGCCATCCGTAGAGTGTACCGCCGGCGGCGCCCAGTACTCCAAACCCCAAGGCAAGTCCGGCAATCGTTGAGACCTCGCCCGAGCAGTCTCTTCCCCGGCGCAACAAATTCCCGCCGCACTCCACTTCGCCAAGCGCACCTGATCCCGACAGCGCGCCGAAGCCGGCACCCCCCAGCGCGCCATACATTGCCCACTTTCCCATCCCGCGGCGACGCATGCCCAGACTTCGCTCCAACCGTCGGATCTCATCATGTGGGACGATTCTCAGCCCCCCGTCCTCGTCGCTCACCATCGCCAGTACGATTTCGGTCGGCCGCGCTTCCGCCACGACTCCGACGAACCTATCCGACGGAAGCGTCACGCGAACTCGCTCGCCGGGCTCCTGCGCGAAAACGCACCTCGGCGCCAGCATACCGCATGCGATGCCTCCGACCATGGCAAGCACCAACTTCTTCTCCAACTTCCTTCGCCTCCCATAAAGATTCTTGTCATATCTATATTGTGTATCTATCTATCGGACAGCGCAGCGGAAACCCGTGGGGGCGACGCACTGGTCGTGCCGCTCTCCGGCGCGGGAGCCGGGGGCCTTTCACGTCGTCGATCCGGTGAGCAACCATCGTGGCATCTACAGCTAGCGAGCCTGCGCCTCTCGCCTTCGGCGGCTGTTCCGGGCGTGGAGGGCGAACACGGCGGCGCCCAGCAGCACCCCCGCGATCCGGACCAAGTCGTTCGGGACCAGGATGAGGACGCCGGCCATGGCAAACAGGGCGCGGTCGGCGGCGCTGCACGCGGCGACCGCGAATCCCTCGATCGCATACGCCGCCACCGAGATCAGCGCCACGGTGCAGACGATGGCGAAGACGAAGTTCGTCACGGCGGTGCCCTCCACCAGGATGAGCGCCGAGTAGGCCATCATCGCGGGCACGATGAAGAAGCCGAGGGAGAGCTTCACGGCCTGCGTGGCCGTCCGCATGGGCGCCGAGCCCGCCACGCCCGCCCCCGCGAAGGCCGCGAGCGCGATGGGCGGCGTCACGTTCGATGTCTGCGAGAGCCAGAAGATGATCATGTGCGCGACGAGGAGGGAGAGCCCCAGGCCCTCGAGCGCCGGAGCCGCCATGACCGAGATCACGATGTAGGCGGCCGTCACCGGCAGTCCCATGCCCAGGACAAGGGCCGCGAGCGCGATGAAGATGAGCGCGAGCCAGAGCAGCCCGCCCGCCGCCTGGACAACGGACTCGGTGAACTGGAGACCGATCCCGGTCTGCCCGATGACCCCCACCACGATCCCGGCGGTCGCGCACGCGAGCGAGATCGGCAGCGCCAGAACCGCGCCCGCCCGCAACCCCTCCAGGATCGTGCGCGGCCCGACCCGCGTCCGCTTGCGCGCCATGCCCGTCACGACCACCGCGAGGCAGCCGACCGCGCCCACGAGCGGCGGCGAGTAGTTGAGCAGGAGGAGCGCGACCACGAGCCCGAGCGGAAGCAGGAAGTGGACGCCCTCGCTCAGCGTGCGCCGCACCGGCGGCGGGTTTTTCATCCCCCGCAGCCCCAGTTTCAGGGCCATGAGGTGGACGAAGAGGAGCGTGCACCCGAAGTAGAGGATCGCGGGCGCGATGGAGAGCGCCACGATCTCCCGGTACGGCGTGTTCGTGAAGTCCGCCATGATGAACGCACCAGCGCCCATGATCGGCGGCATGATCTGGCCCCCGGTGGACGCGGCCGCCTCGATCCCGCCCGCCTGCTCGGGCCGGTAGCCGAGCTTCTTCATCATCGGGATGGTGAGCGCGCCCGTCGTCACGGTGTTCGCGATCGCCGAACCCGAGATCGAACCCATGGCCGCCGACGCGATGACGCTCGCCTTGGCCGGTCCGCCCCGGAACCGGCCCGCGGCGGCGAACGCCAGGTCGATGAAGAAGCGCCCCGCCCCTGTCACCTCGAGGAACGCGCCGAAGAGGACGAAGATGAACACGGTCCCCGCCGCGATCCCCAGCGGCGTGCCGAACAGCCCCGCCCCCGTGAAGATCTGGAAGCGCAGGATGCGCTCGATGGTGAAGCCGCGATTCGCGATCACGTCGGGCAGCAGGTCCCCGAACCCCGCGTAGAGGAGGAAGACGAGGCCCACGGCGACCATCACCCAGCCCACGGCGCGGCGCGTCGCCTCGAAGAGGAGGATCACGAAGACGAAACCCGCGATCAGGTCGTGCGTCGTGAGCCCGTACAGGATGTGGTCGACCCCGCGGTAGTCGAAGCCCACGATGACCCACCCGCAGTAGAGGGCAGCCAGCGCCAGCCCGGCATCGAGCCACAGGCTCCAGCGGGGCGCGGGCCCTTCCCCCGTCCACGAGGGCTTGGCGAGGAAGGTGAGGACGACGACCCAGGCGAGGTGGATGGGCCGTCCGAGCGTGGCCGACAGCGTGCCGCTGGTGCTCTGCCAGAGCTGGAAGAGGGAGAGTCCGACCGCGAGGCCGAAGATGATGCGCCGCCACGGCGGCCGCCGGATCGTCAACGCCCCGCGGGCTGTTGCAGCCCGTGCCAAAAGCCCCGCTGCGTTCGAGCGACGCTGCATCTCGCCTGAAACGCTGCGCTCTGCGTCGCTCCTCGGTCAAATAGCGCTGCTATTCTCCCTCGTCGCTCCTTGTCAGGCGAGCGCTTCACCGCTCTCGGCGCTGACGCGGGGTTTCGCCACGGACTGCAAGAACCTCGTCGAAATAGCGCAGGGCGCCGGGGTGGAGGGGAAAGTCGCCCACGTCGCGCGCGGAGGGAGGCGTGATGAAGCTCGCTACGCCGGAGATGTTCTCGAGATCTTCACGGCGCTCGATCATCGTGCGCGTGAGATCGTAGGCGAGGCCCTCCTCCATCGTGCGGGAGACGACGAGGAGGTTCCACAACGTCGGCGTGAGCACCGGCTCATCGATGCCGCGGTAGACTCCCGGCGGCACGCGGAAGCCGCTGTACGCGGGCTCCGATCCGACGATCGTCGCGATCTCATCCTCCGAGAAGGGGACGAGGACCATGTCCCGCGAGACGCCAATCTCGACCACGGCGGGCATGCCCACGCCGCCCGCGATGAATCCGGCGTCGAGCGTCCCGTCCTTGAGCCCGTTCGACATCTGCGCGTAGTTGAGCTGCCGGACGGTGAAGTCGGGCTCCCCGATCCCCATCGCCTCGAGCACGTTCCAGGCGGTGACCGCGTTCCCCGACCCCGGCGGGCCTACGGACACGCGGCGGCCGCGTAGATCCTGTACGGACTCGATCCCGGTGCTCCGGATCGTCACGAGGTGCACGACGTTGGGATAGAGCTTCCCGAGGGAGGCGAGCGGCATGGGCTCCGGGAAGCGGCCACGGCCGGCCAGCGCGGCGGCGAGGGCGTCCGCCTGCGTGAAGCCGACCTCGCTCTCACCCTTGGCGACCTGGATGAGGTTCGTCACGGAGCCGGCCGTGGTCTCGGCCTTCATGTTCACGCCGTCGACGTGCCGGGACCAGATGGAGGCGAGGCCGCCTCCGAGGGGGTAGTAGAGCCCGTTCGTATTACCGGTCGCGATCGAGAGTGTCCGCTGTCCCTCGCCCCCGCAGCCGGCAGCGATGAAGACCGCTGCGGCGCCGATGCCTCCTGCCACAACTGTCACGAGGCGACGCCGGGCGATCCCGCGTCGTCTCGCCCTCCCAGCCACTGGCAGGCTCATCGGCCACTCCGTTCGATGGTGCGCCTCGGTCGTACGGCGCTGCTATGCTCCCTCCTCGCGCCGCGTCCGGCAAGCACCATCTTCGGAGGCTACCGTTCTGCGGATTCTCTCCTCTCTCAACGCTCCCAGGGGGAATCGAACCCGCCTCCCTCACCTTGAAGGGTGAGATCCTGGCCATTAGACCATGGGAGCAGATGGGATCGCAGCCCCACTCTCGGTGCGTTGGGCCGTCGGACTCCGGGAGCTCGCGACGGGCCTGCCGTCTTCACTGCAAATCCGGAACGACACTCCTCGAATGCACGGATGGTCAGCCACCCCTCCGGCGGGCGCGGACCAGCGCGACGAGGCCGAAGGCGGCGGCGGAGACGATGAGGCCGATGAGCGTCCGGTCCAGGAGGGCGGGCGCATCGGCGGGGGCGAAGATCCGGACGGCCGCCAGGGCGGCGAGTCCGGCCCCGATTGCGGCCAGCGCCTCCGGCACGCCGGGGCGCCGCGAATGCAGGCCGGCGGCCACTGGCACGAAAAGGCTCACGCTCAGGATCGAATAGAAGATCGTGAGCGAGGCGATCACGCTCTCCAGCCACAGGGCAAGCAGCACGGCGAGGGTCCCGCCGACGATCGCGGCGACGCGCGCCACGCGCAGCACGTCCCTGTCAGGGGCCTCGGGTCTCAGGAATCCCTTGTAGAGATCCTTCGAGAGAGATGTCGAGAGCATGAAGAGCCCGGCGTCGGCCGAACTCACCTCGGCGGAGAACACCGCGGCGAGGCCCAGCAGCCCGAGCGCAGGCGGCAGCGCCGTGGCGAGCAGCATGGGGAGCGCCTGCTCGCGGCTCGCGAGCGCGGGGTCGTAGACGCGGGCGATCATGCCGAGCAGCGTCGGCGCGAAGGCGAACAGCACGAGCCCGACGCCGGCGGCGAGGAGCCCGATCCGGATCGCCCGGGGGCCCGTCGCTCCGTAGACCTTCTGTACCAGCCCGGGTGAGATGATGAAGGCGGGCGCCAGGAGGGCGATATAGACCCACCCGGATCCCCCGCCCTGCCACGGATTCAGGTAGTCCGGCGATGTGCGCGCGGCGGTGGCCTCGATGGCGGCCCAGCCGCCGATGTCGGAGAGCGCCCACGGGATCGCGATCGCAAACCCGGCGAGCAGCACAACGAGCTGGACGAGGTTGACCCAGGCCGACGCCACGAGGCCGCCGGCGCTGAAGTAGACGATCACGACGATCCCGCCCAGGAACGCGCCGATCCAGCGCGGCGTGCCGGCGACGACCGAGACGATCTCGGCCATGGCGATGAGCTGTCCGGACACGATGGTGAGCGTGGCGAACCAGAGCAGGACGGCGATCAGCAGCCGGACGGAGCGGCCGTACCGCAGGTCCAGGTAGTCGCCCATGGTGAGGAGCCCGTGGCGCGCGGCGACCTGCCAGATGCGCGGCCCGATCCAGAGGGCGAGCAGGATCGTCCCGATGCCGGCCGAGCCCACCCACCACCACGCGCTGAGCCCGTCGCGGTAGCCGAGCCCCGCCGCGCCCACCGTGGTGCCCGCCCCGAGGTTGGCGGCGAGCACGGTGGCGAAGAGCAGAACGGCCCCGAGCTTGCGGTCGGCCACGAAGAAGCTCCGCGCGCGGCCGACCCGGCGCCCGATCCACGCCCCCAGCGCGACCAGCCCCGCGGCGTACGCGAGAAGCACCCATAGACCGGCGCTCATGTGATAACGGGCGGCAGGGTCACCCGCCTGCTCTCGCGGTCATCCGCCCTCGTCCGCACCCAAGTCGGCCACCGAGGGGAGACCTGGGAGTCCGGTCGCCGTGCGTACGGCGCGCAGGATCGCCTCGGCCACCATGTCAGCCGCGAGCGCGCCGATGCGGCTGAGGCCGCCTTCGTCCTCGTGCGTGCCGGTGGCGAGGCCGAACAGGGTGTCGCCGTCGCTCGGAGTGTGGGCCGGGTAGATCGCGCGGGCGAGTCCGTCGTGCGCCATCTGGGCGACCTTCGTGATCTCGGCCTTCGTGAGCGTCGCGTTCGTCGCCACGACGCCGATGGTCGTGTTCTCGACGGAGGCATCGTCGCCCGGCGGCCGCACCTCGCCGTCGCGCAGCAGCATGCGGGCGTCGGCGAAGCCCGTCCCGTCCTCGGTGCGGACGCCGGCCACGATCTCGCCCGTAGCCGGATCGATCACGTCGCCGACCGCATTGACCGCCACCACCGCGGCCACGGTGAGACCATCCTCCAGGGTGATCGAGGCGGTGCCGATCCCGCCCTTCATCGCCCGCGCGCGGCCGCGGAGCTTCCCCACCGTCGCCCCGGCCCCCGCGCCCACGCTGCCCTCGGCGGGTGCGGCGGCGCTCGCCGCGCGGGCGGCCTCGTAGCCGCACTCCGGCCCCGGCCGGGCGGACCCGCCGCCGACGCCGAGATCGAACAGGATCGCCGCCGCGACGATCGGGACGACGTGATCCCCGGCCCGGTATCCGATCCCGCGCTCTTCGAGGTGCCGGACCACGCCCGACGCCGCGTCGAGCCCGAAGGCGCTCCCACCCGAAAGCACGATGGCGTGGGCCTCCTGCACGCTGTTGACCGGATCGAGGAGGGCGATCTCCCGCGTGCCCGGCGCCCCGCCCCGCACGTCGACGCCGGCCACGGCGCCGGCCTCGGCGATGACGACCGTACAGCCCGTGGGCCGCTCCTCCAGCGTGAAGTGCCCCAGCGCGAGCCCCTCGACCGCCGTGATCCCGTCCCCCGCCTCGATCCCGCGCCCCGTCGAATCCGATGTCTCCTGCGCCACGCACCCTCCCGCCGCGAGAAATCCGCCGAACGCCACGGCCGAGGCGAGCGCGACGAACCGGCAGTTGAGTGTCATATGGTCGCTCCAACCCTGGATTGGCCGGGCGTGTCACTGCCGCTGCATTCGACGTGTCGGCAAGCCCGCCGGAGCAATGTAGCACGGATCCCCTCGGCTGTGTCCGGCGAATGATTGCAAGCATCATCTGCTAGCAGTAATCTTCGCTTGTCGGCAACTTGTTTCGAGGAGCGGAGCGTATGGGGAACACGATTACCGTCCGGGACATCGATCCGGGCGACAAGGCTTGGCTTCGCCGGGAAGCCCGCTATTCCGGCATTTCAATGGAGGAGTTCGTTCGCCGCCTGATTCGCGAGAGGCGGGAGAAGTCCGCCGGCGAGACGAGACCCTCGGAAGTGTTCGAGAGGTACTTCGGGTCGGAGTACGGGGTGGAGCTGCCCGAGCTTTCTCGCCACGGATACCAGCCGTTCGTGTTCGAGGACGAGCGCGAAGGTGAAGCGTGAAACAACCCCTCCGATGGCTCATCGATACGAACGTTGTCTCCGAGATGATGCGTCCGGCTCCCGAGCCGCGAGTGGCCGGATTTCTCGACGGGATCTGGGCCCAGGGAGTCGGTCTCGCGTCCGTCACGGTATGGGAGATCCTCAACGGAATCGGCCGCATGGACGCCAGCCGGCGGCGGGAACATCTGGCCGAGCGGTTCCAGGGCCTTCTGGACGACCTCTTCCGCGAGCGGGTCCTCGACTGGACCCTCAGTGACGCCCGAGCCTGCGCCCGTGTCATGGAATCGAAGAGGCGGCGAGGCGAACCGCTCGACGACCACCTGCCGGACGCGATGCTGGCGGCCGCGGCCGCGCGTCACAGCCTCACTCTGGTCACGCGGAACGAGCAGGACTTCCGGAACACGGGCATCGAAGTGGTCAACCCATGGGCGGGCGCGTCGCGCTGATCCACCGCCCGCATCGCGCTGATCCACCGGCGGCGTCGCCGTAGCGGGCAGCCCTGTGGCTGTTACGCCCGGAGCTCCGGGCGGTCGCGGTAGTCTTCGAGCGCCTCCGGATTCGCCAGCGCCTCGACGTTCTTCACCGCTTCGCCCATCACGACCGCCCGCACCGCGAGTTCCGAGATCTTGGCGCTCTTCGTCCGCGGGATATCTCCCACCGCCAGTATCCGCGCCGGCACGTGCCGCGGCGAGGCGTTGTCCCGGATCTCCCTCCGGATCCTCGTCTCCAGTTCCTCGTCCAGACTCCTGCCATCGGCGAGTCGCACGAAGAGGACGACGCGCGTGTCGTTCTCCCACGGCTGCCCGATCACGATCGACTCCAGGACCTCCGGCATCCGGTCCACGAGGCGGTAGATCTCCGCCGTCCCGATCCGCACCCCGCCTGCGTTCAACGTCGCATCGGAGCGGCCGTATATCACCACGCCGCCGTGTTCCGTCCACTCCATCCAGTCCCCGTGACGCCAGACGTTGGGGTACATGTCGAAGTACGCCTCGTGGAAGCGGCTCCCGTCCTCATCCCCCCAGAATCCCGTTGGGACCGACGGGAATGGCGACTTGCAGACGAGTTCCCCCTTCCCCGCCGGCATCGACCGCCCGGCCGGATCCCACACATCCACGTCCATACCCAGCGACGGGGCCTGGATCTCCCCCCTCCACACCGGGAGCAGCGGGTGCCCCACGACGAACCCCGCGCACAGGTCCGTCCCGCCCGAGATCGAGGCGAGGTGGACGTCCTGCTTCACGTCCCGGTACACGTAGTCGAACCCCTCCGGCACAAGCGGAGAGCCGGTGGAGAGCATCGTCCGCACGGAGGAGAGGTCGTGCGACTCGCGCGGGCGGAAGTCCGCCTTCCCGAGCGCGTCGATGAACTTCGCCGACACGCCGAGTTGGGTCATGCGGACCTCGTCGGCGTAATCGAACAGGACGTGCGGCCCGGGGTGGAAGGGCGAGCCGTCGTACAGCACCACGGTCGCCTCGCTCGCCAGCGCCGAGGCGAGCCAGTTCCACATCATCCAGCCGCAGGTCGTGTAGTAGAAGGCGCGGTCCCCCGCCCGGATGTCGGCGTGGAGCTGATGCTCCTTGAGGTGAGTGAGGAGGACGCCGCCGGCCGCATGCACGATGCACTTCGGGATCCCCGTCGTGCCCGAGGAGAAGAGGATGTAGAGGGGATGGTCGAACGGGAGCCGCCGGTACTCGATCTCGCGGGGTTCCCAGGGTGCGATGAAGTCGTCGAAGCGCACCGCGTGGGGGACGGCGGAGATATTCGGATCCGGATCGGTGTGGGGGACGATGATCACCCGTTCCACCGACGGAAGCCGGCGCACGATCTCGGGCAGGCGGTCGAGGCTCGAATACCGTTTCCCCTGCCAGAAGTATCCATCGGCTGCCAGCAGGACGCGGGGTTCGATCTGGCCGAAGCGGTCGAGCACGCCCTGTACGCCGAAATCGGGCGAGGCGGTCGAGATCGTGGCCCCGAGGCTCGCCGACGCGAGCATGTACGCGATGGACTCCGGCATGTTGGGCACGTACCCGGCCACGCGGTCGCCCGGCGCGAGTCCGAGCGCGTCCAGCGCCTGCGCGAGACGGGAGGTCGTGTCATGGAGTTGGGCCCACGTGAGGTCGCGCCGCATGCGGTCCTCGGCCCGGAACACCAGCGCGGGCGTGTCGTCGCGGCGCCGGAGCAGGTTCTCCGCGTAGTTCAGCCGGGCGTCGGGATACCAGCGCGCCCCCGGCAGGCGGTCGAAGTCGGCGACGACGCGCTCGCCGCGCTCGCCGATGACGCCGCAGAAGTCCCACACCGCGTCCCAGAACGCCTCCGGCTCGCGGACCGACCAGCGCCACAGCGCCTCCGGAGAGTCCGCCCCCGCCCCGCAGCGTTCGTTCGCGAAGCGCGTGAACCGCGCCATGTTCGTCGTCGCGGCGAAGTCGGGATCCGGGATCCAGAGCGGACCCTCCGCGCCCGTCATGCCCGGCTGGCCTTTGCGGCCCGCGATCCCGTCATGCGCGTTCCTCCGACGCCCAGAAGTACCGGAAGGCGGGCGGCATGAACTGCGCCAGGAGCCAGACGAAGAAGACGAGCGACAGGGTGCCGAAGACCGCGAACCCGATCCCGCTCCAGGCGGACACCCAGTCGGGCGGCACGTAGGTCTCGCCGGGCGCGTGCACGGCGCGCGTCACGCCGACGGCCGTCCCCACCACGTGCAGCCAGATGACGAGGGCCGCCACCGAGAAGTTCAGTCCGATGAGCACCCACCGCATCGCCGGCGTGTGGAGCGTGTCCCAGGCGTCCTCTCCCTCGCGGGCCTGGAGGTGCTCGCTCAGGATCCAGATCACGGCTCCCAGCAGGATCATCGTGTCGATGCCGATCATCGCGCCCATCGCGTGTCCCGTGACGACGTACGTCCCGTGGATGATGGCGTTCAGCGGCGGGACGGAGATGAGGATGGCGCTGAACAGGATCGCGCACGTCCACCACTTCGCCGCCGCGAACGAGCCGCGGGCCGCGCAGAAGGCGGGGTCGCTCGGCGTTTTGAGCGCCCGCCACAGGTCGAACATCGCCCGCGCGAGCACGATGATCTCCATCATGCTCACGACGAAGGCGATCCACTTCACCGACTCGCGCCCTGGGAGGTGATAGGTGTGGTGCGCGAAGTTCGTGAACGAGTTGAGCAGCCCCACGGCGAACAGCATGTACGCGGTCGTGGAGCGCCCGTAGGCCGGGTCCCCCGAAATCCTCTCCCCGAGATAGATCACGGAGCCGTACACGAAGAGGTTGAAGCTGCCGACCAGCGTGCCCGTCGCCTTCCACTGGATCCGCATGTCCTGCACCGGATCCCCGAAGATCCCCGGGACGAGCCACATGTGCTGTTCCACGAAGGTGACGATGAAGAAGAGCAGCCCCACGCCCCACATCGTCACGTACACAGGCCGTTCCCAGAACCGCTTCCCCGCCAGACGGAAGAAGTTCCACGCGTAGCAGATCCAGCCCGCGAGGATGAGGACGGAGAAGGCGGGGTGGAAGCCGACGTACTCGCGCCCCGTCCCCACACCCATGGCCAGCGTGAGGAGGATCCCCAGACCGGCGAGCGCCCAGGTGGAGACCTGGATCCTCAGCCGCCACCGGTCCCCCATCGTCGGCGGACCTTCGTCCTGCAGAAAGCGGTACACGACGGCCACGCCGCCCAGGAAGACCCAGGCCGAGGCGAACACGGTGTGGATCGGGCGCAACTGGCGCAGGTCGAGGCCCACCTGCTGGAACCACGGGGCGAGCGACGGCACGGAGTAGAACGCGGCCAGGATGCCGCCGAGGAGCGTGATCGCGATCGCGATCAGCCCGCCGCGGATGAAGGTCAGAACGGCGAACTGGTGCGCGGGGTGGCCGGCCTCGAAGGGCCTCACGGGAACTCCCACCACGGGAGCGCGCCCCAATCGAGGCTACGGTTCGCCGCGAGCGCCTCGGTCGCCGCCTCCAACTGCTCCCGGTTCGCGCCCAGGAACTGGAGGAACGCCATGATCGCCGTCCGGTCGGCCGCATCGAGCGGCGGGACCGGGGGCGGCATGCCCAACAGGGGACGGCCCTCGGCGAGGACCTGATCCAACGAGTCGGACGCGAGCGAACCAGCGACCAGCGACAGGTCCGGCGCGCCCACCGGCGAGTCGCGGAACGGGAAGTGGCACGCGCTGCACGGCCTCGTGCGGTAGGCCTCGAACCCCGCGCCGACCTGGGCCAGATCCGCGGCCGCAGCCGTTCCCTCGCCAGCCGCCACCGCCGCTTCCATGACGCGATCGAAGGCCGCCTGCGCCCCGGCTCCCTCCCCCGGCGTCCCCAGCCTCAGTTCGCCACGGCCGATCTCCGGTCGATCCATCTCGCGCAGGAAGGCGGCCATCGCCGCCGACTCTTCATCGGTGAACGCGAGCGGCGGCATCTGCCCGCTCCCCACCGTCAACAACGAAACGAGCCGGGTCGAATCAACCCGGCTCGCGGCGTTCGTCAGATCCGGCCCGAGGAAGCCCCCCTGACCGTAGAACTGGTGACAGGTTTGACAGGCATGGCGCTGCCAGAGCACACGCCCCTCAAGCGCCGCCTCCGACAGCGGATCGCTGCGCACATCGGAATACACCAGCCCCGTCTGGACTCCAAAGGAGAGCACCAGCACGGCCAGCAGCAGCTTTTTCCGGGCCGGCGTGAACATGGAGAGCACATGAGGGGGTTGAAGTCGCGTGATCCCGAACTCCGGGATGATCTTCGCGGAGGGCGACGTCCGTCAAGCACTTGGCACAAACACGGGGCGGGGGGTACAGGAAGCATGAAACCAGCCGATGTCACCGAACGCGAAGAGGGACCCGACGACTTCGCCTTCCGCGCCCAGCCCCGTGATCCGGCGCTACGCGATTGACGGGTGGTCGTGCTTATCGGTTGGCTGCGTCGTTCAGTTGTGGTCCCGTCGTCATGGTCCTCTCCAGCCACGGCGACGACGATTGGGGGTATACGATCTCGTACTTGCGGGCAACATCGCGAATCTTCTGCCCCTCGCCGTTTGGGTGGAAGAACACCTCATAGCGCGAGCCCTCGGGTAGTGGGGGAACTTCGGCGAGTTCCGCCAGCAATCGCTCCTGTTCTGCCCGTGTCGGCAGCGGAGCGGTGCCGCTCACAACCATGAACGGCAGGCCAGTTGCGCCACCACCAAGATACCAGCTCCAACTCGGTTCTTCCTCCTCCTCACGGATCGGTAGCACCCTGACGACATGCCGTGGAGCGTCGGTCAGGTCGACGGTAGGACTCTCGGCGGCGGTCGAGCTCTCGGCGGTCGGCCATGTCTGTTCGCTGCAGTAGATGAGGCCGAGAGCCAGAGAAGCCACGAATCCGCCGCGGAGCGCCAGGCGAAGCGCCGGGTGGAGGATCGAGTCGGGCCTGTTTGTGATGATCATTCGAAGCCTCCGTTCCAGATGTCTTGTGCGGCGCCCGCTGTGGGCGGCGCTCGCGAACGCCGGGCGACGAGAGGTCCCATCCGTGCGCACGAGGTCGAGCGCACGAACCAGCGAGCGGGCGTAGTCACGCGGGGTGCAGCCGATCGCCCGCACGACCATGGCGTCACAGCAAACCTCTTCCGCGGCCCGAAGCCGTCGCCTCGCCCACCAGGCGATCGGGTTCCACCAGAAAACGGTGCACGCGAGCCATTCCAGCCAGCGCACCCAGTGGTCCCTCCGGCGGACGTGAGCCAGTTCGTGCGCCAGAATCCAGCGCAACTGCGACGGCTCCATCCCTTCGAGGAGCGCGGACGGGATGAGGACGCGGGCGGTACCGCCGCTCCAGTACACCATGGGCGACACGACGGCGTCCGTCGTTTCGATCGTGGGCACCCTCGCCAGGCCAAGCGTGCGTCCGATCTCTTCGGCCATCCCCTGCAGGTCCGGACAGGCGGCGCGCGACGCACGTTCCATCGAAGCGCGGAACGTCCGAGCCCGCGCTACCGTCCACCCGACCATGGCGACCACGCCCAGGATCCACGCGAGGACGAGCCCGAACCCTCCGTGCTGAGTGAACCCGCCCCCTCCGGACTCGGCCAGGGGACCTGTCGTCTGGAGGGCGCTGACCGTCACCGCCTCCGAGGGGCCCGGAGCCGGGACAACCGGGGTCAGCACCGGCAAGGCGATCAGCGGCGGGATGAGCAGCGCAGCGAGCAGCGTGAGGCAGAGCGCATGGCTCAGCTGCGGCCGCTCGTTGCCCCGCGCGGCGAGCCACACCGCGGCGCCGAGGACGATCGAGATTGCGAGCTTGGTGCCGGCGATCTGAAGGGCGAAGTCCGTCATTTCTCCTCCAGCAGCCGGCGCAGGCGTTCCATGTCGGCGTCGGAGAGTTTCCGCTCCTCGACCAGGTGCGTGATCATCGGCACGAACGAGCCGCCGGTGACCTGGTCCGCGAGTGCTTCGAGGCGGCCGGCCGCGTAGGCCTCGCGGCTGATGCGCGGCGTGAAGAGGTGGGCCGCGCGGTCGCGGTCGCGATGGACGAAGCCCTTGTCCTCCAGCCGCTGCAGCAGCCGCTGGATCGTTCCGTGCATGGAGTTGGCGGCGTCCGGGTAAAGGTGCTCGCGCAGCAGGCGCGCCGTTTGAGCGCCTTTCAGCCACAGCCGTTCCATGACCGCGAGTTCGGCGTTCGCAAGCTTCGGTACCGTCATCGGCAATGGTCTCCGCTGCAAAATACAACGACACGTTGTCGTAACATGCGACACGATGTCGTACACGTCAAGTGGGGAGAGGGTTCCCCGACTTTCTTGCGACCCGGAGCGTCACGGCGGGTTCGCAAGTGCAGATTGCGACTTTCCGACGCGGGTCGCCCGTGCTTATGCTTCCGGGTTAGCCGGCCTTTCGGTTCCTACTTCCCGGTGCCTCAATGCATAAGCGAATGCGTAAGCGAACATTGGCAGCAGCGCTGGTCGCCCTGCTCGGCACGCCCGCCGTCCTGACGGCACAGGGCCTCTCCGACGATGAACTGGAGCCCCTCGTCGCCCGTGTGGAAGCGGGGGTGCTCGAGCGCGCCAAGCTGGCCCAGGTCATGGTCGACAAGATCTTCTCCTTCTCCGAACTGGGGCAGCAGGAGATCGAGACCTCGGCCTACATCACCGGGATCCTGGAGGAGAACGGGTTCACCGTCGAGTACGCGCCCGTGGGCATCCCGACCGCCTGGTTCGCGCGCTGGGGCAGCGGCGAGCCGGTCATCTCCTTCGGGTCCGACATCGACGGCATCCCGAAGGCCAACCAGAAGCCCGGCGTCGCCTACCACGACCCCCTGATCCCGGGCGCGCCCGGCCACGGCGAGGGACACAACTCCGGACAGGCCGTGAACGTGGTCGCGGCGCTCGCGCTCAAGGACGTGATGGAGGCGGAGGGCATCGAGGGCACGCTCGTGCTCTGGCCCGGCGTCGCCGAGGAGCAGTTGGCCTCCAAGGCCTGGTACGTGCGGGACGGCTATCTCGAGGACATCGACATCACCCTCTTCACGCACGTGAGCAGCAACCTGTCGGTGAGCTGGGGCCAGGGGCGGGGCACCGGGCTCGTCTCCGTGGAGTTCACCTTCGAGGGCGAGGCGGCGCACGGCGCGGGCGCTCCCTGGCGGGGCCGCAGCGCGCTCGACGCGGTCGAGCTGATGAACGTTGCCTGGAACTTCCGGCGCGAGCACCTGCGTCCCGATCAGCGCTCCCACTACGTGATCAGCGACGGCGGCGATCAGCCGAACGTCGTGCCGCCGAGCGCTTCGGTATGGTATTTCATCCGCGAAATGGACTACGAGGACATCAAGCGCAACTTCGACACGGCCATCCGCATCGCCGAAGGGGCAGCCCTGATGACCGACACCGAGATGTCGTACCGGATCATCGGAGCCGCCTGGCCGCGACACTTCAACAAGGTCGTGGCCGAAACGATGCACGAACACATCGAGGAGGTCGGGCTTCCGGAGTGGACCGACGACGACCACGACTTCGCGAGCGCGGTGCAGGAAGCGGTGGGAAGCGTCCCGTCGGGGATGCCGGTCGCCCTCTCGCCCCTTGGTGAGCCGGGGCCGCGCCAGAGCGGCGGATCCGACGACATCGGAGACATCTCGTGGAACGTGCCTACGGTGACCATGCGCTTCCCCTCGAACGTGCCGGGGCTGCCGGGTCACCACTGGTCGAGCGCCATGGCGATGGCCACCCCCATCGCGCACAAGGGCGCGGTCGCCGGTGCGCGCGTTATAGCCCGCACCGCGCTCCAGCTCTTCGCCCAGCCGGAGCTGGTCGAGGAGGCCTGGACCTACTTCCGCGAGGAACAGACCGCGGGGGTGGAGTACATCCCCTTCATCGGCCCGGACGATCCGCCCCCCATCGATCTCAACCGCGAGATCATGGACACGTTCCGTCCTCTCCTCGAGCCGTTCTACTATGACGAGACGCGCTTCGACACGTATCTTGATCAGCTGGGGATCAAGTATCCGATACTCTCGCGGCCGGCTTCCACGGATGACAGCCAGAGCCTCCCGGGATCGAACTGAGGACTTTCGCAACCGGAGTGATTCGATGAGCGACGCAAGCCGCAGGCTTCTCTCCACGGCCGCCGCCATGCTGCTCGTGGTGACCCTTACCGGCGCAGGCGGCCTCCCGGAGGCCGTCACGGAGCCCCCGGTCGACGCGGCGGCGGTCGCATCGGACGACGATCCCGCCGAGGTGGGCTGGCGCCTCCTGGCGAGCCTCGACTACCGCACCGGCGAGGCGGGCGAGGAGTTGGCGGCTCTGGCGGGCAAACTCGTCAAGATCCCCGGGTTCACCGTACCGCTCGAAGACTGGGCGTCCTCGGCGGCGGAGTTCCTCCTCGTGCCTTATGTCGGCGCCTGCATCCACACGCCGCCTCCCCCGCCCAACCAGCTCGTCTACATCGAGATGGAGGACGGCAAGCGGGCGAAGCTGGACGGGTGGAACCCGGTGTGGGTCGAGGGCGTGCTCGAGATCGAGATAACCGAGAGCGTGTACGGCGATGTCGGTTTCACCCTCACCGGCCAGCGGGTCTATCCGTACGAGCCCTGATCCGGGACGCGGCCACCTGCATGCATTGAGCGCGTTCTCGCCGAGCCGAGGGCGCGCTTTTTCGTGGAGCCAGGCTCCGCACGGAGACGCCGACAGATGAGCCTCGCAATCGACATCCGACGCCTGCGCTTCCGCTACCATGGTGGCCCGTGGGTGCTGGACATCCCCGAGCTGACCCTCGAGCGGGGGACGCGCGCATTCCTGTTCGGCCCCAGCGGCAGCGGCAAGACCACGCTGCTCGGCGTGCTGGCGGGGGTCCTGGAAGCGGAAGAGGGCCAGGTCAGGGTGCTCGGCAAGGACCTCGCCTCACTCCCGGGTCGACAGCGGGACGCCTTCCGGGCGGAGCACATCGGCTATGTCTTCCAGATGTTCAACCTCATCCCCTACCTGTCGGT
>LXNI01000524.1_pt1 | contig 43136 bp, 32 predicted proteins | sample 809091 | NCBI WGS metagenome assembly LXNI01 (sample SAMN04870527, study PRJNA318959) | sponge metagenome | biome: 01000161; feature: marine sponge reef; material: water | host: Sarcotragus foetidus | place: Greece: Milos, Mediterranean Sea | collected 2013-05-29 | depth 5-7 m
GGTGTTCTTCCTGATATCTACACATTCCACCGCTACACCAGGAATTCCACTAGCCTCTACCGGTCTCTAGTCTGCCAGTATCTTCTGCATGTCCGGGGTTGAGCCCCGGGTTTTCACAAAAGACTTAACGGACCACCTGCCCGCGCTTTACGCCCAGTAATTCCGAACAACGCTCGCGCCCTCCGTCTTACCGCGGCTGCTGGCACGGAGTTAGCCGGCGCTTCCTCTGGTGGTACCGTCAAGCGCACGCCCTGTTTGGACGTGCGAGTTTCTTCCCACCTGACAGTGGTTTACACCCCGAAAGGCTTCCTCCCACACGCGGCGTCGCTGCGTCAGTCTTTCGACCATTGCGCAATATTCCCCACTGCTGCCTCCCGTAGGAGTCTGGGCCGTATCTCAGTCCCAATGTGACGGATCGTCCTCTCAGACCCGCTACGCGTCGTAGCCTTGGTGGGCCGTTACCCCACCAACTAGCTGATACGCCGCGACCTCCTCCCTGGGCGAGAGCTTACAAGTAGAGGCCCCCCTTTGGTGAAGCCACCATGCGATGGCCGCACGTCATGCGGTATTAGCCCGGGTTTCCCCAGGTTATCCCTCTCCCAAGGGCAGATTGGTCACGTGTTACTCACCCGTTCGCCACTCGGCTCCGGATGCAAGCACCCGGTCCTCGTTCGACTTGCATGTGTTAGGCACGCCGCCAGCGTTCGTCCTGAGCCAGGATCAAACTCTCCATGATAGAATAGCTTGAGATAGCTCTGAATGAACTTCGGATCCCAGTGGATCCGTGTTCGAAATCTGCGTTAATTGAACCCCATCGTCCGTCCGGCTCGATGCCGGCGCGAACGAAAACCGGCGAGACACAGTGCTCGCCGGCGAAGGGCCCGCCCGCTTCTCATGACCTCGATTGTCAAAAATCAAGGGCGGCCGAAGCCGCCCGCAACCGGACCCGCTCCTCACGGTCCGCAGGGGATATTGGGTCCCGCCGCTGACTGGGGTGGATCCAGTGAAACTCGGTAGACCTCAATCGTAGGGAAATCGAGGCGTGGTGTCAACAGGGGTCCGGAACGACCCGACCAGCGGGACCGGCTGCGCAACCTTCCCGGCTCCACCCGCCCTTCCCCAGGGTGGGCGACCGGATTCGAACCGGCGACCTCCGGAACCACAATCCGGCGCTCTAACCGACTGAGCTACGCCCACCATGCGTCACCCGTGGGGATCCCACGGCGAAGTAAGCTACAGCAATCTCCCGGACGGGTAAACAGGGCCCGGCACGGCAGGGTGTGGGGCCCATCGGAGCACGCTTTTCCGGGGCCGGGTGGACCACTGGCTCCCGGACGCATTTTGCCGCAGGCTCCCGGCCTGCGTATCGTGTCCGGCGAGAAACGACCCTTTTCCCTGCAGCCGGAATTGCCATTCCCATGACTCCGCGCCTACTGCTCGCAACTCCCGCCGCCCTTCTCCTCTTCGCCTGCGGCCGGACCGACGAAGACCCGACCGCCGCCCTGGTCGCCCGGGGAGATTCGCTGGAGATCCCCGGCGAGTGGGCGGTCCCGCCGGGCGATCCGCTCGTGCACGCCACCGCCGGTTTCGCCAAGATCCTCTGTTCCAACGTCTTTCTCTCCGGGCTCGATCCTGAGTTCGCGGCCGCCAACACGGGGTTCTTCTCGTCACCTCTCGAGCTCCGCGGCGCCGTTACCGATACGGTGGTGGACCACGAGAACCGGCGCGTCCACCTGACCCTGCCGGACGGTACCGTGCGGTCCGCAAAGCTGCACGGGGACCAGGGGTGCGTCGCCCTCCCGATCGGCGAGTCGGAGCCCTACTACGAGACCGTCGACGTCGCCCCGAACCTGCCCGACCCCGCAACGACCGCGTGGCCGCTCGGCGACATGCTCCCGGATTCCCCGTTCCCGGCCGATCTGGACATGGACAAGGTGGCCGAGGCTGTGGCCGCCGCCTTCGATCCGCCCGAGGCGCTCACCGCGGCCTTCGTGGTGACCCACCGGGGCCGGCTGCTCGCGGAGCGCTACCGCGAAGGGATCAGTCACAATACGCCGCTCGAAAGCTGGTCGATGGGCAAGAGCCTGACGGGCACCCTCATGGGCGTGCTGATCCACAAGGGGGTGTACGAGCTTTGGCAGCCCGCGCCGGTGCCGGAGTGGCAGAGAGAGGGGGATCCACGCCGGTCGATCCACATCGGAGACATCATGCGGATGTCGTCGGGGCTCCGCTTCCGCAACCGCAGCGACCCCGGCTACGACCCCGAGGTCGGCTATCCGGACCACCTCTACGTCTACACGGGAACGGTCAACTCCTTTGCGTGGGCGGCGAGCAAGGACCAGCAGTGGGAACCGAACACGGTGGGGCGCTACCGGAACTCCGACCCGGTGATCACCAACTACCTGGTGCGTCTGGGGGTGGAGGAAGTGCTCGGCGAGGACTACCACCAGTTCCCGCAGCGACACCTCTTCGACAAGCTGGGGATCCGCAACCTGATCCCCGAGACCGATCCGTACGGCAATTTCCTCCTCCAGGGCTACGAGTTCGGCAGCGGGCGCGACTGGGCGCGGCTCGGCAATCTCTATCTCACCGACGGGGTGGCGCCGGAGGGCGAGCGGATCCTGCCGGAAGGGTACGCGACGTACGCCTCAACCCTGGCGCCGGCCTGGGAGGCGGACGGGCGGCCGGTTTACGGGGGCGCGTTCTTCTGGGTGAACCAGGACGGGCAGTTCCCTGTCCCGGCCAGTGCGTTCTACATGGCGGGTGCCGGCGGACAGAACACGATCGTGATCCCGTCGCACGAAATGGTTGTGGTGCGGCTGGGACACTACGGTGGGGAGGGGGGACGGGACGCGCTGCGCCGCGCGCTCGAGATCCTGATGGAGGCGGTGCCGCCAGCATAGAAATACGCCCGCCAGGACTCGAACCTGGGACCCTCGGCTTAGAAGGCCGATGCTCTATCCAGCTGAGCTACGGGCGCGAAAGAGAGGGCGGTGCGGCGGGGCGCCACCCCTCGATCAGGAAGCTAACCGCGGCTTCAGGGAGGCTCCAGTGTGCGGGGGCGGAGACGGGGGCTGGGCCAGGCGGTGGCCGGGGCCGCGGACAGGATCGTTCCCCGTGGGCATCGAGGAGGCGCCCGCCGGTGGCCGAAGGTGGCGGAGACACCCGGTATGCTGGTACACTTCGCACCGGTCGCCGGGCGTCGCGGCCCGTGGATGCAACCGCCCCGACGCCGGGTGGATCCATTCCATGGGCTGACTGACCCGCCCTTCACCCGGAGTCCCTCCTGACCCGAAGACGGAATGATGAGCAAGAAGAGCTCTCAGTGGGAAGACACGGCCTTCTTCATCGGCACCCTGCTGCTCACCACGGGCGGCGGGCTGATGATCCAGGCCGGTCTGGATCTGCCACCCCTCTACGCCAAGCTGGTGTGGGGGGGCGTGTGTCTTGTGTGGGGTGCGGTGCTGATCCGGGTCTGGATCATGCGAGAGGGGCAGCGGTAGGGCTCTACCCTCCACCCCCGGCAGCCACCTTGGCTTCCCTCTCCCCCTTCTTCTCCCCCGCCCCGCCCAGGCTCGCCTTCAGCGCCTCCATCAGGTCGATGATCTTGGTCTCCGGCTCCTCCTGCGGCGCCATGGTGATCTGCTCCCCCTCGATCTTGCGGTCGATGAGGTTCTGCACGCGCTCCTTGACCTCGTCCCTGTAGCGCGACGGGTCGAAGGCGTCGCTGGCGGCCTGTTCGATGAACTGCTTGGCCAGCGCGAGCTCCGCGTCGCTCACCTCGCCCTCCTCGAGGGGCACCTCGTCGAAGGAGCGCACCTCGTCCGGGTAGAAGAGCTGTTCCAGGATGAGGCCGTCGCCGAGGGGGCGGATCATGACCAGCCGCTGCTTGCCGCGGGCCGAATGACGCGCGATCGCCACCCGTTCCATCTCGGTGAGCGCCGCGGAGAGGAGCCGGTAGGCGCGGGCGCCGCCCCGCGCGGGGCCAAGGTAGTAGGCGCGCTCCAGGTAGATCCGGTCGATGTCGGCGGCCGGGACGAACTCGGTGATCTCGATCATCTCGGTCGCCTGGGCCTCGAGGGCCTTCAGCTCGTCGGGCTCGAAGGTGACATATTGGTTCTTGGCGAACTCGTAGCCCTTGACCAGGTTGTCGCGCTCCACCGCTTCCCCGCTCTGCCCGTCCACGTACTGGTACTTGACGCGCGATCCGGTGTCGCGGTTGATCCAGTTGAAGCGCACCTTGGCCGAGGACTGCCCGGTCGAATAGAGCTTGACCGGCAGCGAGACCAGACCGAAGGAGACGGTCGACGTGGAGATCGGACGTGCAGCCATGAGGGTAACGTACAAACATATGGTTCCGGGGGCCAACGGTGGGTGAGGGGGGGCGGGAGGGCGCGGCCGAGGATCGCGGAGTGCCTGGCGAGCCTTCCCGCCGCGAGGGGGCCACGGAGCGCCTGGCGCGGTATCGCGAGAAGCGGTCGGCGTCCGCTACCTCCGAGCCCTTTGGGGGAGCCAGGCCGGGCGGGGGCCGGCTCTTCGTGGTTCAGAAACACCGGGCTTCGTCGCTGCACTGGGATCTGCGGCTGGAGATGGACGGGGTGCTGGTGTCGTGGGCGGTGCCGCGGGGGCCGTCGCCGAATCAGGCGGACAAGCGGCTGGCGGTCCACGTCGAGGACCATCCGCTGGAGTACGCCGACTTCGAGGGGGTGATTCCGGAGGACAACTACGGCGCGGGGCCCTCGATCGTGTGGGACCGGGGGATTTGGACGGCGGTCGAGGACCCGCGCGCGGGGATGAAGAAGGGCAAGCTGCTCTTCGACCTGAAGGGGTACAAGCTGCGCGGCCGCTGGACGCTGGTGAAGACGAAGGGCGGCGGGGACAACCACTGGCTCCTGATCAAGGAGCGCGACGCGTACATGGATCCGGAGGGGGGGACGGGGGACTATCCCGATGCATCGATTCTGTCGGGGCTGACGGTGGAGGAGCTGGGTGAGGGGGGGGACTTCGGGGCGCGGATCCGGGGGCTGTGCGTGGAGGCGGGGGCGGTCGAGGGCGAGGTGAAGGCCCGGACGGTGAAGGTGATGAACGCGGAGCGGCGAGACGAGCCGTTTTCGCGGGCCGGGTGGGTCTTCGAGATCAAGTACGACGGGTACCGGCTGCTGGGGGAGGCGGGGGGTGGGGGGGCGAAGCTGATTTCGCGCAACGGCAATGACCTCACCCGGGTCTTCCCCGAGGTGGCGCTGGTGCTCGGGAGGCTGCCGTATCGCGCGGTGGTACTGGACGGCGAGGTCGTGGTGAACGACGCCGCGGGGATCCCCTCCTTCCAGATGATCCAGAAACGGGGCCGGCTGCAGCGCGAGGGGGACATCGCGCGGGCCGCGGTCGCTCTGCCGGCAACCTACTACGCCTTCGACCTGCTTGCGTTCGAGGGTTACGACCTGCGTGGCCTGCCGCTGCTGGAACGCAAGGCGCTGCTGCGCGAGGTGCTGCCGCCCACGGGGCCCGTGCGCTACTCCGACCACATCCCCGAGAAGGGGGAGGAGATGTTCCGGCACCTGGTCGGGATGGGGCTGGAGGGAGTCGTGGCGAAGCGGGCGGATTCGGTGTACGTGGGAGGGCGGAGCCGCTCGTGGCTGAAGGTGTGTATCATACACACTGCCGACTTCGCCATTCACGGATTCACCGAGCCCGATGCCGGGAGGTCGGGGTTCGGGGCGCTTCACCTGGCGTTCCGGGAGGATGACAGGTTCGTGTACGCGGGACGGGTGGGGACGGGGTTCACGGGGCGGATGCTCGAGGAGTTGGGGGACGAGTTGCGAAGTCTTCCGGAGGTTGCTCCGCCGGCCGGCGTGGAGGCGGCGGGAAGCGGAAAGCACCACTGGGTGTCGCCGGAGCTGGTCGCGGAGGTGCGCTACAAGGAGATCACCGAGGCGGGTGTCCTGCGGCACCCCTCGTTCCTGCGGCTGCGCGACGACAAGCCGCCGGAGGATTGTCTCCCCGTCGACGCTGGCAGACGGCTGGCCGAACCGGAACCACCCGTGGAATCCGCCCCGGAGCGGGTAGTCCACTTCACCAACCTCGACAAGCCCTTCTGGCCCGAGGACGGGTACGTAAAGGGGGACCTGGTCGACTACTACCGGCAGATCGCCCCCTGGATCCTCCCCTACCTCGCCGACCGTCCGGTCGTGCTGACCCGCTTCCCCGACGGCATTCACGGCAAGTCATTCTTCCAGAAGAACGCCCCCGATTTCGCGCCGTCGTGGATTCGGCGCATCCGTCTCTACAGCGAGGGGTCGGAGCGCGAGCTGGACTATTTCGTCGCCGACGACCCGGAGTCGCTCCTCTACGTGGCCAACAGCGCGAGCATCCCGCTGCACATCTGGCAGAGCCGGGTGTCGGACATTTCGCGGCCCGACTTCTGCGTCCTCGATCTGGATCCCAAGGACGCGCCCTTCTCGGACGTGGTGAGGATCGCACGGTTTCTGAAGGAGCTGTGCGACGACATCGGGCTGCCCTCCTTCGTGAAGACGAGCGGTTCGACCGGGTTGCACGTGCTGGTCCCACTGGGGCGGCAGGTGACCTACGAGCAGTCGCGCAACATCGGGTACCTGCTGGCGCTGATGGCGGTGCGGGAGCTGGAGGAGATCGCGACGGTGGCGCGGCTGCCTTCCCAGCGAGAGGGGAAGGTGTACGTGGACTTTCTGCAGAACGGGCACGGGCGGTTGATCGTGGCGCCGCTGTGCGTGAGGCCGCTGCCGGGAGCGCCGGTGTCGGCTCCGCTGGAGTGGGATGAGGTGGACGACGGGTTGTCGATCGCGGATCACACGATCAGGACGGTGCCGGAGAGGATGGCGGCGCGGGGGGATCCGATGCGTGAGGTGTTGGAGATGCGGCCGGATCTGGGGGGCAGTCTGGGGCGGTTGGGGGGGGTGGTGGGGTAGGAGCTGCAGCGGCTGTGGATGTGGCATGTGCGACGCTTGATGCTGCCGCCGGTGGCGGGTGCTATGTTGGACATGTGAGATGTGAGGGCACGCGTACCTGGGCTTGGAGGTGACTTGGAGAAGCTGGAGACCGGCGAGCTGGCGACCCGCATCGGTGTGCCCATGAGCGCGATTAAGGCGTTCTGCGACCGATGGGAGGTGGGTGAGCTGGCGCTGTTCGGATCCGTTCTGCGCGACGACTTTCGACCGAATAGCGATGTCGATGTGCTGATCCGCTTCAGGTCGAAGCGCACACCCGGCCTTTTCGGAATGGCGCGGATGGAGAGGGAGCTGGCCGACCTGCTCGCCCGCAGGGTTGATTTGGTGAGCCGAGCCGCCATTGAGGGGAGCCGAAACTACATTCGCCGCAAGGCGATCCTGGAATCCGCACGGGTGCTCTATGCCGCGTGACGACTCCGCGTATCTGCTGGACATGCTGCTCTCCGCCCGCGATGCGCAGTCCTTTACGGAAGGCATGTCCTTTGACGACTTCGTGCTGGACCGGCGGACTCAACTCTCGGTCCTCAAGTCGGTGGAAATCGTTGGCGAAGCCGCCGCGCAGGTAAGGGTGGAGGTGAGGCAGGCGAATCCGGACATTCCCTGGCGGGAAATCGTCGGCATGCGCAACAGGCTCGTACATGGCTATTTCGACATTGACCTTCCGCTCGTCTGGGATACTGTCCGTCAGGACATTCCCGATCTCATTGACCGGCTGGAACCGCTGGTTCCGCCAGAGGACGGATGATGGTCAGGTCCACCATGTGACCCGACATGCCTGCCCTACCGCCGGTGGCGATCGACGAACCCGGAAGCACCCTCCGGCAGCAGCAGATCATCGGCGATTGCCGCAATCTCTTCCGCCTCGCGCCAAGCCTGTTCAAGCCTCCACAGCTCGCCCTCCAGCGCGCGGCGCTCCTCCTCCTCGTGCAGCGCCATCTCAAAGGCCAGGCGGGTGTGATGCGGCATGGCACCCAGGAGGCCGAGGGTGCCCCTGTGGCGATACTCCCGCCAGCGCTGCGCGGCCTGGTGCACGAATCGTTCCGGATGCCCTTGGGACTCAATCTCCGAAACCGCCGAGTGAACCTTCTTCAAGTTTCCGCCTGCGCGGTTGATCGCGGGCAAAATGGCGTTGATGGCTCGTCGGGCATCTTCACCCGCGAACCACTCCGTCTCTCGCGACTTGACCAAGCCTTGGCCTGCACCGACCAGGAAGCCGGCGTCGTCGCCGTCCGACCGGATCAGGGTCTGTCGGGCAATCAGCCGATTCATCCCGCGCAGCCGACCGTCGGAAGGCCGGAAACGGACCGAGTGACGGTAGGTCTGCCAAAGCTGGGCGTAGGACACGATTTGCATTCCCGTGATTCCCACGAGGCTTCCGGTGATGCCCATCAGCGCCCAGCCCCCGGCAGAACCCGCGAGAATGCCGGTCGTATACAGGATCGTCCGTCTCCGCCGCCGCCCGAACTGGTCGCCGTACCTCCATGCGGCAAACTCGGGCCTGAGCGGCTTCCCGATCCGCACGAGCTCGAGTCCCTCGGCGTGGCGTGCCAGCCCGACGTTCTCGGACGAGGTGCGTACCCGCGTCCCGCGAAACAGCTTCTCGCACGTCTCGACGGCCTCCCAGCGCTCTTCCAGCGGCGTCAGATTCCAGCGCTGACAGCTGCGACACACGACCCAGAGGCGACCCTTGGCCGCGTCGAAGGCCAGCCGCCGGCCGACCGGGAATGCCTCGACCACCTCGTTGGCGCCGAGGGGTTGCTTGCAGAACATGCAGGTCTGATACACGGACTCTCCGGGTCGCTCAAGCTCACGGCGGAGCGGGGGTACGGAAGGGTAACCTAACGCAACCCGACCACGCCTACCCCCCCAGATTCCGCCTCACCAGCGCCCCCGGATCCGGCCCCCGCCCCATGAAGTCCCTGAACAGCTCCTCCGGGTCGCGCCGGTCCCCCTGCGACAGCACGCAGTCCCGAAAAGCCCGCCCGGTCGCCGCATTCAGCACTCCCTCCTCGGCAAAACGTGAGAACGCATCCGCCTCAAGCGTCTCGGACCAGATGTACGAGTAGTAGGCCGACGCGTAGCCGCCCCCGAAGAGGTGGGCGAAGGAGGGGAGGATGTGCCGTTCGACGAAGCGGTCCGAGGGCACGAAGGGGCGGAGCGCCGCGGCCGCGTAGTCCATGACGGGGACTTCGCCGCGCCAGGTGCGGTGGAGCTCCAGGTCGAGGTTGGCGAAGGAGAGCTGCCGCATCTGCATCCAGCCGCCCATGAAGCGGCGTGCGGCGAGGAGGCGCTCCAGCATGGCGTCCGGAAGGGGATCGCCGGTCTCATGGTGGCGCGCGAAGAGGTCGAGGGCTTCGCGCTCCCAGCACCAGTTCTCCATGATCTGCGAGGGGACTTCGACCCAGTCCCACGCGACGTTGACGCCGCCGCGCGCGGGGATCTCGACGCGGGAGGCGGTGTGGTGGAGGAGGTGGCCGAACTCGTGGAAGAGGGTGCGGACCTCGCGGTGGGTGAGCAGGGCGGGACGGGTGGCGGTGGGCGGGGTGAAGTTGCCGCCGATGAAGGCCAGGTGGGGGTCGAAGCCGCCGTCCGGGGTGGGCCCGCCCGAGACGAGGCTGTCCATCCACGCGCCTTGGCGCTTGGTCTCGCGCGGAAACCAGTCGGTGTAGAAGGAGCCCAAGTGGGCGCCCGCTTCGTCGCGCACCTCGTAGAAGCCGACATCGGCGTGCCATACGGCGGGGTTGGCCACCCGCTCGACGGAGAGGCCGAAGAGGCGCTCCGCGATCTCGAAGAGTCCCGCCTGGACCTCGTCGAGGGGGAACCAGGGACGGAGCATCTCGTCGTCCACGTCGAAGCGCTCCTTGCGAAGCTTCTCCATGAGCCAGCCCACGTCCCAGGGCTCGAGGGCGCTCAGGCCGGACCGGCTCGCATGGGCTTCCAGTTCGGAGGTGTCGCGGTCGTGGAAGGGGCGGGTGCGGCCGATGAGTTCGTCGAGGAAGGTGCGGACCTGACCGCCCGAACGGGCCATCAGGGTTTCGAGGCGGTAGTCGGGGAAGTCGGGGTAGCCGAGCAGTTCGGCGACCTGGCGGCGGAGTTCGAGGATGCGGGCGACCAGTGGGCGGTTGTCGCGGTCGCCCGCCGTGCAGCGGTCCAGGTAGGCCGCGTGGATTTCTTGCCTGAGCGTGCGGTCGTCGGCGTGCTGGAGGACGGCCTGCACGCTGGGCATGTCGAGGGTGATCAGCCAGCCCTCTTCGTCCCGGTCGGCGGCCAGCTGGGCCGCGCGTTCGAGGGCGGTCTCCGGGAGGCCCGCCACCCTGTTCGGGTCGGTGATCACCCTGGCGTAGGCAGCTGTCTCCTCGAGGAGGTGCTCCTCGAAGCTGCGGCCCAATTCGGATAGCTCGAGTCGGAGGTCCTCCAGGGTCTTCTTGTCGGCGGGGTTCAGGGCGGCGCCGGCGCGGCGGAAGTCGCGGAGCGTGCGGTCGAGGTGGCGGCGGTGCAGGCCGGTCAAGGACGCGCCCTCGGGCGAGGCCGCGAAGTCGCGCAGCCGGCGGTAGAGTCCGTCGTGGTGGTGGAGGCGGCTCGAGAAGCGGGTGATTTCGGGGAGCGCGGCCGCGTAGGCTTCGCGCAGCTCGGGGGTGGCGTCGACGTTGTGGAGGTGGGAAACGGGGGACCAGGTGCGTTCCACCTCTTCGGTGAGCGCGTCGAGTTCGCCGACGACGTCGCGGTATGGTCCACCCGACCCCGCGCCCAGTTCCTCGATGCGCTCGCTGGCCCGCGTGAGGGTCTCGGCGATTGCGGGGCCCACGTCACCGGGGCCGATGCGGTCGAAGGGGACGGGGAAGTTGCGGTCGAGGAGGGGGTTGGTGGGGTGGTTCACTTGTGGACGTCCGTCCCGGCAAGCACCCGATCGACCCATCGCCGCGTGACGCTCGCGACCTCTGCGAGAACATCGTCCACGGTGCGTCCCGAGCGCTTGAGCATCTTCAGCGAGTGATCGCCGCCTTCGAGGACGTGCAGCGTGGCGTGCGGCCCTACGCGCTCCAGGAGCGGGCGTAGCAGTTCCAGGTCGGCAAGACGGTCGCGCGTTCCCTGGTGGAAGAGCATGGGACAGGGGACGTGCATGAGGTGGTCGCCGCGCACGCTCTCACGGCGGCCCGGGGCGTGAAGGGGGAAACCAAGGAAGACCAGGCCCGCCGTGCCCTCGGCGTCGCCCGCCTGCGGGTGGCCGATCGCGTCCGCACCAACCAACGCCACCGCCCGCCCCCGCTCCGCCACCAGCGTGGAACTCATTCTTCCCCCCATCGACTTTCCCCCTGCGAAGACGGGCAGCCCGTCCGCGCACTCGTGTCCCGCGCGCAGAGCCGAGGCCACCACGGCGAGGAGCCGGCGGAGGTGATCGGGCCGCTTCCGACCCGCCTCCATGTACTGGAAGTTGTAGCGCAGGGTGGAGATACCCTCGTCCGCGAGCGCCTCCGCCATCGCCTCCATCCACGGATGGGTCATGGGCGCGCCGGCCCCGTGCCCGAGGACCAGAAGGCACGAAGGGGACCGGGCCTCGGTCAGGAGTCCCGAAACGGGGGTGTGGCCCTTTCCCTCGATCACCATGCGATGCCGTAGGGTTCGCCGTGATTGCTGGCGGTGGAGGCGAGGAGGGTGCCGGGGAGGAGGCGTGAGAGGGTCGATCTGTGGGGCATGGGGCCGGGCTCCAGGTTCTTGTGCTGTTCGCGGCTTCGCAGGGGTTCGCGGGACCGTCGGAACCGGCTCGTAGCCTACCAGCAAGACGATTTCAGCGCCAGCGGGATCTCCAAGTGTGGCAGCTGTGCAGGTGCGAACATGTGTATATGAGCATATGTGCAGGTCGAGCCGCATCGGTGCAGCGGCCGCGAGCATCTGAGGAGCGCTGGGCCATGGCCTCCCCTCAGAGCCTTCGAATCACCTCGAGCAGTTTCTGGCCCGCGTCGTCGATCGACTGCTGGATCATCGCCTGTCTTGCATCGGCATCCAGATCCCGAAGCTGTTGTTCCAGCCTCGCGACCTCGTCGACCGGGGCAGCGGACACGGCGATACCCTGCCCGGTATCCCGGATCCGCGTCTCCTGCTCCCCGATCGCCTGCTCGGCGCGCCGGGTCACCTCGGCGAGGCGCGCAGTCTCCTCCTCGATCTCCGCTTCGATCTTCTGCAACCCCGCGTAGTCCTCGTAGGCCGCGATCTCGTCCTCGATGTCCCGCACCTTCTTGCCCAAACCGTAGTTCTTGATCCTGTCCTCGACCTGCCGGACGCGTCCGTACAATCCGTACGCCTGGATCTGCTCCTCAATCCCCTGGATGCGCTCCTCCCAGGCCTTGATGCTCTGCTCGATGGATTCCCTCTCGGACGAGACCGCGCTCTTCAGGCGCGGGATGATCGCCGTGATCTGATCCTCGTAGCTGGCCTTCACCTCCTGAAACGCCGCGACCCGGGCACGGTGCATGGCGATCTCGTCGCGCATCCCGGAGACGACGCCCCGGTGATAGGCGATCTCGGCGCGCTTGCCCGACAGTACCTCCTGGTGGTACGAGACCTCGTTCAGCAGGTCCGCGACGACGCTCTGGCGGTACGCGACCTGGCCCTGAAGGCCCGCGACGATGCCGCGGTCGCCGGTGACCTGGCCCTCGAGTTCCAGCGCCATGCCCAGGAGACGGGATATCCGGTCCTCAAGCTCCGATTTCTCATGATAGATCCGATCGATCTCCATGAGGCCTCTGAGCACAGTGAGCATCCCATCCCGCCACTGACGGGCCGGCTCGTCGAAGGGCCGAATCTCGCCTCCCACGTTCCATTCGTGTTCCAGACCGGATTCTCCCGGCCGCATGGTCAGTCGATGGGACTTCGCTCCTTCGGATTCGAGGATGATCCAGCCGTCCGCGGCGATGGTTGGGAGCCCACTGGACCCAAGATCCACTTCGTCGTGCACGCGCATGCAGAGGCGCACCTCGTCGACGAATGTGACGGCGAGGCGGTCCGCGCCGCGCCGCTCGACACCAGTGATGGGCATCGTCCGGACTTTGAAAACGGGGGCGGTTCCCGGGACCGGGTCTGCGGGGTCTTCCCGGCCCTCGGGCCCAGGATCGCAACTCATTTCCTGTAAATCGACGGGCCGGGGGGCGGTCAGGTCGTACCCGGCCGTGACGAAACCCGGCGAATCGGAGACCGCGCTTCGTCCACGGTCAACCGCTCCGGTGATCGGAGCACCGTCGCCGATGTCCGGCCCCGGCTCAGCATTCCCGGCATCCTCGATTCCCCCTTCGGAATGTCCCCCGCTGGCGCTTTCGCCGGTCTCCACAGCCGTGGTACCGGAGGCCAGAGTCTCGGGCTGCCTGTTAGCCGCAGCGACGGCAGCGGCCGGGTTATCCTCGTCGATTTCCCAAGAAGAGGATTGGTGGGCCTGGACGACAGGGGCGTCGGTCTGTTCCCTGGAAACCGGGTGGGCGATGGCGGTCGACAGTCCCAGGAGGCCGGTCACCGCCAGGAGCGCTCCAGAGACGAGTGCGCTGGGGCGCGGGCGGCGAGGTCGCAGTATGGCCATGATTCTCTTCTCCAGTCGTGAAGGGGATTGCCGGGCCATCGAGAGGGCGGCAGCAGGGAGGCGGGCCGAGGTGGGTCCCGTGGCCAGGGACATCAGGTGTCGAGCGTACTCCGAAGGCCGCGAGCCGAGTTCCAGAACCCGCTCGTCGCATGCCTCCTCGCGGCTGGCTGCCGCCAGCATGGACGCGACCCAGCAGAGCGGGTGGAACCAGTAGAGCGAGAGCACGATGCCGCTGAGCAGCTGCCGGAGCGCATCGCGCTGGCGGACGTGTACCACCTCGTGCATCAGCACCACCGTCCTTCGTTCGGATTCCCATGTCGCCGAGGATGCCGGGAGGAGGATCACCGCCTTCCGGAAGCCCCCGGTCATCGGCGTTCCGGCAGCCTCGCTCACGAGTAGCCGCACGTCTCGACGGAGGCCCAGCCGGGATCCGACAGCTCCCAGGTCACGGATCCAGAGGGGGTCCTCCAGCGGATGCGCCCGCCGAACCAGGGTGCGGAAGCGGAGGTGTCCGACAGCAAGAGACACCAGGCCGCCCAGGCATCCGATCGCCCATAACAGCAGTAGTTGCGCGCGTGGACCCGAAGCAGCGGCGGGCCCTCCGCCACGCCGGGCGGCAGGCTCCGAAGCGTATCCCCTCGCCGGCTCCGAGGCGTGTTCGAACTCCGCGTCTCGTGCTCTGGCGGACTCCGGGTCCGGTCCTGTGACCGGTCCCGCCACGACGTCGCGCGGCGGCATGATCGCAGCCTTCCCCTCCACGTCTGAAGATTCCGACGCCATGGGCGTGATCTCGGCACGCGGAAGCGCCGTGGGGGCCGTCCCGGACGCCGACGCCGCCGCAAACTCCGCGGGCGAGGTGCCCGGCAACGCCACGACTTCCGCCTCGGCGGCCGGACGCGTTGCCACGGGAAGCAGAGGCATCTCCCACTGGGGAGCCCAGAACGTCAGGGCCGGCAGAAGCAGGAGGAGGAGCAGGGTCGCAGTCCAAAGGCGGTGACGCACCTGGGCCGACCTCTTCCGCATGAGCCAGGCAAGGGCGATTCCCGTCGCCAGCACGACCGTAGCCCGGATCACGAAGCCGGGGAGCGGCGCCGATTCGGCCACCCACTGGAAACCATTCATCGTCCTTCCTCCGAGGCCTTTGCGATCATCGCCATGATGCGTTCGCGTTCGTCCTCTTCGAGCGTGCCCTCCTCCAGTGCGATGAGCGTGGCAACGGCTACCTCCACCGAACCTCCGAAGAAGGTCTTGAGGACATGCCTCATCGCGCTGCGGCGGGCCGCGCGCGCCGGAATCCGAGGCGAGTAGACGTAGCGGGGGGCGTCGTACTCCTTCGCCAGATGGCCCTTCCGGACAAGAATCCGCAGCACGGACCGCACGGCGGAGTCCGTGGGCGGATCGGACATGCGCTTGCGGATCTGTACCGCGGTCGCTCCACCCAGTTCGTGGATGATGTCCATGACCTGTCGCTCTCGCCGGCTGAGCGGCGGCATCTCGGCCATTGCTCTTCCCCCTGTCTGGAGTGGACGGGATGCAGTCGAAGGGGATTCGACCCTTCGTTCCTGCCAAGATACGCGTTGAGCGGTGAAAAATCAACACTTTCATGACGAGCCGTCTCACCCCGGCACCTTCGAGCGCCCGTTCGGTGGACTCCGAAACCGATCGCGGTGCGGGACCCCGCCCGGTTCGATTATTTTTCCCGGCATTCCCAGGAGCGTTCCAATCCGACCAGGCGCGACGATGGACTTCATCAGGCAGGTGATCTCGCGGGATCTCGGGACCGGCAAGTACGACGGGCGCGTGGTGACCCGTTTTCCCCCCGAGCCCAACGGATTCCTGCACATCGGCCACGCCAAGTCGATCTGCCTCAACTTCGGGCTCGCCGAGGAGCATGCGGGTGGCGTCTGCCATCTCCGCCTCGACGACACCAACCCCGACACCGAAAAGGCCGAATTTGTCGAGGCCATGAAGCGCGACATCCGCTGGCTCGGCTTCGACTGGGGCGAGCACCTGTATCACGCCTCCGACTACTTCGAGCAGCTGTACCGCTACGCCCTGGTGCTTGTCGACAAGGGGCTGGCCTACGTCGACTCGTCGACCGAGGAGGAGATTCGGGAGCGCCGCGGCAGCGTAACCGAGCCGGGCGTCAACAGCCCGTACCGGGACCGTTCCCGCGAGGAGAACCGCGACCTACTCGAGCGCATGCGGGCGGGCGAATTCCCCGACGGCAGCCACGTCCTGCGCGCCAAGATCGACATGGCCCACCGCAACATGATCATGCGCGACCCCCTGCTCTACCGCATCCGCCACTCGCACCACTACCGCCAGGGCGACGACTGGCCGATCTACCCCATGTACGACTTCGCGCACTGCCTGTCCGACTCGGTGGAGCGGGTCACCCACTCGCTCTGCACGCTCGAGTTCGAGAACAACCGCGAGATCTACGACTGGCTGCTGGTGCATGTCGACGCGCCGGTCCCCCGCCCCGAGCAGACCGAGTTCGCCCCCCTGGTCCTCGACTACGTGATCACCAGCAAGCGCAAACTGAAGGAACTGGTGGAGACCGGGCACATGCGGGGCTGGGACGATCCGCGCATGCCCACGCTGGCGGGGCTGAGGCGGCGGGGGGTCACCCCGGAGGCGATCCGGAAGTTGTGCGACATGGTGGGGGTGGCGCGGACGCAATCGCGCGTGGATTTCGGGAAGTTCGAGTACGCGGTGCGAGACGATCTGAACAGGCGGGCGCCACGGGCTTTCTGCGTGCTGGATCCGCTGAAGGTGGTGTTGACGAACTATCCGGCGGGGCGTGAGGAGGTCTTCGAGGCGCCGCGCATGCCGGGGGACGGGGGGGCGTCGGGGACGCGCGAGTTGCCTTTCGGGCGAGAGATATGGATCGACCGGGAGGACTTCGCGGAGAACCCGCCGCCGGGGTTCCACCGGCTGCGGCCTGGGGGTGAGGTCCGGCTCAAGTACGCGTACGTGATTCGAGTTGACGAGGTGGTGAAGGACGAGGGGGGACGGGTGACCGAGCTGCGCTGTTCCTTCGATCCCGCGACGCGCGGTGGCGTGGCTCCGCAGGGACGCCGTGTGAGAGGGATCGTCCACTGGTTGAAGGCGGACCGGGCGGTGCGGGCGGAGGTGCGGCTCATCGACCGGATGTTCGCGGTGCCGGAGCCTCCGGCGGACGACATCGTCGGGGCCCTGAATCCGGACTCGGAGCGTGTGGTGACGGGCGCGCTGGTGGAGCCGGGGGTGGAGGGGACGCCTCCTGGCACGCACTACCAGTTCGAGCGGCTCGGGTACTTCTTCTCGGATCCCGTGGACTCGCGCGGGGACCGGCTCGTCTTCAACCGCACGGTCACGATGCGGGACAGCTGGGGGGCGCGGACTCGCAAGGCGGAGGTGGGAGGGGAAAGGTCTCGCGACCGCGTGTCCGCGGCAGTCGGTGCGGGAGACGACCGGAGTGGCCCGCCCACCGCCCCCGGCGAAGAAACCGACGGAAAGCGCCAGCCCACCCCCGAAGAGTCGCTCCACTCCTCTGAAGACAGGCAGCGGTTTCGGGAACTGGTGGCACTGGGCGTCACCGAGGCGGCGGCGGCCGGCCTGGTGCGGTCACCCGTCGCGCTGGAACTCTTCGGTGCCGCACGCACGCGGTATCCGGAGGGGGCGGAATCGATCGCGGCCTGGCTTGTGAATGATTTCACAAGGCTGCTCGGCACCGAAGACGGGGCCGATCCGGCGCGGCTCGAACCCGCCGCCCTCGGCGACCTCGTCCGCGCCGTGGACACGGGCGGGCTGTCGCATCGTCAAGGCCGGTCCGTCCTGGCCGCGCTGCTCGAGCGGGGTGGCTCGTTCGAGGAGGCTCGTTCGGCCGTCGACCTGACGGAGATCGGGGACGAGGCCACGTTGCGCGCCATGCTGGAGGGCCTGGCCGAGGAGTATCCGGACAAGGCGGCCGCGTTCAGGAACGGTCGCACCGGCCTGCTGGGGTTCTTCGTGGGACAGGTGATGCGCCGGACACGGGGCAAGGCCGATCCGAAAGCAGCCAGCCGGTTGGCGGAAGAGCTTCTTTTGGGCCGGCCTGACTGACGGGCTCCGCAAGCCAGTTGGCGGAGCAATGCGCTCGGGCCGGCCGGATTGACGGACGCCGCGAGCCGGGTAGCGGGAGCGACGCCCCCGGGGCCGCCTGAACTGACGGACGGTCCCCGCCAGCCGCGGCGGAAGTCCCCCCGCGCTGCAGCCTCAGTAACCCGCCGCCGTACCGTCCGAATCCCGCGGGTCGGGCACCCCCACCAGCCCCCCGCCCTCCCCCACGAAGATGCAGTGCGCGATCCCCTGGCGGCCGCTCCACGTGATCTCGTGTCCCATCGCCGCCAACGCGGCCGCGTCCTCCTCGCTCATGTAGCCCTCCTCCAGGCGCGCCACATCGGGGAGCCACTGGTGATGCAGCCGCTTCGCCACCACCGCGTCCTCGGGCGACATCCCGAAGTCAGCCACATTCACCACGATCTGGAGCACCGTGTTGATGATCGTGCGTCCACCCGGGCTGCCGATCACGGCCACCAGCTCGCCGTCGCGGGCCAGAATGGTGGGCGTCATCGACGACAGCATGCGCTGCTCGGGGCGCGCCAGGTTGGGCTCGGTGCCGATCAGTCCCCGCTCGTTGGTGAGGCCGGGACGCGCGTTGAAGTCCCCCATCTCGTTGTTCAGGAGGAAGCCCGCGCCCGGCACGGTGATGTACGACCCGTACCCGCCTTCGAGGGTATAGGTGACCGACACGGCCATCCCGTAGGCGTCGACCACGGAGTAGTGGGTGGTCTCGGAACTCTCCCAGCCGGGTTCGCCCGCCACGTCGGCGGGGTTGGACACGCTCGCGGCGTCGGCCTGGATGGTGGCGCGGATCTCGGCCGCGTATTCCTTGCTGGTCAGGCGCGCGACCGGCACGTCGGAGAAGTCGGCGTCGGCCAAGTGCGTGGCGCGGTCGCGGAAGGCGCGCCGCATGGCCTCGATGAGATGGTGTGCGTGCGCGGGACTGTTCGGGCCCATCGCGGCCACGTCGAAGCCTTCGAGCACGTTGAGCATCTCGACCAGCGCGGTCCCGCCCGAGGACGGCGGCGCCATGCTGATGATGTCGTACCCCCGGTAGGTGCCGCGCACCGGTTCCCGCTCCACGGCCCGGTAGCGCGCCAGGTCCTCCTCGGTGATCCAGCCGCCACCGCGCTCCATCTCCTCGGCAAGGAGACGCGCCGTTTCGCCCGCGTAGAAGCCGTCGCGGCCCTGGTCGCGGATGCGTCCCAGCGTGGCCGCGAGGTCGGACTGGACCAGGGTGTCACCGGGGGCGTACGGCTCGCCGTCGCGATAGAACTGGACGAAGGTGGCCGGGTAGTCGCGGAAGGCCTCCAGCCGTCCGGCCAGCGAGTTGGCAAGGCGGTCGCTCACCGGAAAGCCGTCCAGCGCCAGGACGACCGCGGGTTCCACCAGGCCGGCCCACGCGGCGGACCCGTACTTCTCGTGCGCCTGGGCGAAACCCGCCACCGTGCCCGGGACGCCGACCGCCAGATGGCTGCGGTGGTGGATCTGGAAGGAGTACTCACCGTCCTCGTCCAGGAACATCTCCGGGTGGGCCCTCAGTGGGGCCTTCTCCCGGAAGTCCATCACCGTCGAGGACCCGTCGGGGAAGCGGATCACCATGAAGCCTCCGCCGCCGATGTTGCCCGCCACTGGGTGGGTGACCGCCAGCGCGAACCCGGTGGCGATCGCCGCGTCGACGGCGTTGCCCCCCGACCTCAGCACCTCCGCCCCGGCGCGGCTTGCGTGCGGGTACGCGGAGACCACCATCCCTCCACCGGACTCGAGGGCGCTTTGCACAACGGTGATCTCGGGCGGCTCGGCAGCGGGAGCGGCACAGGCGGCCACGAGCAAGGCCGCCAGGAGCGGCACGGACTGGAAGAATCGACGCGGGTTCATTTGGGCTTCAATCTCCGTCTGTTGTCCCTGGAAGGGGGTGTAATCGTGAGAAGTCCAAAGTGTACCCCGGGAGGGATGTCCACAAGGGACTAGTCAACCACAGTTGACAAAATGGAAAGCGTGGCTGACCATCCGTCCCCTTCAACTCCCCGCTACCGCGGCTACCTTCCCCGCCCGCTCCGGCTCGGGCAGCAGCGGCGGCACCAGAATGGCGGAATCGCCGTCGACATGCGAATCCCGCCCGCTCCCCTCCTCCGGTTCACTACGCCGGAAGAAACGCGCCAGATCACTCACCACGCTGTATAGCACCGGGACCAGAACGAGCGTCAGGAATGTGGCGAAGATGATTCCCACAATCACCGCCACCGCCATCGGACCCCACCACGCCGCCTGCTCCCCGCCCCAGAACAGCTCCGGCGACAGGCTGGCGAAGAGCCCGAAGAAGTCGAAGTTGAGGCCGACGGCAAGCGGGACCAGCCCGAGCGCCGTGGTCAGCGCGGTGAGCAGCACCGGACGCAGGCGCGTCTTCCCCCCCTGAACCACCGCCTCGCGGCGGTCCATTCCGTCCCGCTTTCGGAGCACGTCGATGTAGTCGATCAGCACGATCGCGTTGTTCACTACGATGCCGGCGAGCGAAATCACCCCCACCCCCGTCATGATGATCACGAAGGGCATCTGGAAGACCAGGAGGCCGATCAGCACCCCGATCGTCGACATGATCACGGACGACAGGATGATGAGCGGCTTCACGACCGAGTTGAACTGGGTGACCAGGATGAGCGCGATCAGCATGAGGGCCATCATGAAGGCGGTCACGAGGAATGCCTGCGCCTCCTGCTGGTCCTCCTGCTCGCCGGTGAAGGCCATGGCGTAGCCGGGCGGAAGTGCCGCGGCGAAGTCCGCCAGCAGCTCCTCCACCTCGCCGCGCACGTCGTTGCTGTTGAGGCCGGCGGCCACCTCGGCGCTGACTGTCGCCACTCGGTCCATGTCCTTGCGGCGAATCGAGCTGTACCCCTCGCCCACGGTCCAATCGGCCACCGACAGCAGCGGGATCTGGATCCCGTCGGCAAACGCGGTCAGATGGTTGAGGTCCGTAAGCTCCCTGCGGTCCTCCTCGCGCAGGCGCACGATGATGTCGTACTCGTCGTTGCCGGTGCGGTACTTGGCCGCCTCCAGCCCGTTGATGGCTCCGCGCACCACGAAGCCCACGTCGTTGGTCGAGAGGCCGTAGAGGCTGGCCCGCTCACGGTCCACCTCAACCCGCAACTCGGGCCGCGCGTCGTCCATGTCGCTCTCGAGACCGACAAGGCGGGCGTATACGGGCGCGGCCTCGATCAGGTTGACGGCCTCGTTGGCCAGTTCCTCGAGAAGGACCGGGTCCTCGCCGCTGATCTCGATGTTCACCGGCGGCCCCGACGGCGGCCCCTCGGTGACCTTGTCCACCCGCACCTCGGCGCCGGCCAGGTCCCTCCCCACCCGTTCCTGCATGTCGGCCAGTGTGCCGAATACGTCGAAGCTGCGGTCCTGGTAGTCCACCATGCTGACCGTGATCCGGCCGGCCTCCGGACCCGACGGTCCGCCGCCGTCCATCGGGTTGCCGCCGCCCCCCGACCCCACGGTCGAAACGACGGTCTCGGCGTCGTCGAGCCCGGCGATCCCCGCCAGTTCCGCCTTCAACCGGCGCGCGTAGCCGTCGGTGACCGCCGCCGAGGTGCCCACCGGGGCCTCGACCGCCACGTAGACCGTCGCGGGCGGGATGTCCTCGGGGAAGTACTCGACCGGGGCTGCGAATCGGCCGTACACCATGACGGTGCCGACCAGGGCAAGGACCGAGCCCGACAGCACCAGCGCGCGATGGTCCAGTGCCCAGCGCAGCCTCCGCTCGTACCACCCGACCAGGCGGGGGAAGCCACGCGCCATGAAGGCCTTGCCCATGCGGTCCAGCAGCTTCGCGTGCAGGAGCCACAGTGCCGCCGCGGTGACCACGAAGAGTAGCGGGGTGAGCGGATTCGCGATTCCCACCGGGAGCAGAACGAGCCCCGCAAGACAGAGCAACCACACTCGCGCGCGCCGCGAAAGCCGCCGCGGCCGGGAATTCTCCGGGTCCATGAAGAGAGAGCACAGCGTCGGCACGATCACCAGAGCCACGAAGAGCGAACTCGACAGGGTGACGATCAGGGTGAGCGGCAGGTACTGCATGAATTGTCCCGCCATGCCGGGCCAGAAGAGGAGCGGTGTGAAAGCCGCCAGCGTGGTCGCCGTGGCCGCGATGACCGGGACCGCCACTTCTCCCGTCGCCTTCTTCGCCGCCGTCCTCCGGTCCCACCCTTCCTCCATGAACCGGTATATGTTCTCGACGATCACGATCGCGTTGTCGACCAGCATGCCGAGCGCGAGGATGAGCGAGAAGAGCACCACCATGTTCATCGACACGCCCATCGCCCAGAGCACGATGAAGGAGAGGAACATCGAAGTCGGGATCGAGATGGCCACGAAGATCGAGGTGCGCAGGCCCAGCACGAAAAGAAGCACGCCCACGATCAGGATCAGCCCCGAGATGATGTTGTTCTGCAGGCTGCTCACCATGTCGCCGATGTCGGCGGACATGTCCGAGGTGATCGAGACGACGGTGGACGGGGGAAAGAGGGGCCGCATGGCCTCGATCTCGGCGCGTACCGCCTCGGCCGTCGCGATGATGTTCTGGCCGGAGCGCTTGACCACGTCCAGGGTGACGACCGGTTCCTCGTCCAGCCGCGCGTAGCTCGCGCGCTCGGCGAAACCGAACCCCACGGTGGCCACGTCGCGCACATAGATCGGGCGCCCCCCGACCGTCTCCACGACCAGATCCCCCACCACCGAAGGATCGTCGAACTCCCCGTCCACCCGCACCAGGTACTTCACCCCGTTCACGTCAATCGACCCGCCCGGGATGTTCACGTTCTCCTGCCGAATCGCACTCAGTACATCGTCGAACGAAACGTTGTAGTACTGTAGCTTGGACAGGTTGACTTCGACCTTTACTTCACGTTCCAGGCCGCCCCGCAGGTCCACCCTGAGCACCGCTGGAATCGCCTCGATCCGCTCCTGCAGATCCTCGCCCACTTCCTTGAGCCTGACCAGTCCGTAGCCGCCCGCGATGTTGACCTGCATGACGGGCGCGTCGCTCATCGAGAACTCGAGAATGAAAGGGTCTTCCGCGTCCGAGGGGATTTCGGGCCGGGCCAGGTCGACCTTCTCCCTCACCTTCTGCAGCGCCTCGTCCATGTTGGTCGAGGTCTCGAACTCGGCGATGATCGACGAGTACCCCTCCACCGAGGTCGACGTGAGCTCCTTGAGTCCGGAGATCGTGTTGAGTTCCTCCTCGATCTTCCGCGTGACAAGGCTCTCGATATCGGACGGCGACACGCCGGGGTACATGGTATTGACCGCGATCGAGGGGATCTCGGTCTCGGGGAACGACTCCTTCGGGATGGCGCGGTAGAAGACCAGGCCGGCGATCGTGATGAAGAAGAAGAGGACGACGACCGAGGTCCGGTTCTCGACGGCCAGCGATGTCAGCACGAATTCCTTGAAGGTGCGGGGGTCTCGTCCCTCGGGGGACCGATGGCGCCTGTCGCTCACCGGGCACCGCCTTCCCCGGCCACCACCCGCACGCGGTCGCCGTCGGTCAGGCCCTGCTGTCCCACGACCACGAGCCGGTCACCCGGCACCAACCCCGACCCGATGATGACGTCGTTGCCCTGGCTCGCCTCCACCTCGACCCCGCGGGCCGCCGCTACAGTCTCGCCTCCGGCTCCCTCGACCACGTAGACGACCTGCCTGTCTTCCATGGAAACGAGTGCCTGGCGCGGTATCACGATGGCGTCGGCCAGCTCGCCCCGGGTCACCGACACTTCGGCGACCATTCCCGGCTTGATCCGACCACCCGGGTTGGGAAGCGTCAGCTCGATCGGGAAGGTGCGGGCGTCGAGGTCCACCGCCACACCCACGTAGGTTACGGAACCGGCGAAGGTCTCACCCGCGAGCACATCAAAGGAGACGGACGCATCCGCGCCCGCCGTCACGTACAGCGCGTAGCGTTCAGGGACCCCCGCCATGATCTTGATCGTGTCCGCCTGGATGACCCTGGCCACCACCGTCCCCGGCTGCACCATCGTGCCGACCTCCACGAACCGGTCGTTCAGGATGCCGCGAATGGGAGCGCGTACGGTCGTGCGGGCGAGGCGGGCCTCGAGTGCATCGAGGTTGCCCTGGCTCTGCTCCGCGGCGTACTGGGCCTCGTGGTAGGCCAACTCGGAGCCGACCCCGTCCTCCTCGTAGAGCTTCTTTCGGCGCTCCCAGACTTCGTCGTTGTAGGCCGCCTGCGCGGCCGCGGTCTGGACCTGCGCCCTCAGGATCGTGTCGTCCAGGCGGAGGATCGCGTTGCCCACCCGAACCGGGCTCCCCTTCTCGAGCAGTACCCGGCGCACGACTCCCGTTTCCTCCGCCGACACCATCACGTCGCGCATGGCCAGCGCCACACCCGTGAGCTGTATGGTGCTGGTGAAGTCCCGCCCTTCCACGCGCTCCACTTCGACGTTCACCACCCGGCGGTAGTCTTCGGCCGCCTCTCCCGTCTGTTCCGGAGGTTCGCCCTGCGCTCCACCGCACCCGGCCAGACCAACGGCCAGCAGGGCCGGCAACAGGAGGAGCGAGGCGCCGGTCCGCCGATCCGTCCGCGTCGAAGCGCCCTTGCCTTCGGTCACGATCGTGTTCGCTCCGCTCGGTGATTGTTTCCGCTTCATCGTTCCAAACCCTCTTCCCCGGCTCCATGCCAGTCAATATCCACCATCGGCACCCGCCCGGCTGCTTCGTCCAGACGCGCCCGTGCCGCAAGATAATCATAGACCGCCTGAGCGTAGTTGAACTCGCTCTGCCGCAGCGCGCCCTCGGCATCCGTCAGCTCGAGCCGGCTCCCCAGTCCCTCCCTGTACTGCGCGCTCGCGATCTCGTACCCCCGCCGCGCATGCCCTACCGCCAGACGCTGCCCCGCGGCACGCGCGTTCGCCTCGTGGACCTCGTCCACCAGGTTGCGCAACTGTACCTGCGCCCTGTCCGACGCCACGCGGGCCTGAGTCTCGGCCTGGCGCAGCGCGGCCCGCTTCTGATCGATCCGGGCGTCGCGCCCGAACCCGGAGAAGACGGGGATGGTCACCCGCAGTCCCACCTGCTTCGATGAGCCGCGTTGCGCGCTGCTTCCGAAGAAGTCCGGCGAGCCGTTCTGCTGGGCCGCCAGGCCGTAGGTTCCGAACGCGAAAACCTTGGGCAAATACTCCACCTGCTCGATCCGCAACTCGGAGTGGCGCAGATCGCGGGTCATTTCCAGTTGCCGGATGTCGGACCGGCCGGGGGAGGTGCTGCGCACGAAATCCGCTACCTCCGCCTCGTCGACGGCCGGCACCCCGTTGAAGCCCAGTATGTCGCGGTTGGCCGGCGTGTTGTCGCTCAAGCTCTCCAGGTCGATACGGGCCAACGACCCCGCCACCTCGAACCGCGTCTCCGGGTCCAGCGCAAGCTCGACCGCCAGCTCCCTCGCGGCCGCTTCCATGCGGTTCCGGGCGCGCCTCAGATTGGGCTCCAGGTTGGCCAGCTCCACCTCGAGGCGCAGCACGTCGTAGGCCGAGGACAGGCCGGCCTCCTGCATGGCGCGGGTCTCGTCGAGCGACTGGCGAACGCGTTTGAGCGAGTTTTCGGTCAGCCGCACCTCCTCCTGGCCGAGCAGCAGATCGTAGAAGGCCAACCGGATGCGGGTCACCGCCTGTTGCGTCCGACCGCGCAGCGCCTCGCGCTGGACCCGCTCAAAGCCGGCCGCGGCGCCCAGGCCAACGAAAACCCTGGGATCGAAGAGCTTCTGTTCAGCGTTGAGCGACAGGTTCCAGATGTTGTCCGCGCCGAACTGCACCGGGATGAACTCGCCCTCGGCCGCGTTCGGGTTGAAGATCTGGGCGGGAAGAAAGCTCACCTGGGGCGCTACGTTGCGGGTGAACGAACTCGACAGGTCCAAGCTCGGGTAGACGTTGCTCCAGGCTTCGGCCACCTGCTCGCCCGCCACAGCCACCTGGTACTCGGCCTCCAGGACATCGCGGTTCCGCTCAAGCGCCACCCGGACGACCGTGCTCAGGAGGACGGGGTCGTCGCCGAGCTCCGGAGGTGCGGACCGTTCCTGCGCCAATGCGCTGCCACCGGCAACGGAGGCGCCGGACATCGTGGCCAGCAACGCGATGGTGACGCGCCTGACCGGCGCCCGGAGCGCCCGCCGGAGTCTCTCGCGGTGGCGTCCCAGCGTGGCGCGCGCCTCACCGGATGTATCCATATGTGTATCCATGCCAATAACTTGCCCCTCCCTGAGAGTATTACCAGAAGTCGAGACACCTGTGTCGGGAACTTCGTTGAGTGGGCCCGAAGTCCTTGACTGATCCTGTCCCTTCACATAGGGTCAGACACATGCAGTCGGCGGCACGACACAGGCTTGCTACGTGACGCCGGACGGTCATCGCAAATGCGGTGGACGGAGGAAAGTACAGCTTACCTGAAGGAGCAGAGGATGCGGACCACGGGAACCGTCAAGTGGTTCAATGACGCAAAGGGATTCGGTTTCATCAGCCCGACGGCCGGCGAGCGAGATTGTTTCGTTCACTATTCGGCCATCGAGGGTGATGGGTTCCGGAGCCTGGCAGAGGGAGACCAGGTCGAGTTCGACATGGTCAACGGTCCCAAGGGACCCGCAGCGGAGAACGTGATCCGCGTGGGAAACTAAAGTAACGACACGCGAAGCAGCCGCTTCGCACCAATCGCGTAAAGAGGCCGGCGGGGTTGCCCCGCCGGCCTCTTTTTTTCGGCTAGCGACCAAGAAGGGCCGCATGCCAGCGCTCCGAAGCGGGGCCCTCCCAGCGGCCCGCGCGCAACTCCGAGAGCGCCGTGATGGAGTTGTCGAAGACCGTGGAACCGGGCGTAACCTCGCCCTGTTGCGCGAGTTGGCGAAACTCGGGACGGGATGCCCGCCGGATGGCGCCGGTGTCGTCCCGGTACCACACCGCCTCGTTCCCCAGAAAGCGCGTGCCCAACCGGCTTTCAAGGTCCCGCAGCATATGAACCAGGGCGTCGATGGAACACCCCGAGGGAGGTGCGCGCTCCATGTCGACCGCCACGATCAGGAAACGTCCGTGGCGCCATGAACGGGTCGCCCGCAACGGGACGCCGTGCGCCGCCCAGCCTTGCAGGAAATCGTCAACACAGCCAAGCAGTTTTTCGGTCTTGGACGGGCCGAGTTCCCGGTCCGTGCCGAAAATCCAGATCCGCGCGCTGCCCGGAAAATCCTCCATCCTCAAACCCTCCATCCTCGCCGCCTTCACGACGATTTCGCTCCAGCCGCCGGGGCCTCCGCCGGGGGCGCCTTGTCCAGCAGCACCGCCACCCACTGCAGGTCCTTGGTATTCTCCAGCATGATCTTCACCACCATGGTGAGGGGCACCGAGAGCACCGCCCCCACCGGTCCCCACAGCCACCCCCAGAAAACCAGCGAAAGCACCACGACCAGCGTCGACAGTCCCAGTCGGCGCCCCATCAGCGTCGGCTCCAGCCAGTTCCCGAAGACGATGTTGACGGTCATGTATCCGAGTCCCACGATCACGGCCTGTTTCAGGTCGACGCCCACCGCGCCGGTGGCATCGACCTCGATCAGCGCCAGCGCAAGTGCGGGCACCGATGCGATCACCGACCCGATCGTGGGGATGTAGTTGAGGAACAGGGCGATCAGCCCGAGGAGGAGCCAGTGTTCGAGGCCCATCGCCCAGGTCCACGCACCCAGCAGAATCCCGGTGGCAAGACTCACGAGCGTCTTGATCACGAGATAGCCCTGAACTTCGTCAACGATCGCGGTCAGGCGCTCGTTGGAGGCGACCGAGTCGCCCGCGACCACACCGAGTTTGCGCGGAAAGACCACGGCCTCGCTGAGCGCGAAGGCCAGGATGATGAAGACGAGAAAAGTGCTGGACACCAGGGACAGCGCCCAAGTGGTTGCCGCGGTGGCCATGGTCGCAAGTCTGGACACGTCGAGCAGGCCCCAAACCGTATCACTGAGCTCACCTTCGTCCAGGGATTCAAACCTGTTCCCAATCTGGTCCATCCATGCGTCGACCGCCGTCCGAATCGCTTCGCCCTGTTCGATCAAGCGTGCCTGGAGCCCCGCCACCTGCTGGGCTCCCAACAGAATCAGCAGGCCGAACACACCTGCTACGGCCAGCACGGTGATGGGGACGGCCACGAAGACCGGTACTCGCTTGCTCTTCAGCCAAAGCACGATCGGAAGGCAGATCACCGCGAGAAAACCGGCCAGCGCAACCGGCAGCAAGACGGGCTCGGCGAAGCGCAGACCCTGGATCAGAATGACCCCGACCGCGAGTGTGAAGAGGAAGCGAAGGCCCGGAGTCTGGTCCTGTTGGTCGAAAAACATCACGTCGGTATCGGAAGCTCTTCTGCGGAGGTGATCTTGAGTCTATGAGCAAGCCGCCGTCACGAAAACCCCACGGCGCATCCCCGAGCGCGGCCGACGAGCCGGTTTCCCGTCCCCGCGAGGGCGCCGATCTGCTGGCCGAGTGCCGCGTGGACACCTTCCGTTCCGGCGGCAAGGGCGGCCAGCATCAGAACAAGGTCGAGTCGGGCGTTCGCCTGACGCACCGGCCCACGGGACTCGTGGTGACGTCGCGCAGGCACCGGTCCCAGCACCGAAACCGGGAGGACGCACTCAAGCGGCTGCGGCGGAAGCTGGAGGCGCGGAACCGGCCCGCGAAACCGCGCGTGCCCACCAAGGTGCCGCGGCGGGAGAAGCGGAAACGGCGGGAGGAGAAGAAGCGGCGGTCGCGGTTGAAGCGGCTCCGGGGGACTCCGGACGGGGAAGAGTAAGAAGGCCGACTTACGTCCCTGCCCGGCAACCCACCCCGGCGGACCCTACTTCAGTGCGCGTACCGCGTCCACGACCTCGTCGAAAGGGGGCAGCACATGCGGGTCTTCGCTGACCCAGGCGTAGCTGACCCGGCCAACCGCATCGACGACGAACACGGACCGGTTGGCGATCCCCCGCAACCCCGCCAGCTCCTCCCGCAGCACGCCGTACGCCGCTGCCGCAGTCTTGTTGAAGTCGGAGAGGATCGGGAACGGCACCCCCATCTCCTCGGCCCACTTCGCGTTCACGAATGGCGAATCGATGCTGATCCCGTAGACCTTCGCCCCCATCTCACCCCAAACGCCCCAGTTCTCGGCGACGTGGCAGAACTCCTTCGTGCAAACACCGCTGAACGCCAGCGGCACGAACATCAGCACCACCGGCTCGCCCCGGTGTTCCGACAGGGTGACCGGGTCTTCACCCAGCACCCGCATGAGAGAGAAATCCGGCGCGTTGGTTCCCGCTTCGAGCCCGCTCAAGGCTGCCTCCATTATCTTCCGTGTTTCGGTGTGGCGGCGCTTCCCGCCGCTATGGGTGGATCCCCCGAAATCTAACGGCTCCGATCCGCGCGCCGCCGGGACCAGAAGGCGATGGCGCCGCAGTCGTTGATGTCCCCCGGCCAGCGGCTGAAGCGCAATGGCGTCCGGAGACCGGTGTAGACCTCGACCAGTTCGATTTCCTCTGGCGGGATTTCGTCAAGTTGCCATGGAATGGTCGCAAATCGCAAAGGCATCCCGTCCCAGTACACCGCAAGCTCGCACTGTCGGCGCCCCAGGATCAGACCTCCTCCGTAGACGTGCAGGTTCGGGATCTTCCTGAAAGCTTCGGTAAGGTAGGGTCGGCCGCCGCGCTCGATGAGATCCTTGCCGTCGAGAACATGCATCGTCCGGCCGTGGTCCATCCTCCAGTACACGCCCTGCGCCTCCAGGAATCCCGAGCGCACCTCCACCTCGATCGGCGCAAGAACCACGGCATCGATCGACATCGCCACCTCCACGACCGTCGTGCGTCCCTCGTGCAGCGTCACCGGCTCGGTACGCTTCCGGTAGCCCAGCATCCGCACGGTGACCTCGGCGACCGCTCCGTCCACATTCCTGAACTCCACCCATCCGCTCCCGTCGGTGAGACCCCCCTGCCCCCCGGGAAGCGAAACGGCCGCCCCTTCGATCAGGCGCCCCGTTCCGAACTCCGCGACCCGCACCAGCAGCCTTTCCGGAATGCTCGCGTCCAGGTCGCCCAATCCGTGCATCACAGCCGCCAGGTCGCTCGCACCGACAACCCCGAAGTCCCCGCGCAGCGTCGCGTACCCGCCCTTGTGCACGGTAAAGGTGTAGTGCCCCGGCTGGAGCTCGAAGGTGACCTTCCCGTCCATGCCCGTGACGTACCGCCTGGACTGACCGGTCAACTCGATCAGCGCGCCCAGCAACGGCACACTGCTCTCCGCGTCGCTCACCTGTACGGTCACGGGGACCACCTCCACCTCCCGATCGGGCTCCTGGGCCCACAGGCTGGGGCCGGACACGAATGCCGCGAGGCACGGCGAAGCCACCAGCGGCAGCAGGATGGTCCGCCATCCTTCCTTGCTGAGCCCTCCGGTCCCCTGTCCCGGTCCCCTTCCCCCACGCTGCCTGCAATGTAAAGACGACATTACATTATGTCATCTATAGTGTACATCACGGATCACCTACCCGCCTCCCCGCCGCGTCCACAGCAGCACGACACCGCAGTTGCTCGCGTTCGCCCCGCGGTATTGGATCGGCGTGCGCAGCCCCCAGTAGATCTCGGCTAACTCCACCATTTCGGGCGAGAAGGAGTCGATGTTCATATCCGTGGGAATTCCGTCCACATACACCTTCAACTCACAGCCGTTGGGGTCCCCACGGGCCGGCCCCATGAGCTTGGTATCGCCGACGCTTGCCCGGTCTACCTGGACGCCCGGGACATTCGAGAAGGCATCCGACAGGAAACTCACGGGGAACTTTTCGAGATCGTCGCGCGTGAGCAGCCGCATCACCTGACCGCTGTCGATCCTCCGGTATACGCCGTTGACCAGCAGGTGCCGTGAGCGCACTTCGACCTTGATCGGCTCAAGGACCACCGCGTCCACCGCCATGGCCAGGTCGACGACCGTCGTGCCGTCGGAGTGGACCGATACCGGCTCCGAACGATTCGCATAGCCGATCATCTCCACGTTGAGCCGCGCTTCCCCCGACAGCGTCGCGAACTGGACGTTACCGCGCTTGTCGGTGACCCGAGTCTCGCCACCGACCAGCGAGACCGCCGCCGCCTCGATCGATCGCCCCGTCCCCGCCTCGCGAACCCTGACCAACAGTGTCGCGGGCAGGCCGGCTTCCACTTCCTCGAGCCGTCTCAGCAGCATCGTTATCTCATCCGGGCCACGCACCTCGAGTTCCTCGGTCGCCGTGAAGTATCCACCCTTGCGTGCCGTGATGACCCATGTCCCCGCCGGCACCTCGAACGAGACCTGCCCGTCCACTCCGGTGATGTATGGCCTGGCCTGTCCCGGGACCCGAATCAAGGCGCCCATCAACGGCGCCTGGGTCTGCGCGTCGCGCATCTGTACGGTCATGCGAACCGTCGTCGGCTCCTGGGCGCGCAGAACCGTGTGGGGTGCGGATGCACCCACGGCCAGGGAAGCCGCGAAGCCAAGCAGAGCGGTCCGGCACCAGGCCCCACGGGGCGCTCCAGCGAGCTGCATTGTGTGGGGTGTCATCGTTTTCCACCTCCTGTCCCGGGTCCTGTGCACCCGGTTTCGTAGTCCTTGTTGCCCATCCGCTACCCTTCCCCGGCCCGGCGCTTCGACCAGAATACGACGGCGCCGCAACCTTCCACATCGAAACGCTTGGGTGTCCGCTCGGCCCAGAATACTTCGGCCAATGCCAGGTCCTCCGCGTCAACATCGTCAATGTTCAGCCCCCAGAACGCCAGGGGCCACCCGTCCATCCACACCTTCATCTCACAACGTCCGCGACCCAGGAGGACGGCTTCGCCCTCCCGGTGCTCCACCCTGACCCCCGGACGAATCCGGAGTGCTTCCGACAGATACGGGACGCCCCGCTCCATCATTTGCTCGCGGGTCAAGACCTTGTTCACCCGATTGCGATCCATCCTCCAGTACACGCCCTGCTTTTCCAGGTACCGGGACTGAGCCGTCACCTCGAGGGGCGCGAGGATCACGGCATCGACCGACATCGCCACCTCCAGGACAGTCGTGCGCCCCTCGTGCAAAGGGACGGGCTCGGTACGCTTCTCATACCCCAGCGCCCCCACGGTGACCTCCGCGACCGGCCCGCTTACATCCCTGAACTCCACCCACCCTTGTCCATCCGTCATCCGCGCCCGGCCTTGCGGCAGCGAGACGGACGCCCCTTCGATCAGACGGCCCGAGCCGAATTCCGCGACCCTCACCAGCAGCCTCCCGGGAATGCTCGTGTCCACGTCGCCCACTTCATGCATCAGGAAGGTCAGCTCCCCGGAGAGCATCACCCGGAAGTCGCCTCGCAGCGTCGCGTACCCGCCCTTGCGCGCGGTCAGCGTGTAGTATCCCGGAGGGACTTCGAAGGTGACCCGCCCGTCCGTGCCGGTGACGTACCGCCTGGGCAGGCCCGACAGCTCGATCAACCCGCCCCTCAGTACCCCTTTGGTCTCCGCTTCAAGGAGGCGCACGGTCATGCGGACCGACTCTGTGTCCTGATCGGGCTCCTGGGCACGCAGAACGGAATCGGACATGAACAGACCGGGGGACGCAAAAGCCGCGCACACGAGCAGGGCGGTCGGGTAGCGGCCCCATCCCGCTTCCGTCCGCCGAGCTGAGCAGTCCGTCATCATTCGCGACCACCTGTCCCGCGTGCGATCACCGCGCCGTAATCCCGCCACTCGTCCCCTACCCCTTCCCGGCCCGCAGGCGGGACCAGAGCAGGACGGCGCCGCAGTTGTCCGTCGACGGCATTACGAATCGCGCGGGCACCCGGCCTGGCTCGTAAAACTCGGCCAACTCCACCTCTTCCGCCGGAATATCATCAATGTTCAGCCCCACGACGAAATTCAACTCTGCCACATTCGACCCCAGTGCCCGCCCATCGAGGAACACCGGTATCGGACAACCGGTGTGAGTCATGAGGAACGCGAAGGGCCCCCAGTAATCTACCCGAACCCCCGACAGACCGCGGAACGCATCCGCCAGGCGCGGCTCCGCCCGCTCCACCAGCTCCTTCCGCGTCAGGAGCCTATCCGGCCAGCCCCGGTCGATCCTCCAGTACACACCCTGCTTTTCCAGGAACCGGGACTCGGCCTTCACTTCGATTGGCGCCAGGACCACCGCGTCGATCGCCATCGCCACCTCGACAACCGTCGTGCGCCCATCGAGCAGCGGGATGGGCACGGTGCGCGTCTGATAGCCGAAGCCTCTCACAGTGACCTCGGCGACCGGCCCGCTCAGGTCCGTGAACTCGAGCCAACCCTGCCCGTCCGTCATCCGCGCCCGTCCCCCGGTGAGCGAGACGGCCGCTCCCTCGACCAGCCGCCCCGATCCGAACTCCGCGACCCGTACCAGCAGCCGCTCGGGGATGCTCGTGTCCACGTCGCCCAGTTCATGCATCGTGACGGTGAGGTCGCCGTTGTAGACCGCCCGGAAATCACCCCGCACCGTCGCGTATCCGCCCTTGTGCACGGTGAAGGCGTAGGTGCCCACGGGGATGTCGAAGGAGGCCTGCCCGTTCATGCCGGTGACGTACCTCCCGGCCTGGCCCGACAACTCGATCAACGCGCCCAGCAGCGCCCCGTCGGCGTCCGCGTCGCGAACGTGGGCGGTAATGCGGACCACTTCGGCTTCCCGGGCAGGCTCCTGGGCCGCGAGTCTGGGGGCGGATGCAAGAGAACCAGCGGAGAGGCAGACCGCGAGCGCAAACCACTGGCGTTTCTCCAAAATAGGCCCGGTCCTCAACGCCGGGTCCGGATATGGACGATGCCACAGCCACGCCGTGGAAGCACGTGGACCTCCACCCTCTCCACCTGGCTGACCGGGACAACGTCGATATTCAGCCGATCGTACCTTCTGCGTATGCCGTCCACCCGCACGCCAAGGGTGCAATTCCGGGGCGCTACCAGCCGCGCTTCGTCGGATCTGGGGCGTTCCACTCGAAAACCGTCCAGCGTCGCCAACGCGTCGGAGAGCTTGTCGACCGCAAGTTCCTTGAGCATTCGGCGTGTAAACAGAGCCGCCCGCTCCCCCCGGCGCCCCAGGTAGTTGGAGTCGAGCACGTCCATGGCGCGGGTGCGCACCACGACCTCGATCGGTTCCGGCGCGGCCTCCGCGACCGTCATCGCCACCCGCACGGCCGCCGTGCGAAACGGATGCAGCGCCACGGGCGCGGTGCGCGTCGCATAGCCGCTCATCTCCACGGAGATCTCGGCAACCAGCATGTCGAGCGCATTGAACTCGATGTACCCCCATTCGTCGGCCATGCCGCTCGGACCCTCCAGAACCGATACCCGCGCCCCCCCGACTCCACCCCCGGTCTCATGGTCCAAGACCCGGACCTCCAGGGTGGCGGTCGCGTTCGGGTCCATCGTCCGGACCCGTTCCAGCGGCAGCGTGAACTCTCCCGGCCTGAGCACGTCCAGATTTCCCGACAGCACCTCGTACCGGCCCCTGCGCACCGTGAGCCCGTAGCTCCCCTTCGGGACCTCCATCACGACGCGGCCGTCCACGCCCGTCACGTAGCGGTCGACCAGCCCTGACAGCTCGATCACCGCGCCCAGCAACCCGTCCTCGCTCCGGCCGTCGATGACCATGGCGGTCAGGCGGACGACTTCGTCAGGGTGGTCCTGGCCGGCGCCAACGTGGGCCGCCGCCGGCTCCACCAGCCCCGGAATACCGATTTGCATGCAGAAGAGGGTCGCGACAGTAGCGAAACAGGGTGCCGGTCGCATATCTTTAGCCCGTACCTTCATCATGAGAGCGTCAGGATGAGCAGATACGGCATAGTGTTCCTCGTGGCCGGTGCGTTCGGTATCGGCATCGCCGGGCGGGAAACCCCGGGTCCATACCCCGCCCCGCTGGCGGCGGTTCCGTGGCAGGTCCCCCAAACGTCAGTCGAGACGGGGGATTTCGCCAGCCCGGGCCCCAACGAGATCGTCGCGGAGTACTGCGTCCGCTGCCACAACGAGCGCCGCCGCATCCAGAACCTCGTCCTCGAGGGATTCGACATCGCCGATGCCGCCCAGCGGCGCCCCACGATCGAGAAGATGATCCGCAAGCTCCGCGCGGGGATGATGCCGCCTCAGGGGATGCCGCGGCCCGAGCCCGAGGTCCTGGCCGAGATGGCCACGGAGCTCGAAGAGACCATGGACCGCATCGCGGCCAGCGACCCGAACCCGGGGCGGAGGACCTTTCAGCGGCTCAACCGCGCCGAGTACGCCGCCGCGGTGAAGGACCTGCTCGGTCTCGATATCGATGTGGCGACCTTCCTCCCCCTCGACACCAAGAGCGCCAACTTCGACAACATCGCCGACGTGCAGATGCCCTCGGCGACGGTCATGGAGGGGTATCTGCGCGCGGCGGGACAGGTCAGCAGGCTGGCGCTGGGCGACCCCGAGGCGGAGATCTCCTCCACCGAATACCGCATTCCCAGGGTGGCGTCGCAGAAGGACCAGGTGGAGGGCGCCCCGATCGGCACGCGCGGCGGGCTCTCGGTGCTGCACAACTTCCCCGCCGACGGCAAGTACGTCTTCCACATCATGCCGTACAACGCCGTGGAGGGCGAGGTCTTCGGGCGCACCTTCGGGACCGAGCAGATCGAGGTTTCGATCGATGGCGAGCGGGTGGCGCTCCTCACCATCGACCGCTGGATGTCGGAATCCGAACCCACCGGGCTGAACATCCGCACCGACTCGATCTACGTGACGGCCGGGCAGAAGCGCGTTTCGGCCGCCTTCATCCGCCAGTTCGAGGGGGTGGTCGACGACCTGATCCGCCCCATCGACCACACCCTCGCCGACGGACAGATCGGGATCGGGTACGGCGTCACCACCCAGCAGCACCTGCAGCGGCTCACCGTACTCGGCCCCTTCGACGTGACCGGCGTATCGGACACCCCGGCGCGCCGCAGCGTCTTCATATGCCGCCCCACCCTGCCCGAAGAGGCCCTGCCCTGTGCCCGCCGGATCATCGAACGGGTCGCGACCCGCGCCTACCGCCGCCCCGCCACGGACAGCGACATCGACGGCCTCCTCCCCTTCTACGAGATGGGCGCGGCCGACGGCGGCTTCGAGAAGGGCATCCGCACCGCCCTGCAGGCGATCCTGGCCAGCCCCCACTTCGTCTTCCGCGTCGAGCGGACGCCCGCCGACACGGGACCCGACGGCATCTACGAGATCGCCGGCCCGGACCTCGCGTCACGGCTGTCGTTCTTCCTCTGGGGCGCGCCCCCCGACGACGAACTCCTGAAGCTGGCCCGGTCCGGCGCCCTATCCGACCCAGCCGAACTCGAGCGGCAGGCCCGCCGCCTCCTGGCCGACTCGCGCGCCGAGGCCCTCGCCAGCCGTTTCGCCGCGCAGTGGCTGCGCCTGCAGGACCTGGAGAAGATCCACCCCGACGCGCTCACCTACCCCTACTTCGACCAGACGCTGGCCGACGCGATGCACCGCGAGACCGAGCTCTTCTTCCATCACCTGGTGGAGGAGGACCGCTCCGTCCTCGAGATGCTCACGGCCGACTACACCTTCGTCAACGAGCGCCTGGCGCGGCACTACGGAATCACCGGGGTCACCGGGCCCGCCTTCCAGAAGGTCGACTACCGCAGCGACCACCGCCGCGGCCTTCTCGGCCACGGCAGCATCCTCACCCTCACCTCCCACCCCGACCGCACCTCCCCCGTGCTGCGCGGCAAGTGGGTCCTCGAGGTGCTGCTCGGCACACCGCCCCCTCCCCCGCCCCCCGACATCCCCGCCTTCGAGGAGACCGCGGCCGCCGAGGAGGGGCGCTTCCTGACCGTGCGCGAACGCCTGGAAGAGCACAGCAAGAACCCGCAGTGCCGCTCCTGCCACAACGTGATGGACCCGCTGGGGCTGGCGCTCGAGAACTTCGACGTGACGGGGTCCTGGCGGATCCGCGACGAGGGCAACCCGGTCGACCCGGTCGGGATGATGTACAACGGCAAGGAACTCACCAGCCCGGCCGACCTGCGCAACGCTCTCCTCGACATCCCGGATGTCGTGCTCAGCACCTTCACCGAGAACCTCATGGCCTTCGCCCTCGGCCGCCGCGTCGAGTACTACGACATGCCCTCCATCCGGGCCATCATCCGCGACGGGGCCACAAACGACTACCGCATGTCGTCCTTCGTCCTGGGGGTGGTCGGCAGCCCCGCCTTCCGCATGGCGCGGGCCGGCACGCCGGTGGCCGAGGAGGATCCCGGCCACGAGTCCCAACGAGAAGGCAACTGACGGTGTCCAATGAAAAGCAGCCCGTGAACAGAATCCCCCTGAGTCACCCAACCCAAGAGGACTGATTCGAATGAAATACCTCAGCGGCAAGCACATCTCGCGGCGCGCCATGCTCAAGGGAGCCGGGGCCGCCATCAGCCTGCCCCTCCTCGACGCCATGATCCCCGCGGGCCGCCTGTGGGCGTCCACAACCGCGGGCAAGGCCGCCGACCGCACCCGCCTCGTCTGCATCGAGCAGGTGCACGGGGCCGCCGGCTGCAACGACTGGGGCGCCAGCCAGAACCTCTGGTCCCCCGCGGAGACCGGGAAGAACTTCGACCTGTCCCCCAGCAGCCTCAAGCCGCTCGAGTCCTTCCGGAAGTACCTGACGATCGTCAGCGACACCGACGCCCGCATGGCCGACGCCTACTCGCCGGCCGAGATCGGCGGAGACCACTTCCGCACCAGCGCGGTGTTCCTCACGCAGGCGCACCCCAAGCAGACCGAGGGCTCCGACGTCCGCGTCGGCACCTCCTTCGACCAGCTTTACGTGCAGCGCTTCGGCAACGACACGCCGATCCCCTCCATGCAGCTTTCCATCGAGAACGTCGACCAGGCCGGGGGCTGCGCCTACGGCTACGCCTGCGTCTACACCGACACCATCAGCTGGGCCGCGCCCAGCGAGCCGCTTCCCATGATCCGCGACCCGCGGGCCGTCTTCGAGCAGCTCTTCGGGGCCGGGGGAACTGCCGAGCAGCGCGCCGAGCGCCTGGTGACCAACCGCAGTATCCTGGACTGGGTGATGGGCGAGATGTCGTCCATGCGGCGCCAACTGGATCCCGCCGACGTGCACCGCCTGGACCAGTACGCGCAGAACATCCGCGAACTGGAGCAGCGCATCCAGCGCATCGAGGCCCAGAACGTGAGCGGCGAGGAGCGGCAGATCCCCGAGGCGCCGGTCGGTGTGCCCGACTCCTTCGAGGACCACGTCAAGCTCATGTTCGACCTGCAGGTGCTCGCCTTCCAGTCGGACACGACCCGGGTCTTCTCGCTGAAGCTGGGCCGCGATGCGTCGCCCCGCGTATACCCCGAGTCGGGTGTCGAAACGCCCTTCCACTCGGCCTCGCACCACGGCGGCCGACCCGAGCGCGTACAGCAGTTCGGCCGCATCAACGAGTACCATATCTCGATGCTGCCGTACTTTCTCGAGAAGTTGCAGCAATCGACCGAGGGCGACGGGACGCTTCTCGACAAGACCATGGTCATGTACGGTTCGGCGATGGGCGACAGCAACCTGCACAACCACATCCGCTGCCCGCTCTTCCTGGTCGGCGGCGCGAGCGGAATCCTGGAGGGCGAGCAGCACATCCGAGCCCAGCCGGGAACGCCCATGGCCAACGTCATGCTGAGCCTGCTCCACAAGCTCGGCGCCGACGACATCGAGAAGTTCGGGAACAGCACGGGGCACTACGAAATCTAGGAGCCGACGGGCAACCCGTGACAGATTCCCGGTCAGATTCTGGCAGGAATCTGTCACCAAGGAGGCTGGAATGACGACCCAAAGCACTCGTCTTGGATCAGCGGACAGGCGTAATGACAGATTCTGGCAGGAATCTGTCCTGAGAGGACGCAAGCGGACGGCGGAGCGGCGGAGGTCGAGCGGCCGCCGGTTCGCGGGCCTGGCGAGCCTCATCCTCGTGCTGGCCGTCACCGGTGCGGTGGGGCCGGCCGATTCCCCTGTCGCGGATGCCACCGAGCGGGGTGACCTGGAAGCGGTGCGCACCCTGCTCAGGGACGGGGCCGACGTGAACACCGCCCAGAGCGACGGCATGACCGCGCTCCACTGGGCCGCCACCCGCAACGACGCCGAGATCGCGCGCATCCTCCTCTACGCGGGCGCTACCCCGCGCGCGACGACCCGCCTGGGCGGCTACACTCCCCTGCATCTGGCCAGTCGTTCCGGCAGCACCGATGTCGCACAGCTGATTCTCGAGGCCGGAGCCGATCCGAACGTCTTCACCTCCACCGGCGTCACCGCCATGCACTTCGCGGCCGACGCCGACGCGGCCGGGGTCGTGGCCCTGTTGGCCGCCCACGCCGCCGATGTCGACGCCCGCGACACCTTCTCCGAGCGCACCCCCCTCATGTTCGCGGCGGTGCGCGGAGCCGACGCCGCGCTGAGCGCCCTCCTCGAGTCCGGTGCCGATCCGGCCCTGCAGACGGCCCTCAAGGACTACCCGGCCATCAGCGTTGCCTGGCGCGCCGAACAGCGGCAGCGCGGACGCGTAAAGGCTGCGGCGGAGGAGCCGGAGGAGGAGGAGGAAGAGGAGCCGCGCGCTCAGGTGCAGGTGCAACAGATTCCACCCGCCCAGCCCCGCACCCCCGCCCGGCCAGCCCCCGCGGCGGCGACCCCGGCAACCCCGGCGGATACGGCCGCCACCCCACCCGACTCGGCCCCGGAGCCCCCCGCCGAGCCCCTCCCCAAAGCCCTCAGCTCGATCGAGCAGATCGGCAAACAGGGCGGGTTCACCGCGCTGCACTACGCGGCCCGGGAAGGCCACCGCTCCGCCGCCGCCCTGCTGGCCGACGCCGGCGCCGACATCAACCAACCCACCGGCGGCGACCAGTCCCCCCCGATGCTGGTCGCGGTCATCAACGGCAACTACGACCTGGCCCGGGACCTGCTGGAGCGCGGCGCCGACCCCAACCAGGTCAGCGACGACAACGCGGCCCCGCTCTTCGCCACCCTCAACATCGAGTGGTCGCTCAGGACGTGGTACCCGCAGCCCCAGGCCTTCCGCCAGCAGGAGACGCACTACCTCGAGTTCATGAGGCTGCTCCTGGAGGCGGGCGCCGACCCCAACCAGCGGACCAGCACGCACATCTGGTACGCGGCGTACAACGCGGGCCGCATGGGCGTCGACTTCACCGGGGCCACGCCCTTCTGGCGCGCGGCCTACGCGGTCGACGTCGAGGCCATGCGTCTCCTGGTGGAATACGGCGCCGACCCGAACATCTGGACGATCAAGCTGCCGTCGCGGCGCTTCTTCGGGGCGAACGTCCCGGCCCAGCAGCAGCAGGAGGAGCGGCAGGACCCGTCGGGGCTGCCCCCGGTCCCCGACGGCGGCCCGGCCATCCATCCGCTGCACGCGGCCTCCGGCGTCGGCTTCGGCACCTCACGGGTGGCGCAGCAGCACCGCAGCGTCCCCGACGGATGGCTGCCCGCGGTGCGCTACCTGGTCGACGAACTCGGCATCGACCCCAACCTGCGCGACAAGGACGGCTACACCGCCATTCATCACGCGGCCGCGCGGGGCGACAACGCCACGATTCTGTTCCTGGTCAGCCGGGGCGCGGACGTGCGCGCGATCAGCCGGCGCGGACAGACCACGGCGGACCTGGCCAACAGTCCCGAACAGCGCGCCCAGCCGCACCCGGCCACGGTCGCGCTCCTGGAGAAGCTCGGCTCGAAGAACAACCACCAGTGCCGGACGTGCGGGAGCGATTGATGGGGCGGATCGGCTGGAGCGCCGCGGCCGCGGCGCTGCTGGTTCCCGCCGCGGCCGCCGCCCAGGACACAACCTGGAACCGCTACACCCTGGAGGGGCTGGCCGGCGTGCACGTCCGCGCCGATACGAACCTGGGCTGCGAGGGCGCGGGGGTGTCGGCCGAGTCGATGCGGACGGACGCGGTGACCGCGCTGGAGGCGGCCGAGGTGCCGCTGCTGACCCGGGAGGAGATGCTCGCCAGTCCGGGCATTCCCGAACTGAGGGTGACCTTCGAGTGCGGTGGCGGGGTGGCGGGGGTGGTGGGCTACTCGGTGTCGGTGCGGATCCAGCAGGCCACCCAGATGATTCGCGACACCCAGATCACCCTGTCCGAGGCGGTGACCTGGTGGGCCAGCGAGGTGGGGGTGGCGGAGGCGGGCAGCGTGGCGGAGGCGCTGAAGGCGCTGATGGAGAAGAAGCTGGGCGAGTTTGCGGAGGCGTTTCGGGAGGTGAATGGGGAGGAGGGGTAGGGGGGCCGGTCAACCTGGTCAGCCAGGCCGCTAACGGCTTCGATCCGCTAGACGCTTCGACCAGACGGCGATGGCACCGCAGTGGTTTAGGTCCCCCGGCCCCCTGCTGAAGCGCGAGGGCGTCCGCATGCCCGTATAGACCTCGATCAATTCGATTTCTTCCGGGGCAAGGTGGTCTAATCCCCCCGGGATGGGTCTTACGGCGCGGCCACCGAAAACCTGGGGTACCCCGTCCCAGTATATCGCAATCGTGCACCCCCGGCGCCCAAAGATCGTTCCCCCGAACACATGCAGGTTCGGGATCTTTCTGAAAGCCTCGGTCAGGTAGGGAACGCCGCCGCGTTCGATGAGATCTTCGGTGTCGAAGACGTGCATTGCATGGCCGTGATCCATCCTCCAGTACACCCCGTGCCTCTCCAGGAACCCCGAGCGCACCTCCACCACGATGGGTGACAGGACCACGGCGTCGATCGACATCGCCAACTCCACGACCGTTGTGCGCCCCTCGTGCAGCGTCACCGGCTCCGTGCGCTTCCTGTAGCCGATCATCTGCACGGTGACCTCGGCCACGGTCCCGTCCAGGTCCCTGAACTCGACCCATCCGCTCCCATCGGTGAGCCCGCCCCGCCCTCCAGGGAGCGAGACGACCGCCCCTTCGATCAGGCGCCCCGATCCGAACTCAGCAACCCGCACGAGCAGCCTTTCCGGAATGCTCGTGTCCACGTCGCCCAATCGATGCATTACGACGGTGAGTTCACTCGCGCCGATCACCCCGAAATCACCCCGCAGCGTCGCGTATCCGCCCTTGTGCGCGGTAAAGGTGTAGTGCCCCGCCGGGATTTCGAGGGTGACCCTACCGTCCATCCCGGTGACGTACCGCCTGGACAGGCCGGTCAGCTCGATCAGCGCGCCCAGCAACGGCACATTGTTCTTCGCGTCGCGTACCTGCATGGTCACGCGGACCGCCTCCGCCTCCGGAGCGGGCTCCTGAGCCGTCAGAACGGGCGGCGACAGGAAAAACTCGGCCGACAGGCAAGCACCGAGAGACAGCAGGACGGTCCGGCATCGCGTCCGGTGGAGCAAACCCGCCCTCATCCCCAAGTGCTTTTTCATCGCTGTCGGCCTCCTGTCTCCAGGTACGCTCACCCTGGCCCCCGGACTCCCGCAAGGGGATGGCCCTACCCCGGGTGCGCCCCGATCACCTCCAGGAACTCGTCGCCGTAGCGGCTCAGCTTCGTCTCCCCCACCCCGCTCAAGCGCGCGAAATCCTCCAGGGTGTGGGGACGGTGGTGGACCATTTCGCGCAGCGTGGAATCGTGGAAGATCACGTAGGGCGGTACGGACTGGGCCTTGGCCAGCTCGGTGCGCCGCGTGCGGAGCGCCTCCCAGAGCGACTCGTCCCAGGTGGCGGGATCGGGGGGTGGGGGTGGCTCCTTCGGCTTGCGTCTGGATTTGGCGCGTGCGGGCCGCACGTCCTGGCGCATGAGCACCTCCTCCTCGCCGCGCAGCACCGGCCAGCTCGCCTCGGTCAGCCTGAGTGAGCCGTACCCCTCCATGTCCACGCTGAGCAGACCGCGCGCCACCAGCTGGCGAAAGACCGAGCGCCAGCGATACGGGTCGATGTCCGCGCCGACGCCGTGGGTCGGGAGTTGGTCGTGGCCGAAACTCCGGATTCGTTCGTTCCCGAGTCCCCTGAGCACGTCGGTCAGGTATCCCGCGCCGAACCGCTGGCCGGTTCGGTACACGCAGGACAGCGCCTTCTGCGAGGCTTCGGTCGCGTCCCAGGAGGCCACCGGGGTCAGGCAGTTGTCGCAGTTGCCGCAGCGTTCGGGGAGGGTCTCGCCGAAGTATGCAAGCAGGGTCTGGCGCCGACAGGTGGTCAGCTCGCAGTAGCCGAGCATGGCGTCGAGCTTGCGGACCTCCAGGCGCTTGCGCTGGTCCCCCGCACTCGACCCCTCCACCATCTGGCGCAGCGTGACCACCTCCTGCAGTCCGTAGACCATCCAGGCGTCGGCGGGCTCGCCGTCGCGCCCCGCCCGCCCCGTCTCCTGGTAGTAGGCCTCGATGCTCTTCGGAAGGTCGAGGTGGGCGACGAAGCGCACGTCCGGCTTGTCGATCCCCATGCCGAAGGCGATGGTGGCCACGATCACGACGCCGTCTTCGCGCTGGAAGCGGTCCTGA
>LXNI01000525.1_pt1 | contig 43066 bp, 37 predicted proteins | sample 809091 | NCBI WGS metagenome assembly LXNI01 (sample SAMN04870527, study PRJNA318959) | sponge metagenome | biome: 01000161; feature: marine sponge reef; material: water | host: Sarcotragus foetidus | place: Greece: Milos, Mediterranean Sea | collected 2013-05-29 | depth 5-7 m
ATTCATCCTTGTTGCTAGAGTGAATGGCCCGCTGGCCTAGTGCCAGCAGGTCCGCAGCGGGAGGCAACCCGCTGCGGACTCATTTTACAGGCTGGCGCGGGTAAGATTGTATATAATTCCCTTTTTTTTACTCGTCCTGGCATATGGACTACGATATCGCCTTCGACGGACTGTGCTGGCAGGCGGGCTATATCTGACCCTCCACATCGATCGGGCCGAGGCGGAAGAGGCAAGAAAGACGTTGCGTCCGCCTTGCATTGCTTTAGGAAGTCGCCAGCTCCTTGTGGCGTAAGATGCACACTCCGAAAGGATCGGCACAAGCCAAGATAAGCGTATGAGCACGTTCCGGCCGCAAATGAGTGAGGTTTTGGCCCTTCTGCGGTCTCACAAGCCCCGGATCATGTCGGAATTCGGGGTGACGGAACTTGCGCTGTTCGGATCTTTCGCACGCGGCGAGGCTACGGAGGCCAGCGATTTGGATATTCTGGCGCGCTTTGAGGGGCCAGCCACGTCCAGGCAGTACTTCGGGGTTCAGTTCTATATCGAAGATCTGATCGGGCGCGAGGTTGATCTGGTGACATCGAAGGCGCTGCGCGCGGAACTGCGTCCCTATATCGAGCAGGAAGCGGTGTATGTCTGAGGCCCTGGACAAGCCGCGGCAGTGGCGCTTCTATGTGGCCGACATGACCGAGTGCGCCCGGAAGGTGATTTCCTATACGCGGGGGTTGAAGAATCAGGCAGCCTTTGTCCGTGACTCTCGAACATACGACGCCGCTCTGCGCAACCTGGAGCTCATTGGCGAAGCGGCTACGCATATTCCGCAAAACGTACGAGAGGCATATCCGGAAATCGCCTGGCGGGAAATTGTCGCTTTGCGGAACCGCTTGATCCATGCCTATCTCGGGATCGACGATGACGTTCTATGGGACATCATTCAAACGGATGTTCCCGAACTGTTTTCCCAACTGCGGCGCCTGATGGAGCAGGATCAACGGGGTTAGGGGCCGGCGCGCTCGGCGCCTGACCGGTCTTACGCCTCCATCAATACCTGCAGCGCCCCGCTGCCGGGATTGCGCACCAGCATCGCGGAAACGCCGCCCGAGCCCGGCCATGGCGTGCTCTGCGGCTTGCTCAGAATCTCCACCTTCAAGGCGCTGCACCTGCCGGCTGCTTCCTCCAGGTCGCTGACCGCGAAGGCCTGGGCCAGATAGCCGATGTTCGGAGGTTTGGCCCGCTCGATCAATGACTCGCACTCGTAATTGAGGGGCTGGCTCAGCACCACCTTGCCGAACATGTGGTTGCCCTGCATGAATACGACACGGGTCTTTGCGTCTTCGGGCAGGTTCAGCAAGCGGTTGGATTCGGGCGTACCCAGCACTTCGTTGATCAGGGGCTTCATGTTCAGCACCTGTTCGTACCAGGCCATGGCTCGCTCGCTCGAATCCACGCCATGCGAACTGGTCACGATGGGGGTGAAGCCGGCGCTCGTGTAACCCCGCTGTTCGACGTAGGCGCGCATCTGGCCCACCCGCGTTGCCGGATCGCGCGTTGCGAGCTCCACCAGGTTGATCGGCACGCGGTCGGGGCCTTCGAAAATTCCTTCTATGGGATCGCCCACATCGTCCCCGAAAAAGTGCTGCACCGGGTCGGACCAGAGTACGAAGCCGTCCTTCTTCAATCCCTCAAAGTCGCGGTGAATGTCGGCCGTGTAGAAGTTCAGATTGAAGCAGCCGTAGGCCCTCACGATGCTTCGGTCGCGGATTTCCACCGGGTTGGCGCTGCCTTCGGGCAGGTGAAAATCAAGCAGAAGCACCTGTCCCACTCCTTCGTCGCCTTGCCCCAGCAAGATGGCGCGCGCCGAGGCTCCGCCGTTCAGGCGCCAGAAGTTGCGGAAGCCCGCGCCGCTCAGCAATTCGTCGGCTAGAACCGACAGGCCGATGCGGTCCCTGTAGAAGGCCAGTGACTTGTCGATGTCGCGGCAGCCGATAACAGCCGCGCGCATCGGCGATCCGTCCGGCGCGATGATTTCCTCGGCCACAAGATACCTCTGTGCGTTTGTTCCCCGTGTCAGGAGGCGGCTAGTCTAAACCCAATTGACGACAGATTCCGCGCCGTGGCGTTGCAACGTCATGCGGGTTGCGTATTATGATTCCGGGAAGCGGAGGATTGCTTTCATGACTGATTATGTACGCCACGGCCTTCGGATTGAGCCCACCCGGGACGAACTCTCGCGCCAGCGATTTGTCAGCGATATGCGCCGCCACATACTCGGTGATCTGGCAGCTGAAATGCGCTCGGCCTACGCAAAACGTGTGGAGCCGTCGCTGGTGCGTGAAAAGGGCCGGGAGCCCGAAGACGGCGTGGAAGTCCACAGGGCGATGCGCGGCGAGCGTTCCTATCGCTTCTATTCGGCCATGCGGGTGAACTGCCAGAAACTTGTCTGGCGCTCGGTCATCCCCACCATCGAACGCAACCTTCAGGACCTCAATCGCAAGGTCGCCGGCGTGGCCGCCAATGGAAGCGGGTGCGGCGGTTCGGTTACGCTCAATCCGGACGTGGAAACGCCGCCGTATGTCGCCAACCACGACGTGCACCTGATGCCTGGCTGCTACCACACGGAATACGGCTCCGACGATGTAGCCGCGGGCGCCCTGTACGACAACGGTTCCGCCGTGTTCAGCATGGGGCTGTTCGGCAACGGCCGCGACGATATCGGCAACAGCATCGCGCGCTTCATATCACTGAAATTTCCGGAACTTCGCCCGCGCCGCATCCTCGACATGGGATGTTCCATCGGCTCGAACACCGTGCCCTGGGCACGCACCTTTCCCCAGGCAGAGGTACATGCGGTGGACGTGGCGGCCCCGCTGCTGCGATATGCCCACGCCCGCGCGGAATCGATGGGTGCGCGAGTTCGTTACCGGCAGATGGATGCGTCGCAATGCGATTTCGACGGCGAGCCGGGCTTCGACATTGTGTGGTCGTCGATGTTCCTGCACGAACTGCCGCCGAAGAAGGTGCATGCGGTATTCAGAGAAGCGCACCGCCTTCTTCGTCCCGGGGGGCTGATGCTGCACATGGAGCTGCCGCCCAACTGCCGCACCACGCCCTTCGAGAGCTTCTACTTCGACTGGGACAGCTACTACAATCAGGAGCCGTACTACAAGGCCTACCGCGACATGCGCCCGGTCGACTGCTGCGTCCAGGCCGGCTTCGACGAGTCGAACTTCGTGGAATTCATCGTGCCGAGTCTGGCCCGCAACGGCGAAGAGGAACTTCAGGCGTACGTGTCGCGGGACGGCATAACGGTGGACGAGAACACCGGACGCCTGACCCCATCGATTCGCTGGTATTGCTTCGGCGCCTGGAAATAGGGCCGGGTTCTTGCCCAAGGATTCCGCCAGGACACGGCTGAAGGACCTGACCCGCGGCAAGCAGCCGCGGTTCTTCGACGTGCAGGGCGTGGATGAGCTGGTGTCCATCACCATGGGCCTGGCGCAGGAGCTGTGGGCGGTGAAGGAGCGCCTCGCCGCGGTCGAAGCCCTCGGCAAGGCGGGGATCAGCGCCGCCGCCGTGGAGGCCTACGAATTCAGCGAGGAAGAACGCGCCGCGCTCGACCGCGAGCGCCAGGAGTTTATCGACCGGATCTATTTCGTCCTGCGGGAGGGCGATGAGAAATAGTGCGACCGGGTGCGACCGGGTAGCGCGGGCGGGCCGTTTTGCGTACTATTCCCGCGATTCTTTTGGAGAACAGTCGATGAAATATCGAATGGGATGGCTTTCGGCCGTTACCGTGCTGCTTGCCTCAGGCGCCCTTGCGCAACAGGACGCGGGCGAGATCGAGGAAGTGGTCGTTACGGCGCGCAAGCAGGAGGAGCGGATCCAGGATGTGCCGCTCACCATAACGGCGTTCACCACGGCCGAATTGACCGAGCGGGGCCTGGCCGACGTTATGGATATCAGCCAGTTCACGCCCGGCTTCTCGTTCGAGAAGCTGAACCGTTACGGCGTGCAGGGCGGCGGCAGCCGGCCGGTCATCCGCGGGCAATCGCAGATCCTGGGCGGCGCAAATGCTTCGATCTTTATCGACGGCGTCCTGTACAACGACTCCGTCCTCTCGTTCCCATTCGATATCGTCGAGCGGGTCGAAGTGATCAAGGGCCCGCAGGCCGCGCTGTTCGGTCGCGCGACGTTTGCCGGCGCGATAAACCTGATCACGAGGAAGGGCGGCAACGAGCCCGAAAACAAGCTGTCGCTGCGCCTGGCGGAACATGAAGAAGGAGAAGTCAGTTTCCTTTCGCGCGGCCCCCTTTCGGAAGGAACCGCCTTCTACATGGCCCACGTTCGCTACTACAGCTACGGCGGTTTCTACCGCAACACGCTCGACAATCAGCTCGTTGGCGACGAGGAATCGATTAACCTGAACCTTTCCCTGGAACTGCGGCCGTCGGACAGCTTCATGGCCCGCTTCAACCTGGGTTACGGCAAGGACGATGACGGCGCGGCCGCCGTGGCGCTGCAGGACCGCACCTACAACAACTGTTTCCTGGAAATCGCGCGTCAGTATTACTGCGGGGAAGTGGCCGAACTGGAAAGCACGGAACAGAACCTGGAGCTGTTTGGTGACGATATCGGCCTGGACAAGAAAGCCTGGCGCGCTTCGGCGCAACTGGAATGGGACCTGGGCGACCTCACCGTGCGGTCCAATACGGGCTATTTCAGCGCCGATGCGCTCTATGGGTATGACGTCGACATTACCTCGAATTCGACCGCGCTGGGCGGTACCTTCAATCGGATTGCGGTAAGCGACCGGAGTGAATGGTCCACCGAGTTGCTGGTCAACACCGACCTGGAATCCGCCACCCGGCTGCTGGGCGGGGTTTACCTGTACCAGAGCCGCCGCGATTTTCGCGAAGACCGGCTTAACGGCCGTACGGTGGATCAGGGAGAGGCGCGCACCGACAACTGGGCCATCTTCGGATCCGTCGCAAGGGACTTTTCCGATACGGTCACCGGCACGCTGGAACTGCGCTACGCCTCGGACAAGATCGGCAACGACAATCCCCCGGCCCGCCCCACGCTGCCTCTGATCGAGAACACCTTCAAGAGCTGGTCGCCGCGAGCCACGCTGGACTGGAAATACGCGGACGGCCGGATGATTTACGGGACGGTCGCCAAGGGCAACAAGCCCGGCTTCATCAATGCCAACCCGTTGCTGGATCCTTCGCTGCGGTTTGCCGAGGAGGAGGATTCCTGGAACGTGGAGGTGGGTACCAAGAACACGCTGAACGACGGTCGCACGACCTTGAACGTGGCGGTGTACTTCATCGACTGGACCAAGCAGCAACTGACCACCACCGGCCAGCTCAGCGACGGCCGCCCCGTGTCGTACGTGACCAATGCCGGCGAAACCGAGGCCAAGGGGCTGGAGCTGGAAGTGGCGCATGTCTTCTCCGAGCAGCTCACCGGCGGCATTGGCTACGCGCTGAATGACGCCACATTCGTGGAGTTTGACGAGTTCAGCGAACAGGCCGTGTTCACGGGCGGCGATCCGTCGGTGGCCGGCAACCAGACGCCCAACTCGTCCAAGCACCAGGCGAACCTGTTCGCCCGCTATGAATGGCCGATCGGGGCCAACACCGCTTATTTCCGGTTTGACTATTCTTTTGCCAGCCGCAAGTACGCGCAGATCTTCAATCACGCGCACAGCGGCGATCAAAACCTGGTCAACCTCAAGCTGGGACTGGACGTGGGGCAATGGGAACTGGGGCTGTTCGTGCGTAATCTCACCGACGACCGCACGCCTACCACAGTCATCCGGTTCGTGGACTTCAAGAACATCCTGCCGCGCGGCGACAGTGCCCGCACGTCGGGCTTCGTACGCGCGTTCCAGTACCCGATGGCCGACCCGCGGCAGATCGGCGTTACCGCAAACTACGTATTCTGACCAACCGCCCTGGGGTGCTGTCCCGGTAGCCGTTTGATGCCCCCCTTCTTTCGGGAGTGTTGAAGCCAGGGATGGCGAAACCAAGCCAAGGATGGCGCCTCCCGAAAGAAGGGGGGCATCAAACGGCGGGATCGAGCGTCGTCCCTCCGGTGTCAGATGGGGAGCGTCATCCCCAGCCAGCGGCCGACCGCGAGCGCCGGGGTGAGCATCATCCCGGGGGCGAAGGTGGAACCCAGCGTGGCGCCGGCCCCCAGGATTTCGCCGGCTGCGTACAGGCCCGGTACCGGCTCCTGGTTGCCGCGCACCACCTGGTGATTCCTGTCCACGACCACGCCGGCTGAAGAAGTGGCCGAACTCCCCAGGTGCGTGACCGCGTAGAAGGGCGGCTGGGCGATGGGCGCGGGCAGATGCTCCCGCCCCAGCGTGTCCTCGCCGCTCGCGACCGCCTGGTTGTAGTCGCGGACCGTTTGCACCAGGCCCGCGGTGTCGACTTCGGCCGCCGCCGCCAGCTCCTCCAGGCTGTTCGCACGGGCGAACATGGGATGGTTCTCGCAATGGTCGAGGAACTCTTCCCGGCTGAACTGCGGCAGTCCGGGCGGCGCGCTGCTGAAGATGTTCTCGTCGAAGACGATGACGTAGCGCAGGTTCGGCAGGCCAAGCACGGCGCGGGCGCGCGGACGCACCAGCGGTTCGTCCTCGCGAATGAATCTTTCGCCGGAATCGTTGACCCAGATTTCCCAGGGCAGGCGCTCCTGAGGGACCGTCGCGAAGCGCGCATAGACCTTGGCCGGGAATTCCGCCGAGGTGAGGATGGATCCGGTGCCGGCGCGATGGAGGTGCTGGCCCCGGAGCCAGCCGCCCACGGAAACCGCCAATTCGAGGCCGTCACCCTGGGAATGCGGCCAGGAACCGGCCGCATAGGCCGGGTAGCCCGTCAGCAGTTCGAACATGTCGGGGTTCATGGCGTAGCCGCCGCTGGTGAGCAGCACGTGGCGGCCGCGGAAGGTCCATTCCTGATCGCCGCTCTCGGCCCGAACGCCTTCCACCGCGCCCGAATCGGACATCAACAGCCCGGTCACGCGGGTTTCCGTGCGAATGGCTATATTGCCCTGCGGCATTTCGCGGTCAAGCTCCTCGAGCACCACCTTGAGGATCGCCTTGCCGGCCGCCTCGCCCCAGAAATAGCGCGGCACGCTGTAACCGGGACGTCCCGGCGCCGCGCCCGTCACCGGATGACCGGGAAGCGGAACGAGGCCCTTGTCGAGTATCCAGTTCAGCGTGTCCGGCGCGTTGTCCACCGTGCGCCTGATAATGTCCGGGTCCGCCTCGCCATAGGTAATCTCCATGATGTCGTCGTAATGGCGGTCCGGCGAATCTACGATGCCCTGGTCCTCCTGCAGCCTTGTGCCGGCCGCGCTGACCTGTCCGGAGGCCATGGTGAGCGTGCCGCCCAGCGTGTCCGCCGCTTCCAGCATCAATACTTTCGCGCCGCGCCTCGAGGCGTGGATGGCGGCCGGCAGGCCGGCTGTGCCGGCGCCCACGATGATGAAGTCCCACCGCGACTCCAGCAGTGTCCCGGCCCGCACCGGCGGGATCATCATGGTCAAGGCGGCGCCTGCCCCCGTGAGCAGTTCTCTGCGTTTCACAGGCGGGGAGTTTACATGCGACCTGCTGTTACTGTCTTCCCGGCCGCCTGCCGGAGCCTCTTTGCGGTCCCCCTTTGTGTGGAGCGTCGGCGACAGGAGTCGCCGCCGAGCCCCAGGGATGGGTTTATGCGTCTCCACACAAAGGGGGACCGCAAAGAGGCGGGACGCGCTCGCTCCCCAGGATGGCTAGCGCGTAGCCGGCCGCCAGCGCGCCTGCGCGGCGAGCAGTTCCCGGGTGTATTCGTGCCGCGGAGCGGTCATAACCGTTGATGCCGAACCCTGTTCGACGATCCGGCCGCGCCGCAGCACGATCACGCGGTCGCCGGCCTCCGCGGCCAGGGTCAGATCGTGCGTGATCAGAAGCAGCGCCAGCTTGCGCTCTTCGCGGATATCCCTGAGCAGTGCCAGGATGCGGGCCTGGGTGCGGATGTCCAGCGCGGAGAGCGCCTCGTCGGCAAGCAGCAGGCGTGGATTCATGGCCAGCGCGCGCGCCAGGGCGATTCGCTGGCGCTGGCCCCCGGAAAAAGCTGCCGGCCGCCGGTCCATCTGCCCCGGGTCCAGACCGACGCGTCTCAGCAGCGCGGCCACGCGGTCCTTCTGTTCCTCGCGGGCGCAGAGCCTGTGGGTGCGGATGGGTTCGGCGACGATGCGTTCCACCGGCCACCGGGGATTGAGGCTGGAATAGGGGTCCTGGAACACCATTTGCAAATGGCGCGCACGCGCCGCCGCGCCCGGATCCTCCTCGTTGAGAGCCGGGAAACGGAGTTGCCCCGGGGGTACCCTGATGATGCCCGCGAGCGCGCGGGCAATCGTGGTCTTGCCCGAACCGGACTCCCCCACCAGGCAGACTGTTTCGTTGGCGTGAATCGAGAAATCCACTTCCTCCACCGCCGCCTGCCTGGCGCCCCGGTAGCGGACCGTAAGACCGCGCAAGGTTGCCAGGGCTCCAGGTGTTTTTCGGCGCCGGCTATGTGTCGCGACGGAAGCACGCCGTCCCGGCAGCGCGTCCAGGAGCGAGCGTGTGTAGTCGTGGCGGGGTTTCGAGAACAGTTCGCGGGCCGGGCCATGTTCCACCACCCGCCCGCCGTGCATCACGTAGAGGCGGTCGCAGAATCGTGCGGCCATCGCCAGGTCGTGGGTGATCATCATCAGCGTATGACGCTTTGCGCGGCGCTGGAGCAATTCAAGCACTCTTGACTGCACGGCGGCGTCCAGCGCCGTGGTGGGTTCGTCGGCGATCAGCAGCGGCGGCCGGTTGATGAGCGCAAGGGCGATCATGATGCGCTGGCGCTGGCCGCCGGAGAACTGGTGCGGAAAGGCGCGCATCGCCGACTCCGGTCGGGGCAGTTCGACCGCGCGCAAGGCTTCTATTGCTCTTTCGCGCGCCTGTTGCCGGGTCAGCCCGGAATGGCGCATGGCGCTTTCGACCAGCGCGGAACCGATCCGGCGGACCGGATTGAGGGATGCTGAAGGGTCCTGAAAAACGAACCCGGCGAGCCGGCCGCGCAAGGGCCGCAGGGCCTCCTCGTCGAGTTTTGTCAGTTCACGGTCCTGCACGAATACCTGGCCGCCGCTGATCCGTCCCGGAGCGGGCACCAGGCCGAGGATGGCAAGCGCCGCCAGCGTCTTGCCGGCGCCGGACTCGCCCACCAGCCCAACGGTTTCTCCCTCGGCCGCATCCAGCGATACGCCGTGCAGGACCCTTCCGCCACGGGGAAAATCCACGCACAGTCCGCGTATTCGCAGCAGGGAAGCGGAAGTGCTCATCGTCGGGCGCGGTCCAGTGCGCTCAGGCCGTCGCCCAGCAGGTGGATGGACACCACCAGCAGGGCGATGGCGGCGGCCGGCACGACCATCAGCCAGGGCGCGACGATGAGGAAGTCGCGCGATTCCTGCAGCAGGGCGCCCCAGGTGGGAACGCCCAGCGGCGCTCCCAGTCCCAGAAAGGAGAGGGCGCTTTCCGCGACCAGCATGTCGGCGAAATGAAAGGTCAGGACTACCGCCAGCACCGGACGCAGTCCCGGCAGCAGGTGGCCAAGGAGGATGCGCGGTGTGCTTACCGCCATGACCCGGGCCGCCGTCACGTAGTCCTGGGCCAGCAGGCGCAGGCTCTCGGCATAGACGACGCGGGCGAAAACCGGCCAGCTCAACAGCCCCAGCGTGATGCTGAGCGGCCAGAAACCGCGGCCGGCCACGGCCACGATGATGATCGCCGCGACCAGCCCCGGGAAGGACAGCGTGGCGTCAACCAGCTGGTTAATGATCGTGCGGGGGTAGCCCTGGTACTGGGCTGCGCACAATCCCAGTGTTCCGCCCACCAGCAGCGCCAGCACACAGGAAACCGTGGCCACGCCTACCGACCAGGGAAGACCCGACAGCACCCGCGACCACAGGTCCCGGCCGAGGTTGTCCGTTCCCAGCAAATGGCCCGCCGTGCCTGCCGGAGAGAAGCGCTCGGTCAGGTCGCCCAACTGCGGATCGTGCGTCTGCAGCAGTCCGCTCAGCGCCAGGAGCAGCACCCAGCCCAGCAGCGCCGCCGCGCCCAGGGCCAGTTGGGGCGACGCCCTGAGCGGCGCAAGCAGCCGTGACACGACACCAGTCATTGGGTTGTCGGCCTGAGCCTTGGGTCCATCAGGCGCAGCAGGGCGTCCGCCAGGCTGTTGACCGCAAACACCAGCACCGCAACGACAAAGCAGATTGCCTGAAGCACCGGAAAATCCAGGTTCTGGGCCGAGTGCAGCAGCAACAGGCCGATCCCCGGCCACAGGAACAGGGTCTCGATCAGCACGACGCCGGATACCAGGAAGGCGAACTGCGTGCCGATGAGCGCGACAGCCGCCGGCAGGGCGGCAGGCAGCGCCTCTCGCCACAGGATGAACCGCATCGATGCGCCGTTGGCGCGGGCAGTGCGTATGTAGTCCTCCTGCATGGCCTCGGCTACGCCGGCGCTGACCACGCGGCACAGTTTCGGCGCCAGGAAGAAGCCCAGCGAGATACTTGGGAGGATCCAGGCGGCCGGCTGGGCGTAACCGAGCGAGGGCAGCCAGCCGAGCCGCACCACGAATACCTGGATCAGCACCAGCGCCATGACGAAGCCGGGGATGCCCTGCGCCACGGCGGTCAGTGCGGCGCCGAATCGGCGGGAAGCGGCCTCGGGGCGCTGGCCGATCCAGACGCCGGCAGGGATTGCCGTGATCAGAGTCAATGCCATGCTGAGCGTCGCCATAAGCAAAGTGCCCGGCAGTTGTTCCAGCGCCATGGCAAGGGCCGGCTGGCCGGTAAAGAGCGAGACGCCGAAGTCGAGCTGCGCCATGCGCCCGAGCTGGACGAGGTAGCGCTGCCAGGCGGGAAGATCGAGGCCGTATTCCGCACGGATACTCTCGAGCAGCTCCGGCGTCGGGTCCTCGCCGGCCAGCATCAGGGCCGGATCGCCGGCCAGGCCAAGCGCAACGAACAGGATCGCGTTGACGCCCAGCAGCAGGATCAGCAGCCGCGCGGCGCGTTGCGCCAGACCGGAAAAAACTAGTGTCGTGTCACGCCTGTATCGTCGCATCAGCGTGTCTCCCCTGGTTCGTGGCGAGGCGCGTCCCGCCGGGAATGGCGCCTCCCATTGCCCAGGGGCGCAACGCGGCCACGGGCCAGAGGAGACGCGCCCTTCGGGAGCGGGCGTAGCGCGCCCCTGCAGCGTTGCAGCCGTTCGCAATACGGCGAGTATTCCGTGCCGGCTGCGCCTTGCAGGGACACGCTACGCCCGCTCTGATGCGACGATACAGGCGTGACACGACACTAGGACCGCTCCACCCGGTAGAGCTGCGGGGCGCGGGTGCGCACGCGGAAGCCGCTCAAGCCCGGCGCAACCACCCACATGTGACCGTATTCCAGCAGCAGCAGGCTGGGGGCGCGCCGCCGGTACTCGAGAGCCAGTTCCTGCAGCAGCGCCTCCCTGCGTTGAAGGTCCATCTCACGGCCTGCCGCCACGAGTCCCGGCCGGAGCGTTTCGTCGCAAAAGAACGGGCGGGTCTTGAGGCAGGAGTATTGCTCCATGGGGCGCAAGGCGTCGTTATGCGGCGCGGTGTTCCATGCGAGGGTAAAGAGCTCGGTGCGCCAGGCGCCCTGGAAATACTGGCGGATCCAGTCGGAGAACAGTACCCTTCGGAAAGCCATGTCGACGCCTACCGCAGCCAGGTCCTGCTGCAGCTTGGCGAAGATTTCCAGGTCGTTGGGATAGGTGCCGGTCACGACCTGCACCTCGGTCGAGAAACCCTGCGGGTAGCCGGCCTCGGCGAGCAGCGCCCGGGCCTTCTGCGGATCGTGGGGATAGGGCTTGATGCGCGGATTGTGGCCGAAAACGTTTGGAGCCGATCCCTGGCTGGCGGGCGGTGCAAAGCCCTGCAGGATGTCTTCCGAGATGGCCCTTCGGTCGATGGCGTAGTTGAGCGCCTGGCGAACGCGTACGTCTGCGATGGGCGCGTCGGGATATCCGGTCACGTCGAATGCGAAGGCGAGGATCTGCCGCAGGATATCGGCGTGGACCGTAAAGCCACGGGCGTAAAAGGCGTCCAATTGCTCGGGGCGCAAGGACATGATGATGTCCAGTTGGCCGGACAGGGCCGCCTGCAAACGCGAAGCGTGGTCGCGCAGCGGATAGATCTCCACCCGGGAAATCCCGGGCGGCCGCCACGCATGCGGATTGGCCGTGAGCACTACCGCGCCGTTGCGGTTCTGCCAATCCTTGAGCAGGTACGAACCCGTGCCCACCGGGGTTCGCGAAAAGCCCTGCCGGCCCAGTTCGCGCCAGGCCTGCGGGTCGACCATCATCGCGGAGGTCAGCCGGTTGGGCAGGACCGGATCCGGTTCCCGGGTGGTGAAGATCAGCGTGCGGGCGTCGGGCGCCTCAACCCTGCCGACCCGGCGCAGCTCCCAGCCCACCACCGTCGCCTGGCCTTCGGCGCTTATCAGCCAGTCGAAGACCTCTTTTGCCGAAAAGGCATCAAAGGGCCGGCCGCTGGCATAGCGCACGCCTTCGCGCAGCACGAAGCGCCACCTGTTGGGGCCCAGGTTTTCGTAACTCTCCGCCAGCAGCGGAACGATGCGTCCTTCGTCGTCGCTCTCGGTGAGCGGGTCGAAGATCTGGCGCCAGACCCAGTCCCCGGGGACGCCCAGGGTTCGAAACGGATCGCCGTAGCTGGCCGGCATGAGCGTCACGGCCACCCGCAACGGCACTTCCTCCGCCCACGCCGGTGGCGCCAGGCTCGTTCCGCCCATGGCAAGAATGGCTGCCAAACAAAGCTCGACTTTGGCCAGGCGCGAATTTCGGGCGTTTGTCTTCAGGCGAATCTCCAATCGGCTTCTCACGGCGCGGCGGCCGCTTGGCGACAGGTACGGAACTTTGCCGCGCAATCGGCGCACAAGCGGCGTAGTCTATTATGGTCTTTCGGCAGTTTTTGAGGCGCGCTGATGCCAGAACCCTTGCGTGCAAAGCTACGGGAGCCTGGAACCGCGGCGGGTGTTTCACGCCGTCAATTTCTGGGCACGCTCGCGGCGGGTTCGGCCGGGGCACTGCTGGCCGGCGGCGCGTCCGGGGCTGAGGCCCGGGCGTCGATCACCTCGATAGAGGAAGCGCGGACGGAAGCGGCGCCGGAAGAGGAATTCTGGGCGCAAGTGCGCGGTGAATTCCTGATTTCGGAGGAGTTGGCCTACATGAACAGCGGCACGCTCGGTCCGATGCCCAAGCCGGTGTTTTACGCTGTGGTCGACGGCTATCGGGCGCTGGCGGCCGATCCGGGCCGCGAGAACGCGCGCCAGGTGACTGCCCAGGACGATTTGCGGGAAAAACTGGCCGCTTTCGTCAACGCGGCCCCTGGCGAGGTCGCTCTCACCCGGAATACCACCGAGGGCATGAGCTTCATAGCCAATGGTCTCGACCTTAAGGCCGGAGATGAAGTGCTGTGCTCCTTTCATGAGCATCCCGGCGGGCTGGAGCCCTGGAAAATCAAGGCGAAACGCCACGGCGTAGTCGTCAGGGAACTGCCGTTTCCGGTTCCGGCGTCTGACCCGGCGGAAATACTGAACCGCTTCGAGGACGCCATCAGTCCCCGTACCCGCGTGATCAGCGTGAGTCACGTCACCTTTCCTACCGGCTGCATGCTGCCGGTACGGGAGCTTGCGGCCCTGGCCCGGCCCCGCGGAATCCTGACGCTGGTCGATGGAGCGCACGCGATCGGAATGATGGAGTTGGACATGCAAGCCCTGGGCGCCGACTTCTATGCGTCCAGCCCCTACAAGTGGGCGGGCGCGCCGGTCGGGACGGGCTTTCTTTACATGCGGCGCGAGTCGCAGGATCGGGTCTGGCCGACGGTGGCGTCGATGGGCTGGGACGAAGAGGAGACCGGCGCGATGCGCTACGACCGCCTGAGCCAGCGCGCCGGTCCATTGCTGCTCGCAACGATTGCGGCGCTCGAGTTTCAGAACGCCATCGGCCGCGGCCGCATCGAGCAACGCGTGATGGCGCTGGCCGCCAGGCTGCGGGAAAGGCTCAGGGAGATTCCCGGAGTGACGCTGTACGCCTCGGATCGTCCCGATCTCTGTTGCGGGCTGACGGGTTTCACCCTCGAAGGCCATGACCGCATCGAAGTCGTCGACACGCTATGGCGGCGCAACCGCGTATGGGTTCGGGAAACCGACTATGGCCTGAACACGGTGCGCGCCTCGACCCACCACTACAACACGGAAGAGCAGGTGGACCGGCTGGTCGAGGGAATTCACCAAATCCTGAAGGAAGGCACGACATGACCAGCCCCGATCCCTATCACATCGAACGGCGCGACTTCTTCGCCGGGCTTGCCGGCGGGGCTGCGTTCGCACTGGGCGCCACCATGCTGGGCGCCGAGCCGGCGCATGCCAACTGGGGCCTGATCGCTCCCGGGCCTGTGCCCGGAAAAGACTTTGACGGCCGCAGCCTGGTCAACAGGCCGCGCGCCTACGAGGTCATGGAGCAGGAGGGCGTGGACGGAATCGTTGCGCTCAACCCGGTCAACGTCTTTTACCTGGGCAACTACTTCTCCTACGAGGTGCAGAAACTCAGGGCCATACCCAGCTTCGCGGTCATGCCGCGCGATCCCGCCAGGCCCTCGTTCCTGGTCGTGGCTTCAACCGACCTGTGGTTCATCGCCAACGCCGAGCGGGAGTACCCCGAGATCATCCCGTACAGCGGGCCAATGGCGTGGGAGCAGTACCGCGACCCCGATACCTGGAACCGGCAGCCGGAAGCGCGAGCCGGATTTCGCCGGCCGATCCGCGAAGAAAGCCTTACCGACATCGAACGGGGCTGGGTGGAAATGGAGCGCCGCTTCGAGAAACGCAAGGCGGCCACGCCGGAATGGGCGCTGATACGCGCGCTGAAGGAAGCGGGACTGGCCAATGGCCGCGTCGCGGTGGACGACATGAGTATTGCCCATATCCTGGGCAGCCTGGGACAGGACACCGTCAGGTGCGTGCCCGGCGACAACACGTTCCGCAAGATCCGAATGATCAAGTCCGACGTGGAGCTCAAGCACATGCGCGCGGCGGCGCGGGCGAACCAGGACGCCTGCATGGCCATGCTTGGGCAGATTGAGGCGGGCATGACAAAAGCCGATACGGACCAGCTCTTCCTTCAGGAGGCGGCCAAACGCGGCGCGAAGGCCATATGGATTGCGATGGGCACCATCGGCGGGTTTGCCGACGGCGAGGTTGTGCCCGGACGCCCGATGATGGTGGACGCGGTGTGCCAGATCAACTACTACCACGGCGATTTCGGCCGCACCTGGTGCCTGGGCGAACCCCGCAAGGACGTCCTTGACCGGGTCGGCATCATCCGAAAGGGCTACGAGGCGGCGCTGGATGTGATTCGCCCGGGGCTTAAGTACTCGGAATTGCGGGCGCACGCCGGCGAGGCGATGAACAAGGCCAACCCGGCGCTGGCCAAGGCCACTTTCGGTGCTTCGCCGCATTCGGTCGGTCTGCAGCACACGGACCAGCCGTACCGGGACGGTCTGCCTTTCATGGTTGCGGACGACCTGACCTTTCGGGAAAACATGACGCTGACCATCGACATGCCGTCTCTGGAAATCGGCTGGGGCGGCGCGCACCTTGAAGACCTGATCGTCGTGACGAAGGACGGTTTCGAGCCGCTGGCGACCATGGACGACCCGCTGGTCGTGATCTGAACGAAAAACCCTGCCCGGGAAAGTGGGCAGGCGGCCCGTAACCGTCTATAATCGCGCGCCGTCAAGGGTTGGAGTTGATCGTGTCGATCTCCGTTTTCGAAGCCGCGCGGCCGGTGATCAAGGGGTTGATTATTGCCGTGCTGGCGATTGCAGGCGCTTACATCGGGCATTGGGCGCACGGCGCCATGCTGAACGACTACACCCCGGTGCAGCCGATCGAATTCAGCCATGAAATTCACGCCGGCGAAAACGAGATCCCCTGCCAGTATTGTCATTCCTGGGCCGACCGGTCGGCGACCGCGGGAGTTCCCAGCGTCGAGACCTGCGTGGGCTGCCACAAGGGCTTGAGCGAGGTTCGCGATACGCCCGACGTGGTGAAGCTTTTCGATTACTGGGAGCGCGGTGAAGGCATTCCCTGGGTCAAGGTCCACGATACGCCGGATTTCGTGCATTTTCGGCACAAGCCGCATATCCGCGGCGGCGTCGAATGCCAGACCTGCCATGGGCCGGTGGAGGAAATGGTCCGGGTCACGCGGCGCGTGGACCTGAACGAGAACCTCCGAATGCCCTGGTGCATCGATTGCCACACCGAGGAAGAGGTGGCCAATGGCCGCGACTGCCTGACCTGCCACTACTGACGCCATGCTGAGCCGCAGAGACATATTCAAGTACCTGGCCGGCGGCGGCGTCGGCGTCGGGACCGGCCTGTTGCTCGGCGAGGTGAACCAAAGGCCGCTGGAAACGCTGCTTTCCACGCATATCCCACCGGAGGATTTCTCGCCGGGCATGGACACCTGGTACAACACCCTGTGCCGCATGTGCCTGGCCGGATGCGGCATTTCCGTCAAGGTGCGCGAAGGCCGCGCCAAGAAGATCGAGGGCAACCCCAATCACCCGGTCAGCCGGGGCGGCACCTGCGCGCTGGGCCAGGCCAGCCTCAATGCCTTGTACAACCCCGACCGGCTGCGCGCGCCGATGCGCTCGGACGGGGAGGGCGGCTTTGTGGAATCTTCCTGGGAAGAGGCCTTTGCGGCCATTGCGCCGCGCCTGGGGGCAATGCAGTCCGCGGGAATGGGCAGCCGCACCTGGATTCTTACCGCCGGCCTGCTCAGTTCCGGCGAGGAAGCGCTGGACAAGTTCCGGGAGGCGCTGGGCGCGAACGTATTGCGCCTCGGCCTGGACACCCCGGCGGCCGAACTGGCCGCTGCGCAGGCGATGTACGGTTTCAGTGGCCTGCCGTATTACGACATCGCGAAAGCGGACCTGGTGATTTCTTTCGGCGCCGATTTCCTCGGCGCCTGGCGATCTCCGGTCGGCTATTCCAAGGCGTACGGCGAGTTTCGAGAAGTCGGCGACGGGCATCGCGGCCACCTTGTGCAGGTTGAGCCGCGCATGTCGCTGACCGGAGCCAATGCGGACGAATGGCTGCCGGCACGTCCGGGGACCGAAGGCGCCCTGGCCCTGGCCCTGGCCGCCGAGTTGCTGCGGCATGGCGGCTCGAGCGAGGAGCTGAACGGCTGGGAAGGCCTGTCCGGCGCCCTGAGCCTCGACGAGGCCGCGGCGCTGGCGGATCTGCCGGCCGAACGCTTGCACGGGCTGGCGGAGCGCATGGCGGCAGCGGAAACACCGCTGGTCCTTGGCGGCGGAGCGGCGGGCGCCGGAAGCAACGCAACCGAAACACTGACCTGCGTAGCCGCGCTGAACCGCGTTCTCGGCGCCGCCGGGACTACCGTGCGGCCCAACCTGGCGCACGCGCCCCAATACTCGGCGCTGAGTGACATCGAGGGTTTTGTATCTGCGGCGGATAACGGCGAGATTTCGCTGGTGATCGTGGCCGGCGTGGACCCGCTGCACGACCTGCCGGACTCCCTGGGATTGCGCGGCGCGCTCGACAGGGCCGAACTCGTAGTGGCGCTCGACAGTTTTCCCAGCGATACGGCGACTGCCGCCGACTGGATCCTGGCCGCGGACACGTTTCTGGAGTCCTGGGACGACGACATTTCTCTTCCCGGAAGCGGGAAACTGTCCGTTACATTGCAGCAGCCGGTACAGAAACGCCTGTACGATACGTTGTCGGTTACCGATATCGTCCTTCAGCTCGCGCAGCGGGCCGGCGGGGCGCTGGCCGAGGCCCTTCCCCATGAGGATGCCGAAGTCTATACGCGTGCCGAGTGGGCGACCGCATGGAATTCCCTGGGCCTTGAAGGCGATTTCGACGCCGGTTTCCGGCAGGTGCAGCAGCAGGGCGTCTGGGTCGCCGACCTGGCGGAAGGCATGGCCGACCGGCTTTCGGTCGAGGTGCCGGCGCCCGCGGCGCCGTCCGAAGCCCGGTTTGCCGGGAACGAATCGGAATTTCCGTTCGTGCTGCATCCGTTCCAGACGCCGGGATTGCGCGAAGGCAAAGGGGCCAGGCTGCCCTGGATACAGGAACTTCCGGACCCCCAGACCAGCGTGGCCTACGGTAGCTGGGTGGAACTGAACCCGGCCACGGCGGAGGAACTGGATCTCAGGGACGGTGACCTGGTGGAGGTAAGTTCGCAGGCCGGCACGGTGACCGCGCCGGTGCTGCGGTATCAGGGCGTGCGACCCGATGTGATTGCCATGCCGCTGGGGCAGGGGCACCAGGCCAACGGCCGTTACGCGCAAGGGCGGGGAGTGAACCCGGCCGCGCTGCTCGTGGCCCAGGGCGACTCGGCAACCGGGGCGCTGGCCTGGGCCGCCACCCGCGTGGCGCTGCGCAAGACCGGCGAGCGCGTGCGCATGACGAAGACCGGCGGCGTCAGCCGCACGCTGGGCAGGCAGATTCTCGGACCGGCATAAAGGCATGAGCAAGATCACGGACAAACTGCGCGAGTACCGCACCCCCGGCTACTACACGAAATTCGACTACCACTGGACCATGGCCGTGGACCTGGACCGCTGCACCGGCTGCGAGGCCTGCGTGGTGGCCTGCCAGGCGGAGAACAACCTGCCGATCGTGGGCGAAAAGCTCATGCGCCAGGGCCGCGAGATGAAGTGGATACGCATCGAGCGCTACTGGGACGGCGAATACCCGGACGCGCGGCTGAATTTCATCCCCATGCTGTGCCAGCAATGCGACGAGGCGCCCTGCGAAATTGCCTGTCCGGTGTTCGCCACCTATCACAACCAGGACGGCCTCAACGCCCAGGTTTACAACCGCTGTATCGGGACCCGCACCTGCGCCGTCTACTGCCCCTACGAAGTACGTTTCTTCAACTGGTTCACCTACACCTGGGACGAGCCGCTGGAACAGCAGCTCAACCCGGACGTGACCGTGCGCGAGAAGGGCGTAATGGAAAAGTGCACCTTCTGCGTGCAGCGCATCAACCGCGCCAAGGACCTGGCCCGCGACGAGGACCGGCGGGTGGCCGACGGCGAGGCCCAGCCGGCCTGCGCCCAGGCCTGCCCTACCGACGCGATCGTCTTCGGCGACCGCAACGATCCCCAAAGCGCCGTGTCGCGCAAGCTGAAGGACCCCCGCGCCTACAAGGTGCTGGAAGAACTGAATACCCACCCCAGCGTCGTCTACCTCCAGAACGCCCGCGAACCGCTGGCGGGCCATGAAGATGACCAACATCACGGCGAAGAGTCGGACGGACACGCGGCAAGCCCGGTGATGTGGCCGGAAGAATCCACTGAGGCGGTGGCCTGACCATGAGCGCTACCCGGGAACTCATGTTCGACCATGGCCAGCCGAGTTACTCGGAGGTCAACACCGATGTCATCAATGCGCTGACCACCACCACCTGGCGTTACTGGGTGACGCTGGGCATATCCGCCGGCGCCGCCCTGCTGTTCTTTGTAGCGCCGTGGATCTACCAGATCATTGTGGGCGTGGGCGCCGCGGGCATGAACCGCAACGCGATGTGGGGCACCTACCTGTCCAACTTCATCTTCTGGATCGGACTGAGCCACTCGGGGACCCTGCTGTCCGCGGTGCTGCACATTACCCAGTCGGACTGGCGCAAATCGATTTACCGAAGCGCGGAGGCGATGACGCTGTTCTCGCTGATGACCGCAGCCATGTTCGTGATGGTGCACGTCGGGCGGGTGTGGTTCGTGCACTGGACCTTCCCGTTTCCCAATCCCATGGAATTGTGGCCGAACTTCCGCTCGCCGCTGATGTTCGACGTGATGGCGGTCCTGACCTACCTTACGGCCAGCACCGTATTCATCTACATGGGCTCGCTGCCGGACTTCGCCGCGGTGCGCGACCGCTCCACAGGGTTGCGCAGAAGGATTTACGCGGTCATGTGCTTCGGCTGGCGCGGCACCGCCCACGAGTGGCACACGCTGGGTTGGGCCTATACCTTTTTCGCCGTACTCGTGATCCCGCTGGCGGTTTCGGTGCATTCCATCGTGTCCTGGGACTTCGCCATGTCCACGGTCCCCGGGCTGCACCACACCATTTTCGCGCCTTATTTCGTGTGCGGGGCGATCTACTCGGGCACGGCGGGCATCGTGACAGTCATGTGGATGCTGCGGAAATTCATGGGCTTCGGCCGTTACATCGGGCAACTGCACATCGACAACCTGTCCAAGCTGCTGCTGGTGCTGTCGCTCATCTGGACGTATATCAACATTTGCGAGAACTTCAGCGGCTGGTACAGCGGAACCTCTTTCGAGTACGAAGCGATCCTGTACAGGATCTGGGAGGGCCCGTTCTGGTGGCTGTACTGGGAGATGATCCTGTTCTGCGCAGTGGCGCCGCTGGCGCTGTTCTCGCGCCGTATCCGGACCAACTGGAACGTGATGCTGGTGCTCTCCATCCTGATCAATATCGGAATGCTGACGGAGCGCTTTGTCATCGTGGCCAGTTCTTTGCCACGCAAGTTCCTGCCCGACGTGTTCGGAACCTACTTCCCGAGCCTGGTCGAGATTTCCATCACGCTCGGCTCGTTCGCCATCTTTACCACACTGTTCCTGCTGTTCGTGAAGATATTCCCGGCGGTTTCCATCTACGAGGTCAAGGAGACGCTCAACCCATTGCGCAAGAGGGAGGCTCACACATGACGCTGCTGGCTTCCTTCGTGCACGAAGACACGGCGCTTGACGCCGCCCGGGCCCTGCGCGAGAAGGGTATTGCCGGGGTGGAGTTGTTTTCTCCCATACCCCTGCACGGGGCCGAGGAGGCGCTCGGACTGGGCAAGTCCCTGGTGCGGGTGTTCACGTTGGTCGGGGGCATTCTGGGCGCTATCGGCGGTTTCACCCTGTGCGTGTGGACCGCCACGCGCTTCATCCTGCCGACCGCGGGCCGGCCGGTGATTGCGCTGCCTCCGTACCTGCTGATTACCTACGAGAGCACCATCCTTTTGGGCACGCTGATGACGCTGCTGGGCTTTTTCGTCGTGAGCCGTTTACCGGCGTGGCGGGACCGTACATACCGGGCCTCCAGCAACGTGGACCGCTTCGTGATTTCGGTGGCCGGAGCCGGCGCGCCCGATGCCGAGGAGATTCTGCGCGCCGCCGGCGCCGAGTCGATCGAGCGGGAGGACGCGGAATGAGCCGCGCCGCAAACCCGGGAGCGAGGGCGTCTCGCCCTCAAACCCTGAACCTGCTCCCGGCACTCATGATCGCCGCCGCAATGGCCGTTCCGGGCGCCCTCGGCGCCTTGCCCTGGAACGACGACATGAAGGACCAGCCGAGCGTCAAGACCCAGGAAACCACGGTGGAGCTGCCGGCCGAATCCGTTCCTGCCGACGGCGGCGAACTGGACGGCCCGGCCGATCTCCCGGAACTCGTGCGGGCGCGGCTGAAGGCCGGAGAGCAGCTGAGCAATCCGCTTGCCGCGGAAGATTCGGATGATGGCCGCGCGGCGGAGATGTACGACACCTACTGCCGCGTCTGCCACGGCGTGGCCGGCGCAGGCGACGGCAGCGTGGGACTCAAGTACGTCCCGCAGCCCATGGACCTCACCTTGCCCTACGTGCAGCAGCAGACCGACGGTCAGCTCTACTACACCATCACGCACGGCGGCGTGATCATGCCCAGCTACCGGTTCGCGATGTCGCAGGAAGACCGCTGGCGCATTGTGCAGTACCTGCGCGCCGGCCTGCTTGAGGAAGCCGCGAGAGCGGCGGACGCCGCCGGGACCGGGGCCGAATCCGGCGGCGAGACGGCGGCGGAATGAGCGTCAACGGCGGCACGGGCGCGCTGGGCGCGAAGGCGTTCTTCGGCGTGATCGGCGTTCTTGCCGGTCTGGCGGCCGTTTCCTTCGTCCTGCTCTGGATTGACGGCGCCGACGGGGATTTTCCCTGGGCATTCGCACTGGTCATGTGGATGTTCGTGCTGGGCCTGAGCCAGGCGGGCATTTGCTTTACCGCGGTCATGCGACTCTGCAAGGCGGAGTTCGCGCGCGCCTTCTACCGCCTGGGCGAGGTGATGACGCTTGCGTTCCTGCCGTTCGCCTTTATCGGTTTTGCGTTGATCTTTTCCTGCGGGCGCGAGTCCCTGTTCTACTGGCTGCAGGAAGGCGATCACGGGCACCTGAGCCCCTGGCTGAACGAGGACCTGCTGTTTTGGCGCAACCTCGTGGCGCTGGCGGCCTTCTACGGCCTGTCGGTGCTTTATTTCCTTTGGGGCCTGCTGCCGGACGTCCGCGACGATCTGGCCGAGAGCGGCAATCCCGTCTGCCGCGCCTGCTGGCGGTGGCTGTCCTCCTGGCGCCGCCGCGTGAACATGTTCGCGCTGCAGAGGCGGCTGTTTTTCTCGTCCTTCTTCATCCTCTTCTTCTACGTCATGTCGAACTCCTTCATCGCCTGGGACTTCGGAATGACGCTGGTCTCGCATTACCACAGCAGCGTATACCCCCTGTATTACATCCAGGGAATTAACCTGGCCGGCTCGGCGGCGATCCTCCTGATGAGCGCCGTGCTGTGGCGCTGCGAGGGCCTCAAGGAGTCGTTCGACGCAGGCCGCCTCAAGCAGATGGGCATCCTGATCACGTCCTTCAGCCTGCTGTGGCTCTACATGTTCTGGGCCCAGTTCTTCGTGTCCTGGTTCGGCAACCTCGATTACGAGTACGGCGTGGTTTCGCTGCAGATGTACGGGCATTACCAGCCGTTTTTCTGGACTATGGTCAGTTGCATGTTCTTTGCCCCCCTGCTGTGCGGTCTCGCCGCCTGGGTCAAGCGCACCTGGCCCGCCATGCTGGTGCTGTCAGGACTCATCGTGGTCGGTTTCTGGATCAACCGCTATCTCAACGTCATGCCGATACTGGAACCGGCGCATGTGCCGTTCACGGATACCAGGGAATGGCTGATTGCGATTTCCGCGCTGGCCTCCTGGTTCTTTCTGGTGCTGGTGATGTTCCGGAGCATGCCGATGATCTCCGCCTGGCAGATCAGCAACTACGCAACCGAAGAGCAACTCGAAGCCGCCTCCTGACGGCGCGCGCTTGCGGGGTTCTTTGTGGAGGGCGGGATGTCCTCCTTCCCGGGCGGAACGCCCTCCCTCCGTCAGGAGAGGCTGCGAATCAGCGCCTCTATGTCGTGATCGCTGGGCTTGACCGCCGTCGCGGCAGGGGCGCCGGAAACGCGCGCTTCGGCGCGCTCCCCCAGTGCCGCCAGGCGCGCCTTGCGTGCGCGGAAGCGGCGCTGCGCGGTCTTTCCCAGGCGCCGCAGCGTGTCGCGCCGCATGCCTTGATGCTCATCGTCTGCGGGCGCGCCGGGGAAGCGCGGCTCGATGGCGATGCAGTCCACCGGGCAGGGGGGCAGGCACAGCCCGCAGCCGACGCATTCGTCGTGAACGATGGTGTGGGTGAAGTTGCGGCCGCCGATGATCGCGTCCACCGGGCAGGCCGGCAGGCACCGTGCGCAGCCCACGCACAACGCTTCGTCGATTCGCGCTACCGAGGGCTGCACGGACCGGTTCAGCGCACCCGCATGCCTGGTTCGGCGCCCTCGTCGGGTGAAAGCAGAAAGATGCGCTTTTCCCCTTCGCCAGCCGCCAGCACCATGCCCTCGGAGACACCGAAACGCATCTTGCGCGGCTTGAGATTGGCGACCAGCACGACCTTGCGGCCGACCAGGATGGCCGGCGCATAAGCACCGGCTATTCCGGCGAACACGGTGCGGCCCTTGCCGCCGTCGTCCAGGGTCAGGCGCAGCAGGCGGTCGGCGCCGGGTACGCGCTCGGCCCTGGTGATCCGGGCCACTCTAAGGTCCGTGCGCAGAAACTCGTCGATTTCGACTGGCTCGGCGCGCTCGGCATCGCTCGCCGGCTGTTTGCGGTTGACGTCCACCAGGGACTTGAGCGTCTTCGGCGCGACGCGGCTCGCGAGCGGTTTGAACTTCCTGATCTTCGCGCCCAGCAAGGGTTCGTCCACGCCCCGCCAGGCAAGCTTTGCGCCGAGGAATTCCTCCGCCGATGCGGACATGCGCGGCAGCACCGGCGCGACATAAGTCATCAGTACCCGGAACAGGTTGATGCCCTGGGTAACCACGGCGTGTAGTTCGTCGCGCCTGTCGTCATCCTTGGCCAGTTCCCAGGGCTTGCGCTCGTTGATCCACACGTTGGCGCGGTCCGCCAGCGCCATGATCGACCGCATGGCCTTGCCGTACGAGCGCGACTCGTAGAACTCGCCGATCCGCTCTCTTTCCGCGGCGAATTCCTCGTAGAGTGCCGGATCATGCAGGGCCGGGCCGAGTTCGCCGTCGAACCCGCGCCGCACGAAGCTCGCGCAGCGGCTGGCGATGTTCACCAATTTCCCCACCAGGTCCGAGTTGATCCGGGCCGCGAAGTCCTCCAGTTGCAGGTCGATGTCGTCCAGTCCCGGACCGAGCTTGGCGGCGTAGTAGTAACGCAGGTATTCCGGGTCCAGGCCGGCTGCCAGGAAGTCCGTCGCGGTAATGAAGGTGCCCCTGGACTTGGACATTTTCTGCCCGTCCACAGTAAGAAAGCCGTGCACGAAGACCCCGGTGGGCGTTCGCATGCCCGCGCCCAGAAGGACAGCGGGCCAGAAAAGCGCATGGAAGTACAGGATGTCCTTGCCGATGAAGTGATACAGCTCGGTGTCGCTGTCGGCGCCGAAATAGCGCTCGAACCGGCGTTCGCCTTCCTCGCCTTCGCCGCAGAGGTTGCGGAAGCTCGCCATGTAACCCACCGGCGCATCCAGCCACACATAGAAATACTTGCCCTTCTCGCCCGGCACCTCAAAGCCGAAGTACGGCTCGTCGCGGGTAATGTCCCAGTCCTTAAGGCCCTCCTTGAACCACTCGGCCAGCTTGTTGCGCGCGCCGCGGTCGAGGTTGCTGGCCTGCATCCAGGTCTTGAGCAGCGACTCGAATTCGCCCAGCGCGAAGAACTTGTGCTCGGATTCGCGGGTGACCGGCGGCCGGCCGCTCAGGATCGAACGGGGATTGACCAGTTCCGACGGCGCGTAGGTGGCCCCGCAGGCCGCGCAGCTGTCGCCGTACTGGTCCTCGGCGCCGCAGGATGGACACTCGCCGCGCACGTAGCGGTCGGGCAGGAACATGCCCGCCTCTTCGTCGTAGGCCTGCTGTATCGTGCGGGTGCGGATGAAGCCGCGCTCCAGCAGCCGGGAGTAAATGCGCTCCACAAGCGCCCGGTTCTCCGGGGAATGCGTCGTGTAGTAGTTGTCGAACCGGATTTCGAAGGATTCGAAGTCCCGAACGTGCGCGGCCCTGCAGGACTCGGCGTATTCCTCGGGACTCGTGCCTTCTTCGCGAGCCTTGAGCATGGTGGGCGTGCCGTGCGCGTCGGTGGCGCAAACGAAAGCGCAGTCGGCGCCCGACAGGCGCTGGTACCGCACCCAGATGTCGGTCTGCACCATCTCCAGCAGGTTGCCGAGGTGAATCTGACCGCTGGCGTAGGGCAGCGCCGCGGTAACGAGGATCTTGCGCGTCATGCCGCGATTATCCCGCAAACCGGGGGTTGGCAGAAACTACCAGCCGCAGGAGAGTCCCTTGTTCTCGGTCTCCAGCCAGTCCATCAGCGGCTGAAAATAGCCGATGATCGCCGAAGCGTCCATTTCGCGCTGGCCGGTCACGGCCTCCAGCGAGTCCTGCCACGGCCGGCTGGAACCCTGCTGGAGCATTTTCCACAACAGTGCGCCGGCTTCCTTGTTGCCGTAGATCGAGCATTCGTGAAGCGGTCCCTCGAATCCCGCGGCTTCGCACAGCGCCCGCTGAAACTGGAACTGCAGCACGAAGGCCAGGAAGTAGCGGGTGTACGGCGTGTTGCCCGGAATGTGGTACTTGGCGCCGGGATCAAAATCGGCTTCACTGCGCTCAACCGGAGGGCTTATACCCTGGTAGCGGGTACGCAGGTCCCACCAGGCCGCGTTGTAGTCCTCCGGCGCGATTTCCCCGGAAAACACGCCCCAGCGCCACTGGTCCATCAGCTTGCCGAACGGCAGAAACGCAATCTTGTCCAGCGCCAGCTTCATCTGTGCGTTGATCAGGGCTTCGGGGCTGTCCTTGACTGACTCCACCAGCCCCAGGTTTTTCAGGAACTCGCCGGTCATCGACAGCGTGACCGTGTCGCCCACTGCCTCATGGAAGCCGTCGTGGGCCCCGGACTGGAAGATGATGGGCTGGTCCCGGTAAGCCAGGTAGTAGTAGATGTGTCCCAGTTCGTGGTAGATAGTGAACAGGTGATCCTGGGTGGGTTCGATGCACATCTTGATTCGCACGTCGTCCTTGCCGTCCATGCTCCAGGCGCTGGCATGGCAGACCACCTCCCGGTCCTGCGGCTTCACCAGCAGCGAACGCCGCCAGAAACTCTCCGGCAGGCTGGGCATGCCCAGCGAGACGAAAAAATCTTCGGCCAGTTCGGTCATGTAGACCGCGCTGTAGTTCTGGTCCTGCATCGCCCGGGTTACGTTCAGCTCCGCCACGCCGGCGTAAGGCTCCGCCAGGTCGTAGACCTCGCCCCAGGTCTGCGACCACATGTTGCCCAGCAGGTGCGCCGGAATCGGTTCGCCCCGGGGCACGAGGTCCTCGCCGTAAGTCTTTCTCAGCTTGTCGGCGGTGTAGCAATGCAGCTGCTCGTAGAGCGGCGACACCTGGCTCCAGAGGCGCTCCACTTCCTCGCGGAAATCGGCAACGGGCATGTCATAGCCGGAACGCCACAACTCGCCCATGTCGTTGAATCCGAGTTCGCGGGCGCCCTCGTTGCCCAGCTCCACGAAACGCCGGTAATCGGCCCGGATCGGGGGAGAGATGATGCGCCACCCGCGCCATGCCTCCAGGAGCTCTTCATGGTCCCGGCTGCGGGCCATGACCTCGCTGAGCTGCTCCAGGTCCCGGCAGCTTTCCGGACCGTCCGGGCAATACCTTCCGCTGCCGTAGGCTCCTTCCATGCGGGTCATGATTTCGGACAGTTCGCGCCGTTTGGCGTCATCGTCCGGCGCCGGCAGCGTGGTCCCCCACTTGATCGAGTTGATGGCGCGTTGCGTCAGCGGTTCGAGTTCCATGCCGTCGTATCGCCTGGCGCCCGCGACCGCCGAACTCTGGAACTTGAGCCCGCGCTCCTGGGCCCTGGCGGCGAGCAGCGCGGTATCCGGGGTGATATAAGTCTGGTAGGCCCACGCGGCCGCCGCGCCTTCGAGGCGCAGTTCCTCGTATTTCTCGCTGGTCTCCCGTACGAATTCATCAGCGCCGGGCAGCGGCGTGTCTTCGGTCGATGCACTGACGGACACTGTCAGCGCCAGCGCCGCGACGATGATTCGAGTCTTCACTTTTCTGCTTCCTCCGCGGGTGTCATGCACTTCTTCAGCGGCTTCAGAAAAACCGCGAGGATCAGGCCGCTTCCCACCGTTGTGAGCACGATCTGCCAGTACAGGCCGGGCATGTCGCTGAGCGCCTCGGGATCGAATTCTCCCGCGATCAGGCCGGCAATCAGGCTGCCCAGGGATGCGCCCAGGAACCAGATGCCCATCATCTGGCCCACGTATTTCTTCGGCGCCAGCCGCGTTACCGCGGAGAGGCCTACGGGGCTCAGGCACAGTTCGCCGGTGGTGTGCAAGAGGTAGGTAAAGAACAGCCAGGTGGGCAGCACCGGGTTGCCCTCGGCCACCAGCGTGGCGGCGCCGATCATCACCACGAATCCCAGCCCCAGCTGGATGAGCCCAAAGGCGAATTTGAGCGGTGTGGAGGGGTCCAGATTGCGTCGCGCGAGGGCCGTCCACAGCATCGCGAACAATGGACCCAGGACGATGATGAAGAAGGGATTGAGCGACTGGAACCACTCGGCCGGGAAGCTGAACGAGCCGAACTCGCGAATGGTGTAGCGCTCGGCGAACAGGTTAAGCGACGAGCCGGATTGCTCGAACCCGGCCCAGAACATGGCGGCGCCGAAGAACAACACGATGATGCCGATCACGCGCAGGCGTTGGTCTCGCGTGAGTCCAACGAAAAACAGCAGGAACAGGAAGTAGATCGCGGCCACCACGACGATCACCAGGGCGCTGGCTTCCGCGATGGCGCGGGCATTCAGTTCGATGGCGCCGCCAAGCGCGCCGGCATAGACCGCAGCGAGCGCCGCAAGAGCCGCCGCCACGCCCAGCCAGACCTTCCTTCGATACGCGGACGAGGCCGCGGACTCGGGACGGGCGCCGGCCTCGCCCAGGTAATGGCGGGTATAGCGGTATTGCACCAGGCCGAAGAGCATTCCCACGCCGGCCGCGACGAACCCGTAGTGCCAGTTGTAGTCCGCGAGCCATCCGCACACCAGCGGTCCGATGAACGCGCCGACGTTGATGCCCAGGTAATAGATCGTGAATCCGCCGTCGCGGCGCGGATCGCTGGGCGCATACAGCTGGCCGACGAGCGCGCTGATGTTCGGCTTGAGCAGGCCGGTGCCCAGCACCACAAGGATCAACCCGAGGTAGAAGGCGGCCACGCTGGGAACGGCAAGCACGAAGTGTCCGAACATGATGATGATGCCGCCTATCCAGACAGCGCGCTGGCCTCCCAAAAGGCGGTCCGCCATCCAACCTCCGGGCAAAGCCACGAGGTACACCGCGGCGGTGTAAACGCCGTAAATGGCGGTGGCGATTTCGTCGGTCAGGCCCATGCCGCCGTTCTGCACCTGGTCGACCATGAAGAGAACGAGCAGGGCGCGCATGCCGTAATAGCTCATGCGCTCCCACATCTCGGTGAAGAAAAGGGTCACAAGCCCCCGCGGATGGCGGAAGAAATTGAGCATCGCCGCATTATAAGCAGCCGGCCGCCGCTGGCTGATCCGTGTGCGGTGGCGCGATGATTCCGCCTTTCCTCGCCCCGTCTTCCGGAAGATGCCTTTTGCGCGCTGCGCTTGTTCGCCTCTGCGTGATCCCCCTCTTGCGCGGAACGGCTAGGGCTAAGCCTCGTTTGCGTCCGCTTTCGGGAAGTGCTCGTCGAGAAAAGCCTCGATCTCATCAAGGCGCTGGTTAAGCGCCGCCCCTGTAAAGTAGCCGCCTTCTCCCTCCCTGCCGACCGCCGTAGCTTCCTGTTCGTCTATTTCAGGGAAAAACTCGACAAACTGTGGCCCACCCACAGAGATCCACAACCCGGCGCCATTCGTGTCGGTGTAAGGCTGCGCGTACATCAAATACCGTGTGCGGTTTTGTGGAGGCGCGATCCTTATCGAGGCCTTTTGCGGTTGCACGGCCAGACCGACCGCCTCCGACATGCTGACGAAGCGGTTGAATGCCTCAACGACACCCGCCTCAACAGCACGGTCGCGGATCGCCTCCACCGTGCGTTTGGGCGTTGCAGGAGGCGCCGGCTCATTCAGTTCTTCAATCACCTCGCGTACCAGCAGCAGAGGGCCGTTCGTGGGCTTGAAAACCTCAAAGCTGACAATCTCGATAGGGATGCCGAAACGACCGAGAAATTCGCTCATCCGTTCCACGCCGGAAGAAATTCCGGTGCCGGCCAGCATCAAGGCAATTTCGCGTTCCTCGCCTTCGTTGTCCACTTGCTTCCTCACCTTTGCGGAGTGGGCTTCCCGGCTATCGAACCTGTCGCCCACTTTCCGGCGAAAGTCCCTTTCATCATCAAACTGATTGCAGAGTTTTTTGCATAGTTCATTCGCTTCGAGACGGGCGAGCGAGGAGGCGTAGTACAGCGCCTGATGCAATGCGTCCGATTGGAGGAGCCCCGCCTTCAATTCGATCACCACCCAGCGGTCCTGTGAGTCGATTGCCAGCAGATCGAGCCGTCGTCGTCGTTCATCGATTTCTACTTGGCGTCCAACGAGGGTCAGTCCTTCCCCGATTAATGAAACGTCCTTGACGATCCAGTCTTCGAGGTATTTCTCCAGTCCGATATGTGAGCGCCCGACTCTGTCTGGCTTCGATAGTTCGGGACCGCTCTCGCTATCGCCGGCTCGCTCTTCGATGCTCCACACTGCCAGTTTCGACATGGTGCGCTTCCTCAGGTGCTGTCGGCGGCGGGCGCCGCGCCGCTGCCTTTAGCGGGCGCGGCGGGTTTTTCGGGATAGTCCCCGGGTTTCCCGGTGTCGCCGGGCTGGATGACGAAATCGCGGCGGTCGCGGTACAGTGGCGCCCGGTTCAGCACGTATTCCTGCCCGTCGTCGAGACGGAGCGCGTCCCAGTGCGTCATGAGCCAATACTTGTAGCCGCCAATGAACAGGTACGTGTTCCGCATGGTGAAGAACCTGCAGTCCACGCCTTCGCCGGCGCGGAAACGAGCGCACACCAGATCGAACAATTCACGCTGATTGTCCTTGCCGCTCAGGACGTATTCATGGGGCCACGAATCCCGGTAGGTAACCGCCTCTCGCCACGGCGCACGGCCTATCAGTTCACTGATCTTGAGATTCTCCACAACGCCTCCTGCTCTTCACTCGCGGGTGCATGCAGCCTTTTGCAATCTTTCGGTCACCAAATTCACGGGCGCGGCGGATTTTACCCTGCGGTCTTGCGCATCGTTGTTACGTGATGAAGTTGAGGTGGTTCCCAGAGTTTATGACCTCGAAGGTGCTGCCGGGATAGGCGCGGCGCCAGGCACCCGTCCAGATACTCACCAGATCGATCTCCTGGCCGTCATAGGTGCGCCAGAAGTAACTCAACTGACTGAGTTACTGTGAATATAGACATGAAACTGATTGGATTAACATAAATTCAGTCAGTTTGAGGCTTGGACTGCAATAGTTGCGTTCGGGTGCGCCTGAAACCGGAGAAGCGTTCGGGGGCTGTCCGCGCTATCATTTCCGCCGCCGTGCAGGTTTTGCTGGATTTTTTCTTTCTCGTGCCGTTTCTGGCGGCCTATCTCCTGTGGGGGCTGATCCCTGCGGTGTGGGTGCTGATGGGCGCGGTAATCGTGCAGGTTGCCGCGCAGTGGCTGATCGGCGGGCGCTACAAGCCGAAACCGATCACGCTGGCGTCCGCGGGGCTGGTGCTGGTCTTCGGCACATTGACCGTCGTGCTCAAGGACCCCGTGTTCATCAAATGGAAGCCGACCGTCCTGTACTGGGCGATGAGCGTTGCGCTCCTTGGCGCGCGACTGTGGAAACGCAAGGGCGTGATCCACGCCATCCTGACCTCGCAGGCGGAAGGCTTTGCCGCCCTGCCGGCCCGCGCGGCGTCGGTGCTCGACTGGGCGTGGCTGACGTTCCTGGTAGTGATGGGCGCGCTCAACATCTGGGTGGCGTATACCTTCAGCGAGTCCACCTGGGTTTACTTCAAGCTGTTCGGCCTCACCGCCCTGACCCTGGTATTCGGCCTGCTGCAGGGCCTGTGGGTGGTGCGGTCCCTGAAGGCGGTCGAAAGCGAGTGACCGCCGATCGTCCCGCGCTCATTCGCGCACGGCTGCTCAAGGTCCTTGCCCCCTGCGAGGTCGAAGTGCAGGACGACTCGCACCTGCACGCCGGCCATGTGGGCGCACGCGATGGAGGCGGCCACTTCTCGGTCCGTATCGTCGCGGAGCAGTTTCGCGGTCTGGCCCCGCTCGCGCGCCATCGCAAAGTCTACGCCGCGCTGGACGAAATGATGAACGGCCCCATCCACGCCCTTGCGATCACTGCCCTGACTCCCGACGAGGCAGCCTGAGCGGCGCCAACTAAAGCGCGTTCCCGCCCCCTTTCCCGGCAGGAGCGTCGCGAAGTGGCTCCGAAGGGAAAGGGGGCGGGAACGCGCGAAGGATCTTCTACGCGCCCCGAAGAAACTCCAGAATAACGCCCACGTACTCCCCAGCCTTATCCGGATAGTGCATCGGATGCCCCCCGGCGAATGAGTGTCCAACCGAGCTGCCAACCAGCTCCAGGACCTTTTCATGGCAGTTGTTCAAGGGGTCCGTCTCGGCAGTGAGCGCAAGCGTGGGTACCCGGACCTTCGCCAACGCGGCCTCCATGTCGTATTCCCTGAGCGCCTCCGTTGCGTCGTCCATCTGCTGCGCCAGCATGCTGTCGATGACGGCGTTGCGCAGCAGCGCGGCGCCCTCGTCGTCCAGCTCGAATCCCGAATCCCACATGCGCTGAAGCCACAGCGAGCGTTCCCATATCCAGGCGACGTGGGCGCCGTCCTCCGACCATTCCGGGGCCGGCTGCCGGGACAGCTTGAGCACCTCGTCGCGGAAGGCGCGGTCCCAGACCGGGCAGCCGTCCAGGACGAGATGGGTAACGCGATCGGGATGGCGAAGCGAAAGTTCGACCGCGAACTCGGAAGAAACATGCCCGCCGACCACCGCCGCGGACTCAAGTCCCAGGCCGTCCATGACCGCAGCGATATTGTCGGCGTAATCCTTGACCCGCCAGGGGGCGGGGCGCGGGTCCGACTGGCCGTATCCCATGTTGTCCGGGGCGTAGCCGGCGTATCCCGAGTTGCCGAGTTCCTCAAGCGCCGGGATGTACAGACGGCTGGATGCCGGGGTCCAGTGCAGCAGCAGGATCGCCGGCCCCGCGCCGGCGGAACGGACATGGACGAATCCCGAGGGCGTTTCGACCAGCCTGCGGCGGATGGTCATGCCGGGCGGTCCTGTCGCCCCAGTATCCTGGAGGGCGGGACGCCCTTCCTCCCGGGAACTGCCGGAAACAAACTCAGGCGGCTTTCTTGCGCGGCGGTCGCCGCCAGGTCACCGGCATCAGCGAATCGGGAAGGCGTTCGCCCTCTCTCAACGATTCGCTGCCCTCGAACGGGTTCTTTCTTGCCGTTGGATTGAACTGGTAGCGGATGTCGCTGCCGATCCATCGCAGCGAGAACCCGAGGCGGCGCCCGGCGTAGCCGGCCGTGCGTGGCCTGGAGGCGTGAATCGTCTTCGGATGAATGATCAGCATGTCCCCGGCGCGGGCTTCCCATACGCGGATGTCCGCGTCGGGGGCGCTGACCCGCTCCAGCAGCTCCGACCAGGGATGGAAGTTGGGCGGCGCCTCGACACCCTCAAGCGCCCAGGAACTGACATAGCGGTGCGGATCCTTGTTGGACGCGGCCAGGGTAAGCAAGGGAGCGTTGTCGGGGCCCATGTCGGTCAGCGCCACCCACATTGACGGGCTGTGCTCGCCCGAGAACGGAAACAGGCACTCGTCGTTGTGCCAGGGCGTGGCCGTTTCCTCCTTGCTGCCTTCCTTGAGAAAAGTGCCGTCCACCCAGGCGCGCATTTCGTCCGAGCCGATCACGTCGGCGACGATCTCGGCGCAGCCGCACTCCTCGACCAGCGCCTGCATTTCCGGCACTCGCCAGTAGACATTGACGAGCCGCACGTAACCGTCGTGGTCCTCGAATTCCACGTCGCGCATGGTCTCGTGGGGGCCGAAGGAAATCGAGCCGTCCCGCAGCCCGGCGACGACCGAATCGATGACCTTCGTCATCTCTTCGACCCATTCCCCGGAGAAGACGGCCGGCACATGGGCCACGCCTACCTCCCTGTAGGCGTCGATGATTTCCCGCGTTACCCTGGGGTGCATGTCAACGGTCTTTACATGCTGTAGCTGACGCGCAGACCCACTATGCGCGGAATCGGACGGTAGCCGAAACCGGACGGCGCAAAACCGTTGAAGAAGTCCACGTACAGATTGCCGTCGGTCACGGTATCGTCGTCCAGCAGGTTGTCCACGTAGAGCGCGGCGCGCAGGCTTTCGCCCCGGACCCCGAGCTGACCGTCCACCCGCCAATAGTCGGGTTGCGTGGCCACGTTGGCCGACGAGACGAAGCGCTCCGAGGTGTAACGCGCGCTCATGTCAACAAACCAGTCCCAGTTGCCGGTCAGGCTGTCCGTGTAATTGCCGTTGAGGTTGAGCTGATGCTCGGGCAGGTCGGCCGGTCTGTTGCCGTCCTTGATCAGAAGACATCGCCTCCCGGCCGCGCCGAAGTCCATGAATTCACAGCCGCTTTCGCCGATCCGCGACGCGCTTGTAGAAAGCACCCGGAAATTGTCGAACTCTCCGTTGATGTACGTGTAGGCGCCGGACAGCGTCAGTTCTTCCGACGTCCGCCAGTTCGCCTCGAACTCGAGCCCCCAGATTGTCGATTTACCGGCATTCTCGATCACCGGCTGCAGTTGCTGCGCCTCTTCGTTGAAAATCTGGGACGACACCTGCTGGTCGCTGTAGTCCTGGAAGAAGCCGGCCGCGTTGAATGCCAGCGCGCCGCCCATCAGCAGCATTTTGGCGCCAACCTCATAGGACCATAGCGTTTCGCGGTCGAAGGGCCGGTCCAGCGAGAAAACCGCGCCGTCCTGGAAGCCGGAGGGTTTGACGCCCTTTCCGATCGCGCCATAGAGATTCAGATTCTCGTCCGGGCGGTAGCTGAGTGCTACCCGGGGAATGGCGTAACTCTCCATGATCGTCTCGGAGTGAACGCCGGTCACCGCTCCGAACGAGCTCAGCATCGGAGGCGCGACGCCGCCCAGCGAGATGACGCCGAAGAAGAAGTTGAACGGCGGATCGAAGTCCAGGATGTGCTGGATTTCCTCGTCCGTGTAACGGATTTCCGCGGAGGCAAACAGCTTGTCGGACAGCGCATACTCCGCCCAGGCGAACGCCGACGTGTGATCGGTGTAGCGGCTGATGTGGCGGCCCTCGCCGTCGCGCGTGTCGTAGAAGGCGGCGACGTCGGAATCGAAGATCGGCCCGAGCGCCAGACCGGTGTCGTTACTGCCGAACTGATCCACGTCCTCCCTCCAGTACAAGCCGCCCAATAGCCACTGGAAACGGCTTTCCGTCTGCGAGAAGATGCGGACCTCCTGGCTCAACTGGACGGTGTCATTGATACGTTCGGTTTCCTGGAACGCCCCCGTCACCACGCCATTGACCGATCCGCTGACGAAATCATTGTCCTGAAAGATGTCGTCGTTCGAGTCCACCCAGCTGGTCAGCGACTTGAGCCCGACGCTGCCGGCGTCCCAGTCGGCGATGACGGTGGCGCGGAAATAATCGACATCCATGCCCTTGTAGTCCTCGCCGGTGCGGTGATTGATGTCGAAGCCGATGGGGCCGTCTACCAGCGGCCCGGAGAAGATCCGTGTGGTGGTTGGGTTTCCGCTGATCACGGCTTGCGCGCCTTCATTGAGATTCACGGTGGTATTGCCGTTGATGACGAACGCGGCCTGGGGCGCGTAACTTTCGTCGGAGTATTCCAGCCGTCCGTACACGGAGAGGTTCTCGCTGGCCTGGAGCAGGAAGGCGGCGGAAATGCCCATTCCGTCACCGCCACCCACATAGTCGTCGGAAACCGTATTCTTGAAGGAACCCCGCTCATCGAAGTAGTAGGCGTTTACCCGCACACCGAACGCGTCCTCGACCACCGGCGCCCCGCCGGAAACCCTTATCTCCTGGCCGGATTCGCTGTGCACCTCAATTGTGGCCTTCAGGTCGTACTCGTCCAGGCTCGGGCGCTTGGTGATGTAGTTCACGGCGCCGCCGAAGGCGGACCGTCCGTAGAGGGCCGCCTGCGGACCCTTCACGACCTCGATCCGTTCGACGTCCACCAGCCGCAGGCGGGCCAGGCTGCCGCCGCCGGCCACCTGGACGTTCTGCGATGAAATATCGATGTCGTCGATCAGCAGGCCAACGCTGTTGCGGCCCTGTTCCGCCTGCAGGCCGCGCAGGGCCGGGGCGTAGTCATTCTGCGTGACCGAGCGATCGAAGGTCAGACCGGGAACGATCCTGGCTATGTCCTGCAGGTCGCTGAGACCGAAATTCTCGATCTGTTCTTCCGTGATCGCGGTGATCGCGACCGGAATGTCGAAGAGATTTTCCTCGCGCTTTCGCGCCGTGACGATAATCTCCTCCAGGACGACCTCCTGGGCCAATGCCGGGGTCTGGACGATTCCGAAGGGCAATAGCGTCAGAGCGGTCGCTGCCAATACAGCTTTCGAAGTAAGCGTTCTCATAGGGATCTCCCGCGGCTAAGGCCTGCCGGGTTCAGTTCCGGCCAGCCGGTACGTGAATCGTTTGCGTCGAAGCGGCGCAAAGTCCCCCGGGTCCCCAGGCCGCGTCGCGCGAACGCCTGCGCCCGATCTTAACAGACCGCCCCCGTGCGATTCTCAGCCCGCTGCGGCTGATGCGGCGCGCAGCGCCTTGAGTTTTTCTTCCGACAGGTCGTACTTGAAAAGAAAAATCAGGCTGAGTCCGTACAGGGCGGCCGGCGCCAGTCCCGCGCCCACGTATATGGCCGTGATTGCGCTTGCGGGTTGCTCCGCCTGCATGCCTTCGGTGCCTGCCTGGTATCCGAACCAGCCCAGGATATAGAGCGACAGCGCCGGTCCGATCGCAAAGGAGAACTTTTCGACGGTGGTATAGAAGGCGGAAATCGTGGCTTCACGGCGCATTCCCGTCTTGAGGTAGTCGTACTCCACGGCATCCGGCAGCAGGGACGGCCCCATGACCAGCACGCCGCTGCCGAATATGCCCAGGAAGACGGCGCGGATGAAGACGTATGACATTGGATCTTCCGCCGTCGCCAGCAGCCAGGAGGCGGTGACGAGCGCGTAGCCCGCAGTGCTGAGCATATAGATCGAACGCTTGCCGTATTTCCGCGAGGCCCGGCTCCAAAGCGGGAGAATCAGAATGATGACGACCGTGATCGTGACCAGGTAGACGGTCGTGAGCGTGTAGCTCATTCCAAGGATCACGACCTTGAAATACACGCCGGTCACGCCGGCCGTCGCCAGTCCCAGCAGCTGGCCGAGCTTGGCCCCCAACAGCAACAGGAGCGGCCGGTTGGCGAACGCTGACCTGATCTGCGTCCTGATCGGGTAGCGGTGTTGAGTAATTTCGGTCTGTCTTGCCGATCCGGTGCCGAAAAAGCAGTATACGGACGCCAGGACAATGATTGCCGTATACATCCAGGCCATGGCGCCGTGCGCAGCGCGATCGTTGCCGAGGTATTCGACCAGGGCAAAGGAAAAGACCGAGATCAGGCCGCCCACATTGACGAACGCGATTCGGTGCGCCATGAGCGAGGTCCGAACGTGATAGCTGCCCGTCATTTCGACAGGCATGGCAAGGTAGGGAATATTGAAGACGGTGTAGCCGGTATAGGTCACCAGCAAGCCCACGAGCATGAAGGCTATCAGTGGCGCCTGGCCGGCGAACTCCGGGGGATTGAAGGCCAGCGCGAAGCCGGCCGCGGCAATGACTCCGCCAAGGAAGAGGAACGGGCGGCGGCGGCCCCAGCGGCTTCGGGTGCGGTCGCTGATGATTCCCATCAACGGATCGGTAACCACGTCGTAGAGCTTTGAAACCAGCAGCAGGGTGGCGACGCTGGTTGCGCCAATCCCGAGAAAGTTGGTCATGAAGGGCGCGAGGATACCAGCGGGCGCATTAAGGACCACCGCCATGCCCAGCGCCCCGGCGCCGAAATTGATACGCAGTTTTCTTGAGACTGCGTCTCCCGCCCCCGGCGCGTCAGGCGCCGGCGAGGGGTTTGCGTCCTTCCGTTCGTTCATGGAATCCCCTAGCGGGACAGCACACTTGACCGTGGAGGGCAGTTTAGCCGCTCGGCCGGGGAATGGAGTCCGGCGGGCGGCCGCGCAGCGCCTTGAGCCGGTCTTCCGAAAGGTCGTACTTGAACAGGAAGACCAGGCTCAGCGCGTTCAGCGCGGCCGGCGTCAGGCCCGCGCCCATGTAGATCGCGATGATGGCGGTTTGCGGCTGTTCGATCTCAAGGCCGTCCGTACCGGCCTGGTAACCGAACCAGCTCAGGAAATAGAGCGCCAGCGCGGGGCCGATCGCAAACGCCAGCTTTTCCACGGTCGAGTAAAAGGACGACAGGGTGCCCTCCCGGCGCATTCCCGTCTTGAGGTAGTCGTACTCGACGGCGTCCGGCAGCAGCGCCGGTCCCATGACCAGAATGCCGGCGGCGCAGATACCCAGAAGGACCGCACGGATGAAGATGTGCGAGAGGGGATCGTCCGCCGTGGCCAAAAGCCACGTCAGCGTCACCAGCGCGTAACCGGCGGTGGCGGCCATGTAGGCGAGCCGCTTGCCGTACCTGCGGGAAGCCATGTTCCAGGCGGGAATGACCGCAAGGATTACCAGGCTGCTCGTATACAGGTACAGGGTCGTGAGCTGGTAGCTGAGTCCGAGCACCGCTACCTTGAAGTACACCCCCGTCGCGGTTGAGAGCGACACCCCCAGCAACTGGCAGAACTTGGCCGACAGCAGAAGCATGAGCGGCCTGTTCTCGACAGCGGTCCGGACTTGCGTGCCGATCGAATAAGCATGCTCCTTCCGGACAGTCTGTCTCGCCGGCGCCGTGCCGAAGAAGCAATAGGCCGATCCCAGAAAAATGAGGATGGCGAACGCCCAGCCCATGGTTCCGTGCGCGGCCCGGTCGTTTCCCAGCCATTGGACCAGCGCAAACGAGGACACCGCGATCAGTGCGCCGATATTCAGGAAGACGACGCGATACGACATCAGCGTCGTGCGCTCGTGGTAGCTGCCGGTCATTTCCGCGGGCATGGTCAGGTACGGAACATTGAAGAGCGTGTAACCCGTGTAGATGACCAGCAGCGATCCCAGCACATAAGCGATGAGCCAGACCTGAACGTCGATGGCCGGAGGATTGAAGACAAGCGTGAGTCCGATAGCGCTGACGACACCTCCCAGCATGAGGAATGGGCGGCGGCGTCCCCAGCGCGTCGTCGTCCGGTCGCTGATAACGCCCATCAGCGGGTCGGTCACCATGTCGTACAGCTTGGAGACCAGCAGCAGGGTGGCCGCCGCGCCCGCGCCTATGCCCAGAAAGTTGGTCATGAACGGAGCGAAGACACCGCCCATGGTATTCAGGATGATCGCCATGCCCATTGCGCCCGCGCCGAAGTTCATGCGCAGGCTCCGCGGGAGAGCGCCATCAACACGCACGGAATCGTGCGGCGGTGAATTGCTGCTTGCCATTGCGTTTCCGGACAAATGATCGGAATCTACCGGCAGTCTAGCGGCAAGTGCCTGGTCAAACAGGGCGCTTGCTTCTTCTGCGGCACTTACAATCAGTCCAATTCTTCGGGAGGAAGCGTGTTTAGTGCGCACTAAGGACCTGGAAACGGCGGTATTGGCAGTGGAGGCTCCGTTCGGCGGCCTGACGCTGGGGGAGGCCGGGAGCCGCGTTCGCGCGAGCACTGGAGGCCGCGCCATCGAGTTGACCGTGGGTTTCCCCTGCGACGGGTTTGCGGATGCGTTGAGTGCGCGGGTCCGTGAAGCCACTTCCGCGGAAGAAGTGGTGGTTCGCACGGAGATTGCGGCGCACGCGGTTCCGCCGCAGGTGCAGAGGCTCGAGCAGGTCAGGAACATTATCGCGGTGGCGTCCGCCAAGGGCGGCGTCGGCAAGTCCACCGTTGCGGCCAACCTGGCCGTCGGGCTGGCGATGGACGGCGCCGCCACCGGAATACTGGATGCCGACATTTACGGTCCCAGCGTGCCGCGGATGCTGGGCCTGGAGGGCGAACGGCCGCGCAGCGCCGACGGCAAGAGCTTCGAGCCCTTGCGGGCGCACGGTCTGCAGGCGAGTTCCATCGGTTTCCTGGTCGATACGCGCAGCCCGGTGGCCTGGCGCGGGCCCATGGTGACGCAGGCGCTCATGCAGTTGCTGGGCCAGACCCGCTGGAAGGATCTCGATTACCTTGTCGTGGACATGCCGCCGGGCACCGGCGACATCCAGTTGACGCTTTCCCAGCGGGTCCCGCTGGCCGGCGCGGTCGTGGTGACCACGCCGCAGGAACTGGCGGTGGCCGACGCCCGCAAGGGCATCGCCATGTTCGGCAAGGTCAACGTGCCGGTGCTGGGCGTGGTGGAGAACATGAGCGCCTATGTCTGTCCGCATTGCGGCCATACCGAAGCGCTGTTCGGCGAAGGCGGGGGCGAGAGGCTTGCCGGTGAATTCGACCTGCCGCTGCTGGCGCAACTGCCGTTGTCGGCGGAGGTCCGGGCGGCCACCGACGACGGACGACTGGTGGCGCCTTCGGAACCGGATACGGGCGGCGATTACCGGGCGCTTTCCAGGGCCGCGGCCGCGCGCCTGGCGGGCAGGGCCCGGGGGGCGGCGACGGTATTCCCTAAAATAGTAGTAGAGTCCGACTGATCGACAATGACCGACAAGCACCAACTGTTTGAGGAGCCCGCGGCGGCGGCAAGCCTGGCGGTCGTTTCAGGCGAGCCGTATGTGGAGGCGCCCGCCGACCTCTTCATCCCGCCGGAAGCGCTGCGCGTTTTCCTGCAGTCCTTCGAGGGGCCGCTGGACCTGCTGCTCTACCTGATCCGCCGCCACGACCTCGACATCATGGACGTGCCGATCACCGACATCTGCGAGCAATACGCGCAGTACATCGAGCTGATGCAGGAGATGGAGCTGGAACTGGCCGGCGAATACCTCGTCATGGCCGCAACCCTGGCGGAGATCAAGTCCCGCATGCTGGTGCCGCAACTGCCGCTGGAAGAAGAGGACGACGAGGACCCGCGCGCCAGACTGTTCCAGCGCCTGCTGGAATACGAGCGCCTGAAGCAGCTGGCCACCGGCCTGGAAGAGCTTCCCCGCCAGGAGCGCGATGCTTTCCAGACCAGGGTGGATGCGCTTGAGGATCAGCGGCCGCGCGAACTGCCCCAGGCGACACTGAACGAGCTGGCGCTGGCCTACGCGCGCGTGATCGAGCGGGTGCGCTTCACCGGAGGCTGGGCGGTGCAGACCGAACAGCTGTCCGTGCGCGAACGCATGTCGGACATTCTCAAGCAGGTCTCGGGCAGGGAGTTTGCGGACTTCACCGATTTGTTCGATCCGTCCGAGGGGCGCATGGGCGCGGCCGTTACCTTTTCGGCTCTTCTTGAGCTGGTTCGGCATAACGGCGTGCAAGCCGTCCAGAACGAACCGTTCGCGCCGATTTATGTCAGCGCTCCCGGGCAAGGCAGGGAAGCCGCCAAGTGAACGCTCCGGATACGCGGAACCTGGTCGAGGCGGCGTTGCTGGGGGCGGGACGGCCCCTCAACATGACGCAGTTGTTGAACCTTTTCGATCCGCTGGAAGACATAGGCGAAGACGATGTCCTGAAGGCCCTGGGCGACCTGGAGCGGGACTACGCCGGCCGGGAAATCGAAATCCGGGAAGTGGCCGGGGGCTGGCGGGTGCAGACCGGGAGTTCCGCCGCGGAGCGGCTGGCGAAACTGGAACGGTTCCGCCCTCCGAGGTTTTCGCGGGCGCTGCTGGAGAGCCTGGCGGCGATCGCCTACCGGCAGCCCATCACGCGGGCCGAAATCGAGGAGCTGCGCGGCGTGCGCCTGAGCGGCCACATCATGCGCACGCTCATGGAGCGCGACTGGATCGAGGTGGTCGGTCACAAGGAGACGCCGGGCCGCCCGGCCCTGTACGGCACCACCAGGGAATTCATGGATTATTTCGGACTCAAACGCCTCGATGACTTGCCATCGGCCGGCGAATTCGCCTCGCCGGACGACGCTCCCGCCGCCGGCCCTCCGGGTCGTATGACGGCTGAAACTGCGGAAGGCGCCGAAGAGCAGGGGACGGATCTCTTCGACGACGGGGCGGACCCCGGCGAAACGCCTTCCGACCCCGATTGATCCGGGTCCAGAAGTACCTGGCTTCAGCCGGGGTCGCCTCGCGCCGCGAAGTTGAGGCCTGGATCGCGGCGGGCCGGCTGAGCGTCAACGGACGGCGGGCGGAGCCGGGACTGAAGGTTGACGGCCGCGAGCAGTTTCGCCTGGACGGGCGGCCGTTGCAGCTGCGGCGAGGCGAATCCGGGGCAACGCGGGTAATCGCATACAACAAGCCTGACGGCGAGCTGGTGACGCGCGACCGCCGCGCGCGTCACCCGACAGTGTTTTCCGCGCTGCCGCGCCTGAAGGGGCAGCGCTGGGTGGCCGTCGGCCGCCTCGACCTCAACTCCAGCGGACTGTTGCTCCTGACCACCGACGGCGAACTGGCCCACCGGCTGATGCATCCGTCCTTCGGAGTGGAGCGGGAATACCTCGTTCGGGTGCTGGGGCGCCCCGGCCCGAAAGTCCTGAACCGCCTCACCGGGGGCGTAGTGCTGGAGGACGGCCCGGCGCGCTTCGATTCGCTGGTCGAACAGGGAGGCAGCGGGGTCAATCGCTGGTACCGGGTGACGCTGAGCGAGGGCCGCCACCGCGTGGTGCGCCGGCTCTGGCAGGCGCAAGGCCATGCGGTAAGCCGCCTGATCCGGACACGCTACGGTCCGGTGCGGCTGCCGCGCGACCTGCCCCGCGGCCAGTGGCGCGAAATCGACCCCAAGAAGCTCCCGGGAGAGAGGGTGTCCCCGCCCTCCACAAAGGCGCAAAAGCCTTGAATAGCTGTGCAGGCGGGTCAGAGGCCTTGCTTACAGCGAGCCTCGCGGCGCAATCCACTCAACCTCCTGTCTCGTCACAGCCGCGATGGTATCGAAATCGGCATCGTAGTGAAGCACGGTCATGCCTTCCGCTTCCGCCGCAGCCGCGATAATCAGGTCCGGTATGGGCAGTCGATGGCGTCCCCGGCGCGCGAGCAGGCCCTGAACGTCAATTGCCCGCTCGAATATTTCTTCGGTTAACGCAATGCGGCGGTATGCGAGTTGCCGCCGCATTCGTGTGTGCTGGTGATCCTGTCTGTTGCGAGTGGAGAAGAGGACTTCAAGATCAATGATTGCGCAGGTTGCCGCGTCGCCCGCCTCGATAATCGGTCCGATCCGGGCCTGGACTTGAGGATGCTTCATGCGCGCCAGGGCGCTTTTGTCAATCAGAAAGGGCACGGCCTGGAACGGCGATCGATTCAAGACCGCCAGGCTTTGGCCATGACTTTTGCATCGGCAAGATCGAGCCTTTCCATTTCCGCCAGCGCCCGA
>LXNI01000526.1_pt1 | contig 43064 bp, 39 predicted proteins | sample 809091 | NCBI WGS metagenome assembly LXNI01 (sample SAMN04870527, study PRJNA318959) | sponge metagenome | biome: 01000161; feature: marine sponge reef; material: water | host: Sarcotragus foetidus | place: Greece: Milos, Mediterranean Sea | collected 2013-05-29 | depth 5-7 m
CGAAGAGATCGATATTGGCCAACTCGGCGACTTCAACGAGGCCGTCGAGATGTCCACCATTCCGTTCATCGTCGAAGCCCGTGACTGGGCCCGCCTGCCGGAGAGCTTCCACGACTCGATCCTTCAGGACTACGTAGTTCTGCGTGAGGGATCAACGCCTACAAATGATCGAATCGTTTGTCGTCCAGGCACCGGCCGGCTTGAGTGAACAGCCGGCCATCGCCCGGGTCGGTGAGTTCATCGGTCGGTGCACGGTGCCGGTCATGATGACCGGTGCAAGCACAAGCGTCGGCCGGAGCCAAGCGTCGCGCCTGGCGCTGAGCGGCGGGCGCTAGTTCAACCCGGTACGTGGATGCCACTCAACTCTGAGTTCGGAGCAGCTCGTCGAAGAACTCCTCGAACTCAACACCGCCACTTTCTGCCGCTTCAGCGCGCGCTCGTTCGATTTCCGCGCGCTCAGCGTCGTCGATTTCCGCTTCCCCTAACCACGACTCGATCGCCTCTGCCGCCAACGTCTCGATGGTGAGCCCGTTGCGGTCGGCTTCCTCTGCCAGAGCGGAATAGATGACCTCATCCAACCCTATAGTCCTCACCGGATCTCCTCCTCGCCACACTTCCACACCGACTCACGCCGCCGACAGCTGCGATGCTCCGATATTGTGCTGAAGCGTAGGTCTGATGTATATGGATAATTATAGACCATATAGCTGATCTGAGGGGACATGGCAATAGAGCATCCCGCAACCTGACCTGCCTGTACCGTGGCCGAGGCGAAGACCCGGCTGTCGGAGATCCTGCGCCTGGCCGAAGAAGAAAGGCCTCAGCGCATCGGGCGTCGCAAGCCGTTCGTGGTGGTACCCGAGCGCCTGTGGCAGGAACGTGAGCCCGAGCCGGAACCGGTTCATCAACCCACCCACTCTGAACCGAAACGGTGGATTCAGGTTCAGAAATCGTCCTCGGAGTCGCCGGCCGAGTGAGCTCTCAGGGCAGCCCGCAGTGTGGCAGAGGAGACGAGCGCGGGGTCGCCCTTATCCTCCAGTTCGTCGGCGTAGCGCAGGAGAGCTTCTCGGTCGGGTCCGGCCGGACCCCGGTAAGCCCTGCGGCGCAAACGCGGCGGCATCGAGTTGTGAACGGGTTCGCCGCCACCAGATTGGGCCGAACCACCGTTTGCCTGCTCGCTGTCAGGTGGATGCCCGTCCGTCGTCGCGGCGAGGATGGCTTCGCAGAGCGCGTCGCGGGAGACGAGCACCCGGTCGCCGCGCGACTCCAATTCGTCGGCGAGGCGCAGCAGCGCGGCCCGCGGACGCGATGGCAGGTAGTCGGCCTCGAGGCGCACCACAGCGGACAGTTCGATGTGCGGGCCCGGGGACATGGCCGGTGTCGTCACGGAGCGGCTCCTTCGTCGGCGTCCAGGATACCCAGGGCGGCGGCGATCATCCGTTTCAGTTCTCGAGCCGTGCGCCTGGCCTCGGCGGAGTGCCGTGCAGCAGCGTCTGTCGCTACCCGGGCGAACTGGGCGTCGAACTCAGACACACAGAACACGTCGCACGTCTCCGGTTGCGGTGACGGTCAATAGAATCGCCGAGGTGGAGGAGGTCGAACTCCAAGTTGTCGGGCGCAACCTCGCCGAGTTGCGGTCGGCGCGCGGGCTGACATTGCGCGGTCTTGCCGACCTCACGGGTTACACGAGTTCGTACTTGTCGCAAGTCGAGCGGGGAGAGTCGGTCCCGTCCCTGTCGGGGTTGGCGACGGTGGCGGCGGCGCTCGGCGTGGAGATGGCGGTGCTGTTCGAGCAGGCGGCGGGACCCCGGCTGCATATCTCTCGTTCCGAGGAGCGGCTGGGGCTTCGCACCGGGCTGTCCAGCAGCGACGAGCCGTCGCACCGCTACACCATCCTTGGCGCGCACGGCAACGAGGGCGCCTACACAGCTCTTATTCATCATCTGCCGCCGGGCGAGCCCCCGCTGCGGTTCCGGCACTTCGGCGAGCGCTTCGGGCTGGTCCTGGCGGGATCGGTCCGTCTGACGCTGGGAGGCGAGCCGCACGAGTTGGAGGTGGACGACTGGCTGCACTACGGCTCTCACGAGGAGCACACGATCGAGGTGACGAGTCCTACCGAGGCGGCGGTGCTCTGGGTCGTCAGCCCTGCCATCTTCTAGGCAAGGGCGGGCAGGCATGGCACAGCCAGGAGGCGCACGCGACTCCTACCGCCGGATCAGTCACGAGGTCGGGGTTCGGCTCGCGGAGCGACGCAACGAACTAGGCAAGGTGCTGAGCGAGGTCGCCCAGGAGGCCGAGGTGTCGATCAGCCACCTCAGCGACATCGAGAATGGCGTGTGCCAGGTCTCCCTGCCAGTTCTGTTGCGGATCGTGCGGGCCCTTGACCTCACCGTCACCCAGTTGTTGCCTCGGATCGGAGGTCACCACGTTCGAGGCGGTTCGATCGCGGGACTGCAGCTCGGGAGTTCGCAGGTTCTATCCCATCCTGAACTCGAACTCCGGGTGGAGTTCGTGCACATCCCCGGGCAGGGGACTCACATCATCGACAATCCGAGCCTCGCCGACGTGCTCGTCCATCCGCTCGAAGGAGAGGTCAGAGTGGTTGCCAACGGGGCCGAGGTCGCCCTCAACGACGGCGACACACTCGACACCGAGCGTGTCGCCAAGCACGTGGTCACAGCCGCGCGCGACTCGCGCGTCCTCATCGCCAAAGGTCCCGAACGGGGCTGAGCGGAGTCTCCCGCCCGGCTGTGCCCGGCGATCAGATCAGGTTTCCGTAACGGTGCATCGTGCGGCTGATCGCCTGCTCGCGCAGGTAGTGCAGCATTTCGATGCGGCCCGAGCCGGTCACGGGGTCGTCGGCGACGTGGACGCCGCTGGCCCGAGCGGCCTCCCGGAGCCCGTCGCCGGCAGGCCCGATCACCCGCATCCGTTCCACGCCGAGGCGGCCGAGCCGGGAGGCGAAGTCGTCGAGATCCTCGTCGCTCGAGTCGGACACGACGACCTCGCAGCCGCAACGCTTGGCTGCGCTGAGAGTCCGGGCCACGTCGGTCGCCCGGGCCGGGGACTCGATGCGGACCGCAACCCGCGGCAGCGGCCGGTAGCGGAACAGGTTCGACTCGCAGAAGAGCCCCGTGGGGTCGTGATCCCGTCCGAACTCGGCGTCCCAGGCCTCGCGGTCGGACAGATCGGCACGGGCCAGCCACGTTTCCTCGTCGAGATCCGCGTCGCTCGGCCGCCATGCGCCCAACTGCGCCACGTAGTTGGGCCCGCCGGCCTTGGCGCCCGGTCCGACCGATGAGCTCTTCCAGCCTCCGAAAGGCTGGCGCCGGACGATGGCGCCGGTGATCGGCCGGTTCACGTAGGCGTTGCCGACCTCCACCTGCTCCAGCCAGTACTCCACCTCCTCGTTGTCCAGGGAGTGGATGCCGCCGGTGAGTCCGTAGGGCGAGCCGTTCTGGAATCGCACTGCCTCGGCGAGTGTCTCCGCTCGCATCAGGCCCAGTACCGGCCCGAAGCACTCGGTCCGGCCGAACCACGAGTCCGGTCGCACGCCGAGTCTGATGCCCGGTGACCAGAGAGCCGGCCCGAGACGCCTCGGCTCGAGCAGCCACTCCTCGCCGTCGTCGAGTTTCGTCAGGGCCCGCAGCAACTTGCCGGAGGGTTCGAGGATCGTCGGGCCGAGCGTGGTGGACAGCCGCGCGGCGGGTCCGACCGCCAGGCTTCCGGCGGCGTCGACGAGCTGGCGCCGCAGCCGCGGCGACTCGTAGACCTCGCCGACGCAGATGGCGAGGCTGGCGGCCGAGCATTTCTGCCCGCTGTGCCCGAATGCCGAGGAAACCAGATCGGCCACTGCCAGATCGATGTCGGCGTTCGGCGTGATCACGAGGGCGTTCTTCCCAGACGTCTCCGCGAAGAGGCGCAGGTCCGGCCGCCAGGATCCGAACAGTTCGGCGGTCTGGAGGGCGCCGGTGAGGATGACGCCGCCAAGGTCCGGATGGCTGATCAGGTGGCGGCCCGTGTCGTCGTCCGGGACACGCAGGTAGCGCACGACGTCGCTGCCCGCACCTCCTGACCAGCAGCACTCGGCCACGATCTCCGCGCACCGAGGGGTTTCCGGGGCTGGCTTGAGGACCACCGCGTTCCCGGCGGCGAGGGCGGCGGTCACCCCGCCGGCGGGTATCGCGGCGGGGAAGTTCCAGGGCGGGACGACGGCCACGACGCCGAGCGGTTCGAAGCGGGCATCCTCGACGCCCTCCAACTCGAGGGCGCGGTCGCCGTAGTAGCGGGCGAAGTCGACGGCCTCGGAGACCTCGGCGTCAGCCTCGGCGAACGTCTTGCGCGCCTCGTGGACCATGGCACCGATCAACTCGCCGCGACGGCGGGAGAGTTCGGCGCCGATCCGCCACAGGACCTCTTGGCGCTCCCGGGCCGTGTGCCGGCGCCACCTCGCAGCGCCGGCGGTCGCTGACGCCAGCACTTCGTCGACTCCGGCGGTGTCGTGGACGATCTGCGACCGCGGCCGGTCGGGCGGGATCTCGACGACCTGTCTGGCCCAGGCCCGGTTGGCCGGCATCGAGGGATCGGTGTCGGGCTCGTTCATGAAGACATCGCCGGCGGGATCGGCACGGTCGTTCGTGCCCGGGCCGCTACTCGGCGTGCCTCGCGCAGCGCCGATGCCGGCATTGCCTGCATGGCGCGCAGCGCGCTGCTGCGTTCGCCTGGGACCGGAACCGACCGTCGAACGCTCGCGCACCGAGGCCCGGAATCGGTCGGCCTCGAGTTGCATCGACGTTCCGCCCGGCTGCATGTCGAACAGACGGTGGATGAAGTTCTCGTCGGTGGCGTTCTCCTCGAGTCGCCTGAACAAGTAGGCGATGGCGACGTCGAAATCGGCCGGGGCCACGACCGGGGTGTACAGGAGAAGTCCACCGGTGTCGTCACGCACCGTCCGGGCGTGCGTCGGGGCCATCCCTTCGAGCATCTCGAACTCGACTCGATCGTCAACCCCCCGTTCGGAGGCCAGATGGCGCGCGAACGCCAGGTCGAAGAGATTGTGGCTGCCGACGCCGAGGCGGACGGCCGCCATCCGTTCGGCGGTCAGCAACCAGTCGAGGCAGCGCTTGTAGTTGGCATCTGTGTCGGCCTTGGTGGTGTAGGGCGCCTGCTCCCAACCGCGGATAGCGGCCTCCACGCGCTCCATGGCCAGGTTCGCCCCTTTGACGAGACGGATCTTGACGGTTCCCCCGCGGCGGCCTCCGAGCGTCCTGCGGTGCCGTTCGCTGGCCCATGCCTGCAACCGCTGGAGCGCCTCGAACGAGTCCGGCAGGTAGGCCTGCAGCACGATCCCAGCGTCGAGAGCGTGCATCTCGGGCTCGTCGAGTACCGCCATGAAGGCGGCGGTCGTCAGTTCGAGGTCGTGGTACTCCTCCATGTCGAGGTTCACGAATGTCGCCGGGCGGGTCACCGCCGCCTTGGCGAACAGCGGCCGGAGCCGCTGGATCACCCGTCGCAGGCTTCCCTCGAAATCCCAGTAGTTCAGTTGGCTGGCGATGGCGGAGATCTTGACGGAGACGTAGTCGATGCCGGGCTCCTCCAGCATCCGCAGTACCGCGGCGTGGCGGCGGTCTGCTTCTGATTCGCCGAGAACGGCCTCACCGAGCAGGTTCACGTTGAGTTGGAAGCCGTCGCCGCGGCGGTTGCGCAGGTGGGCAGACAACCTGGCAGGGTCGGAGTCAACGACCAGATGAGCCACCAGCCTTCGGAGCCGGCGCGCTGCCAGCGGCATGACGACTCCGGGCAGGATCGGTGCCAGCCACGCTCCGGCTCTCAGCAACTTCCTGTCGGCGGGCGACAGGAAGCCGGGTAACGACCCCGCGCGGACAAGAGCGGCGAGTTGGTGTGCCGCGATGCGGCGACTCTCTGGTCTGGTGACCCTGTCCACGAAACGCATGGCGAACCGGAGCCCCTCGGCATCGGCGACGATCCCCGACAAGCGGTCGGCCTCCCGGCGCTCGTCGCGGCTCTCGGTCCGGCGGGAGGACTCGATCCACGTTTCCACCTGCGCCACGGCGCGCTCTGCGAGATCGTGGAGAGGGTCCGTTGCCGGATCGTCGCCGGGACCGGTCGGCCTGCTCACTCCGGAGGCGACCCGACCGCCCGGGGCCGACTCAGACCTCGGCGAGTTCACGGTTGAGGCCATAGACCTCCCGCGCTGTCTGATCGCTGATCACGCCGCACTCCACGTCGGCGTGCACCGCCTCGCGATCCCGGTCACGCGGCTCGCCGAAGCCACCGCCTCCACCAGTCATGGTGCGGATGATCGAACCGGCAGGTAGCCGGACGTTGGCGCACTTCAGAGTGTGACGCTCGTCGTGGCGCCCCGGGTTGATGACGACGTCGGGGGGTGTGGCGCTCCCGCCTCCGGCGAGGCCCCAGGCCGGCGTTTTACTGCGCTCGAACCAGGTGGAGAGCGAGGCATCGGCCAGCAGTTCGAATTCGCGCTCGACGCCGGCCCCGCCGCGGTACTCGCCGTGGCCACACGAGTCGGCGCGGAGCCCGTAGTGGCGCAGACGCACCGGGTACTTTGTCTCCAGCACCTCGATCGGCATGTCCTTGAGCGATCCGTTGACGTTGTTGATCAGGGCGTCCTCTCCGTCGGATCCGCTCCACGCGCCCCATCCGCCGACGGTCGGCTCCACGTGGAGCCACTGTTGCTTCGTCCTGGGGTCGGTACCGCTGAGGTAGAGCACCATGGAGTCGCCGTAGCTCGCCGCCGCGGCACGGTCCGGAACCGCGTCGGCGAGCGCCTTCACAACGAGATCGATCAGCAGCCCCAGTGGCGTGAAGTACCACTCGACTGGCGAGGGGTCCAGTGCCCCCACGACGGATCCTTCCCGCACGATGACGCGCAACGGCTTGAACGAGCCACCGTTGGGCGCGCTGTCGGGATCCACCAAGAGCTTGTAGGCGACCCTGGCGGCAGCGATCGCCTGCGTGGATCCGCAGTTCACCGGGCCGGTGCACGCGTCGTCACTGTCGCTCAGATCGACGATCATCTCCGCACCGTCGATCGTGACCTTGACGCAGATGTTCACAGGGTCCGTACCCACGCCGTCGCTGTCAATGGTTCCCTCCGCCCGGTATGTCCCGTCGGGAATCTTGCGCACGATGGCGCGTTCGGAACCCTCGGACTGCCGGAAGATCTCATCTCGAGCAGCCAGGACCGTCTCGGAGCCGAACCGTTCGAAGATCTCCGGCAGCCGCCGCGCTCCGGTGTGGCAGCAGGCGATCTGGGCGCCGAGATCGCCGATTGCGCCGTGGAAGAACCGGCTGTTCTTCCCGATGGCCTCGGTCAGGGGCGCCCGCTGGACGCCATCCTGGACGATGCGCACCGGCGCCAGCCGCAGGCCTTCCTGGAACACGTCGATCGAATCGATCGTCCCTCCTGGATCCTTCGAGCCGACGTCCAGCCAATGGGCTCGGGACGTGGCGAATCCCAGCAGATCGCCGTTGGCGAAGATCGGCTCCATCACGGTCATGTCGTGCAGGTGGGTCCCGGTGATGTACGGGTCGTTCATGATCCAGACGTCGCCCGGCTGCCAGGCATCGCGGCCGTAGCGCTCCTCGATGGCGATCGTGCACGCCTCCAGGTTCCCCAAGAAGATCGGCAATCCCGCCGATTGCCCGAGCACACGGTGCTCGGAGTCGAGCAACGCCACCGAGCAGTCCTTCATCTCGTAGATCACCGGCGTGTAAGCCGAACGGATCAGCGTGGCGTTCATCTCATCGGCCGCCGCGGTGAGCGCATTGCGGATGATCTCGACGGTCACTGGGTTCAACGAATCGGCCATCGGGTCACTCCCTCCCGGTGCGGGATGCCGAGAGGATCCCGTAGGTGTCGACCTCGAGGCGCCAACCGGCCGGTGGCAGCACCGTGGTCGCGGTCGGCTCGGCGATGATGATGGGCCCCTCGAGCACGGCCTCCGGCGCGAGGTCTTCTCGCTGGAACAGTGGCGTCTCGTACGCCGATCCGCCGAAGTGCACCGAGAGCAACTCCGGCTCGGCTCGCCCCGGCGGGATGACCAAGGGCGACGGCTCGGCTCTGCCGAGGTCGCCGAACGCCGTCACGCGGGCGATCACGAACTCGATCGGGGCGTCGGAGTTCGAATGTCCGAACCGCGTCTGGTGCGCAGCGTCGAAGGTGGTCTTCATCTGCGCGCTCCAGCGGGCGTCCTGCAGCGAACTGACCGAACCGATCGGAATGGTGAGGGTGTACTCCTGGCCGATGTAGCGCGCGTCGATGGCGTAGTGGAGGCTGATCGCATCCTCGCTGACGCCCTCGGAGCGGATCTGTTCGCTGACTTCGTTTCCGATCTCGGAGTAGATGGCGCGCAGCGCGTCGAGATCGGCCGTCTCGTGGGCGAACGGGAAGCCGCGGGCGGAGTCGCGGCGCAGCTGTGTTTCCAGCATGCCCCACGCCGAGAAGGCGCCCGGGAACCGGGGCACGACGATGTGATCGATTTCCAGTTCATCTGCCAGGAATGCGGCGTGCATCGGTCCGGCTCCGCCGAAGGCCACGAGAGAGAAGTCCCGGGGTTCGATGCCCCTCTCGACGGTCAGGGTCCTGATCGCCTGGGCCATCTTGGCGTTGATCACGTCGAGGATGCCTTCGGCCATCTCCAGGGGATCGAGCCCCAACGCGCCGCCGAGGTCCCCGACGGCTTTCAGTGCGAGGTCGGGATCCAGGACGAGTTCGCCGCCGGCGAAGGATCTGAGGTCCACGCGCCCGAGCGCCACGTTGGCGTCGGTCACCGTGGGTTCGGTGCCTCCCCTCCCGTAGCAGGCGGGTCCCGGGGACGCGCCCGCGCTGCGGGGTCCGACGCGCAGGCCCCCGGCCTCGCAATAGGCGACCGAGCCGCCCCCGGCGCCGACAGTGTGGATGTTCACCACCGGCATCAGCAGCGGGAAGCCCTCGAGCGAGGCCTCGCTCGACACGTCGGCGCGGCCGTCGAGGATGAGGCTGACATCGAACGACGTGCCGCCCATGTCCACGCAGATCAGGTCCGGTCGCCCGGTCAGGCGGGCCAGCGAGACGCCGCCCATGGCACCGCCGACGGGCCCCGACAGGAGTGTCTGCACGGTGTGCTCCCGCGCGGCGCCGGCGGTGATGATCCCTCCCGAGGACTGCATGATGTGCAGGGGCACACCCATGCCGTCGGCGACGAGTCCGGTGGACAGTTCCTCCAGGTAGGTCCGAACGGTCGGCGCGGTGTAGGCGTCCAGGACCGTCGTGGAAGTCCTCTCGTACTCGCGCCATTCCCGGGCCAGCCGGTGGGAGAGGCTGATGGAGACGTCGTCGCCGAGTTCGTCGCGCAGCAAGTCGAGCACCCGGAGTTCATGGGCGGGTTCCTCGTAGCTGAAGAGCAGCGCCACCGCGATGGAGGTGTACCCGGCGTCGTGGAAGCGCCGAGCCGCTGCCAACACGTCGTGGTCGTTGAGCGGTTCCACCTCGTTGCCGCGGGAGTCGAGGCGGCCGCGGACTTCGACGGTGTCGGCGCGACCGACGAGCGGCCGGGGCTTGCGGTACTGGATCTGGTAGAGGGCGTCTCGGTTCCCGCGCGCGATCTGATAGACGTCCCCCGCTCCGGCGCTCGCCACCAGCAGGACCTTCTCGCCCCTCCGCTGCAGGAAGGCGTTCAACCCCTGGGTCGTGCCGTGGACCGCGAAGGACACGTCGGCAAGATCGTCCACCAGGTCGGCCATGGCATTGCGCACGCCGATGGAGAGTTCCCCGGGAGTGGTCGATGCCTTGCCGGCCCGGTACTGCCCCGTCTCCTCGTTGTAGGAAACGGCGTCGGTGAAGGTTCCCCCGATGTCCATGGCGATGCGCAGCCGACTCACGGTTCACCTGCGATGACTCGCTGCCGTTCGAACAGATCGACGATGTCCCGCGTGCGGCCGGGTCTCGGCGACAAAGCCAGCACGGGACGGATCAACGCTTTCCCCCTCGGCGAGTTCCGGTATTAGTACACAGACCGTAACCTGAAACTCACGCCGCTGTCAACTGCGCCCCCGGCAGGATTCGAACCTGCGGCCTTGGGATTAGAAGTCCCCTGCTCTGTCCCCTGAGCTACGGGGGCGGGGAAACCAGTCTACGAGACCGCGCACGCCGCGCCCGGACCGGGCGCGCTAGTTCTTCTCCAGCCAGCGGGCGAGGAGTTGGCGGGCGATGACCAGTTTCTGGATCTCGTTGGTGCCCTCGCCGATGATCATCAGCGGCGCGTCCCGGTAGTAGCGCTCCACGGGGTACTCCGTGGTGTAGCCGTAGCCGCCGTGGATGCGCATGGCGTCGGTGGCGATCTCGTAGGCGGCCTCGGAGGCGAAGAGCTTGGCCATGCCCGCCTCGAGGTCTATGCGCTGCCCCTCGTCGTAGCGCCGGGCGGCGTCGTAGGTCAGCAGCCGGGCGGCGTGCAGCTTGGTGGCCATCTCCGCCAGCATGAAGCGCACCGCCTGGTGCTCGAAGATGGGCCGCCCGAACGTCTCGCGCTCCTGGGCATAGGCCATGGCGGCGTCGTAGGCCGCCTGCCCCACCCCCACGGCGCGGGCCGCGATGTTGACCCTGCCCAGCTCGAGGGCGGCCAGCGCGTAGCGCAGACCCTTGCCCAGACCCTCGGGGCCTCCGAGCATGCCAGCGTCGGGAACGCGGTGGTTGTCATAGGACATCTCCACCGTCTCGACGCCCTTGTAGCCCAGCTTGTCGATCTTGCGGCTGATCGTCAGGCCCCCGTCGGCCGGACCCGGGGCCTTCTCCACGATGAAGCAGGTGATCCGGTCGTCGGGGGTGCGCGCCAGCAGCATCACCAGACCGGCGCGCATGCCGTTGGTGACCCACATCTTGGTGCCGTTGACGAGCCACTCGTCGCCGTCGGGGGTCGCCCGGCAGCGAATGTTCTGGGTGTCGCTGCCTGCGTCGGGTTCCGACAGCGAGAAGGCGGACCGCAGCGAGCCGTCGGTCATGCGCGGCAAGAAACGTTCCCGCTGCTCAGGAGTTCCGAAGCGGCTGATCATGGCCACCGACAGCATGTGGGTGTTGAGGATTCCCGCCAGGGACATCCAGCCCCGGGACAACTCCTCGACGATGCGGGCGTAGGTGTGGGCGTCGAGTCCGAGGCCGCCGTAGGCCTCCTCGATCGTGGCGCCGAACAGGCCGAAGTCGCACATCCGGGCGAACATCGCCTCGGGGAACTCGTCGGCGCGCTCAAGTTCGCTCGCCGCCGGCACCACCTCCCGATCAACCCAGGCCGCGATCGTGGCGACGAGTTCGTCGGCAACCTCGGGATCCACGCTCACGCGGCGTGATGATACGCCCCGCGGGCCGGGCCGCGGGCGGTCGCCGCATCGCCATGACCGACTGCACGACTGCCCGTCAAGCCCCGCAGCACTCCGCGCAGGACAGTCGGGGACCCTCGCGGTAACCTGCACGTATAGACCCGACAGTGAATCCGGCGACATCTGGTGCCCCGAACGTAGCCCCGTCGGCCTACCGCCTCGACGACCGCTACCTGCGCGACGAGGGAAAGGTCTTCGCCTCGGGTGTACAGATCCTGGCCCGACTCCCGCTCGAGCAGCTGCGCCGGGACCGTGCCGCGGGCCACAACACCGCGGCGTTCGTCTGCGGCTACCCGGGCTCGCCCCTGGCCACCTTCGACGCCGAGGTGACCCGCGTGGCCACTCTGGCCACCGAGGGAGGCCTGCAGTTGGTCCACCAGCCGGGCCTCAACGAGGAATTGGCGACCGCCGCTGTCATGGGCAGCCAACTGGTGAGCGGGTTCAGCGACACGACCCGCGACGGGGTCCTGGGCATGTGGTACGGCAAGGCTCCGGGCCTGGACCGGGCGTGCGACGCAATGCGCCACGCCGTCCTGACCGGTACTTCGCCGCTGGGCGGCGCGGTGATGCTGGTCGGCGACGACCCCTACGCCAAGTCCTCCACCGTGGGCAGTTCCTCCGAGGGCACCCTCGTGTCGCTGCGCATGCCGTTCCTGGTGCCCGGCGACCCTCAGGAGGCGCTGGACCTGGGGCGCCACGCCGTCGCCCTTTCCCGGTCGTGCGGCGTAGTTGCGGCGCTGCGGATCGTTGCCGCCGTCGCCGACGGCACCGGCTCGGTGGACCTGAGCGGCGACGGCTGGGGCGCACCCAACGGCCACCCCGGCGCCGGCGCTCCCTACCGGCTGCCGGTGTTGCCCAACCACGACGGCTCTCCTGAGCCCTACCGCCACCAGCCCGACGGCAACCTCATGCCCCCGTACACGACCGACATCGAGCGGGACCTCGTCGAGGTTCGCCTCGAGCTGGCCCGCAGCTACGGGGCCCGCAACGGGCTGAACCGGCTCACGATCCCCGAGGGTCCGGCACGGGTGGGCATCGTGGCCTCCGGGAACTGCTATCAGGAGATGCTGGAGGCGCTGCGACTGCTCGGCCTGCGCGACCTTTCCGACGTCGCCGGCGCCGGCATCCGCCTGGCGAAGTTCTCGCTGCCCTACCCGGTGGACCCCGCCTTCGTGCGGAGCTTCGCCGTCGGGCTCTCCGAGGTGATCGTGCTGGAGGACAAGGACCCGCACCTGGAGCTGTTCGTGAAGGACGCCCTCTACCCGCTGGCCGATCGGCCCGTGGTCGTCGGCAAGCGCGACGACCGGGACCAGCCGCTGCTGGCCCGCCACGCCGGCCTCGATGCCGATTCGCTGACCGGCCCGCTGCACGAGCGGCTCTCCGCCCACCTCAGCGGTGACCGCCTGGGCCCACCCCCCGCGCCGCCTCGCCGGCTGCGCTCACTGCCCGTCGGTGCCGCCCGGACGCCCTACTTCTGCTCGGGCTGCCCGCACAACTCCAGCACCCGGGTGCCCGAAGGCTCACTGGTGGGGGTCGGCATCGGCTGCCACGGCATGGTCTCGCTCATGGATCCCGAACGGGTGGGCCAGTGGAGTTCGGTGTGCTCGATGGGCGCCGAGGGCGCCACCTGGGTGGGTATGGCGCCGTTCACCGATCGGGAGCATTCGATCCAGAACCTCGGCGATGGCACCTACGCCCACTCCGGCCAGCTCGGCATCCAATTCGCCGTGGCGGCCGGGGTGAACATCACGTTCAAGCTGCTGTACAACGGCGCCGTGGCCATGACCGGCGGGCAGGACCCCACCGGCATCGTGGGTGTCCCGGAGATGGCCAGGATCCTCCTCGCCCAAGGCGTGCGGCAGGTGCTGATCACCACCGAGGACCTCGGCCGCTACAAGCGCGTCACGCTGCCGGCCGGCGTGGAAGTCTGGGACCGCAAGCGCCTGATCGAGGCACAGGAGAAGCTGCGCGACGTCGAGGGCGTGACCGTGCTGATCCACGACCAGTTCTGCGCCGCCGAGCTGCGCCGGGCACGACGCCGCGGCCAGCGACTCACGCCCAAGACGCGGGTGCTCATAAACGAGCGGGTCTGCGAGGGCTGCGGCGACTGCGGAGACGTGAGCAACTGCCTGTCGGTGCAGCCGGTCGACACGCCCTACGGCCGCAAGACGAAGATCGACCAGACCACCTGCAACTTCGACTACTCCTGCATCGACGGCGACTGCCCCTCGTTCGCCACGGTCCGCCCCGCCCGCGCCGGCCGCCGGCGCCGCATCGCCCGCAAGCGGGCCGCGGCCGCCGGCTCCGCCCCCGAGCGGATTCGCCCGGTGGCACCCGACGACATCCCCGAGCCGGCAACGACCGCGCCGACGACCATGACCGTGCGGATGGCAGGCATCGGCGGTACCGGAGTCGTCACCACCTCACACCTGCTGGGAACCGCCGCCGTGCTGAGCGGGCGGCACGTGCAGGGACTCGACCAGACCGGGCTGTCACAGAAAGCCGGGCCGGTCTTGAGCGACGTGCGCATCAGCGCCCGCGAGCCGATCGCCTCCAACAAGGCCACCACGGGAATGGTGGACCTCCTCCTGGCATTCGACCTGCTCACCGCGGCGGCTCCGGGGTCGCTGGCCGGCGCCGCCGCCGAGCGCACCCTGGTGGTGGCCTCGGTCACGCCCACAAGCACCGGCCAGATGGTGGTGCACCCCGAGCAGGGATACCCCAGCACCGACAGCCTGCGGTCGGTCGTGGACGCCACCTCCCGGGCGGTCGAGAATCGCTGGATGGACGCCGGTGCCATCACGCGACGCCTCTTCGGCAACACCACCTCGGCCAACGTGTTCCTGGTCGGCGTCGCCTACCAGTGCGGCGCCCTGCCGATCACGGCGGCATCCTTCGAATCGGCCATCGAGTTGAACGGCGTGGCCACCGAACGCAATCGCGAGGCGTTCCGTTGGGGCCGTCAGTGGGTGATCGACCCGGGCGGCGTCGAGCTGGCCGCGGCGAACGCCGCCGCAGCCGGTACCGCGGCACCCTCCGACGACACCGCCGGCGAGGCGCCCGAGGATGTCCTGGCCCCCGGGGTCCGCCGGCTCGTGGATCCGCTCGCCACGCGCACCGGCCTCGGCGAGCTGCTCGAGATGCTGGCCGCAGATCTGACCGGCTACCAGTCCGCCGGCTACGCCGAGGAGTTCCTGGGGTTCGTGACCGAGGTGGCCGCTGCCGAGGAGGACCTGCCGGGCTGGGACCTCACCGAAACGGTGGCCCGCGGCCTACACAAGCTGATGGCCTACAAGGACGAGTACGAGGTGGCCCGGCTGCTGCTCGAGCCGACCGCCGTGACCGGCGCCGAGGCGGTCGCCGGCCCGGGCGCCCGCATGGTGTGGCACCTGCACCCCCCGTTCCTGCGGGCGCTGGGCGTGTCGCGCAAGCTGAAGCTCGGACGCTGGGCCCGGCCCCTGCTCGTGGCGCTCCGCCGCGCGAAGCGGCTCCGGGGGACGCCCCTGGACGTCTTCGGCTACGCCGGGGTGCGCCGCTGCGAGCGCCGGCTGCCCGACGAGTACCGCGAGGCGATCCGGGCGCTGCTAGGCACGCTGGACGCCATCAACCGGGACGAGGCCGTTGAGATCGCCGACCTGGTCGATCAGATCCGCGGCTACGAGGACCTCAAGATGAGCCGCGTGGCGACCTACCGGGACGAGTTGAGCGAGCGGGTGGAACGCTTCTGCGCCGCAGTGCCGGCGGGAAGCAGCGCCTGAGCCGGCCCCGACGGGACCGCCGGGCGCTCAGGTCCCGGTGTCTTCCAGCGACTCCACACCGAGATAGCGGCGCTGGGCGTCGGGATCGTCCAGCAATTCCTGCGAGCTGATCTCCGTCTCGATCTGCCCCGAAACCATCACCACCTGGCGTTCCGAGACGGCCGTCGCCACGCTCAGGTTCTGCTCCACTAGCAGGACCGCGATCCCTTCGTCCACGAGGCGCCGCGACGTTGCCACGAGCTGCTCCACGATGGTCGGCGCCAGCCCTTCCGACGGCTCGTCCATGAGCATGAGGTCGGCGTTCAGCAGCAGCGCCCGGCCGATGGCCAGCATCTGCTGCTCACCGCCGGAGAGACTCGTGGCACTGAGCTTCTTCCGCTCGGCGAGGCGCGGGAAGAGTTCGTACACCTCCGCCGGCGTCCAGCGCTTGCCGCGCGCCTGGCGCGCCAGCATCGCCAGATGCTCGTCCACTGTCAGAGAGGTGAACAGGCGCCTGCCTTGCGGGACGTAGCCGATCCCCGTGCCGGCGACCTTGTACGGCGCCAGCCCCACCAACTCGGTGCCGCGGAACCGTATGGAGCCGCCCATGACCGGCAGCAGACCCATGATGGCGTTGCAGAGCGTGGTCTTGCCCATGCCGTTGCGGCCGATGACCGACACGGCCTCCTGGGCCATCTGCAGGTCCACGCTGTGCAGCACCTGCGCCTGCCCGTAGCCCACGTCCAGGCCTGAGATCTCCAGCAGCGACTCACTCATGGGCGATCCCCCGCCCCAGGTAGATGTCGTGTACCTGGGGATTGGCGCGGATCTCGTCGGGCGTTCCCTCGACGATCTTGACGCCGTCGTGCATCACGACGACCCGTTCGGCGACCCGCAGCGCCACGTCCATGTCGTGGTCGATGAGCAGCAGCGTGACGTCGCGGCCCAGCGCGAGCAGCAACTCGGTGAGGCGTTCCCGCTCACCGCGGGACAGTCCAGAGGCGGGCTCATCAAGCATCAGCACCCGGGGTTCGGTCACCGTGGCGAGGCCCAGCTCCAGCTGGCGCTGCTCGCCGTGCGAGAGGTCGGAGGTCAGCGCGTCGAGGCGCCCCTCCAGCCAGACGTTGGCGGCCGCCCGCTTGGCGCGGTCGCGGTAGGCGGCGTCGCGCCGTCCCATCCGCAGGCGGAAGCGCCGGCCCTCCTTTCCCAGCACGGCCAGGTAGAGGTTCTCCTCCACCGTGAGACCGGCGAAAAGGCGGGAGCGCTGGTAGGTGCGGGACATGCCGAGTTGCGGCCGGCGCCGGGCCGGCAACTCCTCCACATTCAGACCGTCGATCTCGACGGTGCCCGCGGTGGGCCGCAGGTCGCCGGCCACGACGTTGAACAGCGTCGTCTTGCCGGCCCCGTTGGGCCCGAGGATGACGAGGCGTTCGCCCTGAGCGACATCGATGTCGATGCCGCTCAGGGCGTGGACGCCACCGAAGGACATGCTGACGCCCTGCAGCCGCAGCACAGGTGCTCCGTTCGCTGCCGTCGCCGTCATGGTCGGTGGCGTCCCTCTACCTCGTGGTCAGTGCGTGCCGGCTAGTTCTGCAGAACGCCGTTGACGACCGGGACAGCGTTACCGATCCACGGGAGGTCGCCTGCCTCACACGGCGGGTAGTCCCTGCTCGGCGACGGATCACCGCTGAACGTGCCGCCGAAGGTCTGGTCGACCTGCGGGACGAACGCCACCGTGCTGGAAGCCATGTTGCCGTCGTCGTCCAGGTAGATACGACCGACGTACTGGTCCTGGATGGCCGTACGGTTGTGATCCAGGCTGATCTCGCCGAACGCGGCGTCGAGCGTCACGTTGCTGATCGCCTCCCACAACGGCTCGTGGCCACCGGAAAGGTCGGCCCCGATCGCCTTGAGGCCCTCGATCAAGCCCCAGGCGTTGTTGTAGTAGTTCATGTAGAAGGCGTCGAAGTACGCGGCATCCGCCGGAGCCGGCGAGCCCCCGAACGGGATCTCGTCGAAGTGACGGTTGATGATCGCGCGGAACTCCGCTGCCTTGTCGGTCTGCAGATCGGGAGCGTTGCCGAACCCACCGGAGTAGGAACCGACGACCCGGGGACCGATGGCGGTGAACACGTCGGGGATACCCCAGAAGAGGTTGCCCATGTGCTGCTCGCCCACGACCTCGCCCTTGGCATCCTCGAAAGCGTTGAGGGCCGGAACCAGACCGGCGCCGCCAACGGCCCAGAAGTAACCGTCGACCTCGTCGGGTCCGGGCAGCTGCTCCACGAAACCGGAGTAGTCGGTGGTGTTCAGCGGCGGGTACACCCGGCTGATCACGTCACCGCCTGCGGCGCAGAACTCGGCGATGAAGCCCGCCGTGGAGGTCCAGGCGAAGCTGTAGTCGTCACCGATGATCGCTGCGGTCTCCCACCCCAGGGTGTTGTGGGCAATGTCGCCGAGACCGGCGTTCCATTGCGCCCCGTCACCGTTGAAGCGGAAGAAGTTGGGCGCCTGGACCGCCATGGTGGAGTCCTGCGCACCCGACGTGCCGTTCACGAACGTCTGGTTCGGGTGGTCCTTGGCGTAGTTGGCCACGGCGATGCTCTCGTCGCCGGACAGCGGGCCGATCATGATGTCGGCGCCGATGTCCTCCATGAGACGGCGCGTCTCGCGCAGTGCCGCCTCGGCGGTGTCATCCGCACAGCCGATGCCGACCAGCTCGATGGGCACACCGTTGATGGAGGCGTCGCTGAAGCCCGCCTGCGGGTTGTTGCGGTCGTTGACCGTGGCGCCCGCGTGCTCGGCGAAGGCCGTGACCACGCCGGCGATGTCCCTGTCGTGGAAGGCCCCGAAGGCGCCTTCGCAGTCAGACAGGATCGCCAGCCTGATGGCCGTCGGGCCCTCAACCCCCGTTTGCGGTGGCGGGGGCGGCTCGGGCGCCGGCGCGGCAGCAGCTTCGGCGGCCTGCTGCTCAGCGGCAGCAGCAGCCTCGCGAGCCTGCTCCGCCTCCTGCTCAGCGGCAGCGGCCTGCTCACGCGCACCCTCGGCGGCGGCCTGGGCTTCAGCCAGGGCCTCCTCAGCGGCGGCCACGTCGGCCGCGTTGCCGGTGGCGGTGGCCTGCGCCAGATCCGCAGCGGCCTGTGCGGCCTCAGCCGCAGCCAGCGCGGCGTCCGCCGCAGCCGCGGCGGCAGCCGAGTCGGCCAGCGCCGTCGAGGCTTCGCCCCGCGCGGACTGCGCCGCGGCTAGGGCCGCGTCGGCATCCTCGGAACCGCTGTCGCTGGCACAGGCCGCCGCCAGCAGGGCCAATGCCATGGCCGCTACCGACAACCTCAACCAGGTTGATTGCTTTCGTACTGTTCGCACTATCTCCTCCTTGTTTGTTCCAGTGCTGTCTTGGGTGTTCTCGGGTGCGCTCGTTATGTCACACCCGAAATCCGTCATAGGGCGGAGGTTCCGCCCTGCATTCGTTTTCTGTCTCTCGGTCTGCTCGATGTGGTCTTGTGTCTATCTATCCGGCCGTCCCTTCGTGCAGCTTCCCTCCCCCATGTTCATGTTCTGTTCGCTCGTCTCGTCGTGCTCATCGGTTCGGTCGACTCTCGTCTCGCCTAGTTCCGGGCTGGGACCCGGCCGGTGGCCAGAAGCTTCGACCAGACACCTCGGAGGATGTCGCGGTGGCCCGTCAGCCAACTCACCAACCCAGCCGCGCCGATTCCCGCGACCGCGCCCACGATGACACCCGCGATCGCGCCGCGGTCGCCCTCCTGCAGACCCCCGACGGCACCCCAGACCGCGGCGCCGATCAGCGCCAGCGGCACCGCACCGCGCACCTTGCGCAACCCCACGACGCCAGCCGGACATGCCAGCACCAGCACCAGCACGATGGCTCCGATGAGCGTGCGGAAGCGGGACTCCGCGATGAAGTTGTTGAGGAAAACCACGTTGCGCACATAGTTCTCGAGCGCCACGAATATAAAGGCCCCCAGCCAGGCCCCCTCCAATACCAGCACCCCACCGATGATGGCCATGACCAGGAGGTTCAGGATGCCGCCCAGATTGATGGCCGTGGGGGCAATGGCTCGCTGCTCCCAGACGTAGAGCACGCCGCCCAGCGACGCCACGAAGGCGGCCAGCGTGAAAGCCCAGGTGCGGTGCATCGCCACGTTGAAGCCCAGGGAGTTCATGCGCACAGGGTCGTCGCGCACCCCTTGCAGTGCCAGTCCGAACGGCGTGCGCGACACGTACCGCAGCAGCAGGTAGACGACCACAGCGACCACCAGAGACGTGTAGAACAGGCGTTCGGGGTTGGTAGCGTCAGTCGGTTCGCCGATGTATGCGGGGGCGCGCACCTGATTGACGCCGCCGAAGCCCGACAGCACCGTGACCTGGACGAAGAAGTAGTAGCCGATCACGCCGTAGGCAAGCGTGATCATGAGGTAGTAGAGCCCGCTGGAGCGGCTGGCCAAGAGCCCCATCAGGAACCCCAGTGCCGTGGTCACGCCGATTCCCAGCGCGACGCCGACCCAGGGGTTCCAACCCAGGTTGAGTCCCTTGCTGCCGCCGGTGGTGACGGCGTTTCCGATCGTGAAAGCGCACACGCCGTACATCAGCGTCTGCGCAAGGGAGATCATCCCCCCGAAGGCGGAGAGGAAAACGATACTGGCCGCGGCGATGCCGAAGATGAGCGACCGCGTCAGCACCACATCGACGAAGTAGTGCCGGAACGGGTCGGGTGTGATCCCCTGGAAGACGCCCACCAACGCGAGGGCCACGAACAGGATCAGCGCCAGCCGGCGGGTGTTGCGGGAGAAGTCGCCCGAACCCATGGCGCCGCCTGCGGGGGCACCGCCGGTGCGGTCTCGCAGGCGGGAGAGAATCACGCCGGCCTTCCGAACAACCCGTAGGGCCGCACTGCCAGGACCAGCGCCAGGATCACGAACGTGGCGATGATCGAGTAGTAGGCGTAGTCGGTTGGCAGGTAGACGGGTGCGAGGGCGGTGGCGAGGCCGTAGAGGAGCGAGCCGGCCGCAGCGCCGCCCAGCGATCCCATCCCGCCGATGATCACGACCACCAGGGAGTGCAGCAGCCACTGCCCGTCCACGCCGGGGGCCAGGGTGGTGACCGAGGAGCCGGCGATGACCCCTCCCAGGCCGGCCAGCGCCGAGCCGAGCACGAAGGCCACGGCGAACACCTTCTGCACGTTGATGCCCAGGGCCTGCACCATGGGCGTGTCGTCCACGCCTGCACGGATCACCATTCCGGTGCGGGTCTTCTTGAGCAGCAGCCAGAGACCGCCGCCGACACCGAGGGCCATGCCGATCACGAACAACTGGTGGATGCCGTAGCGGATCCCGGCGAACTCCACGTAGCCGTGGATCAGGTGCGTCAAAGTGATCGGCTCGGCGACGCCGCCGAAGTGCTGGATCATCTGGTCGCCCAGGACGATGGAGATGGCGATCGTGATCAGCGCCTGGCGCAGATCCTGCCCCTGGTTCCAGCGCAGGAAGACCTGCTGGATGAACAGCCCAAGGCCGCTGACGATGACCACGCCGATCACCAGGGGCAGCCACCAGTCGCCCCATCCCACCATGTTGCGGTCCGGCGTCCCGGTCACGCCCAGGAAGTCGAGTTGGTACTCGAGGGCGAAGTAGCCGGCCAGCAGGAACAGCGACCCGTGCGCCATCTGCACCGTGCGCATCAGCCCGAAGACGAGCGTGAAACCGGAGGCCACGATGAAGTAGATCCCGCTGATGGTCAGCGCGTTGAGGATGCTCTTGAGGAACTCGCTCGGAGCGCTGACAGCAGAGCCCGCGGAGGTGCCGGAGGCCAGGAACACGACCCAGACGATGACGAATGTGATCGCCGCGATGATCACCAGGCGCGCCAGGCTGCGATGCCAGGGCTGGTTTCTGCCGCGGCGCCCCAGCAGGGCGTTCGCGGCACCGGTCATGACGGTCGTCACGGCCTGTGAACTCCCATCTGCTGGTCCCTCCCCGCTCGGAGCGACGCCCGGCTCATGCCTCCAAGGCGGAAATCACCGAGTCGACGTCGGTCACCGTCGAGACGTTCTGGAGAGCGTAGTTGATGGAGGCGTTGTGCCAGTCGGCGCTCATCGTGGAGCAGCCGTTCTCGGGCACGACCATGTAGTAGCCCTTGTCGGCGCCGGTGCGGGAGGTGTGCTCGATGGACATGTTGGTCCAGGCGCCGGTGACGATGACGGTGTCACGCCCGGTGCCGGCCAGCAGGCTCTCCAGCTTGGTGCCCTCCCAGGCGCTCATGCGCATCTTCTCCACGATGAGGTCGCCGTCCTGAGCCTCCAGGCCGTCGGCGGGCGCCGCGCCCCACGAGCCGCGGACCAGGCCGTTGGTGTCCTTGACGCCCTGGAACAACGGCGCGTTGAGCTTCAGGCCCGGCGCCCCGGGCTCCACGATGTACCAAACGTGGATGACGGGCACACCCAGGCCGCGGCAGACATCGGCCAAGCGGGCCACGTTGGCCACGACGTCCTGCTCGATGGCGTGCTCAGGCGAGCCGGACTCGCCGAACGCCCCACCCTCGGTGATGACGTCGTTCTGGAGATCCTGAATGATCAGGGCGCAGCGGCTTGCATCCAGTGACAGGTCGCTCATGGCTTCCCCTCTCGGTCGGTGAGTCGTTCGGTTGTCGGTTCCGTCGATCGACGGCTCAGCTCATGTACGGCTCGCGGTGCGGGCCTACTCGCGTCCGGAGCGTGTAGAGCGAGGTGCAGGACGGCATGAACAGGGTGTGCCAGTCGGCGCCGCCCCAGGTGAGGTTGCCGACGTTCTCGGGCACGGGCACGGTGCCCAGCCGCTCGCCGGCGGCGCTGATGATCCACACGCCGCCTGGACCGGTGACCCAGATGTTTCCCTGCTCGTCGCACTTCATACCGTCGGGGATGCCGTCCTCGATCACGCCGGTGCCGATGCCGTCGAAGAACAGCCGCCGGCCGCTGAGACTGCCGTCGGCGTTCACGTCGTAGACGTCGATGAGCCCCCGCATGGTGTCGTTGATGTACATCAGCGACTCGTCGGGCGAGAAGCAGAGGCCGTTGGGCTGGTCGTAGGCGTCGCGATCGGTAGCCAGTTCGATCCCACCGCCGGGCGGAACCCGGAACACGCCCTGCCAGCCCAGGTCCCGCTCGCGCTCGAGGCCGAAGACGGGCATACGCCCGAACCAGGGATCGGAGAAGTAGATGGAGCCGTCGGCGCCCACGACGACGTCGTTGGGACTGTTCAGCTCCTTGCCCTCGAAGTGGGAGGCCACGACCTCCCGCGACCCGTCGGTGTTCTCACGGATGAGGCTTGAGGTGACGTGCTCGCAGACGATGAGGTTCATGTCGGCGTCGTAGGTCATGCCGTTGCACTTGTTGGACGGTCGCATGACCTCGACGACGGTGCCGTCGGGGGTGTATTTGCGCCGCACGTCACCCGGCATGTCGCTGAACAGGAGATGATGATCCGTGGGATGCCAGATGGGTCCCTCGGTGAAGGTGAAACCGGTGGCGACCTGGGTCACCTCGGCATCGCGGTCGACCAGTTCCCACACTGCGTCGGAGTGGGCTTCTACGTTTGCCACCTCAAAACCCCCTTGTCGTAGTAGTCGGTCTTAGGGCGCGCCGACTGGGCGGCCGCCCCTCGGCGGAAGTGGCCGACAAAGTAGCGGAATCTTCCAACCTCGGCCAATACCGCCCGGAGTGCATGATGGTGCTCCAGCAGTTCTCGGGCTTCGTTGACGAAGGCCGTCGCTTGCTATAGTCCGGCAACCTCGGAGAACAGCGAAGGGAGTGCGTCCATGGGATCTGCCGCAGAGGTGATCCGACCCGCTTCGCCCTCTGAAGCCGCGTCGGCATTCGGAGATGGCGCCGGTGCCGCCGTTTTGGCGGGCGGCACGCTCCTGGTGCCCGACCTGCATTTCGGCCGGGCACGTCCCGAACGGGTCATCATGTTGGGGAGCGCCGGACTGAACCACGTCACGCGCTCGAACGGCGCGGTGACCATCGGCGCCACGACTCCGGTCGCCGCCCTGGTCGGCGAATCCTCGCCGCTCGGGCCGTGCGCCGCCTCGATCGGCGACAACGAGATTCGCGCCCAAGCCACCGTCGGGGGGAATCTGTGCGCCCCCGCGGGGTTCGGCGATCTGCAGGGACCGCTGCTGGCTCTGGGCGCCACGGCCCGCTCCGCCGGCGCCGGTGGCGAGCGCAGCGAGTCGCTGGAGGACTTCCTGGCGGACCGCGCCGGCCGGCTGCTGCTCGACGTCAGCTACGCCGAGCCCGCCGCGGGCGCCTTCGCGGGCCTGGGACGACCTCACGCCCACCACTACACAGTGATGGCCGTCTCCGGAGTGCGCACCACCGACGGTGCCACCCAGCTCGCCGTCGTCGGCGCCGGGGCAGTCGGTTCGAGGCTCCGGAGCGCCGAAGCGCTGGCGGGAGACGCCGAGGCCGCGGGCGAAGCGGCCGGCGGTGCAGTGAATCCATCCGATGATCCATTGGCGTCGGGTTGGTACCGGGCACGCACCCTGCCCGCCCTGGTGAAGCAAGTCCTGAGCGAGTTGGAGGCAAGCGCGTGAACATCGTCGTCAACGGCAACAACCGGACGGTGGAGAGTCCACCGCTCACTCCCCTGCTGCACGTGCTGCGGGAGGAACTGGACGTTCTCGGCCCCAAAGCCGGCTGCGAGAACGGCGGGTGCGGTGCCTGCACGGTGCTCATCGACGGCGCCCCGCGGCGCTCCTGCCTCACGGCAGTGGGGTCGGTCCCCGATGCGGAGGTGACCACCGTGGAGGGGCTCGGAGCGCCCGAGGCCATGTCGGATGTGCAGCAGGCGTTCGTGCACTACTGCGCGGCGCAGTGCGGCTTCTGCACGCCCGGGATGATCATCGCCGCCACCGCGTACCTCGAGGGCGGTGGCAGCGCCGACCGGACCGAGATCAGCGAGGCGCTGGCCGGGCATGTCTGCCGCTGCACCGGCTACCTGAAGATCCTGGACGCCGTGGCGGCAGCCCGCGACGGCGACTTCGACCTCTCCACGACTGCGGAGAGCCCGCACACCACCGTTCTGACCTGACCACTCCGAGAGACGGACGACCGCCACCGGCGGTTCGGCCGCCGCAGCACAACAAGATCCCGCTACAGAAGGCGAGGGGCACGACATGAAAGCAGTAGGAGCACGTCTCCCCCGCTACGACGGGGTCGGCCACGCCACCGGCCGCACCGTCTACGTGGACGACGTCCGCGTGAACCACATGCTGCACACCAAGGCGCTGCGCTCGCCGCACCACCACGCCACCATCAAGCGCCTCGACACGTCTCGGGCCGAGCAGATGCCCGGCGTGGCGGCCATCGTCACGCATACCGACGTGCCGCTGCTGGTCTATGGGCACCTGTCGGCACTGGGGATCCCCGCCGACGAGCCGCTGCTGGCCTCCGAGGACGTCCGCTACAAGGGCCAGCCCATCGCGGTGGTGGCCGCTGAGGACGCCGCCGCCGCGCAGGCCGCGGTGGACGCCATCGACATCGAGTTCGAAGAGCTGCCGGCACTGTTCGACATGCGCAAGTCGTTCGACGCGGATGCCCCGCAGATCCACCACTGGGGCACCGTCTACCCCCACTTCGAGGGCGAGATGAACGTCCGGCAGATCCGCAAGGGCAACGTCGAGCAGGCCTTCGAGCAAGCCGACAAGATCATCTCGGGCGTCTACCGCCCCGCCGCCATCGAGCAGATGCCCCTCGAGACCCAGGTGGGCCTGGCGGTGCCAGAGCCCGACGGGCGCATGACGATCTACTCCTGCACGCAGGCGCTGTACTTCTCCATGGGAGTCGTGGCGGCGCACCTGCAATTGCCGCTGAACAAGCTGAAGTTCGTGGGCGGCACCGTGGGCGGCGGCTTCGGCGGCAAGGTGGACACCGCCACCGAGACCCTGTGCGCCCTGCTGGCCCAGAAGTCCGGCCGCCCCGTGAAGTGGCGCTGGACCCGCGAGGAGGAGTTCCTTTGCTCCAGCACGCGGGCGCCTTGGCACATGGAGATCATCGACGGGGTCACCAGCGACGGCTGGATCCTGGGCCGCAAGATGCTGACGCTGCACGACGCCGGCGGTTACGCCCGCTTCTCGCCCTATGGCGTGACCAAGCACAGCTTCCACCACACTGGCGCCTACACCATCCCCAACCTGCACTTCGACGGCTACGTGTGCTTCACCAACCGCACACCCACCTCGGCCATGCGGGGCTACGGGGTCACCTCGGTGTCCTTCGCCGTGGAGACCCACATGAGCCGGATCGCGGAGGAACTCGGTGTCGACCCCTACGAATTGCGTCTCAAGAACGCAAACCGCATCGGCGACACCTCGCCGAACGGCATCCGCTACATGGACCCGTCGACGGTGGACGTGCTGCACGCCATCGCCGACGCCACCGACGCCGAACTGGCGGCGCCCTACAGCGACGCCACCCGCGAGATGCGCGAGGGCGAATGGCTGCCCGAGCATCTTGTCGGCCAACTCAGCCACTCGGAGGATCACTGATGACCATTCACACCGGGCGCGGCATCGCGTCCATCGAGTACCCCACCGGCATGAATCAGAACGGCGACCCGTCGCAGGCCTGGATCAAGGTCAAGCCCGACGGCCGCATCGATGTGTTCAGCGGCACATCGGACATCGGCAACGGCTCGAAGACCATCCAGTCACAGATCGTGGCCGACACCATCGGGGTGCCGTACGACTGGGTCACCTATGACAACTCCAACACGGACTCCTCGCCGGTGTGCACCGGCACCTTCGCCTCGCGCGCCACGTTCGTGGCCGGCAAGGCGGTGCTGAAAGCCGCCCAGCGCGTCAAGGAGCGGATCCTGGAGGTGGCCGGCCAGGAGATGGAGATCAGCCCCGAGGACCTCGAGATCGACGACGGCGAGGTGATGGCCAAGGGCGCTCCCACGAAGAAACTGAACGTCGCTGACGTGGCAGCCGCCGCCACCTGGGGCCACGGTGAGCTCATCACCGGCACCGGCGCGCAGTTGAACCCCTACGCCGCCATCTCCAACCCCGCCACCGGCGAGGTGGACGGCGTGCCCCACGCCGCCATCTCCTATGCCGCCTGCGCTGCCGAGGTGGAGGTAAACGATGAGACCGGCGAGATTCGGGTCGTGAATCTGACGCAGGCCTACGACGTTGGCAAGGCCATCAACCCGGCGCTGGTGGAGGGCCAGATCGAGGGTGGTGCCATCATGGGCCTCGGCCTCGGGGTGCTGGAGGACAGTTACCCGTACTACCCGTCGGCGGAGCACCGCGGCGGCGACTTCGGCAGCTACTACAGCCCTTCCAGCGCCGACCTGCCCGAGTTGCACAACCTCATCATCGAGAACCCGTCGGCCGATGGGCCCTACGGCGCCAAGGGCATCGGGGAGATGTCCAACAACGCCCAGCCTGCGGCCATCGCCACCGCCGTGTACGACGCTGTCGGTGTGTGGGTGACCGAGTTGCCCATCACCCCCGAGCGGGTACTGAAGGCCCTCGACGCCCGCAACGCCGGTGGCGGGCCCCGCCGTGAGGGCAAGCACGTGATCTTCGATGAGGAGCTGTCGATCAACACGGTGGGCGCCGGCAAGACTTGGACGGCCGAGGTCTGAGCGGCCACGCGAAGGCGGCGCCGACGGCCCTGGAGATCCGATGAGTTCCGACGACGCCACCCCGTCACCGTTCCGCACCTGGAACGGTGTGGAGGCGCTCGAATTCTTCCCCGGTGTGCACATGCATGCCATCGGCGGCGAGCAAGTGCTGCTCTGCCGGGTGACGTACGAGCCCGGCACGACGGTGGCCCGCCACCACCACGAGGCCACCGAGCAGATCGTGGTGCTGACCGAGGGCGAGATGACCCTCACCATCGGCGACGAGGAACGTCACCTCGTCGCCGGCGACACCGCCGTCATGAACCGCGGCGTGCCGCACGAGTTGTACTCCGAGACGGGCTGCACGTTCATCGAGGCCCTGGCGCCGGTCCCCCGCGACCACGTCCCCGACTTCGACCGGGACCTGGTCCTCGGCGAGTTGGGTTCCTCCCTGCACGTCGAGCGCTAGACCTGCCCCACGGCCACACCTGAGTTCGACCGGCGGCTCAGCCTCGGGATTCCGGCCTTGGCCGGAATGATGGATGGAGCCTCTGGATCGTGGGCTCAGGCGCCGCGCAGCATGCGGGAGAGGCGATAGGCGGCGCGGGCTTCCCGGTCGGTGCGGAACTCGCGGTCGTCTGCAGCGCGCAGGATGCGGCGGCTGGAGCGCACGCCCAGCCAGCGGAGCGGCTCGGGCTCCCAGGTTCGGGCGATGGACCCCACCCACGGAAGGGTGGTGCGCTCGGTGTCCGCCCCCAGGATCAACTCGGCCATGGTGCGCCCCGCCAGGTTGGCGCAGGCCACCCCGGTGCCGGCGTAACCGCCGAAGACGCCCAGTCCCGATGCGCGGTGGAACGTGAGCCCCGGCAGCCAGTTGCGCGGAATCGCCAGCACGCCTCCCCAGCGATGGGTGATCCGGGCGTCGGTTAGCGCCGGCAGCAACTCGGTGAGCGTCTCGTGGATCAGGTGGTGCGACGGCTCGTTCAGTTCGGTCCGCTGGTCGATGCGCGAGCCGTACAAGTAGGGCACGCCGCGGCCACCGAAGGCGATGCGACCGTCGGCGGTGAGTTGCCCGTAGATCACCATATGGCGGTCGTCGGAGAAGGTGGGGCGGTTCGCCAGGCCGATCTCGGCGATCACAGCGGACGGCAGCGGCTCGGTGGCGATCATCAGGGAGTACACGGGCAGCAGCGCCCGGCGCTGACCGGCGAGGTCGCGGGTGTACGCCTCGGTAGCCCGCACGACGACATCGGCGGTGACCGTGCCGTGCTCGGTGAAGACTCGGCCCGAGCGGAGCCCGGATACCGCCGTCCCCTCGTAGATCGCCACGCCGGCGGCTTCGGCGACATCGGCGAGTCCCCGGACGAGCTTGGCCGGGTCGAGCGCGGCCGACGGCCCCAGCAGGATCCCCGACCGCACTTCGGTGGCGTCGAGGTACTGACGCGCCTCGCCGGCGTCGAGCAAACGGATCTCGTCGTCGGTGAACCCCTGGGCGCGGGACTCGTCGATCTCTTCGCGCTGGCGCTTGGCCTGCGGCTCATTGCGCGCCAGGCGGATCGTGCCGCCCTTGGCGTAGTCGCACCGGATTCCCTCGGCCCGCGAGACGCGCTCGATCTCGTCGACGGCGTCGAAGACGGCTCTGATCAGGCGCATCGCCTCTGCGTGCGAGGACCGCCGGGCGTAGCGAGCGATCGTCCCCCCGGTGGATCCACCGAGTTCACCGCAGGCCCAGCCGCCATTGCGACCTGATGCCCCGAACCCGCAGTAGTGGCGCTCCAGCACGGCGATCCGCAACGAGGGGTCCGACCGCATCAGGTAGTAGGCGGTCCACAGCCCGCTGAACCCCCCGCCGACGATGGCGACGTCGACCTGCCGGTCACCGTCGAGCGCCGGTCGGGGGCGGATCGGCGGATCGAGCCGGTCGAGCCAGAGTGGGGTGGGCGTGGCGTCGGCGACTGTTGACATCGCTCGTCACGGTAGATCGCTACTGCTCAGATAGCAAGCCATCTGGCGGCTACTATTCGGAATCCATCGTGATGACGCACAGATGCCTCGGTTTTGGTAGTGTGCGGATTGGGCAGGTCGGCGCCCGGCGATCCGCCCCGGAAGCGAGGCAGAGTGGGCTCGATCAAACTCGTCATCGACGTTCCCGGCCCGTACCGCGGTGCTCTCGTGATGCGGCGCGCCGTGACCGTCTCCGCCAGCGTCGCCCAATTGGCCATCGCAACCGGCAAAGGCTCGGCCGTTATGGACGAGGCCTTCGCAACCACAACCCTCCTGCGGAGCGCCGCATGAGAAGGCCGCCGCTGCGAGTCCTGGACGCCGCCGGATCGCCTGGCGAGATCGGCGCTGCGCACGGCCGCCCCCACGCGGCGGAGATCCGGGCCTATGTCGCAGACCGCGTGGACATCGTGGCGTCGGGGATATGGACCGGAGCGCCGCTGTCGCGAGCCGATGTGCTGGATATCGCCCATTCCATGATCCCGGCGCACGAGTCCTTCGACGGGGACCTCCACGCCGAGATGATCGCCATGGCCGATTCCGCCGGCATCTCGATTCCCGAGGCGATCGTCGTCGGCGGCTTCACCGACTTCGTCGACACCGTCCGAGCCGTTGCCGGAAACCTGGGAGCGTCGACGGTCGCCGAGGACGACTGCACGGCGGTGATCGTGCCCGACGTGCGGGCGGGCGGCGCCGGGTTCCTCGCCCAGACGTGGGACATGCACGCCTCGGCCACAGAGCACGTGCTGCTGCTACGAGTGCGGCCCGACGACGCCCCGGCGGTGAGGGTCTTCACCACGACCGGATGCCTCGGCCAGATCGGCATGAACAGCGAAGGCGTCAGCGTGGGCGTCAACAACCTCACCGGCACGGACGGGCGTCCCGGCGTCACGTGGCCAACGGTCGTGCGGGCGATGCTGAAGCGCGCCACCGCCGCGGAGGCCCTGGACGTTCTCCTGGGCGCCGACCTGGCCGGCGCGCACAACTACCTCATCCTGGATCGCCACGGCCACGGCTTCAACGTCGAGGCCATGCCCTCGGTCCGCCCGGTCACGCCGCTGGGGCGCGATCCGCTCATCCACACCAACCACACGCTCGACGCACGCGCCGAGGCGGCCCAGGCCGAGCGCGACCCTCGCCTGATGGACAGCTCGCGAACCCGCCTCGCCACCGCCGCCGAACTGCTGGCAACCGGGTCGATCGACGCGGAACGCCTCTTCGCACTGACCCGCGAGCCGTCGGCCATCTGCGTGACGGCGAAGGCGCCGTTTCACATCGAGTCCAGCGGGGCGGCGGTGATGCGGCCCCGGACCGGCGACTTCTGGGCCTGCTGGGGCCAGCCGGCGGAGAACGACTACCAGCGGATCGAGGCCTCCGATGCCTGACTTCGACGTCGCCATGGTGGGTGAGCGCTCGGGGCTCGCCTACGCCAACATCCGTCCCGAGTGGGCGGCGGACCTGGCGGCCCTGGAACTCGCCTCGTACCCCACCGCCGACCCCGCCGACCTGTACGACGAGGCGAGCCTGCTGCTCCTGGCCCAGGACTTCCCCGAGGGTTGCTTCGCGGCCTTCGACGGCGACCTGCTCGTTGCGATGGGGCTGGGAGTGCAGACCCTGTTCGACCTCGAGGCCCCCCAGCACACGATCGGTGACATCGTCCCGCACGACAACAGCAGCAGCGGGCACGTGCCCGGCGGCGACTGGTACTACGGCACCGGCATCTCGACCCGCCCCGAGTACCGCCGCCGGGGCATCGGCTCGGAGCTCTACGTGCTCCGCAAGCAGGTGTGCCGCGATCTGAACCTGCGCGGCATCGTGGCCGGCGGCGTGATTCCCGGCTACGCCGATCACAAGGATCGGATGAGCGCGGACGCCTACATCTCCGAGGTGCGGGCCGGCCGGCTGTACGACCCCACGCTGAGCTTCCAGTTGAAGAACGGCTTCGAAGCCCCGTGCGCGCTCGCCGGCTACATCGAGGACCCGGCGGTGGACAACTTCGCCGCACTGATCGTGTGGCACAACCCCGACCACAGGGCAGCCGCAAGCGGGAGGGTCGCATGATCGACGAGAAGGACCGCGAGATCATCAAGTTCCTGCAGACCGACGGTCGCATGGCCTACTCCACGCTGGGTCGGCTGATCGGGCTCTCCGACGCCGCCACCCGCCAGCGCGTCAACCGCCTCACCGCTCGCGGGGTGATCGATATCGTGGCGGTCACCGACCCGGTCAAGATCGGCCTCGGCTACCAGGCGCTCCTCGGCATCACGGTCGCCGACGACGCCCGGAAGCTGGCCGCCGAGATCGGCGCCATGGACGACGCCGTCTACGTCGTGATGACCGCCGGACGGTACGACTTGATCGTGGAGCTCGTGTGTGTCGACGGCGACACCTTCATCGCCCACGTCAACCGGATCCGCACCATGGACGGGATCGAGAGCGTGGAGACGCTCCCCTACCTGGGGATCACCAAGCAGACCTACGACTGGGGGGTGGGATGAACATGCCTCGCCTCAAGGGTGACCAGGCTTTCCGGCGCCGGGGACTCACCGGGCGCGACCCGGAGATGACCTACGGCGGCGCCAACTCGTTCCTGCGCCGCACCTACACGCGCGACATCGCCGAGGCGGACGTCGTCGTGTCGGGGATCCCCTTCGACATGGCCACCTCCAACCGGCCCGGCGCCCGGCTCGGACCCCGTGCCATCCGCACCGCCTCGGTGGGCCTCGCCGAACTGGAGGCCTATCCGTTCGGATTCGACCCCTTCGATCATCTGGCGGTGGCCGACTACGGCGACTGCTTCATGGACTTCGGGCACCCCGAAGCGGCCGTCGAGCGCATCGAGGCACACGCCTCAGAGATCCTCGCCCACGACGCCACGATGGTCACCCTCGGCGGCGATCACTTCATCACCTATCCACTCCTGCGAGCGCACGCCAGGAAGTTCGGGACCTTGTCGCTGGTGCACTTCGACGCCCACAGCGACACCTGGCCCGACGACGGCAACCGGTTGGACCACGGCTCCATGTTCCTGCGGGCGGCCCGCGAGGGGATCGTGGATCCGGTCACGTCGGTGCAGATCGGCATCCGCACCTACAACGACGACACGCACGGCTTCACGATCCTTGGCGCGCCGTGGATCCACCGGGAGGGTATTCCGGCCACCGTCGAGGTGATCCGGGAGGTCGTCGGCACCAACCGGGCCTACCTCACCTTCGACATCGACTGCCTGGACCCGGCGTTCGCGCCCGGCACCGGCACCCCGGTGTCGGGTGGTCTCACGACCGCGCAGGCCCTCGAGGCGATCCGGTCGCTGGGCGACGTGGACCTCGTGGGCATGGACGTGGTGGAGGTGTCGCCGCCCTACGACGTGGCCGAGATCACCGCGCTGGCGGCTGCCACCCTCGCCCATGACTTCATCTGCCTGCAGGCCGTACGGGCCGGCGCTCCGGGCACCGTCTACGGGCGCACCTGAGGGGACACCCACCATGACCGACCCCACGCCGGCCGTCGCCATCTCCGGCATCACGAAGCGGTTCGGCGACGTCACCGCCGTCGACAACATCGGTCTGGAGATCGGCGACGGTGAGTTCTTCGCCCTGCTCGGGCCGTCGGGCTGCGGCAAGACCACCACGCTGCGGATGATCGCCGGGCTGGATTTCCCGACCATGGGCAGCCTCAAGATCTTCGGTGACGAGGTGGGCACGCTGCCGCCCAACAAGCGGCCCGTGAACACGGTCTTCCAGGCCTACGCCCTGTTCCCGCACATGAACGTGGCCGACAACGTGGCCTTCGGCCTGAAGATGCAGAAGGTGGACCGCCTCGAACGTGACCGGCGCGTGGCCGAGGCGGTAGGCCTCGTGCAGCTGGGCGGCATGGAGAACCGGCGTCCCAACCAGCTCTCGGGAGGGCAGCAGCAGCGCGTGGCGCTGGCACGCGCCCTGGTCAACCGGCCGAAGGTTCTGCTGCTGGACGAGCCCCTCGGCGCCCTGGACCTGAAGCTGCGCCAGGAGATGCAACTCGAACTGAAGGCCCTCCAGCGCGAGGTGGGGATCACGTTCGTGTTCGTGACCCACGACCAGGAAGAGGCCCTCACCATGAGCGACCGCATCGCGGTCATGCACGAGGGCAGGCTCCTGCAGGTCGGGACGCCGGAGGACATCTACCAGCATCCCGCCAACCGCTTCGTGGCCGACTTCATCGGGCGAACCAACCTGCTCGAGGCGACGGTGGCCTCGTCCACCGAGGTGGTGCTCAGCAACGGGATGCGGGTGCAGGCGGCCTCCGAGCATGCTTTCGGCACGAAGGTGGCGGTGAGCTTGCGGCCCGAGCAGGCCTTCCTGCACCGGCGCGGCGACTCCCCCGCCGGCTGGCCGAGCATCGACGGCGTGCTGCGAGACGTGACCTACGTCGGCAACGCCCTGGTCCACTCGGTGGTCGTGGACTGGATCACCATCGAGGTCCGCACCCCGTACCGCTCCACCGACACACCGCTGCAGACCGGCGACGAGGTGAGCGTGAGCTGGGCGCCCGGCGGGGTGACCGTGGTGGGCGACTGATGACCCTCGCCGAGGTGCCCCCGGATTCAGCGGCCGCCGCCGAGGCGACGCCGGAGTTCGAGCGGGCCGCGGCCAAATCGGAGTCGCGGCGGGGCTTCCTCCTGGCCGGACCGGCCTACCTCTATCTCCTCATCTTCTTCGCCGTCCCGCTGGGGATCGTCTTCGCCTACTCCTTCGCCAGCCGCAACCGCTTCGGCGAGGCCGTGTTCTCCGAGATCGGTCTCGACGCCTACCGCCGCCTCGCCGAGCCGATCGTGCGGGACATCCTCTTCCGGTCGCTGTGGCTGGCCCTGCTCACGACGGTCATCTGCCTGGTCATCGGCTACCCGTTCTCGTACTACCTCACGACCCGCAGCCCGAAGGTGCGCAACATCCTGCTGGTCTTCGTGATGATCCCGTTCTGGTCCAACTTCCTGGTCCGGAACTACGCCTGGCGGGTGATCCTCGGCAAGGACGGCGTGATCAGCCGCATCACCGACTTCCTGGGCTTCGGCGAGCTGGAGATCCTCTTCACGCCCAGCGCCGTGGTGCTGGGCCTGGTGTACGGGTTCCTGCCGTTCATGATCCTGCCGCTCTATGCCTCCATCGAGCGCATAGAAATGTCCCTCCTGGAGGCGGGGCGCGATCTGTACGCCTCGGGTTGGCAGAACTTCCGGCGGATCCTGTTCCCGCTGTCCAAGCCGGGGGTCATCGCGGGGTCGATCCTGGTGTTCGTCCCCAGCCTCGGCGCGTATGTGACCCCGGAGATCCTCGGCGGGGCGAAGACCACTCTGCTGGGCAGCTACATCGTGACGCAGTTCCTGACGGCCCGGAACTGGCCGGTGGGGGCCTCGCTGTCGTTCGTGCTCATGGCGGTGATGCTCGTCGCCACCATCGTGTACTTCCGGTCGGGAGGGCGGAACCTGTGAGCGCCACCGCCCGCCGCGTGCTCACGGGCGAGGGCGCACAACGGGTGCGCCGCTTCACCCGCGGCTGGAACCCCACGCGGGCCGCGCTCGGCGCCAACGCCTGGCTGGTGTACGCCTTCTTCTACGCGCCGATCGCCCTGCTGGTGGTGTTCTCCTTCAGCGCCGACCGCAACGTGGGACGTTGGGGCGGCTTCACGCTGGGCTGGTACGACGACTTCATCGGCAACACGAGCATCCAGAACGCCATCTGGGTGTCGGTGCGGGTGGCGCTGCTCTCCACGGTCATCTCGGTGGTGCTGGGCACCCTGGCCGCCCTGGCCATCGAGCGGTTCCGCTTCCGGGGGCGGCAGACGTTCGACGCCCTGCTGTACCTGCCGATCATCATCCCCGACGTGACGATGGCCGTGATGATGCTGCTGTTCTTCTCGGAGTTCTTCGACCTGCTGAACCTGCTGTTCGGCACCGACCTGCGCAAGGGTTTCGCCAGCATCACCGTCAGCCACATCGCCTTCAACATCAGTTTCGTGTCGGTGGTCGTGCGGGCACGTCTGGCCGGCATGGACCGCCGGCTGGAGGAGGCCGCCATGGATCTCTACGCCAGCCGCTGGAAGGCGTTCCGCTACGTCACCCTCCCGCAGATCGCTCCCGGCGTGGCCGGCGGGGCGCTGCTCGCCCTCACCCTCTCCCTCGACGACGTGGTCGTCACCCAGTTCGCCGCCGGGCCCGGCGCCACCACCCTGCCCGTGTACGTGTTCGGGCTGATCCGCCGGGGCGTCACCCCGCTCATCAACTCCGTCTCGGTGGTGATGCTCATCGCCTCGGTCGGCCTGGTGATCCTCTCGCTGCTCGTTCAGCGGTCCCGGGGCGGTGCCGCGGCCGGGCCGCAGGGAGCGGTCGCCGCTGGCCGCGCCCGCCGCAGTTCCTGACCAAGGACAACAAAACAACCCAACACAAAAGGAGACACCACCATGTCGACCAAATCCCTTTTCCGGCTGCTGGCCGGGATTCTCACCGTCGTGCTCGTCGCCGCGGCCTGCGGGGGTGATGATGACGAGGGCGTCAGCGCAGCCGACTGCGATGTCGGCGAGACCGACGGCGACCTCGCAATCTTCAACTGGGCCGAGTACATCGACGAGGAGCAGTTGGCCGCGTTCAGCGACGAGTTCGGCGTGAGCGTCACGATGGACGTCTACGACTCCAACGAGGCGATGCAGCCGATCATCGCCGCCGGCAACTCGGGGTACTCGCTGATCGTGCCCTCGGACTACATGGTGGCGATCCTCATCGCCGGCGAGGACATCCAGCCGCTCAACAAGGACGCCATCCCCAACCTGTCGAACGTCTCGGCTGACTTCCGGGGCCTCGTCTACGACCCCGAGGGCGACTATACGGCGCCGTACCAGTGGGGAACCACCGGCATCGCGGTGGACACCGCGGTGGTGGGCGCCGACTTCCCGCGCACCTGGGGACTCATCTTCGATCCCGCCATCGCCGATCAGTACTCCGGGCGGATCTCGCTGCTGAACGATCCCCGTGAGACGATCGGTGCGGCGCTCAAGTACCTCGGCTACTCCCTAAACACCACCAGCCAGGACGAGCTTGACGAGGCGACATCCCTCGTCGCCGCCAGCCGCGACCGCCTGGCGGCCTTCAACACCGACTCCGCCGACGAGCTGCTGACGACTGGCGAGACCGCCGTCGCCCACGGCTACTCCGGCGACATGTTCACCCAGTTCCTCGAGACCGAGGACCCGTCGCAGTACGTGTACTTCGTGCCCGACGAGGGCGGCACTCGCTGGATCGACAACATGGGGATCCCGTTCGACGCCCCGTCGCCGTGCACGGCCCACACCTTCATCAACTGGCTGCTGGAGGGCGAGAACGGCGCCTGGCTGTCGAACTGGAACTACTACGGCACACCCAACACGGCCGCCTACGACCTGCTGGACGAGGAGCTGTTCGACTTCATCTCCGACCCGGCGACCGCACCGGTGGCGATCCTCGAGGAGATCATCGACACCGGCGACTTCGAGGTGAACTACTCCGACGCCTTCACCGAGGCCAAGGGCTAGTCCCGAGACCTCCGCGCTCCTGCGATCGGGGTCCGCCGAGCGGGACCCCGATCGCCCAGCCACGCTCGGCTAGTAGGTGGCTCGGCCTCCGGAGATGTCGTAGACGGCTCCGGTGGAGAAGCTGCAGGCGTCGGAGGCCAGCCACGACACCAAGTCGGCCACCTCGTCGACGAGGCCGAGGCGCGCCATGGGGATCTTGGAGATCATGTACTCCATCACCTCGGGCTCGGTGTCGGCGTTCATGGGCGTGGCGATGACCGCAGGCGCGATCGCGTTGACAAGCACACCGTCGGTGCAGGCCTCTTTGCCGACCGACTTGGTGAGGCCGATCACGGCGGCCTTGCTGGCCGAATAGCCCACCATGTTGGGATTGCCCTCCTTGCCCGCGATGCTGGCGATGTTCACGATGCGGCCCCAGCCCCGCTTCCGCATGGCCCCGATCGTGGCCTTGATCGTGTTGAAGGTGCCGGTGAGGTTCACCGCAAGGGTCTGCTCCCAGGCCTCCAGCGGCATCTCCCAGATCGGCACCTGCGGCCCCACGATGCCGGCGCTGTTCACGAGCACATCCACCTGGCCGATCCCGGCCACGGCAGCCTGCACCGCCGCGAAGTCGGTGACGTCCAGGGTGTGGATGCCGGCCACGCCGTCCGCCATCTGCTCGAGGAGGTCGGTCTGCAGGTCGGCTGCGGCAACACGCAGCCCCTCTTCGGCCAGGCGTACAGCGCAAGCTCGGCCGATGCCGCTGGCGGCGCCGGTCACGAGCGCGGTTCGTTGATCGAGATGCCGGGCCATGATTCCCTCTCCTTCTCCGTCGATCTCCGGGGGAGCGTCAGAGAACGCCGAAGCGCTTGAACGCCTCGCCGGGTCGCATCCCCTCGCGCACCGCTTGGCGGAAACGGCTCTCGTCGGAGGTCTTCGCCACGGCGACGCCCACGACCTCGTCGATGAGCGCCTGCGGCACAATCACCACGCCATCATCGTCGCCCACGACGAGGTCGCCAGGCGCCACGGTCACCCCGTCCACCTCGACGGTCACATTGTGGGCCACCACCTCTCCCCTGCCATTGATGTCGCGAGGATCGGCGCCGCGGCACAGGACCGGGAAGTCCAGGCTGCGAATGACGTGGCGATCCCGGACATAGCCGTCGACCAGCGCCCCGACCGCGCCCGACGCCACGCAGGCCGTCGAGAGCAGTTCGCCCCAGAGTGCGGCGTCGCGGAATCCGCCGGTCGCGCCGACCCACACCTCGCCCGGCCCGATGGCGTCGAGCGCCGCCAGCAGCCCCACGTAGGGCACCTCGGGGATCACGTCAGTGGCCTCGAGCCGGGTGGGGAAGGCATATCCGATCAGCACCTGCTCAACGACGAGCGGGGCGTAGTCCGGCGCCAGCGACTGATGCCGGAGCCCTACCCCGTCGAGGGCGTCGGAGACCAGGGACGAGCCGATCCGGGCGCCCAGTTCAGCGAGCCGCGCGGGCGTGAACCTCTCGTGTCCTGCGGTCATGTCCCTCCGGCTCTAGCGGATCGTCCCGTACGCCGCACGGCCGTACCCGGAAGGATCGTTCGACCCTCGCGCCCGCACGCACAGAATGCTATCGAGAGCAGGGTCGCGGCGCGTCGTCTCGTGTCGCCGAACATCTGGAGTTAGCGACGAGCAGAGCGCCGGCGGCGACCGTCTAGCCTCCACCCATGACCCCCCGAAAGATCATCATCGACACAGACCCCGGCCAGGACGACGCCCTCGCCATCCTGCTGGCCCTCGGGTCGCCGGAGCTGGAAGTCCTCGGAATCACCTGCGTGGCCGGCAACGTGCCGCTGCCCCTCACGATCCGCAACGCCCGTCTGGTCTGCGAGTTGGCGGGCCGGCGCGACATGAAGATCTTCGCCGGGTGCGAGCGGCCGATGGTGCGCGACCTGGTGACAGCCGAGATGGTGCACGGCGAGACCGGACTCGACGGACCCGACTGGGACGAGCCCACCATGGGTGTGCAGGACATGCACGCCGTGGACTGGCTGGTGGAGACGCTCATGGCCGCCGACGACGGCGAGATCACCCTCTGCCCGGTCGGCCCGATCACGAATGTCGCCATGGCGATGATCCGCGAGCCGCGCATCCTCGGCAAGATCGGCCAGATCGTGACCATGGGGGGCGGCTACTTCGTCGGCGGCAACACGACGCCGGTCGCGGAGTTCAACGTGTACGTGGACCCGCACGCGGCCGCTGTGATGTACCGCAGCGGCGTCCCCATCGTGACGATGCCCCTCGACGTGACCCACAAGGCGCTCATGAGCCCCGAATGGATCGCCTCGATCAGGGCGATCGGCGGCGACGTGGGCACCAAGACCGCCGCCATGGTGTCGTTCTACGAGCGCTACGACCTCGACCGGTACGGCACGCGCGGCGGCCCGCTGCACGATCCCGCCACGATCGCCTACCTGCTGAAACCGGAGCTGTACGGCGGCAAGGACGTCTTCGTGGAAGTGGAGACGCAGTCCGAGCTGACCATGGGCATGACCGTCGTGGACTACTGGGACCGCTGGCAGCGGCCGTCGAACTGCCACTGGGTCAGCGAGGTCGACAGCGACGGGTTCTACGCGCTTCTCCGCGAGCGGCTGATGAACCTGCAGGCGGGGAACTAGACGTCCCGGCGGGCCGGAGCGGCGCCACGACTACCATCGATCTTCCACCTTCGAAGCGAGGAGAGCGATGATCGTCGAGCAGCGGGACTACCACATCTACACCGGCAAACTGAAGGAAGTGCTCCGGCTCTACGAGACCGAGGGGATCATCATCCAGAAGGAGGTCCTGGGCAACCTCGTCGGCTGGTTCACCACCGAGGTCGGCGCCCTGTCGTCGATCTGCGCCATGTGGGGCTACGAGAACTTCGCCGACCGGGAGCAGCGGCGGGCGGCGCTGGCCGCCGATGAGCGCTGGCAGGCCTTCCTGCCGAAGCTGCACCCGCTGGTGCACACCCAGCAGAACCGGATCCTGGTCCCGACCGCCTTCTCACCGATCCAATGATCGCCCCGGAGGGCAGCGGCATGCCCGAACTCGTGACACCCAGCAACGAGGACTTCTCCCTCGAAGGACAGACCGCCATCGTGACCGGCGGCGCCCAGGGCATCGGCCGCGCCATCGCCGACGGCCTCGCCCGCGCCGGGGCGCGCCTGGTGATCGCCGACCTGGCCGGAGCAACAGAGGCCGCCAGCCGGTACCCGCACGGCATCGGCGTCACGGCGGACGTGTCTGACCCCGGCGACATCGACGCCATGGTGGACACCGCTGTCGAGGCCACCGGGCGCGTCGACATCCTCGTCAACAACGCCGGCATGTTCACGAACATCCCGATGCGGCCCTTCGACGAGATCCCCGTCGAGGAGTGGCGAGCCGTGAACGAGGTCAACGTGATCGGCACGTTCCTCGGCTGCCGGGCCGTGGTGCCGCACATGCGCCGCGGGGGCGGCGGGCGCATCCTGAACATCACCTCCGGGACGATCTTCCGCGGCGTGCCGCTCCTGTTGCACTACGTGGCCAGCAAGGGGGCGGTGCTGGCACTGACACGGGCACTGGCCCGCGAGCTCGGCGACGACAACATTCTCGTGAACTCGGTGGCGCCCGGCTTCACGATCTCCGACGGAGTGAAGGAGAACCCCGCCGGCGTGGACTTCGAGGCGGTCAGCGCCATCTCGATCGCCGCCCGGACGCTCAAGCGCGACCTGTTCCCGGAAGACCTGGTGGCCGCCGCGGTGTTCCTGTGCGGGCCCGGCGCGGCGTTCGTGACCGGCCAGACCATCGTGATCGACGGCGGCCAGTATTTCCACTAGCCGAGTACCGGACAGCACCGTGGACCACACCCCCGGCATCCCGGCGGAGGCCGGAATCCACTTCCCGCCGACGCGAGTCGCTCCCCCGGCGGATCACTCGGCGGCCTCCTAGCGCGGTCCGATCACCCGATGCACGTCCTGTTCGCCCTGCACGAGCACCCGACGGGTGTCACGACCGAGGCGGGGAGCCGGGTCGTGTACGACCTCGCCGCCGACACTGCCCACTTCGGGGCTGCAGCGGTGGCCGGATCCGCAGTTCGATGGGAGGTGAGCCGTCCGGCCGACGAGTCCGTTTACGAGTTGCGCCACTTCGAGGACTTCCTCGGGGTGCAACGGTGGGCGCTCGCCCCGGTGCCCGGCGACTCGCCGGCGAGCACTGACGAGCATACCGGAGACTCCGGCGAGGGGGAGACGGGCGGTGCGACTCTGGCTGTCGTGGCGGAGCTGGACGAGGCACGCGGCCCGCTGGTGCGCTGTGACCGCGTGGACTTCCCGCCCGGCGCGGTGGCGTACCGGCACACCCACCCCGGTCCGGGCATCCGGCGCCTGCTGTTCGGCGAGCTGACCGTGACCACCGCCGGCGTCACGGCCACGCACCGGGCCGGGGACTGCTGGTTCGAGAGCGGCCCCGAACCGGTGTACGCCGAGTCGTCAGCCACCGAGGAGACGGCTTTCGTGCGGGTGATGCTGCTGCCGGCCGAATGGGCGGGCAGGCGCACGATCCGCTACACCGACCCGGCCGACGCCGACCGGCCCGCCCGCCAGCGGGCCCGGGTATTCCTCGAGGAACCGCTGGTGTGAGCACCGCCGGCCGCCCGTACGACCACGCCGGGGCAAGTCGCCGGCGCCCGCCGGCGTGACCGGATCCGACCGGCCGATGCGCCACGGCGGGAGGGTGCTGGTGGACCAGCTCCGCCGCCACGGCGTGGACACCGTCTTCACGGTGCCCGGCGAGAGCTTCCTGGCCGTGCTGGACGCCCTGGCTGACGAGCCGGCAATCCGCACGGTGGTGTGCCGCCACGAATCCGGGGCGGCGATCATGGCCGAGGCGCAGGCCCGCCTGCGCAACGACTTGGGCGTGGCCTTCGTGACGCGGGGCCCGGGGGCGACGCACGCCTCGGTGGCGGTGCACAACGCTGCCATGTCCGGCGCCGCGCTGCTGCTGTTCGTCGGTCAGGTACCCACCGCGCACCGGGGGCGCCGCGCCTTCCAGGAGGTGGACTTCGAGGCGTTCTTCGCCCCGCTGGCGAAGTGGGCCGTGGAGGTGGACCAGCCCGAGCGGCTGAGCGGGACCGCCGCCGAGGCCGCCCGGGTGGCGCGGGAGGGCCGGCCGGGGCCTGTGGTGGTGTCGCTGCCGGAAGACGTGCTGGCCGCAGAGGTCTCGGCGGCCGATGCCCCCGTCGCTGCGCCGCCGCAGCGGCCGTCTCCCTCCCAGAAAGAGTTGGCGGAACTGCTGGGGTTGCTGCGGGCCTCTTCCCGGCCCCTGGTGATGGTCGGTGGCGGCGCCTGGAGCGCGGCCGCCGGAGGTGCCCTGGCCGCCTGGGCGGAACGGAACCATCTTCCGGTGGCCGTGACGTTCCGCCGTCAGGACTACATCGACAACGACTCGCCCAGCTACGTTGGCTACGCCGGCGTCGGCACACCACCGGCCCTGGCACAGCACATCCGAGACGCCGATCTGATCGTGGCGATCGGAACGCGCCTGGGCGACACAGCCACCGGCGGCTACACACTTCTGGAACCGCCGGTCCCACGACAGACGCTTGTGCACATCCACCCCGACCCCGCAGAGCTGGGGAGCGTCTACAAGCCGCATCTTGCCGTCCACGCGGGCGCGGCCGAGACGGTGGTGGCACTGGCGGCAACGGCCGGGTCGGACACGGCCCGGTGGCGGGATTGGACGGCCGCGGCGCGCGCCGGCTACGAGGAGTCGCTTCGCCGCCGGCCGGCACCAGGCCCAGTGGACTTCGGTGACGTGGTCGCCTATCTGGACCGGCGCCTACCGCCCGAGGCGATCCTCACCAACGGGGCCGGCAACTTCTCGCTATGGCCGCAGCGCTACTACCGCTTCAAGCAGTACGGGACCCAACTCGGCTCTCAGAGCGGTGCCATGGGTTACGCCATCCCGGCTGCGGTGGCCGCCAAGCTGCACGCCCCCGACGCCCCAGTCGTGGCCTTCTGCGGAGACGGCGACTTCCTCATGACCGCTCAAGAGTTGGCCACGGCCATCCAGTACGAGACCCCGATCATCGCGGTGGTGGTCAACAACGGCATGCTCGCCACCATCCGCATGCACCAGGAGCGCACCTATCCCGGCCGGCCCAGCGGCTCGGACCTCGTCAACCCCGACTTCGCCGCCTACGCCCGGGCCTTCGGCGGTTTCGGCGCGATCATCGAACGCACCGAGGACTTCCCCGACGCCTTCGAGCAGGCAATGGCCGCCGGCGTGCCCGCGGTGCTGGAGCTACGCGTCGACCCCGAGGCAATCCTGCCGCACGCCACGCTCAGCGAGATCCGCCAGCAGGCGCAGGCGAGCTAGTCAGTACGGGTGAACATCATCGGTGGGGACGACCGGGCTTGCCGGATGGCTATCGGCGATTGTCTCACCCGTGATACACTTCGGAGATGGCAGAGGTGACGATTCGGGAACTGCGCAACAACGGCGGTGTCGTGATCGACCGTGTGCTCGGCGGTGAACGCCTCACAGTCACCCGATCCGGGCGCCCGGTCGCCGAGCTCCGCCCCCTGACGCGCCGAGCGACAGACCCGGCGACGCTGCTGGACCGATGGCGGCACATTCCCCACGTCGATCCCGCGGTGCTCCGACAGGACATCGACCGGGTCATCGACCCGAGCCTGTGAAGGTGACCTCGGCCACGAGCGGCGTTCTCGACACCAACGTCGTGATCCTGCTGCCGCGGATCACCGACCCCGCCGCACTGCCCGCGGAACC
>LXNI01000527.1_pt1 | contig 43037 bp, 33 predicted proteins | sample 809091 | NCBI WGS metagenome assembly LXNI01 (sample SAMN04870527, study PRJNA318959) | sponge metagenome | biome: 01000161; feature: marine sponge reef; material: water | host: Sarcotragus foetidus | place: Greece: Milos, Mediterranean Sea | collected 2013-05-29 | depth 5-7 m
CAACGTCGAGGCCTATTGCTTGGCCCTGAGCAACGTCTACACCTTCGGGCCGACGTTCAGGGCAGAGAACTCCAATACCAGCCGGCACTTGGCAGAATTCTGGATGATCGAGCCGGAGACCGCATTCGCAGACCTCAGCGCCAATGCCGACCTAGCCGAGGCGCTGCTCAAGCATTTGTTCCGAACGGTGCTGGAAGAGCGCGCCGACGACATGGAGTTCTTTGCGAAACGGATTCATGCCGACGCGATCGAGCGCTTGCGGGCTGTGGTCGACCAACCATTCGAGCGGATGACCTACACCGAAGCCGTGCGCGCCCTGCAGAACGCCAAACGACGGTTCGAATTCGAGGTCTCGTGGGGCACCGACCTGCACTCGGAGCACGAGCGCTACCTGACCGAAGACTATGTGCGACGCCCGCTAGTTGTGACCAACTATCCCAAAGGCATCAAGCCCTTCTACATGCGTCTTGACGATGGCGGCGAAACGGTTGCGGCGATGGACGTGCTCGCTCCCGGAATCGGTGAGATCGTGGGCGGCAGTCAGCGCGAGGAACGACTGGAGGTTCTCGACAGCCGACTCGCCGACTGCGGCATCGACCCGCAACCTTACGGCTGGTATCGCGACCTGCGCCGCTACGGCACCGTGCCGCACGCCGGTTTCGGCCTGGGGTTGGAGCGCACCATCAGCTATGTCACGGGCATGGCCAACGTACGGGACGTGATCCCATTCCCCCGCACGCCTGGCAGCGCCGAATTCTAGCCTCCGCCCGGGAGCGGTGTCAGGCCTGCGCCGTCTCTCTCGCTTCGCGCTCGCGGATCGCCCGCTTGAGCTCGCGCGGGAAGATCTTTTTGAAGCGGGGCGTCATCGACTCCCAGTGCTCCAGCACCCACTGGCCCTTCGGGCTGCGTGTATGCGCCACGTGGCGTTCCAGCAGGTCCTGCACGAATCGCAGGTCGGCCGGGTCCTCGAACGGGTCGACGTCCACTTCAGCGTTCTGCAGGCAGCGCTCTTCGAAGTCGCCCTGCTCGTCTAGCACGAACGCGATGCCGCCCGACATGCCGGCCGCGAAGTTGCGCCCGCACTCGCCCAGGATCACCGCGTAGCCGTTCGTCATGTACTCGCAGCCGTGGTCGCCTACGCCCTCGACAACCACCGAGGCGCCGGAATTTCGGATGCAGAAGCGCTCTCCCGCCATGCCGTTGACGAAGGCTTCGCCCCCGGTGGCGCCATAGAAGGCCACGTTGCCGATGATAATGTTCTCCTCGAAGACGAAGCTCGACCCGGGCGGAGGCGCGATTACCAAGCGTCCGCCGGACAGCCCCTTTCCGAAGTAGTCGTTCGCGTCGCCGCGGATCTGCAGCGTCATGCCGCTACTGGCCCAAGCGCCGAAGCTTTGCCCGGCGCTGCCCGAGAAGTGGATCTTGATCGTCCCGTCCGGCAAGCCCTTAGCGCCGTAGCGCTTGGCGACCTCATGGGACAGCATGGTGCCCACGGTGCGGTCCGTGTTGCGCAGGTCGTAGGCGAATTCGACCGGGCTGAGCTCCTCGATTGCCGGCCGGCAGAGCTCGATCAGCTGGTTGTCGATCTGCTTCTCGATGCCGTGATCCTGCCCAGCGGTGTGATAGCGCGAGATGGCCCGGTCGACAGGCGGGTCGAAGAACACCTTGGCAAAGTCCAGCCCCTTGCTCTTGTAGTGGTTGACTGCTTCGCGCGTGTCGAGTCGGTCAACCTTGCCGATCATCTCGTCAAATGTCCGGAAGCCCATGCGGGCCATGAGCTGGCGCACTTCTTCGGCGACGAAGAAGAAGAAGTTCACCACGCTCTCGGCGGTGCCTTCGAACTTCTTGCGCAGCTGCTTGTCCTGCGTTGCAATGCCCACCGGGCAGGTGTTGAGGTGGCACTTGCGCATCATGATGCAGCCCATCGCGATCAGCGGCATGGTGGAAAAGCCGAACTCGTCGGCTCCCAGTAAAGCGCCGATCACCACGTCCCGTCCGGTCTGCAACTTCCCGTCCACCTGAACCCGGATGCGCCCCCGCAGGTCGTTCATGACCAGCACTTGCTGGGTCTCGGACAGGCCCAACTCCCACGGCGTGCCTGCGTGCCGGATGGAGCTCACTGGCGAGGCGCCGGTGCCGCCGTCGTGGCCGGCGATCAGAACGAGGTCGGCGTGCCCCTTGGACACTCCGGCAGCCACCGTGCCAACGCCGACTTCGGAAACAAGCTTGACCGACACGTTGGCGTCGCGGTTGGAATTCTTCAGGTCGAAGATCAGCTGGGCCAAGTCCTCGATCGAGTAGATGTCGTGGTGCGGCGGCGGAGAGATCAGGCCCACGCCGGGAGTGGAGTGGCGCAGCCACGCGATCGTTTCGTCGACCTTGTGGCCGGGCAGCTGGCCGCCCTCGCCCGGCTTGGCTCCTTGGGCGATCTTGATCTGCAGTTCGTCGGCGTTCGCCAGGTAGTGCGCCGTGACGCCGAAGCGGCCGGATGCAACTTGCTTGATCTTCGAGCGACGCTCGTCGCCGAAGCGGGCCGGGTCTTCGCCGCCCTCACCGGTGTTGGAGCGCCCGCCGATGCGGTTCATGGCGCGCGCCAAGGTCTCGTGTGCCTCGGCCGAGATCGAGCCGAAGCTCATCGCGCCCGTGCAGAACCGCTTGACGATCGCGGATGCGGGTTCGACCTCGTCCAAGGGCACGGGTTCGTAGGCGTCCTTGAGGTCGAACAGCCCGCGCAGGGTGCAGAGCTGGCGGTTGAGGTCGTTGACGGTGCGCGAGTACTCCTCGTAGGTCGCCCAGTGGTTCAGTCGAACCGCGTGCTGCAGGCGGGCCACGGTGTCGGGATTCAGCAAGTGCTGCTCGCCTCGCAGCCGGTATTGGTACTCGCCCCCCACCGGCAGGTCCGTGCTCGCCTCCGACGTCGGCGAATAGGCGTAGGCATGCTTCTCGAGGGCCTCGCCCGCAAGCGTCTCGAGGTCGACGCCCTCGATCTGCGAGGTCGTGCCAGTGAAGTATCGCTCCACCACGTCGCGGGCCAGCCCGATGGCCTCGAAAATCTGGGCGCCGTGGTAGGACTGCACGGTGGAAATGCCCATCTTGGACATCACCTTTAGGATCCCCTTGCGGATCGCCTTTTCGAAGTTGACGTGGGCTTGCTGCACGGGCAGCAGCGGGTTCTCCAGCGCACCCGTTGCGTGCATCTCAGTGATCGTGGCGTAGGCCAAGTAGGGGTTGATCGCGTTCGCCCCGTAGCCAATGAGCAGGCAGAAGTGCATCACCTCGCGGGGCTCGCCCGACTCGATCACGATGCCCACCTTGCTGCGCTTGGCCCGGCGGATGAGGTGGTGATGCACGGCGGCGCAGGCCAGCAGTGACGGAATTGGAGCATTGGCCTCGTTCACGCCGCGGTCGGACAGGATCAGCACCCCGGCCCCGGCGTCAGCAGCGGCCTCGGCCTTCGCGCAGAGGCGGTCGAGCGCGGCGCGCAGCCCGCTCGGACCGTCCGCGACTGCGAATGTCGTGTGCAGTGTCTGCGAACCGAAGCGAACTTCGGGTCCGAGTTGGCGCAACTGCTCGATCTTGAAGTTGTCGATGACCGGCAGCGGCACCTTGACCATGTGCGCGTGCTCGGGGCGCTCGGCCAGCACATTGCCCTGCGGCCCCACGTAGGTCACGGTCGACATCACCAGCTCCTCGCGGATCGGGTCGATCGCGGGGTTGGTCACTTGGGCGAACAACTGCTTGAAGTAATTGAACAGCAGTTGAGGGCGCTCGGACAAGCAGGCCAGCGGGATGTCGATGCCCATCGACCCGGTCGGTTCCGCGCCCTTCGATGCCATCGGGCCGAGCAAGATGCGCTGGTGCTCGAGCGTGTAGCCAAAGGTGCGCTGGCACTGGAGCAATGTCTCGGGATCCGTCTCTTTGGTCTTGGCGGGAGCGGGCAAGTCGGCGATGTCGACCAAGTGCTTGCGCAGCCAATCGCCGTAGGGCTGCCGCTTGGAAATCGTTTCCTTGATTTCCTCGTCGCGGATGATGCGGCCCTCTTGCATGTCCACCAAGAACATGCGCCCCGGTTGCAGGCGACCCTTGATGCGCACGTCACCCGGCCTGATGCCGCTGACGACGCCGGTCTCCGAGCCCATCACCACCAGATCGTCCTCGGTGACGCAGTAGCGCGAGGGGCGCAGCCCGTTACGGTCGAGCGAGCCGCCCACGAAGCGACCATCCGTGAACACGATCGACGCCGGACCGTCCCAGGGCTCCATCATCGTGGCGTGGTACTCGTAGAACTCCTTTTTGTAGGCCTGCATGTGCTCGTGGGATGACCACGCTTCTGGGATGAGCATCATGAAGGAGTGCGCGATCGAGCGTCCCGACTGGATGAGCAGCTCGAGGGCGTTGTCAATCTGCGTCGAGTCTGATCCGGTCTCGTCGATGATGGGCTTAATCTTCTCCGCGTCGGCCCCGAACAGTTCGCTTTCCAGGGTCGCTTCGCGCGCCCGCATCCAGTTGGCGTTGCCTCGCACTGTGTTGATCTCGCCGTTGTGCGCCAGATAGCGGAACGGCTGCGCGCGTTCCCAAGTGGGGAACGTGTTTGTGGAGAAGCGCTGGTGTATCAAGGCCACGGCCGACTGGAAGTCCGAATCGCCCAAGTCCGAGTAGTAGCCGAAGATCTGAGGCGCGAGCAGCAGGCCCTTGTAGCAGATTGTCCGCGACGAGATTGACACCGGGTAGAAGCGTTCGAGCCGCCGCTTGCGGGCCTCTTGCTCGGTGCGCTTGCGCGCGATGAACAGCTTGCGCTCGAAGGCATCCCCGAGCAGCCGCGGGCCGTGCGCTTGCTCGACGAAGAACTGGTAGATGTGTGGCTCGGTCTCGCGGGCAAGCCAGCCGATCGCGTTCGCGTTGGTTGGCACGCGCCGCCACGCAAGCAGCCGTAGGCCTTCTGCCTGGACGACCTCCTCGACCATCTGCTGCGCCTGGCGGCTCTTGGCTTGATCGGGTGCCACAAAGATCATGCCGACGCCGTACGTGCCCGGCTCCGGGAGCGTGAAGCCTTGGGACGCTGCCTGTTTGAGGAAGAATCCGTGGGGGATCTGCAGCAGAAGTCCCGCCCCATCGCCAGTCTCGGGGTCGCATCCACACGCGCCCCGATGGGTGAGATTGACCAGTACTTCGACACCCTGCTCGATGATCTTGTGGCTGGCGCGACCCTTGATGTTGGCGACGAATCCGATGCCGCACGCATCGTGTTCGTAGCGTGGATCGTATAAGCCCTGCTGCGGGGGCAATCCGTACTTCGTCATGGCGATTCTCTTGGCGCCTCGGTGGCTCCGAGCCATCCCTGGGCGCCATGGGTGCCGCGGTCGAAGATCGGAGTTGAAGCGTAAGCGCAGCCCTAGCGCTGAAGGTGGCAACAGGGCCGCGCTCCCTATCATAACAACCGGGCGGCCGCGTGGTATTCTTGGGCGCTTCGGCACAACAACCATGGGAATCGGAAATCGGCGCCAGGTGCATCTCGAAAACGACCGCCTGCGCGTGACGCTGCTGCCCGGCGGAGGTCACATTGCGGCGGCCGAATTGAAAGAGACCGGGGTCAGCCCACTCTGGGATCCACCGTGGGAGACGATGGACCCGTCGGAATACGACGCCGACGGCCATCCGCAGTATGGCGAAGGTTTCGAGGCGCGCTTGCTTTCCGGCATCGCCGGGCACAATCTCTGCTTCGACATCTTCGGGGTGCCGTCCGCCGAAGAGGCCGCTGCAGGGCTGGGCGTGCATGGCGAGGGGTCCTCGGCGGACTGGGATGTCGACTCCGGCGAAGGCTGGGTCAAGCTCAGTGCCGAGTTCCCGCTAGCGGGCATGCGGTTCGAGCGGCGCTTGGAAGTCGCGGCCGGAAGCGGCCGCGTGGACATCTCCGAAACCGCCACCAACTTGGCCGGCATTGACCGCCCCGTTGGCTGGACACAGCATGCGACTTTAGGGCCGCCGTTTCTGGAAAAGGGCAAGACGCTGTTTGAGATGTCCGCCACGCGGTCGAAGGTGCTGGAGGGCGAATTCGCGCCCGGCGCTGATCGATTTGTGGCGGCCGCGGAGTTTGATTGGCCCTTGGCCCCGCTCGCCGCGGGCGGCTTGGGCGACATGCGCCGGGCGGTGCGCGATGACGTGTCCGGAGCCTACACGGCCCATCTGATGGACCCGGAGCAGCAAGAAGCGTTCTTCGCTGCGTACCATCCTGACTCCGAGACACTCTTCGGCTATACCTGGAAACGAAGCGACTTCCCTTGGCTTGGCATTTGGGAGGAGAATTTCTCGCGCACGCACAAGCCCTGGAACGGGCGAACCCTTACGTGCGGGATGGAGTTCGGAGCGTCGCCATTTCCCGAGACCCGCCGGGAGGCCCTGCAACGGGGGCGGCTGTTTGGCGAAAAGACGATTGGCTGGGTGCCGGCTAGATCCTCGGTCCAGGTGGAGTACGCGCTGTTCTTGGCTCATGCCGTCGCCGATGAGCTGAGAGGGTTTGGCTCTGGACTTGGGTTGGATGACTTGCGGCGATACGTTAGCGGCAGGGGCTGAGGTAAGGCGATCATTCGAGGCCTCGAGCCAGACCCACCAAGGGTGTCTGCCAAATCGTGCGCTGCTTCGGACAGGGCCTGGTGTTGGCTGGTCGAGTTGCCAAGACGCCCCTTGTCGGAATCTCGGGAACACGCTCCCAGCGAAAGTACGACCAGCAGTGGTTTCTCGATGCCTGTCTCGCCTCTGCGGGGAGTGAGTCAAGGCCGCGAAGGTAGGTTTGCGGCGAACCCCACGATTGCGCTCAGGCTCATGTCCGGTCCCCACGCTGGGACCGCCTTCGCCACTGCACTCGGAGGCCTTGTCGACACTGGCGCGGCAGTCAGCGCCCGCTTTGTTTTCCGTTGTATGCCGCCCCAAGATCAGGTGCCGACGGCGTATGTGGGGGGCTCCGTGCGGCGGACGGACGCTCATGAGCGATACCGTACAATGGAGATTGCGGCAGCACCGGTCGTCGCGCGGCCCTCGAGTTGTCCGCCCGTCCGTGCGCAAGTGGCGGAATTGGCAGACGCGCTAGGTTCAGGTCCTAGTGGGAGTTATATCCCGTGGAGGTTCAAGTCCTCTCTTGCGCACCACTTTGCGGGCGGCTCGTGGGCAGCGGCCAGGGGCTCTTTTTCATTGCGCGTTTGATCGGAGCCGCGAGTTGTCTATCATTGGGGGCATTCGAGACCTTGCGCCATGGCAGATGAACGCTCCGAACTAGAATCTCCGGCTTCGCAAGCGGATGACTTGGGCTCGTTCGACGAGCTGGAGCGACGGGTGCTGGCCTTAGTGGAGCAACTGCGCGAGGCTCGGACGCAGAGAGTGCGAGCCGAGCTTGAGCTCGGACGGCTGCGCGACCAACTGCGCGAGCGAGACACACAGATCGTCGTCCTGAAGGACGAGTTGCGCAGCGATGGCACTCGCGACGCGGTCAAACGGCGGGTCGAGGCACTCCTGCGCAAAGTCGCCGCACTGGAGCGCGAAGGCTGAGCGTCGTGAGAGATCAACGCGTCAGGGTCGAGATCGGTGGCCGCGCATACAATTTGGGCGGCGCCGATCCAGAGCGCACGCGCAGGCTGGCCCAGAAGGTCGACGAGGCCATCAGCCGGTTCGCGGACACGCTGGGGGCGGGAGCTGACAGCTACCAACTCGCGATCTTGGCTGCCCTGCACATCGCCGACGAACTGGAGACGGTCAGCGACGAGCACGAACGCTATCGCGCAGAGATTGGTGCCACGGTGCAGGAGCTGCTGACCGCCCTGCAATCGGGCGTCGCCGGCATCGACGAGGAAGTGGATGCATTGCGCGCCCGAGAATCCCCAGCCCAGCCCGACTTGTTCGACGTTACTTCGTAATGTAGCCGAGGCTCTCGAGAATCTCCGCATCCCGCTTAGTCAAGCGCGATTCGCTTTCGGCGAGGTTGGTCGTCTCGAACCAGCGCTCGAACGCATCGCTTTCGAAAGAATAGCGTCGGTCCGCGTCGGTCAGCATTTCCGGCTGTAGTTCGTGCGGATCCTTGGAGAGGTCGAAGTACTCAAAGCGTTTCTGCTCGGGCGTCCAGATCGCCTTCATGCTTCCCTCAAGCTTGCCAATGCGGAACGGCAACCCCGAATTCGGCTTCCACGCCCAAGAGATCCATTTCGGGATGAAGCCCTTCTTGCCCTCAAACGACACGAATCGAATCTGGCGGGATTGAGGTGACGACTCGTCCGCAATGGCCGCGACTTGGCTCTGGCCGGCGTAGGAAATGGACACCTGTGCCTCGTTCCGGAACTCGGGGACCGCCAGATCAAGTATCGTGGGTGCCAAGTCCAGCATGGAGACGCTCTGGGCGACTACTCTGCCAGGCCTAATCTTGCCCGGCAGGCGCATAATCCACGGCACGTGCACCGTGCTCTCGAACAGCCAGCGGCCGTGCCCAACAAAGCCGTGCTCGCCAAGCCCTTCGCCGTGGTCGGAAACTAGCACGACGAGCGTGTTGTCGCGCATGCCGAACTTGTCGATGCGGTCCAGCAGCATCTTGATGTGGCTGTCGGTATAGCCGATCTCGGAATCGTAGCGGCGGATTCGGTTCTGGACCTCCTCGGAATACTCCGGCGTGTCCGGGCTCAGATCGTGGATCTGCTCTGGGCTAGCGAACTGCTCGCGGAGGTTGTAGGGCTCGTGCGGGTCGAAATAGTGCACCCACATGAACAACTTGGCTTTGTCCTTGTTGTCGTCGAGCCAGCGCAGCGCCGGCCGCGTGACATCTTCGGCCCAGCGCATCGAGTGAAAGACTTGGTAGGAGCGCCCAAGTTCCTCGTCGTAGTGGTCAAAGTCCCGGTGGAGTTGGGTCAGTCGGCCAATCAGCGGCCACGCGCTCACGAACGCGCCGGAAGTGTAGCCAAAGCGTCTGAGCACCTGCGGGATGGTCAGCCACTTGCTGTCGCCGGGCAGCGACACGCCGTTGATGCGTGCGCCGTGCTCCTGCGGGTAGCGACCGGTGAACATCGAAAAGTGCGATGGCCCGGTCATTGGGATGGGGGTGTAGGCCCGCTCGAAACGAACGCCATCCTCGGCTAGCTTGTCCATGGTCGGACTAGTCCGCAAGTGGTAGCCGTACGAAGAGAGATGGTCGGCGCGAAGCGTGTCGACCGTGATCAGCACGACGTGCGGGTGCTGGACCTCGGCAGGTTCCTCCGCGGGCGTCCCTTGGGTCGCGATGAGTGAGGCAATCCCAGTTCCGGCAAGCGCCAGGATGCCGAGCCGGGCCTGATTCCGGAGCGTGGGCATACCCTTGAATTGTAGCGCCGGAGGGCGCGCCTCTACAGTTCGGATTCGAGCCTAGCCGCCTCGATCGCTCGTCAGTCGCCCTCGGCGCGGACAATCGTCCGAGCGTACTCCGCTAGGGGCGGGAAGAATTCTTCGAAATCACCTGCTAGGGCAGCGTACTGATCCCGCAGCACAGCACCGCCCGATGCGAGTGGGTTCGCGCGGGGAAAGCGCCTGGACAAACCGCACAGTGCGCGGTCTACGCCGGCGAGACTCGCGTAGCCGACCAGCCAGTTGTCGCGGCGCATAGCCGCGACGACCACGCGGAAGCGTGCGCTGGGCAGGTCGCGGTACTCGTGGAGGGTGCGGTAGGCACGCTCGGCAAACCCGGTCAGCGGACCGCCGTCTCCGTGGCGCTCCCAAGAGCGCGCCAAGAAGTGGTCGAAGTAGATGTCGAGCAGGACGCCGCCAAAGCGGCGGTAGGGGGGCTTGAGCCGACGCCTGGCCTGTGCGAACACCGGATGGCCATCGGCGAATGAATCGATGCGCTGGTGCGCCCGGATCCCGGACTGGATGCCGGGTGCGAACTTGGCGATTTCTCCAGCCGTGACGAAATCGGCCAGCACTTGCCCGACTTTTGCCTCCGGGGCGTCCCCGGCGAGGAGGAGATGGGCCAAGTGGTTCACTGGAGCGGTGCGTTGCCAGCTGGGGGCTAGTCGATAGGCACGCGCTCGCTCGAGAGTACGAATAGCACGTCGTTTGCCTTCTCGAGGCGCATCAGTGCCTCGCTGGCGCGGTCGGGTTCGATGTCGGCTTCCGATAGGCCGGCGATCGTCAGGTCGGCGGCTGCCGAGCGGCGGCCGACCTCCACCTCCAGTGCGGGCTCATCGGCACACGCCACCGGCGTGATGTTCTGGCTGGGGATCGGCAGGCGCCCCTCCTCCAGCAGGTTTGAGAGACGGTCCTTTTCCCGCTCAGCTTTGTGCGAGTCAGAGCAGGCGAAGAGTCGGATCTGAGCGCGACGCCATTCCGGGTGCCCCACGATGATGTAGGCGAGCAGAACCATCAGTGGAGCGCTGTCAAGCGTCTTCTCGGTGACCCAAAGGTGGATCGACGAGCGGTAGCCGAATCGGTATTGCGTTGAACGCAGAACCAGCACGTTGAAGATCGACTCGGCCGCCAGGCGCGCTCCTTGCGCGACCTCGTCTATCTCTTCGAGGCGCTGCTTGTCGAATTCGAAGAGCACGCAGTTGTTGGGCAGGCCTGACACCCCTGGCAGTTGCAGCGTTTGGGCCACCGCGCCCCTGAAGGACGGGCAGATTAGCGAATCGACGAGGATGCCGGCTTTGCTGATCTCACCGCGCTCGATGAGCTTGCTGACCTGCGTGCGCGCCTCGAGTTCGCCCCGGAACGAGTACTCTCCATCGATGAACTGCAGGAAGTGCCCAAAACCGTGCCGATAGCAAATCCAGCGCAGCAGGTCGAATTGTCCCAAGCGCTGGTCCCCGAAGCGCGTCACCGCCACGATGGACGGTCGCCAGCCGCCTTTGGTGCCATCGGCGCGGCTGGTCTGCAGCATGATCTGCAGGCGACGCGTGAGTTGGAACATGGTGCCTTGGAAGATCGCAGTCAGGTCGCGTTCGCTCTGGCGCGTGCGGCGCAGACCGAAATAGGTCAGCACCATTAGCAGCACGGCGAGCAGCGCGTAGATCGGACTTATTTGGAGCATGATCAAGGCGCACATCAAGGCGCCCAGCAGCGAAACATACCAGCGCGAGTGAAACGTCGGGCGATAGGACGGATTGCCCCCGAAGTACTCTAGGAACGACACCGAGCACAGCGCGCCGTAGGTCACCATGAAGAACATGGTCAGGACCTGGGCGATGCCGTCCATGGTGCCCGCCAGCACGAACAGAACCGTAATCACGCTGGAAACCAGCGTGGCCGACGTCGGTTCTTGCGCATCGCCCGAGCCCGCTGCCAGCAGGCGGTTCAAGCTAGGGACGGGCAGCACTCTGTCGCGGGCAAGCGCTTGCAGCGTGCGGGGCGCCACCAAGATCGAGCCCAGCGCCGAGGAAAACGCTGCGGCACCGAGGCCGATGTAAATCGCCGGGCCCCAAATGGCGACCTCCGCCATGACGAACTGGTTGTTTGCCAGAGCCTCGGGTGTGGCGCTGGCCGCGAGCTTGACCGCTACCATGGCATACACGACCATCCCGGCTAGGGTGGCACCGATGGTGCCCAGCGGAATGCTCTTCTCGGGTCGCTTCAAGTCACCCGACAGCCCGAGCCCGGCGATCATGCCCGTGAATGCCGGAAAGCAGGTGGCAAACACCGTCCCGAAGGGGTCGGGATCCTGAATCTGGGAGTTAAGATTGAGCCCCTCTGGCCGGATCGATTCCGGTCCGGTGCCCAGCAGGAACAGCAGGATGGAAGAGAACAGGGCGGCACTGACGAACCACAGTGCGCGAACGCCGGAGGCTGCGCCCCTAGTCAGAATGAGCCCTGCTAGCAGGGCTGTGCACGGCAGGCTGACCCAGCGAGGGTCAATCTCGATGCCGTGCGCGGAGGCTGACCAAGCGTAGAGCGGTTCGAACGCCTCGGCAAACGCGACCAGGTAGAAGGCTACCGAGATGGCTTGGGAGAGATACAACGCGATGCCAATCGAGCCGCCGATGCTGGTGCCGAACGAGCGGCTGATGATGTAGTACGCCCCACCGCCCGCAACACGCCGGTTTGTCGCGATCTCGGACACCGCCAAGACCGTGGGAATCGTTACCAAGTGCCCTAGGACGATGATTCCGATACTGCCCCACAGGCCCACGTGCGCGACCGCGTAGCCGAAGCGCAAGAAGAGCACTGCTCCGAGGATTGTGCTGATCGAAGCCAGGAATACCGGCGCGGTACCGAAGCCGTGCCCAGACCGCGACGCGTTGCTGGCGTCCGCGCCGAGCAGTGGATACTCCCTTCCGAACACTAGTGCTCCGGCTATGCAAGCGTCCAGCCCTGGCCGCTGTGCGCCAGTCGCAATCGCTGCAACTGCCACGAGCCGGTTCGCGTTCCTTGAGAGTAGTCTAGCGGATGCTGGAATTGCTCCTGCAGCTGGCAGAGGCTGCCTTGAGCACCAGCCGGCGTGATCGAGAATGCGCCATCATGGACACGGGACAAGCGTGAGCCGCTCCCATTCGCGGCCCGCGACGCGAGCTGTCAGCGGATGCAATCCGGCGGCTTGCTCCTTACTGCCGGCAGTGACGCAATTTCAGGGGCAAGCCGCTAGACGATGGGCCAGCCGAGGGCTTGCCGCGGCAGTGTGCGTTGCTGCACTTGGCGCCCAGGTGCCCGGGCCCGTGCATCGGATCGAACTTCGCACCGTGCCGTCAGATGCTCGCGTGCGTCCGTTCGAAATCCTAGTGGTGCAGGTACGGGCTGCGGGCGCTGGGTCCAAGCTGACCGGCGGCTCGGCTCCGGTGCCGCTCAAGCGCGGTCCGGCGTCCTTTCACGTCCGCGGCATTGACGAGGGGTGGGTCTCGAAGCCGTTCAGGTATGAGGGTTACGAGGAGATCCAGCTGCGCTACGAAACACCGGGGGGCGTTGAAGGGAGGCTGTTCACGATGTCCGACAGACAGTCGGACTTGTCGGATGCCGTGTTGTACACCGCGCCGGGCCGAGAAGGCGAAGCGTTCTTGACCGCCACTTTGGAGGGCGTCTCGGCCACGCTGAGGATTCGCGTCGATGCTGAAGCTCAGCCGACCGTGCCAAGCGAGCGGGTGACGTTCGGTGCTCAGCCAGCCGCGCCAGATCCCTACCGCTCGCTGGCCGAGCGCTACGCCCCCTTCGTAGCGCAAGAGACTTGGTTCCAGCCCAAGGCCGACTACCTCGCACGGTTCGACGCCGATGGGGATTGGCGCGGTGACAACAACTGGGAAAACACTGCGCAGGCTAGTTCGCAGGCCTTTGTCTACTACGCAGCCATGGAGACCGAGACGCACTGGTTCCTGATCTACAACTTCTTCCATCCACGCGACTACTCGGACAAATGCATTGCGGGCACGTGCCACGAGAACGACAACGAGGGCGTGATCCTCACCATCGCCAAGGACGGTGCGGCTTGGGGGCGTCCGGTTTCCATGGAAACGCTGGCGCACAACAAGATCTATTCCTATCGCGCAGACCCGCGCGTGCGTGGCAATTTCCACAACTTGGACGGGGAAATCGAATTCGTCGGCGGCACGCATCCGGTCGTCTTCGTGCATTCTGGCGGGCATGGAGTGTACGGATCCGGCCAGCATTCCGGGTACTCTCTCGCTGCGGACCATTTCGAAGCGGGCACGGGCGTGACGTATGTCTACAAGGGCGTCGCGGAAAGGCCCCGGCATCCCGCAGATCGCAACGTGGGGTACGACCTTCTGCCGATCTACGATCATTGGTGGCTCCGGTCGCAGCAAGAGCGAGGCAAGGCAGGCGGGGCCTTCAGCGCGTACTACCGCTACCAGCCACGGGGCGGGCGCCCGCAGGCGAGCCAGCCGTACATCTCCGGGGCCTTCCTCAGCCGCGAACATGCTGCGGACATGGCCAAACCGTTCTGGGGCTGGCACGACAACGAGACGCTCAAGGAGAAACTGCTGGCCAAAGGACAGTGGGGCCTCGATCCCGCCTATGCCGTCACGCGCAACCTAGTCTTGCCCGAGCCGGTTTCGCTCCGCTACGTGTTCAACCCCTACCTGCGCGCGCGAGAGACTCGCGAGACCTCGGCCCAGCCGGACTGACGATTTCGCAACTGAGCCGCTAGACCTGTGTTTGGCTCGGGTCGCCGATCGCCATGCCCGGCCAGCAGCCGGCCTGTCTTGGCCGGCTAGTTGCCCACCGGCACGGTCAGCATGGCGCTGATGCCCTCTTGGCCGGCGGACTGCAGTGACAGCAGGTAGGTCAGCAAGCTGAACGTCGCCTTGGAGTTGAGGTCCGCGTCGTTGATGTAGAACCAATGGTTGCGGTAGCGGATCCGCACAAAGGCCCCGCTAGGCTCGGAGGAAGACGAGGACACCCGGATCAGCCCGCCCGAGACTTCCTCCCAATTCGCCGCGTGCTCGCTGGCTTGCTCCGCCACGGTGACCAAGCCCCTCGCTTGGTGCTCGGCTGGTGGATCGACGCTGTGCGAGAGGAAGAACAGCGCTCCCAAGAGCGACCTGCCCGTGAGGATGATCTCGTCCGGTCCGCGTTCTGCGCTGCGAGCGGTTACGCGGAAAACCTCGATGTCGGGGTCGAGCCCCAACGCGTCGCGCAGGTCTTGCAGTGCTTTGGAGCGGCCGTCGTTCCCAGCGGGCTTGCCCACGCGCAGCAGTGCGTTGCCCGACGCTTGGTCCTGCTCGAGCACGAAGTCCAGAGAACCCGCCAGCTGCAACGAGCGCAATGCCTGCGCCACGCCGCGAAAGTGGCTGTTGTCGGGGATCATCGAGGGCGTTGGCCCGCTTGCCACCGGCGCGTTGTCGATGCCGTTGATGCTGTCAATGCAGCACATCAACAGGCGTTCGACGCTCCAGCCGGACTGCGATAGCAAGATGATGGTCTGCGGAGAGATGGGGGTGAGCAGCCGCCGGGTGAATTCCGCCCCTGAGATCGGCTCGTAGGTGATGGTCGGCTGTTCGCTGTAGCGCGCTCCGATGTCGACTCCCACTTCCGTCTGCCCGCTGCCGTCGACCCCGATCCTGGGCAGCGAGCCGAGCCTCGCGTCCAGCGTGTACTGGGCGATCACCGTGCCGACATCAAGAAAGACCGGCGTGTCGCGATAGCGCAGGCGCACGAGATTGAGCAGCAGCTGGTCGTTTTGGGAGCGGGCGATGCGCTCGTTGTAGTCGAACCGAGCGGCGGGTATGGTGCGAGGACCTAGGCGGGTCGCACACGAACTCAGCAGTAGCGCGCAGGGCAGGGCCGCCGCGAGCGCGATCCGCGCGAACATGTCACTAGTCTATCGGCGAGGCGGGGGCGGGGATTGTGATCGGAGGGCCCGGTGCGCTCTCGTTACCGCTGGCGTCGAGCGCGGAAACCGCGAACTCGTGCGCTCCGGCGCTTGCCTCGGCATCGCTGTAGGTGGTGTCGGCAGCGATCTCGGAAACAGCCACGCCGTCCCGATAGACGCGGTAGCCGGCGACATCGTGCTCCGGGCTGGCCAGCCACGACAACTCCACCGCCGCCGCAGTTCGCACGGCTCGCAGGCCCGTTGGCGGCGTCGGCGGGAACGTATCGCGAGGGGTGACGCTGACTGCGTCGGAAACGCTGCCCTCGATCCATCCAGCCTTCGACCTGCGCAGCGGGCGAAGTCGATACCGATAGGTTTGGCCCCAGCCCGCGGTGCGGTCGAGGAACGCCGTCGCGGCTAGGCGCCCGAGCTGCGCATACGCTCCCTCCTCGCCGCTGGCCCTGTCGATGGCGTACTCCTCGGCCCGCTCGGCCGGCAGCCATGCCAGCGCCACGCCGGCAGCCTGCACTATGTGCGGCCGCCAGACTGCACGCTCGGGAGGCTCCAGAGGCTGGATCTGGACTTGGTTGGAGTATCCCGCGGATCGTCCGGCGCGGTTTGTGGCGGTCATTACCAGGATCGTTTCTTGGCCGAGGCGCCATTCGCTAAGGGGCAGGCGGACATCGATTCGATCGCCCGGCCCGAAACTAGCCAGCTTGGCTGCGCCGACCGTTGCCACTTCGCGGCGGTACTCGTCAATCGTCTGCGCCGACAGAGCGTCCTGTAGGCCGGGCACGTCCACCGCCCACAGGGTGAAGCCGCTGACCTGTCGCGCGATCATGCCCTCGGTGGTGGTTTGCGGCCAACTCCACGCGACCTCAAGCTCGTGCGCGATTTGGCGCGCCTCGAGGTCGTCGACCGGTTGCGGCAGATCCACGAGTGGCGGGAGCGGATCGCCTATCGAGCCGCACGACGCCAGCAGGGTTGCCAATGCAAAGCACCGCGCGGCTTGCTTGAACCGGCTCCGCTGCCTTCGGCGCATGCGCTAGAGGATATAGCGGCTCAGGTCCTGATCCTTAGCGATCGAGGCGAGCTGCTCGTCGACGTAGGCCGCATCGATCGTGATGCCGCTCTCCCGCATGTCCGGGGCCTCGAACGAGATCTTTTCCAGCAACTTCTCCATGACCGTGTGGAGCCGCCGTGCTCCGATGTCCTCGGTTTGCTCGTTGACGGTCATCGCCGTGCGCGCGATGTTCTCGATGGCGTCCTCGGTGAATTCCAGCTTCATGCCCTCGGTCTCCAGTAGCGCGGTGTATTGCTTGGTCAGCGCATTCTTGGGTTCGGTCAAGATCCGGATGAAGTCATCCTTGGTGAGCGGTTTGAGCTCGACTCGGATCGGGAAGCGACCCTGCATCTCGGGGATCATGTCACTGGGCTTGGACACATGGAAGGCGCCGGCGGCGATGAACAGGATGTGATCGGTGCGGATCATGCCGTAGCGGGTGTTGACCGTGGTGCCCTCCACAATGGGGAGCAGGTCGCGCTGGACGCCTTCGCGGCTGACTTCCGGGCCGCGCCCGCCCTCACGACCGGCGATCTTGTCCATTTCGTCTAGGAACACGATGCCGGCCTGCTCGGTGCGCTCGACGGCCATGCGCGTGATTTGCTCCATATCGATGAGCTTTTGCTCCTCTTCTTGGGTCAGCGTGTCCAGGGCCTCCAAGACGGTCATCTTGCGGCGGCGGGTTTGCCCGCCGAACAATCCGGGAACGAGCTCGCGGATATTGATGTCCATCTCCTCTACGCCTTGATTGGTGACCACCTCGATCGGATTGTTGCGGTTCTGGACATCGAGCTCGACCATCCGGTCGTCCAGCTTGCCTTCCTGCAACTTCTGGCGCAACTTCTCGCGCGTCATCGCGGTCTTGTCGACCGCATCCTCGTCGTCGCTCTTCTGGGGCGGCATCAAGATCTGCAGCAGGCGCTCTTCGGCGTTCTTCTCGGCGCGCTCGGTCACCAGTTCGATTTTCTGCTCGCGAATCATGTCGATCGCCATCTCGACGAGATCGCGGATCATCGAATCGACGTCGCGGCCGACATAGCCCACTTCGGTGAACTTGGTCGCTTCGACCTTGACGAACGGCGAACTCGACAGGCGCGCCAGGCGCCGCGCGACCTCGGTCTTGCCGACGCCGGTCGGGCCCATCATCAGGATGTTCTTGGGCATCACCTCCTCGGCCATTTCGGGATCGAGCTTCTGGCGGCGGATGCGGTTGCGCAGGGCCACTGCCACGGCTCGTTTGGCCTCGCGTTGGCCGACGACGTGCTTGTCGAGTTCTTCGACGATCTCGCGGGGGGTCAGCTCGTCCAGAGACGTCGAGCTAGCCCCGGAGTCGCCCGGCAGGTAGATCACCATTGCGTCAACTCAGTTCCTCGAAGGCGATGTTGGAGTTGGTGTAGATGCAGATGTCCGCCGCGATTTTCATCGCCGCCTCGGCAACTTCTTTCGCGCTCATGTCGGTGTGCTCCAGCAGGGCGGTGGCCGCGGCGACCGCATAGGACCCGCCGGATCCGACTGCGGCCACGCGGTCGTCGGGTTCGATGACGTCGCCGGTCCCGCTCAGCAGCAGGGTGGACTTCGCGTCGGCCACCAGCAGCAGCGCTTCCAAGTGGCGCAGTGCCTTGTCCATGCGCCAGTCCTTGGACAGCTCCACCGCCGCCCGGCTCAAGTTCCCGCCGAACGCTTGGAGCTTTTCCTCAAAACGCGTGAACAGTGATATGGCATCGGCCGTCGAGCCCGCGAAGCCGGCCAGCACTTGCTCGTTGTGCAGGCGCCGGATCTTCTTGGCCGTAGACTTCATGACCTCCGCGCCCATCGTGACCTGACCGTCGCCGGCGAGGGCAACCTTGCCGTCACGGCGCACGCAAAGAACGGTGGTGGAGCGAATGGGGGGGTGCAGGGCCATCTTCTGCCGGAGCCGATATTTCATTATAGGAGCAACCAGAGCCGTGCCGGTAGTTCCGCTCGTTCCAGTGCTATTGCCCACGTCCCATCGCCTTTACCCGTTTCAATTTCCAAGCCGTCGGCGACGGCAAGACGGGCAGTGTCTACTGTCGGCTATTGACTGCGGGGGGTGACGAAGTAGGGGTCGACGTGGCCGCCCAAGCTCGAGAGCATGAGGCGCTTGCCAAGACTTGGAAACCGTAGCGGCACACTGCGACCACCAGAACTCAAGGGCAGCCGTTAGCGCGTAGCTGCCGCTCCTCTGTGCAGCCCAGTCATCTGGCGGGCCCCTTCGCGCGAGGCTATCGCCCTACCCACGTCATGCGCGCGACGGGAGGCTATTCATAGCGATACACTGGGCTCGATGCCCGCGAACTACCAAGCCGAAGTGGTCGGCGTGTTCGGTCAGCCCGTAGCGGAAAACCCGACTGGGGTCATGCAAGAGGCGGGATTCGCCGCCGCTGGCCTGAACTGGCGCTACCTGAACTTCGAGGTACCGCCCGAAAGACTCGGCCCCGCGATGGATGCGATCGACGCGCTGGGCATGCGCGGCATTAACCTCACGATCCCGCACAAGGTGGCGGTAATCGAGTATCTCGACGAGTTGGCTCCGGAAGCGCGTGCCATCGGCGCGGTCAACACGGTGCGCGTGGAAGGCTCCAAGAAAATCGGCGAGAACACCGATGGCAAGGGCTTCCTGCGCGGCGTTCGCAATGACGCGGGCATGGACCCCTCCGGCAAGCGCGTCGTGCTGCTTGGTGCTGGCGGGGCGGCACGGGCCATTGGCACCGAACTGGTTTTGGCCGGCATCAGCGACTTGCTCGTCGTCAACCGTTCCCAGGAGCGTGGCAGCACCATGGTCGCCGACCTCAAGGCCGTGACTGACGGCCCGGTCCGTTTTCGGCAATGGACCGGGACATTCGCAGTGCAGCCTGATTGTGACCTGCTCGTCAACGCAACGTCGATCGGCTTGTACCCCGATGTCGACGCCGCTCCGGATGTCGATCTCTCGTCGGCTCGGGCAGGAATGCTCGTAGCGGACGCTGTCTTTAACCCGCCCGAGACCAAGCTGCTCGCCGCGGCCCGCGAGCGGCGGCTGCCAACCCTCGACGGGCTGTCGATGTTGGTCTACCAAGGTGTGATCGCATTCGAGATGTGGACAGGTCAGTCCCCGGACGAAGCCGCCATGAAGGCTGCGCTGCGGAACGCTCTCGGCGTCGCTTGACAGGGGCCGCTAGATGGGGCGGGCGGCCCGAACAGGCCGCCCGCTGCTGCATTGATGGAGGTTGAGTCCCTGGGTTCCCCGCAGCAAGGAAAACCCGGACATTGTTGGCCGCTAGAAGCGATTCCCCCGCCGCCCGCCACGACCGCCGCGGCCCGCTCCAGGAGGGCGTCCGCGGTTAAACCCGCCCCAGCCCCGCTGTCGGCCAAAGCGCGGGTATCCGGAGCGCTCAGCCCCGTAGAACCAGTCGTCGCGCGGGGCGCGCGAACGTTCCAACCGGTCTTGTCGATCTTCGCGCTCCACTTGCGCCAATGACAGCATCGAAGCACCCAGCAAGTCGCGCAACTGCTGGCGGGAGGCTTCGATCTCGGCCAGTTCGGACCGTTGTTCCACAGTCAGCAGATCCGCAACTCGAGCCTGCTGGTCTTCGCGCCAAGCCAGCAGCTCTTCCCGGCTCTGGCCGCGAGGCGGCCGCGCCGAGCGGATCTCCCGGATCTGCCCGATCTGTTGTTCTGACAGGCCCAATGCCTCCCTGGCGGTGTCGATCTGGGCCAGTGTCGCCCCGCTTGTACCCGGCTCATCCTGAGCGCTTGCGACGGTCGCTACGGTCAGTAGCGCCGCAATCGCGAAGATGGTGCTGTGAGGGCGGATCATGGCGTTTCGTCCGAATTCTTCTCTGGCGGTGCGGACTCGGACCAGTTCGTTGGAAACCGCATGTATAGGTCTAGACGAACAGCAGAGGGTTCTGTCTCAACGGGCTTGTAAAGGTTTCGTGAAGATAGCGGCCATGCTAGGCCAGAACCGAAGCGAACACGAGCGCCGCTCGAGAACGGCAGCAGAAAGGGCGGCCCCGGAAGGGACCGCCCTGCGGAACGTTTCGGTTTCAGCCGGATCGGGCCTCTACCGCCGGAACGGACCGTCGCCGCCGCGCGCCCGGCGCGCTTGCGCGAACTGCGGTCCGGCACTCTCGGCCCGTCTGCCACGGCGAGACCTCTGGTTGCCACGGCTCGCTCCCGGGCGACGATCCGAACCCCGTCCGCGGTCGAACCTCCGTCCGCTGCTCGGACCGGGCCGGCCTCGACTCGCACGCGCACGGTTGCCGCCGCGATTGCCCTTGGAGCGGGCAGCGCTACGGCCGCGGCCAGGCGTCTCGACCAAGCCCATGCGAGCGGCTACGGCGTAGTCCCGCATCTGTGCGCGCACCTCGTTCAGTCGCGCAATCTTGGCCTTCTGCTCGTCGGTCAGCACGGCTTCGACCTTGGCCTGCTGCTCGGTGCGCCAGGCCTCGCGCTCTTCGTCCGACTGCCCGCGAGGCGACCTCTCGCGACGGATCTCTCGAATCTTGTCGATTTGCTCCTCGGTAAAACCGAAGGCCTCCGTCGCCGCTTCGACCGCGCCGCTTCGACCGCGACCGCGCCGGTCGTCTTGGGCGAAGGCGCTCACGGACAAGGCCAGCACGGCAATGACAGCGAAAGTGACTTGCTTGATGTGTTGTGTGGTCATGGTGTTCTCCTGCTTGCTCTGGTTTCGGTACGCCTCAGTCCGCTCCCGTTCGGTCGGTTTTCCAAAGCGCGTGTACTTGACTAGACGAATCACCCAAGCGGGCGTGTCGCGGCGTCTGTAAAGAGCTAATCAAACATCTGGAACAGGGTTTTCAGACAAGCTAGGCTTGCCGCTCCGCCTGCTGGATGACTTCCTTGGCACCGTAGATGGGCCTTCCTTGGCTCTCGAAATACGTGCGCATCAGCACCTCTCCGACCAAGCCAGTGCAGAAAAGCTGCAGCCCGGTAAGGGCCAAGACCGAACCCGCGATAAGCAACGGGCCGTGCTCGACCATGATGTGAGTGCCCTGTAGTTTCTTGAACAGCAGGAACGCCAATGCGGCCCCGCCCGCGCCCCCGCAGGCAATCCCGAGCGAGCCGAAAAAGTGCATCGGCCGAGTCAGGTAGCGCGCGAGGAACACCACGGTTAGCAAATCGAAAAACACCCGCAGCGTGCGCCCAAGCCCGTAGTGGGAGCGGCCTGCCGCGCGCTCGTGGATCCCGATCGGCACCTCGGCGATGCGGGCACCGTGCATCGCGGCCAATACCGGCACGAAGCGATGCAACTCGCCATAGAGCCGGAGGTGGTCGAGCAGGTCGGCGCGGTATGCCTTGAAGGTGCCGCCGAAATCTCGCAGCTCGATGCCCGACAGCCTGCGAATCAGCCAGTTCGCGACCCGCGACGGCAGCCGCCGCGTCAGCAGCCGGTCGTTGCGCTTCTCGCGCCAGCCGTTGACCAGATCGTAGCCTTCGTCGAGCTTGGCGAGCAGTGCGGGAATGTCCTCCGGAGCATGCTGTAGGTCGCCGTCCATCGCCACGACGACGTCACCCGAGGCCGCCTCAAAGCCGGCTGCCAAAGCGGCGGTCTGGCCGGAGTTTCGCCGCAGGCAGACCGCCGTCAACCTCGGCTCATTGGCACACAAGTTGCGGAGCAGGCGGACACTGCCATCCGTCGAGGCGTCATCGACGATGACGATTTCAAAACTGCGTCCGATTTCGGACAGGGTGTCAACCAGCCGGTCTACCAACGGCAGTAGATTGGGCTCCTCGTTATGGGCCGGGATGACGACCGAAACCGCGGGCCGCAAGCTCATGGGACCTCAGACACACACATTGTCAAGCTCTCCGTGCAACTCGTTGAGGGGCAGGCCCACGACATTGTCGTACGAGCCGATCACAGCTTCTACGAACTTGCCCGCCGCGCCCTGGATGCCGTACGCTCCCGCCTTGTCTAACGGGTCGCCGGTCGCCACGTATTCGTCGATCTCGTCTTGGGACAGCGCGCGAAAAACCACCCAAGTCTCCATCAGAGCCGACACGCGGAAACAGCCATCGAAATCAAACAGCGCCACGCCAGTGAGGACCCGGTGTGGGCGGTCTGAGAGTTTTCGCAGCATGCGCTTGGCATCGGCGCTGTCGCGCGGCTTGCCGAGCACTTCGCCGCGGACACTCACGGCGGTGTCCGCGCCAAGGCAGCACCTCCTCGGCTGCAACGCGGCCGCGGCCTTTTCCTTAGCCAGGCGCAGGACGTACTCCTCCACCAGTTCCCCGCTTCGGAACGATTCGTCGATATCGGCCGGACGCTGCTCGAACTCGATACCAGCGCGGGCAAGCAAGTCTGCCCGGCGAGGCGAGGCCGAAGCCAAGACCAAGGGAGGCCGGCACCGCAACAGATTCTCGGGCATCAATCGGAGTACGGCTGGCTGCCCTATCGGTTCAAATAACTGGGGTCGTTGATCGCTGCGCCCGATTCGCCGGAGTCTGCGCTGTCGGAGACGACGGCGGCAGGCGCTCCCTCGGCACCCGCATCGGGGCCCTTCGGGAATCCCCCGGTCAGGCGGTGGACGCGGCCGTTGAGAGCAGACAGGAACGCCACTAAGTCATCCTTCTCCGCATCGCTAAGCCCGAGCGGTCGGATCTCGGGCTGCAAGGACTCCGGTGCGGAGCCTCCTTGGTCGTAGTGGTCCACCACTTGGCGGATGTTCATCATGCGGCCGTTGTGCATGTACGAGTAGCGGCGTAGCGCGTCGCGCAGGCTTTGGGTCTTGTACTTGGTCCCGTCCTCGCCGTGCCCGTCTCGCTCGGCCACTCCGGTGTAGTGAAAATCGTGGTCGGTCAGCAAGGGACCGTTGTGGCAGCGGATGCACCCCGCCTTGCCGGTGAAAAGCCCCATACCGCGCTTGGCGCCGGCAGACAACGCCGTCTCGTCGCCCAGCAGGTAGCGGTCCAAATCGCTGTCGTAGGAAACCAGCGTCCGCTCGAAGCTGGCGATGGCCTTCGCCACCAAGTCAAATGTGATCTCCTCGCCGGGAAAGGCTTGCTCGAACGACCTGACATAGAAGGGATCGCGACGAATTCGCTCCACCGCCTCGGCAGGGTCGAGGGACATTTCCCGGTGGTTTTCCAGTGGCTTCGAGACCTGTTCCTCCAAGGTCTTCACTCGACCGTCAAAGAACATGCTTCGCTGCCAGCCGACGTTGAGTAGGCCCGGAGTCTTGCGCGACAGTTCGCTCTCGTCAAGGCCCCAACCGCGGGAGAGCCCGTCCGTGAAGTGGAGCTCGCGCTTGTGGCAGGTGCCGCAGGTTCGACGCCGCCCGCCCGATAGGATCGAATCGAAGAAGAGTTCCTCCCCGAGTCGAATCTTGGCCTCGGTGGGAGGATTGCCAGGGGGGAAGGGCGGTGATCCGGACAGCGGTTCCAGTCTCGGCGCTTCCGCCCCGAAGGCGCAAACGGCGATTCCGAATGCGAAGAGCAGCACGAGCGGTCTAGGACGCCACCTCATCACGCTGCCATTCTAGCCGGATTTCAAGCCCAAGTCGAAGATTGGGAGCAGAAGATTTGCGCCGATCCGCAAATCGGACTGCCTAGACCGGCTGTTGTGTCTGGGCGACCATGATGCGCTTCTGGAAATCGGCGAGCATGGCCTCGTCCAAGCGAACCTGGGTCGGGCGCCGCTCGAGCGTGGTCATGCGGTCGATCTTGTCCTGAAGCTTGAGCAGTGCGTAGAACAGATTCTCCGGGCGCGGCGGGCAGCCGGTCACGTACACATCTACCGGCACGATCTTGTCGACGCCCTGCAGGACGCCGTAGGTGTTGAATGGGCCGCCAACCGAGGAGCAGGCACCCATCGAGATACACCACTTCGGCTCGGGCATTTGGTCCCAGATCCGCTTCAGGACGGGTGACATCTTCAGAGAGACGGTGCCGGCGACAATCATCAGATCTGACTGGCGCGGGCTCGGCCGGAACACTTCCGCGCCGAAGCGCGCGATGTCGAAGCGCGACGTGGAGGAAGCGATCATTTCGATCGCGCAGCACGCCAAACCGAAGGTCAGCGGCCAGATGGCGGACTTGCGCGCCCAATTGAACACGTAGTCCACGGATGTCGTCATGAAGTTCCGTTCGAACTGATTTTGGAGGTACGGCATGGAATCCCGCTAGACCCTCGATTATAGCGTCCAATAGGCTCTTGCCCCCAATCGCCGACCCGAGGTAGAGGTACACCGCGATATTGAGATGAACCTACTTGCCTGAGGCAACGAATGCAAGGGGGTGGTCAGTGCTTGCGATGTGTGAAAGATGAGCATGGCGGTGACGTTGACCGGCGGCGCGAGCGAGAGGGCCGCGGGGCCGAAGTCGCGCGAGTCGATGGCTCTCGGCGTCAAGTGGCCGACACCCACGGCTGGCTGCGCGTCCCGCGTCGAGTGCGTGGCTGAATTTGGCGGAGCGGTTCTTCTGGGACCTAACGGATGACGATATGCGGGTACGCAGTTTCACGAGCGCGAGGGAACTGGCGGAGGCAATCACGTCACACCCGGCCGAGCGCAACAAGAATTCGCGGACGTACAAATCGAGCGCGGCAAGGAAATCATCGAGAAAATCCATCGAGCACGACAAGCACTTGCCGGACCACACAGTCAATCGATCTCATTTACGACTCAGTGTCGTAATAAGAGTCGGCAGGGGGCAGGTCGGCATTGCGCTCAATCGCGTTCTTGATCAAGTGATCTGCGTGGACAACACCTCCGATGATGACAACCCCGAGCAGAAGGAGACTATGGAAAGCTAGATTCCAACCACCACCGCAAGGCGCTATCAGTTCCAGAAAGGCGAGGAATAGTATGTGAGCCGCCGCGGCCACCACGAGCAGGAACGGAAGCCATTTCTTGAACCATCCCCCTCTGGCGTCGTACAACTTACTGGATACTGTGAGCACAGCCACCGCGGCAGCAAGCAATGCATACAAATGGATTGGAGCGAATGCCTCAAACATCGTTGGACTCGACTACGCTGCTACCGGGCACGAAAGTCTTGGGTACTCGCTTAGGCCGCGTGGAACGCTTGCTGAAAGTCCTTCTTGTATAGACCCAAGACTGCGTTTGAAACATAGCCAAAGTGCTTCTCTGGAACCTTTGAGCAATCCACGATCCTGAAATTTCTCTTGCTAGCCCCGGGCGAGTGCCTTGACAGATACGCCTTGGTACCGTCGTCGATGATCTTATAGTGGATAGCCAGCCTAGGCGCCTTCGGGTCTCGCATTTTGATCTGCAAGCGAGGGCCGGTATTCTTAAGAACTTCCCGGAACAGCAGATCCGGCTCATCAACGTTGAAGAGGCATTGCATGGAGAACTCCGGGTAGCGATCTAATTTCTCTCTCACGGATCTTGCGATCTCGGCATCCATGTAGATGGATTCAGGTACCTTGTCCCCGTCGTCGTAAATGATCATCAAGCGATGGGCTTCATGGAGAAGCTCCAGAAACTTGTCTTTGGCAGCCTGATCATCATTCACTCCGACCGGAGTCGATGTCACATACTGGAATTGCATCGCTCTGTTCAGGCGCACCGCGACGTAGACAGTACCGCCCACGAAGCCAACCATTAGAACGTAAGCAAGAACGGTCGTCATCTCGTCATCCCTTCAAAGCACTGTCACACTGTTGGAATAACAGCCCCGATGCCGGGATTGAGCAAACACGAATACGAATCGCGCATGCGTCCTGGACGGCAATCCTCCCGACACTTAGCGCTTGCTAGTGCTGAACGGCCTATCATCTTGAGAGTATCACCGCCCTGTTGTCAAGTCACAGCCTAGATCAAGATTGTAGCGGTTCCCATTTTTTGGATTCGGGTGTCCCTTTCGGTGTTCTCTGAGTGGAAGGGCGGCTGGCACTTAGGGCGATCACACGGAACACAGTCCATCCCTTGGGGTAAGTCTTGGGCGTGGAGATGTTCGGGGCGGAATACCAGTCGACTTCTGCCGAGCCCAAGCGGCGCTGAGTGATCCCCACCGAGCCTAGGATAAGCCCTACATCCTTCCCGAGGTCGCTGCCTGTGCTCTCGCAGCCTTCGGCTCGGAGGCACCTGCCTTCCTCGAATTCTAGTTTCTGTGTTATCTCGGCAACGTCATCCTCTGACCCGCACCGCGACGAGATCCACGGAAGCGTTGACGGTGACAGTTACGCCGTCGTGCAACCCTTCCTGTTTCATGCCTGCACGCGAAGCACGCTCTAGGAGTACGTTGCTTCTTACACCGCACCGAGGCATGCTTCGTAGGAGCCCAGATCCGCTTGATTCTCCGGCGACCGGCACGATGGGTTCGGGCAGACAGAACTCGGCGCAAGATGCACTTCATGGTCAACTGCTGCTGACGGCGGGTATGTATTGACGATGGAGCTCGACATGATGCCTCGTTTGGTGCAGTTTCACCAGTCCTGATTTCAGCGAACTAACGTACGAGCCGTATCCTAGCGCTCCACTGGATGGGCGGCTGGCGGGATCGCCAAGCAGGCCAACCATTCCGCGCTTAGACTGAGATCATTCGTGGAGCTGGCCCCTATGCTGGGAATTCGGCGAACGTGCGAGATGTGGGATCTTCGGACCTGGGCCGAGCAGCGGGCACGGCTGACCACGGCGATCCTGCTGCCGCTAGTTGCGGCGGGGTGCAACTTCCCGGGGTTCACCATCGATGCCGAACCGCCATTCTCCACATTCGGTCCCCCAACTTCGATCGCAGAGCCGGACAGCGATGGCCTAGTGGCCTCGACGGCGGACCTGCCGCGAATCATCCGCAACGACGCAGGGTGGAGGCAGGCGCTGTCGCGGAGCAGCTTTCCAGTGATGCGCCGTGGCGCAACAGAACTGGCCTTCAGCGGCAAGTACGACAACTTCTACGAGCCGGGCGTTTACCGCTGCGCTGCCTGTGACACCGCGGTTTTCACATCGGATTCGAAGTACGACTCCAACACGGGCTGGCCGAGCTTCAGCGCTCCGTTTGCCGATGGGAACATCTCGGTGACTTGGGACTACAGTTGGGGCCTGCGCCGACGGGCGGTCGGCTGTGCCCGCTGCGGATCGCACTTGGGCCACGTCTTCAATGACGGCCCTCCGCCGACGTTGCGGCGCTATTGCATCAACTCCGTGGCGCTGAAGTTCTCGCCGCGGGGCGATTGATGCCCGCCCGTGCTACGGCGTCGCGCCACCAGACACGTTCTCGTACCACTTCACATTCCCTGTACGCGCGCCGATGCAGCTGAAGTCCAGGTCGCCATCGCCGTCGATGTCTGCGATGTCGCAGCCTGCAGCGGAGATCCCGCCATCATCGACCAACTGCCGAGCCCAGCCTTCCGGATTGCGCCGATAGACCATGAGTCGCTGCGGTGCTCCGCGCACGCCAGCTAGAATCTCGTCTTCTCCGTCGCCGTCAAAGTCGGCCACGTTCAGCACGTGGCCATCGACCAACGTGCTGTCGATCACGGATCGGGAGAAGTAGCCGCGGCCCTCGCAGCAGTACACGACGACCTGATGGCCGTGCCAAGGCTCGATCGTAGTGACGAACCGGCCATCGCTCAAGTGCCCGACGCGCACCTCGCTGGCACCGTTTCTCGGCCGCGGAGATTGGGAACCTTCTGCGAGGTGCAGCCGGATCCAGCCTCCCGCGCCATCCGGGCGGAACCGATCCACTCCTCCCATCGAGGCCGCCAGCACGCTCGGCCCGTCCCAGTCCGCCTCGCGCAGGCCATGCACTACCCCATCCAAAGCGGTGGTCACATAGCGGCGCTTCCAGTCCTTGGGTTCGTAGTAGACCAAAGGGGTGTGGCAGTCAAACAACGGACCGCGGCAGCCAGGACCAGTCAGCGGGGAATTGAGCAGTTCCGCCTCACCATCGCTGTCAAAGTCCAAGAACCGCACTCTGTGCGTTGTCGGGAGCCTGTCAATCTCCTGCGCCCGCCATTCCGCGCCACTCGCGGCCGAACCCGTGAGGATGTAAACCCTGCCCTCGCTGGTCTCGTCGGTCTGGCCGAAATGCGTGCCAAGCGCGATCTCCGGCGCACCATCGCCGTCCAAGTCTGCAACGTCAAGCGTGATCATCTGTCGCATCCCAGACACGATCACGCGCCGCTGCCACGAAGGGTTCTCGTACCAATACAACTTGTCTGCGCGCTGGGAGAGCCCGATCACGTCTGGTTGGCCATCAGTGTTAAGGTCCGCCACCCGGACTTGGTAGCCACCTGCGAGGTCGTCGTCGATGAGGTGCTGGCGAAACTCCAGATCGGCAGCGGGCGCGGCCACGGCGAGAACAAGGAGCAGCAACGTCAAGCGCAACACCGGGATATCATCGCACGCCCGCACTCGTCGGTGGGATCGCTTGCCTGATTTCGCAATGTCATTCATGGCTGGGTATGCCGGTGGTCTCGCGACTGGCTCAGCCGATCAACGACGTTCACGAACGGAGTTGGGCGTCGGGTCCGTGCATTCCAAGACCCGCGGCTACGTACGGTATGGCACGCGAGTGCAATGGTTGCACTTCCTCAAGCAGCTCTAATGTGCGATGCCCCTGTACGGCCACCGCAGCAGCCCTAGGAGTGCCGCTTCCTCGGTTTCTTCCGAAGTCCGCTCTGGACCGGGCCCGTCTAAACGGGCGGCCCAAGCAATCGCACCTTCCAGCACTGTTTGGTATTCCGCTGCTTGGAATGCCGAGCCATTGTGACCGAGCGCAGATAAGAAGGCGCGTCCGGCACCAAGCTCGCGAGTCCAGATGATGGGATGGTCTCCCATTGCGATGTCCTCGTCCATCCACAGCAGTTTCATCCGCGGATCATAGGTCGCCTCGTCCAATGAGGCCAGAACCTGTACACCGTCCTCGTTACGGACGCTGCGGTCGAACGAATACCACTCGTCCGCCCATTCCCATGAGTTGCCCAGATGCGCCACCGCCGGATGGTCGCGCCGCTCTACATTGATCGGCACGCGGGGATGGTCCATGGTATGGCCGATGAACTTGGCCCCGACTACGGTGCGCTGGTACCACTCCCAAGAAGAGTGCGAATCGTCGAGAGCGGCATGAATGCCGACGAATCCGCCACCGCCTTCGATCCAGCCCCGCACCGCATTGCGCTGGGACGTACTCAGGGGAGCCCCGCTGGCGTTGAGCCAAACCAGCGCACGCATGCGATCGAGGATCGGCGTGTCGAACACGGCTCCGTTCTCGGTGTGGAATAGAGACCAGCCCCGACGCTCCGCGATGCCGCGCAGGGCCTCGACGCCTTCTTGGATGGCGTCGGCATGGCGAAAGCCATTGGTCTTGGAAAAAACCAAGACTGCCGGGTCTCCCAACTCGGGCACGGCTGGCGGTTCGGTGTCATAGCTGGTCGAGGGGTTGATGGCCCGATAGACGCTGCGCACCATCGGATGGAAGCTCGCCGCCACCACCAAGACAAGCAGCATTGCCAAGCACCAAGCGGCGATTCGAATGAGTCGCAATCTAGTCTCCAAGTCGCAGCACCAGAATGCCACCAGCCTAGTGGCGCGCCGACAGACCCATCGTTGCCGACCGCGAACGGCCGCGTCAAGGCGAACCGCTTGGCACTTGTAGCGCGAAGTGGCTATTCTAGGAATAAGCGACGGGTACTCCCATGTTCGGAGCCCGGATCCGCAGTTCGAGGATCGGACCGGCGGCTATTCTCTCTCCAACGCAGCGCGACTCGGAGATGTGGCTGTCTCGACTGAGAACAGGCGCTGCCTCTGACACCGGGCATCAGGAAATGTAGAGATGGGCAAAGTCACCGGATTCATGGAATTCGAGCGCCAGGCGACCCCCTACCGCCAGGTCGAGGAGCGCGTGCATGACTGGAAAGAGGTCATGGACCGCTTGGAAGAGCCCCAGCTCAAGACGCAAGGGGCGCGCTGCATGGATTGCGGGATCCCCTTCTGCCACACCGGCTGCCCGATCAACAACATCATTCCCGACTGGAACGACTTGGTCTACCGCGGACGCTGGAAGGAAGCCCTGCAGGTCCTGCACTCCACGAACAATTTCCCTGAATTCACCGGGCGGATCTGCCCCGCGCCATGCGAGTCGGCCTGCGTGCTGGGCATCAATGACGACCCGGTCTCCATCAAGTCCATCGAAAAGGCGATTGCCGACCGGGGCTGGCAAGAGGGATGGATCAAGCCCGAGCCGCCGCCCAGCCGCACGGGCAAGAAGGTGGCGGTCGTAGGTTCGGGACCCGCCGGGCTCGCCGCCGCCCAGCAGCTCAACCGTGCCGGGCACTCAGTCACGGTCTATGAGAAGAGCGAGGTGCCCGGCGGACTGTTAGTGCTCGGGATCCCGGACTTCAAGATGGAGAAGGAACAGGTCGCGCGCCGTGTCCGTCAGATGGAGGCCGAGGGGATCGAGTTCCGCTGCGGCATCCACGTTGGCGTCGGCACCGAAGCCCAGAAGCTGTTGGCTGAACACGACGCAATCCTGCTGTGCATAGGGTCGGAGCATCCGCGCGACCTGCCCATCCCGGGCCGTGACTTGAACGGCATCCACTTTGCGATGAACTTCCTGCCCCAGCAGAACCGCCGGGTCGCAGGCCGCCCGGTCGACCCAAACTTCGACCTCAGCGCGGCTGGCAAGAACGTCGTCATCATCGGCGGCGGCGATACCGGGGCCGACTGTCTCGGCACGTCGAGGCGTCAAGGCGCGATCAACATTCACCAGTTCGAGCTGCTGCCGAAGCCGCCCGACAGCCGGGACGAGCTAGGAGCGATGCCCTGGCCGAACTGGCCGTTCACCTTCAAAGTCGAGAGTTCGCACGAAGAGGGCGATGTGCGTGACTACGCGATCAATACGAAGGAATTCGTTGGTGACGCCAACGGCAATGTGCGGGCTCTGCGAGGGGTCCGCCTGCGCTGGCCGGAGCCCGATCCGATCACGGGCCGCCGGCCGTTTCAGTTCGAAGAGATACCCGGAAGCGAATTCGAGGTGCCCGCCGACCTAGTGCTGCTGGCAATGGGCTTCCTGCATCCAGTGCACGAGGGCGTTGTGGGCCAGCTCGGGGTAGCCAAGGATCCGCGCGGCAACGTGCAGGCGGACTTCGGCAGGTTTCAGACCAGCGTGCCCAACGTCTTTGCCGCCGGCGACGTGCGGCGCGGCCAGTCGCTGGTTGTCTGGGCAATCGCAGAGGGCCGCAAGGCCGCCCGCGCCGTCGATATCCATCTGACCGGCTCGAGCACGCTACCCGCGCACTAGGGGCCGGTTCAGCCGGCAAGGCGTCGCAAACAGCAAGACCCGCTTGCTCACGGGACGCCTTCCTTCGATTCCAGCTTCTTGCGCAGCCGGGCCGCAAAGCGGCTGACATCGACGACAACACGGTCATGGGTGCCCCGGCCGACCAACTCCGTCCCGTCCGAGGCCTCGACCTCGAAGCTGGCGTGACGGCCGTCAACGCCTGTGAGCTTGGCCGTGTATGTCACCGACTGCCCCATGGGTGTGGCGGCCAAGTGCTCCACGCTGACCTTGATCCCGACGCTGTCGTTGCCCTCGCCCACGTGCGGGAGAATGGCATCGCGGCAGCAGATCTCCATCCAATAGATCATTGACGGCGTGGAGAGCGACGGGCGCACATCCGCCCCGAGAAAGTTGATGCAATCGTCGCGTCGCACGACGCGGACCTGTTCGAGCGAGATACCCGGTGCCAGCATGGAGCAATCATAACCTCCCCGCCTGCCCACACCCTATAATCGGTGGCACATGCCAGAAACCACACGACGCCAAGCCCTGGTTTCGCTAACGGCAGGGCTGTCAGTGCGCGCCCTGCCCGGGCAAGAGACCTACAAGCCTGTCACGTTTTCCGCAGAGGAGTTCGATCTGCTCGGAATCGTGGTGGACATGATCCTGCCCGCATCGGACACGCCGGGAGCGCGCGAAGTGGGCGTCCACGCGATGATCGACGAGGATCTCGCCAAGCGCTCCGATCCGCTCGGCACGCTCCGCAAGGGCCTGGCCGCTTTGCGCACGGAGGGGTTTGGGGAGATGGCCGATCCCCAGCGCATAGCCGTGCTCACCGGCTTTGAATCCGGCTCCGGGGAGAACAAGGAATTCTTCGAGACCGTCAAAGGGCTGACCATCGACGCGTACTACTCGACCGAAGTCGGCTTGGTCCAAGAGCTTGGCTACCAAGGCAACACCTACCTAGACGAGTTTCCGGGCTGCACTCACGATCACGAGTTGGAGGACGCGGACTGATGACGACGGGCGACCACGACGTAGTCATCATCGGCAGCGGCGCCTCCGGCGGCATGGCCGCTTGGAACCTGACTCGCAAGGGAGCCAAGGTGCTGATGCTGGAAGCGGGCGGACGGTTCGAGCGAGCGGACTTCTGGTCGCACGTCAAGCCGTGGGAAGCGCGCGAGCGCCGAAGGCGCGGGGAACGCAGCCCCGGATTCGAGACTCTGCCGCTGCGCGAAAGCCCTTACGAGACGCCTGCCGGCCAGCACTTCCTCCTGCGCCGGGTCTGGGGCGTCGGCGGCAAGACCAACATCTGGGGGCGGGTGTCGCTGCGCTACGGCGACCTGAACTTCAAAGAGCCGGCCATTGATGGCTGGGAGATTCCCTGGCCCGTCTCGTATAGCGAGATCGCGCCCTACTACGACAATGTCGAGAAGCTGATCGGGGTGTGCGGCGGCGCTGACGACTCGAAGTTCTTGCCCGGGTCCGGGCACCACCTGCCGCCGCCCAACCTGCGCTGCGGCGAGGTGCTGCTGCGCAAGGGTGCGGAGAAGGCAGGTTACACGGTGGTGAACGGCCGCCGGGCGGTCTTGACCAAGGAGCACCGCGGCCGTGCCAAGTGCCACTATTGCGGGGCATGCGGCAAGGGCTGCGACATAGGCGCGTTCTTCAACTCGCGGGACTACCTGTTGGAGGACGCCTTCGCCACGGGCAAGTTGGAGCTGCGGGAAAACGCCGTCGTCTCCCACGTGCTGACGGACGAGAACGGCGCCGCGAGCGGCGTGCGCTACTTCGAGCGGCTGACCGGAGCGGAGCGCACCGTTGCCGCCAAGCGGGTGGTGGTAGGCGCATCAACGGTAGACTCCACCAGAATCCTGCTCAACTCCAAGTCCTCGGCCCATCCCAACGGCATCGGCAACGGTTCCGACGTGATCGGGCGATACCTGTGCGAGCAGTTCCGTTTCCACGTGTATGCATTTGCGCCGCAACTCTACGGACGCCCGGCGACCAACGACGACGGTATCAGTGGAGGGCACATCTACATCCCCCGGTTCGAGAGCCCCGAAGAGAAGCGCGACTACATGCGCGGCTTCGGGATCCAACTGTGGGGGATCGGCTGCGGCGCCGGGGCACAGTTCGCCAAGCGCATGGCAGGATTCGGGCTCGACTTCAAGCGCGACGTGCGCAAGAGCTACCCCGCCCTGGTCCAGATGCATCCCTATGGCGAAGTGCTGCCGTACAGGCACAACCGGGTCGCGGTCGATGGCACGCCGCCGGACCGCTTCGGGATTCCCACGATCCGCATCGAGTACAAGCTAGGCGAAAACGAGCGCAAGATGATCCCACGCATGTACGACGTCGTCGAGGAGATTCTCCACGCGATGCGAGCAGAACCGCTGCCCTACCAGCGGGGGGATCTGGACGAACTTGGGGCTGCGATCCACGAGCACGGCACTTGCCGCATGGGCGAAGATCCCAAGCGCTCCGCCCTTAACGGCTACATGCAGATGCACGAGGTGCCTAACGTATTCGTGGTGGACGGCAGTGCATTCCCAACACCCACCGAAAAGAACCCCACGCTAAGCATTTTGGCCTTTGCCTGGCGGGCGACCGACTATCTGGCCGAGCAGATGCGTCTGGGCAACATCTAGCGTGGTGCGCCCCAAATTGCATTGTCGGGGTAGGCATTTGACTCAGGCAGACACTATATTCTGTGGTCGGTGGAATCGCGATCTCCGGCGCTCGGGCCGCGCATTGTGAGACCCCATCCCGCACAGGCCAGGCCTTGCCTTGGCCACACTGCGCGCAACGGCAACCCCCCGGCCAGTGCAACTGTGCCAAGTACTCTCGGTGGGCTTCCTCGCTGGCGAACTAGGCCTTGAATTCGAGCTGATTCCGCGGGCAATCCTTCACTGCCCTCAACCACTCCAGGTAGTGGTCATCTGGGTCAAGTCCATAGCCCCGTTCCCACTAAACGGCAGCAGGCAGTGAGCAACATACAGCTGCGGTCTTGGAGCAAGACAACCCAAGGTGTCCGAAGGCCGTCCGGATTCCGTTCCTGAGCACTTCGGCATATAGGCCCTGGGTAATAGTGTCGGGACTACCTCCTGCGAAAGCGTGGCACAGTGCTCGACAGGCGGCACGAGCCAACCTAGGTCCCGGGGTGGGCAGACGCTCGCGGAGCGTCAGTACTTCCGACCGCCGAGCGCTAAAAGATGTACTTCAGGCCGAACTGCAGGTTCCGCGGCCTGCCGGCTCCCGTGATCCTGCCGAAGTTGTTATTGCCGACCTCGGAGTTCGGGAAGCCGAACAGCGGCGTGTTCGTGAAGTTGAAGCTCTCGAACCTGAATTGCAGGGAATGGCCCTCCGTGATCCAGAACCGCTTGTACACTGCGAAGTCCCAGTTCGCTACACCTGGGCCGAGCAGGATGTTCCGTCCCGCGTTGCCGTACTCGAAGTCATTGTTGCGTTCGAACGCGTCGGTGTTAAACCAGCGCTCCGGGTCGCGCTGCCCCCGGGGCAGATGCGGGCTGGAGCCTTGCACGACGTTCGGTCGGCTAAAGTTGCCGTTGTTGGCCGGGTTGCCCCGAACCCTGAGGCCAAAGGGCCGGCCTGAAGCCAGCGACACGATCCCGGCAACCGTCCAGCCGCCTAGGATGGCATCTGGAGCCGCGCCCCAAGACCCTCCCCAGCGGCGATTCTGGCCCCAGGGCAGGTCATAGATGTAGCTGCTCACAAGGCTGTGGGAGCGGTGTTGGTTGTCCAGGCTCCGCTCCGCCCGCCGGTTCAGCGGGTTTTGAATGCCGCTGTTCGGCGCATTGCCGGACCCGGAAAAGCCAGGGACGTCGCCGATGTTCTTGGACCACACGTAGGCGGCAAGCATGGTGAAGCCGTTCGAGTAGCGCCGCTCGATCCGGGTCTGGAACGAGTGGAACAGCGAGTTGCCGTTGAACTCGTGCCTGTTCATTGCTGCAAGTGGCCCGACCACGATGTCCGTGCCCGGGAACACCGCGCTCGTGTATCGGCGCCTGGCATTGATGTTGCCCGGGCCCGGCAGCGTATAATTCCCGTCGACCCGGTTGACCAAGTGCTGGGCCTTGGTCCCGTAGTAGCCGATTTCCCAGACCGAATTGGCTCCGAGCGACTTCTGGATGTTGAAGTTCCACTGCTGCGAGATTGGCCACGGTGGGTCGCGCTCGAACGACGAAAATCGCAGCGCGACCGCACGCTCCGGAGTGACGACCCCGTCCGGCACGCCTGAGCGCAGGAGGACCGACGGGTTGATGCTGTCCGTCGAGATCTGCGACTTGATATGGAAGGGCGGGTTGGTCTCGAGGAACTGTCCGCCGCCAGTGCCCTCGTAATTCGCGTAAAAGAGGCCGTACCCGCCCCGCAGCACGGTCTTATCGGTGAGCCGATAGGCGAAGCCGAACCTAGGCGCGAAGTTGTTCAGGTCGGGATCCAGCGTTGCTCGCGAAGCGACGCTGCCGTCGGTTGCCACAAAGAAGGTCGGGTTCATGGGGTCCGTGTCAATGTCGAAGTTCGAGATGCCGTTGTCCTTGTCGTACCACGGCATGTTGTGCTCGTAGCGCAGTCCCAGGTTCAGGGTGAGCCGGTCGTTGACGCGCCACTCGTCCTGTATGTAGAAGTGTTGCCACGGAGCTCGGAGGTTCATGTACACGGAGTTCGAAATGTCGGTGCGGAACGGGATGCCCAGCAGGAAGTCGGCGGCGGGGCGCCCGCCTCGGCCTCCCTCCACGTTCTGCGCTTGCCGGGAGAAGTTGCCGTTGAAGATGAATTGGCCCAGTTCCTGTTGCGGGTTCGTGAGGTAGCTCTGCAGCAACTGCAGCGAGTAGCCGAACTTGATGCTGTGCCGGCCCTTCGTCCAGTTGGTGTCGATGCTGATCTGGCGATTCTGCGAGTCGATGAGGTTGGGTGTGAAATTCGATGTGCCAATCGGCCGCATCCCGCTGATGCTGAAGCGCGCCGAGCCCCTGAGCGCTTGGCTCACGCCGGTCAGGCCTAGTTCTTGGTTAAGGTTCGCTTGCGCGAGCGCTTGGCGGTTGGTGTAGATGCGGTTCCAACCAAGCTTGACGCTGGTGATCAGGGTCGGTGTGAAGATGTGGTTCCAACCCAGAGCCGTATTCTGACCGCGGTGATTGAATTCCGTGCCGTCCCCGTCTAGGAGGGATGGGAAGCGGATCGGCGATGGCACATAGCTGTCCTGCTGGCTGTAGCGCCAGAACATGTTGTCGCTGGCACCGAAGATCTGGTCCAGCCGGATGTCCCACTTGTCGTCGTCCTCGCTGTCCGGGGCCGCGGTACGCCAGTTCCGGGTGAGGCCGGGACTGTTCGGCGCCGGATAGTACTCGCTTGCCTTGCGGGCGACCGGATCGATGCGGTCGCCGGGGACGACGTTGTTGGGGAACGGATCCCTGAGATTCGCCGCAGAGTCGTAGGTTGCCGGGTCGAACACCGTTTGCGGCACCCCGCTGAAATCACCTGCGAGTTGTTCCTGCGTGGGGATCGTCTCGACGAACGTGGCCGATTCGCGGATCCGCGTGCCCTCGAAGTCGCCGAACAGGAACGTCGAATTGCGTTTAATCGGCCCTCCCAGCGAGAAGCCGAACTGGTTGCGCTTGAACGGCGGCTTGGGCGCGTCAGGGTCGTCGAAGAAGTTCTTTGCGTCGAGCTTCTCATTGCGCAGGAACTCGAAGACCGTGCCGTGCAACTCGTTGGTGCCCGACTTGATTGAGACATTGACGGTTCCGCCGAGCGCTCGTCCCGACTCCGCGCTGTAGGCGTTCGTCGAGATTTTGAACTCCTCGATCGCGTCGATCGACGGCTTGACGACCTCCGCCCGGCGGCCCTGAGCAGCGATTTGCAGGCCGTTGTTGTCGACGCCGTCCAGTGTGTAGTTGTTCTGGGTCGTCCGCTGCCCGCCAGCGCTGTACCCGCCGAATCGGCCGCCGATCGGGCGGATGGCCCCGGCCGACAGCAGTGCGAGTTGAATGTAGTCCCGGCCGTTCAGCGGCATGTCGACAATTCGCTGGTTGTTGATGACCTGTCCCTGCGTGGCTTCGGTTGTTTCGAGAAGTACCGCGTCTGCGGTCACATCGACCACCTCGGTCAGCTCGCCGATCTCGAGCGCCACGTCGATCACAGCGGTTTCCTGAAGCTCGAGGTTGACGCCAGAGCGGACGGCCCGCTTGAAGCCATCAGACTCGTACTCGACCCGGTACTCACCGATACGCAGCGGGATGGACCGGTACAGCCCGTCGACGCCGGTGGACACCGTCGATTCTTGGCCAGTGTCGACATGGACGAACCGGACCGTCGCTCCGGGAATCACGGCACCCGTGGAGTCGCTCACGACGCCTTGGATCCGGGCGGACTCGATCTGCCCGAGAACGGTCGGCACCAAGAGCAGCGCAGCCGCCAGCGGCGCGATGCCCAAGAGTCTGGTTAGCGTCTGTTGCATTAGGAGGCCCCCCTGGCGGCCATTGTGCGCGCAGTATACCAGAGTGCTCAGGAAACGGACTTCTTTCGGATGACTTTCTGAGGACTCGCTGGTCTCGGTCCAAGACCGTAGCTGAGCTTGCTTACTGCCGCGGAGAATCGGATCTTGTTGCGCTGCTGACACCGCTGGGGGGCAACGCCGAGCAGGGAGCAGCGACAGGCGCAGGAGGCAGGTCCGCCAGGGCCGTGACGGACCTGACATCGGAACTGCGGAGCGGAACCGCCCCCCGCCGGGACTCAACAACAATTGCAGCACCTCGTCGCGGTTGCCCGCGTAGTGGGTTCGCGCGCTCGCCTGACCTAGGTAGCCACTACGCGTAGAGGTTGAGGGCAGTGGAGAATTGCCCCGGAATCAGCTCGAATTCGAGGTCTGGTTCGCCAGCGAGAACGGCTGCGGAGAGTACTTGGTACAGCTACGCTGGCCGGAGGGTTTCCGCTATCCGGAGGGTGGCCAAGGGAAGGCTTGGCCCGTATGGGATGGGGTCTCGCAATGCGCGGACTGCGCGCCGAGACGATTCCAGCCTCTGACTTTCCAGCGGTACGGCTGTGAGTACTTGTTGCGCTCGGGCAAATGGCTCGTAATCGCGTCCGCCAGACCCTTCACGCTCGTGAAACTACCCGCTCGGACGCGGTCTTCCGCTACGCCCGCGAAAAACCGCTCACCTAGATTCAGGCAAAACTCGAGGTGGGCGTGAAGTGCATCTGGAATCGCTTGTGCCGCTTCAGCCAAGCCTGCACTTCGGCATGCTTGTGCGTCCTGCAGTTGTCCGCAATGATGTGTACGGCGGGTCCCTTGGGTACTTCGCGCTGGATCTGCGTGAAAAAACGTAGCCGTCCCGGGTGGGTGTGCTTCTGCTCGGTCCGGAGAATCAGCTTGCCTTCCAAATAGCTCCGGGATGCGAGCAGGCAGATGGTGCCATGCCGTTAGGCATCGTGGGTGGGTGTGCAGATGCGCCCGCTTCCCAGCGGCAGCCCCGCTGGGTGCGTGCCAGAGCCTAGCATTGCGTCTTCTCGTCGCAGCGCAGCACCACCGACTTCTCGGGCAGATCTAGGCAAAACCCGATCACGTCCCAGAACTTGCGTTCGAAGTCCTAGTCGTTCGACAGTCTGAACGTCTTCGTGCGGTCCGGCTTGACGTCATTCTGACGCCAGATGCGACCGACCGCGGTCGGTGAGACCCGTGCCCACTGAGCCATGCTGCGGGTGCTACAGCTCACTCGGCAACTTCGGGTGCCAAGCGCACCACGGCGCTATGGATTCGCAGAGCTCTCCAGTTCCTGCTCAATAATGTTGCGGTAGTTCTCGATGGCCCTCGCGCCTGTCAGCAGGATCCCGTTGACCAAGATGGCCGGCGTGCCTTCGATGCCCAGATTCCTAGCTTCCAAAGCCTCGGTAGCCACCGGTCGCTGATACTTTCCGGAATTCAGGCATTCCATCAACGGCTCGGGATCTACTTCAGTAGCCTCGGCCACCTCCGTATAGGTTGCGTCTGTGAACAAGTCCTGCTCGAACAGCTTGGCGCGGTACTCCCAAAACTTGTCCTGCTCTCCCGCACAGCGCGCTGCCTGCGCTGCGCGCACGGCTTCGGGATGGATGTCCGTCAGCGGAAGATCCTTGAACACCCAGCGGACGCGATCTTGGTATTCCTCGCGCAACTCGGAAAGGACGGGCTGGACCTTGCGGCAGAACGGGCATTGGAAGTCCGAGAATTCCACGATTGTCACAGGGGCATCCGCGGGCCCTCGCTGACGAGCTTCCGCCAATTCCACCGGCAGCCTGGGAGGATCCAGATGGATCTCGATTTCGGCTCCGGTCCGGAGGGCCGCCACGAGCTCGTTGAGGTGCGTGGTTGCCTTTTGCTGACGCAGGAGTCTCGCGATCTCGTCCCGGACCTCTTTCAGCGGCTTACCGATCTTGTCCTTCTGTTCGTTGTAGAAGTCGCTGACTTCCTTGTTTGTCGGCGAACCGATCTTCGGCTCAACCTCGGCCCCGACCAGTTCTGGCACGCTCATTTCCCGCCGTTCCGCCTCCATCTCGAGGAGCTTGGAAGCGATTGCAGAACCGAGCGCCTGCGAGCGCAACGCGTGCATTTGCTGTTCCAGCTTGCGCCATTGAGCGTTGACCTCGAGGTCTGATTCGAGGATTGCCTCGCCGTTGACTGTGGCCAAGGGCTGGTCTTCAGCGAACGCCGGAATCGCGAACAGCACCAGCAAGAGCGCAACGGGGCGGAGTGCGTGCTTCATAAGTCTCATTGTAACGGCTGGATGCTCGGTATTGCGACCAAGGGTGGCATTTGAGAGGGTGCGACAGGAGCGCATTACCGACGTTTGTGCATGGGCCTGGATCCGTAACAGAACGTTGAGTCCGACAGCTTGCGAACTTGCTCAGCGACACCGTTGACCGGGCGCGAGTGCAGTCGTCAGATCGATGTCGGTCGTGTCATAAGCCAGACCCATCCGGATCCCGCCCTATGGAACATCTCTACGTTGATGGGTACTGCCACTGCGATGGCATTTAGGGTTACCTCCACCGTTTGGCGCTGCTGGTAGGAGACCGGGCTAGACTCTGCTCTTCTGCCCCACTCTGCGACATCAACTTTGAGGAGGTGGTCAGACATTGAGTGAGATCATCCATGTTGCCGAAAAAGTAGGTGCGAAGTCTTTGGCTGGATCAAGCTTACGGCTGCCTCCGCGCTGACCAGATTTCTTCCAGCGCTCAATGCCACGATGATGCAAGCCTTGGCGTTCTTCAAGAATGTACCCAGCGCGGCTCTTCACGATACTGCTTGAAGCCGTCTCGACGGCGGCAACGATCTCGGGGAGATAGGTTTCGGCGTGTTCTTCCCAGACATCAAGAACGTGATACATGCCCCCGCAAAGATTGGGCTTTTGAAGCATGTCGAGGAAGGTCTGCCCGATCGTGGACAGACGGACATTACTTCCCCGGCTATTCAGGCACTTGCCTACAGACCTACTTTCAAGAATGCGCACGTCCCGGCCTCGCACACGGGCGGGATGTCCGACGATTGTTGAGGGGAAGGGATTCGACTCGCCCTCGCCTAGGGCTTCCGTCCTATAAGACCGCAGTTCTTCGGCGGCCGCTTTCCGGTCAGGGCGCGTCAGCAACAAAGCCGCTGGGCTTCGATCAGTAAGCCCCCACCGCTGCATGGCGGAGAGATGGGAAACATAGCACGTCGGGTCAAGGAGACAGATGATGTCTTCCGCTGGAAGGTCCGAGATACTCAACACTCGTATCACGCGTTTCCCATAATCCCGGTCAGTTCCAATCACATTTGCATCTCGCAGGATCGATTTCAGACGAACATAGTCAACTTGGTCCGGTGTGTTGCTCCTCAGATACAGCCCCGTGCCGGACGATTCGCGATACATCTGCCAAACAAACCGGAAGAAATCGAATTGGCTGAGAACCGGCTTGCCGTTATCTTCCAGTAAGCCAGCTAGATGGCGGCCTGCACGGGTAAGTCTTCGAGTGTGCGATCTCGCGTCCAGACTACAAAGAAAATACAGCAATACGGTAGCAGCGAAGGAAGCTAGCTCGGCATCGATACTGGTGGGCCTATTTGCGCGGCACCAACCTACTGCTCACCAGCCGGGCGACCGGGCCTCGAACAACAGCTCGTGGAAGAGCGCTGGCGACTCGGTGGCAATGAAGTCACGTCCGCTGTGTTGCGCGTTCCTGCGCTCACGTAATAGCCTGTTGGCGTTATGTGGCACCTTGCTCTCCTGCTTCTCGTTGCTTTTCCTATGATTGCGGCGAACTCTATCAATGTTCTTGTGTGGGACGAGCGGCAGCCTCGCCAAGCCGAGGCCTACGACAACTTTCTCGGCAACGAGATCGCTGCCCACCTGAGCGCACTCCCCGGCTTGGCCGTGGTTTCAGTCGGACAGGACGATCCCGGGCACGGTCTTGGCGGGCTGGACGAGCAGGATGTGCTGGTGTGGTGGGGGCACGTGCGTCAAGGCGAGGTTCCTGACGAAGTCGGCCAACGGGTGGTCGAACTGGTGCGTTCCGGTAAGCTGGCGCTGATCGCCCTGCACTCGGCGCACTGGTCGGTGCCGTTCATGGAGGCGATGTATTCTCGTACCCGCGATGACGCCAGGCGGCGCTTCCCCAGCCCGGACACCAAGATCGAATTCGTGCCGCCGCCCGGCCGCATGCCGCCTGCATACGACTCGCTCGTCACACCGGCCTACTATGCATTCGTGCAACGCGGCAAGGTTTCGCAAGTCCGGGTCGACCTGCCCAACTGCGTCTTCCCAGGAGTCGATGCACACGGCAAGCCGAGCATGGTGACAGTTACGAAGCCAGGGCATCCCATTATGGCTGGCTTGCCGCGTCAGTTCGAGATCCCGCAGAGCGAAATGTACGACGAGCCATTCCATGTACCGGAACCAGACCAAGTGCTATTCCGGGAAGACTGGCGCGGAGGCGGTTGGTTCCGAGGAGGGATGCTCTGGAACCTAGGCAAGGGCAAGGTGTTCTATTTCCGGCCGGGACACGAGACGTTCCCGGTTTTCAAGGATCCCAAAATGTTGCGCATCCTCGAGAACGCGGTTCGCTGGCTAGGCCAAGAGGCGCAGCCCTGAGTTGGAGGAGGCCTCCCTACTGGCACTGCCAGTCGCACGGGCACGCGGCTTTAGCCAAGACCAGGACCAAACAGACGGATTAGATCCGGCGAAACTTCGCATCGGGTTGATTAGAACGCACCTCCAAGCCTACAGCTTCAGGCCATCGACATCCCGCTCGAACCGCCGCCGCCCAGCTTTCTTCTTCCAGCGGTTGGAGCGATTCAACCCCGCACGTCAGAACGGCAGCGGCCGCACCATGTATTGGACTTCGACAGGCCCATGGTCTCGTGTGCCCACGGGCCGGAAACCCAGCCGATCGTGAAACTCGAGCGAGGCATCGTTCTTAGGCCGCAGGTTAACCTCGCAAGCGATCATGCGAAACCTCTCGCCGACAGTAGCCGCAGCGTCCAAG